>Ga0307518_10000207_pt1 | contig 44393 bp, 15 predicted proteins | sample 25_EM_MG_FD_203889 | JGI IMG/M metagenome (GOLD analysis project Ga0307518, IMG submission 203889) | Populus trichocarpa ectomycorrhiza microbial communities from riparian zone in the Pacific Northwest, United States - 25_EM | ecosystem: Host-associated > Plants > Roots > Unclassified | place... | reverse complement strand
AAACCTATTTCACTATCTTTGCCTTCCCAATAACTCATTTCCTTCCAACCCAAACTTTTATTTGATATTAATACATATTATGTCACTTTGGCTTCCCACACATTTATTGTAAGGCCTTAACATTTTCGTCAACAATTTTAATCTTTAACTTCTCATCAACAATTTCTAATGTTTAATATTTTATCAATAATATTATATCTAACCTTTTATCAAACACTTTGTGATCACTAATTTAACTCATCAATTTCATAGGATTTTCACGCACACATCCTCCTAAACACACTAACAAAAATTTATACATCAACACTCAACTTAAATGGTCATAATCCAAACCTAATTATACAAATCATAATCATATTATATATAATTAAAATTCAACACACCATACAACACCAAAACATACCCAAATTCCAAAACTTCCCCAATTACATCAACATGGCCGACCACTCATGATTTAAAAATTCATGATTGGCCTTAAATTCATCTATTGGACTATTAATAACACGACTTCTAATACAAATTCCCCAAGAACTTAATCAATCCAACAAATTACATCATTAAATTTTAAACATATATAATCTCATATTTTCCTATTCTTCCAAAACATGTCAAATAACTTACATATCAATTTATAACACAACAATTAACACAATTCTAGTACATGCAATTTTGTCTCCTATTTGCCGGCCATTAAACCCTTAGAAACACTATGACTTTTGTCATCATTTCTACCATATTTAACACCTAACACAACCTAATGTAACCTAATTTGATCAATTTATGGCCAATTTATATTTTCTCCAGAATTCCACTATGAACCCTAATATTAATTTCATAATTTCTACCTTAATTGTTATTCATTTCTTACAAAATTGTTAGATTAAGTTTAGAACTCCTTACCAAATGTTAATCTAGTCTTCAAATCTCAACCAATCAAAACTTTTTAGATCCCTCTTAAAACCCCTTGCTGTTGTGACTATGTATTGATCTCCCTTTGATTTCCTTCACTTTTCTATCTTATTTAAGTATTTAAAGATGTGGTGGTGGGTGTTTCTCTCAATCCCCCTTTAATTCCCTAAATTATTTTGTGCTTTCTCTAAGAATATTTTTGAAGAAAAACTCAATATTTCTCCTCCTCTTTTGTTCTAGCTGCTGCCGGCCTTAATGAGAGAGAGAGAGAAAGGGAGAGAGATATGGCTTTTATATGTGTTTTTCTTCCTTATTTACACTTTAATCCCCCCTTTATATATAATCCTAATTTGTCCTAAAGTTTTTAATTTATTTTCTCCCTTTTATTTACTGTCACAACACCTCCTTTTGTTTTTAATTTCTTCCTTGACATTAAATTTCAATTTTTTTAATTTTTATTTAACCCATTTTATCTTTAGATTAAAATTTTAATATTTCAAGAAAAATTTAGTTGGGAGTTTACAAAGGGTCAGAGCCAAAGAGATGGGCTTGCATGCTTGGCCTAGTGGAAAGAAAGTTCATGCGCCTAACCCTTTTTTTTTTTTTACACATGGATAGATGACAACATTGGCCTTTTTATTTTTCTTTTAAAAAAACAGATGATGTGTTATTCACTTGCCTATATTTTGAACTCCAGAGAGATGAACAAAAAATTAGGTTGAGGTTTTTTGGATTAAAAACATCATTTTTGAATCAAATTTAACCTAAAACACACATAATAAACATCTTTTGAATCTTAATAAACTAATTTCTTGACTCAAAACACCTCTAAAATCGGTTAAAACCATTAAATTACATAAAAAAAAATCTTTCTCAACCCCTCCTTTTTTACAGCAATTTGAAAGCTAACAAACACCTCATTAATGCTCATCTTGTCAAGAGGAACATATTGACACTAAATCTAGCTATTTTGTTAATGGAATCTAGCCAACCAACTATTTTCTATCTCCTGTGTTGTTTTTCAACGACTCTTTTTTCTCTCTCAAACTCATGAATTAAAATAAAGTTTTGAATCAAAACGTAAAAGTTTAAAACTAAAAAGACTAAAAAAGAAAATAAAAAAAATTATGCAGACAAGAGTTTTTAGAAAGACACATTATGAACAATGGAGGGAAAAAATCTTGTATTTTCTCTTCACTATCAATTTTGATCCTTTTATTTATTATTTATTTTTTATTTTTTTAAGAAATGAAATGAAGTTTTTTGTAAGATCAAGAATCAACCCAATACCATGACATATTTTTGACATAACTTTATAATAAATTTAAACACAATTATCAAGCTTAATACCTAGTTGGTGCAATGTGAAAGAGTAAATTTTTTTTTTTTTGATGATCGGATAAAAAACTTAAAGGACAAAAAAGAGAGAGAAAAACAATGTATTTTATGAGTGAATGAATAATACTTTTATTTAAACAAAAATCCTTCCCTTTTTATTGAGGTTACACATTTGTCTTGGTATATTCACATTGAACTACTTTCTCAAAGCCTCCTTAAGTTTTCGAAGATAAGTGGACAAATCTCTAATCTCATAGTTAAAAGAAATAATATATATCAAAACTTTTTGCTTGATTGTAGTTATGAAATATCATTTATTTTTTTAGAAAATATTTTTTTTAAAAAAAGGAAAACTAAAGAAAAAGTGTTACTACTTGAGAATAATTTTTTTTCTTGAAACGCTTGTTTAATCCTTTATTCTTGTTGAATGTTTTAAAATTATTTAATGTAAAAATAAGGCTTTTGTTTTGTTTATTGTTCCTAAAAAAATTAATTTTTTTTTATAAAAAGTTTTTTTTTTTATATATTTTGCATTTTAAAAATAATTTTTTAACATCATTTTGATACATTTCGGCACGAAAAATTCTTTGAAAAACAACCGCAACCACCCATTAATGTCTTATGATCATTTAATTTAACATTTTCAATTTAAGTCAAAAAATATAATTGTCTTCTATTAAAAAAATATATATTTAATAAACATATTTCCTCAATTTGTCATTGGAAAATATCCTATGAATAAATAAGAAAAGAAGGGATGAAAACAAGAAAACTATTTTCCAAATCATTTTCGTGGTTAAATTTTTGTTACTGACCTGTCAAAACATGCGCGTAGCAGCTTCTCGTAATTTTCAAGAAAAAACCGAGGGTAAAAAGCTAAATTACTGGAACCCCACTCATTTCTGCATTACCCTACCCATGCGGGCTTACTTTTGTAGCCACTCGTTGATTCTGACTCCTCTCTTCCTTTAGAAACCCCAAATCGCTAACACAGAACTAAAACCCTAGCCAGCAGCTAAGCTATCACAATCATGGGAGATCTCGATCGGCCGGTCCCGAAGCTACCGATCCCGGGAAAGCGAAACATACTGATAACCAGTGCTTTGCCTTATGTCAATAACGTCCCTCATCTCGGCAACATTATCGGCTGTAAGTAATTTTGGATTTTGTGCTGCTTGATTAAGGAACTCATTTGGTTTTTCTGATTCCGGTTCCGCTTTGGCTGTTAGGCGTGCTGAGTGCTGACGTGTTTGCTAGATACTGTCGTCTCCGAGGATATAATGCGATTTATATTTGTGGAACTGACGAGTACGGGACTGCGACTGAGACTAAAGCCATGGAGGAGAATTCTACCCCTAAACAAATTTGTGACAAGTAATTTTCTTCTTTTTTATTTTTTTATGTATTAGCTGAGTTTTTTTTTATTATTATTATTGTAGTGAGTTTCAATTTGGTCGTGGATTTCTAGGTATCACGCGATTCATAGGGAGGTTTATAAATGGTTTAATATAAGTTTTGATGAATTTGGGCGGACGTCGAGTCCGCAGCAAACTGAAGTTTGTCAAGCAATTTTTAAGAAATTGTTAGATAATAACTGGCTTTCGGAGAATACAATGAAACAGGTATGGTCTTATGAGTGACGGCTTATTTCACTGGTATGTTCGTTTGTGTTATTTTGTGCGATGGTACCATGTCTAAATTTGAGCTATGTTTTGTTATTTGGGTGGTTAATTGATTAATGTTTGTAACTATTATCTTTATACAGCTGTACTGTGATACATGTGAAAGATTCTTGGCTGATCGGCTTGTGGAAGGTACTTGTCCTACAGAAGGATGTAATTATGACTCTGCACGAGGAGATCAGTGTGAAAATTGTGGAAAGCTTTTGAATCCAACCGAGTTAATAAATCCCAGGTGCAAGGTGAGAGATTGGTTCTTTCTCTTGCTTTTCTTTCTTTCCTGTGTTTTTAGCAAAACCATTGTATATAATTCTATCTATATCTTACTTTCTGTTAGTTTTTGGATATCCTGGGCTGAAATGCATTGCAAAATGTAGTGCTACGGCAAATATCTAGAAGGCCATATCACACTGTATCCTTTTGGTATTGGAAAAAGGACAAGGACCTTCTGATATTGGGATAGCTTAACTGCTGCTCAGTAATCTTACATCTGAGTCGACTCTGGTATTCAATGAAGGAATTTTCTAGGCTGAAATATGGAGTTGGTTAATATTCCAGTGCCTCTTTCACAGTCGAACATGTTACATGACCCTCACTAGCTACCACCATTTCCCCCTGAGTTAATTCCTAAATAAGAAGTAGCAAATAAGGGATCACAAAAGTTTGTGCCTCTTGCACTCATGTAGCAATAATGTTGCTAGACTCTGGTGATTTCATGTTGTATTTATGTATATATTTTGATCTGATATGTGAACAGCAATGTAAGAATACACCAAGAATCCGCGATACGAACCACTTGTTTCTTGAGCTTCCTCAGCTGAAGGATAAATTAGTAAGCTATATCGAGAGTATGTCAGTAGCTGGATCTTGGAGCCAAAATGCCATTCAAACAACGAACGCATGGCTTAAAGAAGGACTAAAACCACGATGCATTACTAGGGATCTGAAGTGGGGTGTTCCAGTTCCACTTGATGAATTTAAGGACAAGGTTAGAAATCTTGCTTAGTATCACTTTCCATTTTATCCCATTCAAATTCTGTCAAAGATGTGGTTTTTTTTTTTCCAAACCATGCTGAAATTTCTGTTGCTGGCATTTCTTTCTTCTTTTTGTCATGACTAATATGCACATAAACATGGTGTTAGATTTTTATGATGTAACTTCATATTGTGTTATTGGTAGGTGTTTTATGTTTGGTTTGATGCTCCTATTGGATATGTATCCATTACTTCTTGCTACACTCCTGATTGGGAGAAGTGGTGGAAGAATCCTGATAATGTGGAGCTGTATCAGTTTATGGGAAAAGACAATGTACCATTCCACACTGTAAGTGTACTATCCTTCAGAATTATTGACCTGCAGATGGAAGTTATTATTATTTTTAAATTTTAGTTTTAATCTCGTGTAATTTTTCATTTTGAAAAATTTGTATATTGAGATTTTCTTTTTTGTCAGAAACTTCCTATTTCTCGGTGATTTTGGGTTCATTTGATGTGATTGTTATATTTTCTCTCTTTTTTGTTTGGTTTTACTTGAAATCTGATGGGCACATCTGCAATCTCAGAACTTTCCATTTATTTCTGTACTTCAATGTTTCCTTTTGGTTTGCAATTGTACTTTTAAGTTGAGCAAGAAAATTGCTCTCAATATGCATGGTTTCCTTACAGTAATGCTGTAAAGTTTCACTTCTTCAAATGCTTATGCATTTCTTATTTCAGGTGATGTTTCCATCGACACTTATTGGAACAGGCGAAAATTGGACCATGATGAAGACTATAAGTGTAACTGAATACTTAAATTATGAAGCAGGTTTGTCAACCATGTTTCATCGACATAATTTAGCCAATATGCAATACTTGGTGAATTTTCATGCATTCAAAAGAAAACTCATAGGATAATCATCCTTTACTAAGATGCTGCCTTTTGCTTTTGACCATCTTGAGTTTTCTAAGTCAAGTTAGTTGGGTAATGCAGGGAAGTTTTCCAAGAGTAAGGGTGTAGGAGTGTTTGGAAATGATGCAAAGGATACAAATATTCCTGTAGAAGTTTGGAGATATTATCTGCTAACCAATAGGCCTGAGGTAATCCTCTTGTTGCCAACAATGCTTTCATTCTTCAGTTGAATATTTCATCATGCAATAATAAAATGCTAATTTTGATGTGTTTGTCTTAATTAGGTGTCTGACACACTATTTACATGGTCTGATTTGCAAGCAAAACTTAACAGCGAGCTGCTGAATAATTTGGGCAACTTTATTAATCGAGTTCTGAGCTTTCTTGCTAAACCACCAGGTAGATCAGCTTTGTGAAATTCCATATTTAGGTTTCTTACTATTTTGTTATTCAGCAAAATTTAAGTCTTGATGAATGCATCAGAGTGACAATTTTATGTTGGTGGAAGAGAATTGTAGAATTCTATTGCCAATAAGTGGATTATTTATTTGTTTGATTTTAATTATCAATATTGGTACTTCTTATCATTTGAGTTTCGAAAGTTTTTCCCTCTCTGTCATACCTTTAAGAATTGGCCTTTTTCTCTCTCAAAGAACCATCTCCTCACGATAATAGAATACTTGGACCACCATCGAGAAGTTATGTGTTTTTCCTTCATTTTCTTTTGAAAGTCTTTGAAAAAAAAAAGCAGGATAGTTTATGGAATTTGTGTGAGGGCCATTTCTCCATCTAAGATGCTCAATACCCTTCTGGACTCAGTTTTTCTAGAAGCATGCAAGCCAAAATAGAATTGGGAACACAAGTTAGTCCTAAACAGATCCTCTAGGCTCTTGAGGGATCATAAATTCTTGTAGCGGTTTTTGTGTTTTACCACCCGCCATTCACGTTTGATGCATTTTTCTGGTGTAGCAAGGCACTGGCATGGTATCCTGAGACCATAGTGACTGGCTATTTTGATCTACAGGTTTGGGATATGGTTCTATCATTCCAGATGCTCCAGGTGCAGACTCCCATCCCTTGACAAAGAAATTGGCTGGAGAAGTTGGTAAATATGTAGAGCAGTACCTGGAAGCCATGGAGAAGGTATCAGCCAATGATTGTTTCGCAGGATAGTTACATGTGACTAGCACCATCCTGACACCCATGTTTGAAATTTATAGGTTAAGTTAAAGCAAGGATTGAAAACTGCAATGAGCATTTCTAGTGAGGGGAACGCCTATCTGCAAGTAAGCCTGGAATGCTTATGATCATTTAGATTCAAAAGCTTTAGGTGTGTTTTATTATGTCTCTGCTGTTTGGAGATGGCCATGAATTGATTTCTATTCTATGTCCTTGTAGGAAAGCCAATTTTGGAAGCTTTACAAGGAAGACCAACCTTCTTGTTCCATAGTTATAAAGACTTCATTGGGTCTAGTATATCTTCTTGCATGTTTATTGGAACCTTTCATACCATCTTTCTCTGTTGAGGTGACTTGGCTACCTTATTTGTTTATTAGCAGCACTCATGTGAATGTCTTTCATTGTTTTCATGTGCTGAGTTGTTTTTTTTCCTTTATTTTTTAAATTGGATATAAGGTCTTCAAGCAGCTTAATTTGCCTCTTGAACAAGCTTCACTTTGTGACGAGAAAGGCGATATGGATAGGGCAAAAAGACCTTGGGAGATCCTACCTGCTGGGCACAAGATTGGGACTCCAGAGCCCTTGTTCAAGGAACTGGTATAATATGTTATGCCACGTATAGTTACCTGTGTTCATGTCTGAGTGTGGTTTTGATTTTGCAGGGGTTTGCATGTGGTTGCTTGTGCTTTGATGTTGATGGGAATAGGGGTGAAAGATGAAGCATGATGCTAACTTTTCTTTGTGCTTACTACTAATTTAAGTAATTTCATTTCCGTACAGAAAGATGAAGAAGTGGAGGACTACAGGAGGAGATTTGCTGGAAGTCAGGCTGATAGACTTGAGCGGGATGAAGCTGAAAAGGCAGCCAAGCTTGCCGAGCAACTGAAGAAAAAAGCTTCAGGTTGTATTTTGCTTGCAGCCTTGTGCTCACCTGATTAGTTCTGATGGTTGGTAATTTGAACCAAGTCATATATGGTGGTAAAAAAAAAAAAAAAAATTCTTAATAACTTGATTGTTTGCACCTGCCTGCAATCTCTCACAAGTGGTGGAATTAAGAATAATTGTTGGAAAGTTTGTTTCCTTATTATTTACCAAAATTGATGTAACAGTTGGTGGTGGGAAGAAGCAACAGGCCAAAAAACCTGCTTCTGAATCCAAATCAAAGGGCAGTGTTGAACGAGAAATCTCCATCACAAGACTTGATATCCGTGTTGGCCTAATTAAGAAAGTTCAGAAGCATCCTGATGCTGATTCGTTGTATGTGGAAGAAATCGATTTGGGCGAAGGAGATTGTAGAACGGTTGTTAGTGGACTTGTCAAATATATACCTCTTGAGGAGATGCAGGTATGTCTCTGCTACTGAAGATCCTAATAATTTGATGCACCTTTTATGTTTTTAGTTTATGCCACCCAGTCTGCTAGGCTGCTCATAATGTTGATCATTTGGCAGAATCGTAAGGTCTGCGTCCTTTGCAACCTAAAGCCAGCATCCATGAGGGGCATTAAGTCACAGGCTATGGTTCTTGCTGCTTCCAATAGTGACCACACAAAGGTAAGTAAACTGATCTCTACCTTTTCATTTGTCTTTGCATCTTTTGTACATTTGTCTGAGGTCATATTTCCAAGTGTGAAGTCATCCAACCTTACTAATGGATATGTAATATGAGCTATGGCACCTATGACAAAAAAGCAGCCCTTGAATCTAATTGCAGAAATGTTTTTTTAATTGCTGGTCTAATTTTACCTATGCTGGTGATATGGTAGGTCGAATTGGTTGATCCACCCCCATCCGCTGTTGTTGGAGAGAGAGTTACATTTCAAGGGTTTGAAGGTGAACCTGATGATGTCCTAAACCCTAAGAAGAAGGTCTGGGAGACACTACAGGTGGATCTGCAAACTAACAGTGACCTGATAGCCTGCTACAAAGATATTCCGCTAACCACATCTGCTGGTGTGTGCAAGGTTGCATCCATTAGTTGTGGTTCCATTAGGTAGACAGGTAGGTCAGTTTTTGACAGTAGAAAAATCTCAAGGCACCTGTTTTTGACTCGTTGTTTCTGTTATCGTTCAATGTTACACCACATTGGGTGTAAAAATGACTTCGCTTCAAATGCTGTGGGAGTATGTAAGGTATTTCATGTTTTTGTTTATTTGATACTTTATTTTGTTTGGCAGTTTAATGCTTTCCTATTTGTTATTGAACTAGAAAAACAAAATAAGTGGAGATCAGGTGACCGGATGGGAATCATGGGGTGCTCAGAAACAAAATAGTTTAATGCTTTCCTATTATACTGTGACGATAATAATATCCTTGTCTTGTCTATAATGATTTCTGACTGGTAAAAGCATGCGTTATTAACGAACATGCATCTGTTAGGTGTACCTGCTGATGCTTAATTGATCAAGATCATGCTTAAGATCATCATTCTTTCCTCTCACCATCTCCCTGAGCTCCTCTTCCAGCACTGTACGACATTCTTGCGAGCGAGAAACATCAGCCAGAGAAGTGGAGGAGGTACACCACCAACTGGAGAACCAGCTAGAGGTGTTGCCAACTGAAGAATCGAAGCTTCCATGGCTACTCCCAACTAAGCTCTTATACCCATGCAGAAGGCTTGTTAGATACAGAAAAAAACTTATTCAACCTCAATCCAAAATCTCGAACAATAATCAAACAGATCCAAGTTAAAAAACATAGAACCCACACATTCTGCAATACGATTTTATCCAGGGGCAGATATAAAATCTGCTTTCTTGCAGGCTAACAGTTGTTTAGATTAAGCATCTGATAACTAAACATATCATGGCATGCAAGCTTACAAAACAAAACATGTATCTGTGTCCCTGAAATAGAACCTGAGCTCTAGAATAGAGAAAAAAAAACAGCAAAAAGGTAAGAAGACCAGGGGCAAAACAAACTAAGAAAACTATACAGAAGGCAAATGAGCTGATCCAAAAAGGGTATAAAACATTTTCCCTTCAACCCTTACTTATATTAATTTTTGGAACCAAAATTGATCAATCTGCTGTTTTGCTTTAATTACTCATTGTAAAAAAAAACCCAACAATTGTCTTAAAAACTAGGTGTTTTTCCTTTGAAAAAACAGGATGAAAAAGGCAAACTTTCCAAACTTTTTATTATGGTCACAATATAAATAAATAGATTGATAAAAAATAATTTTTTATAGGCTAAAGAATTTTTTTTATAATAAATCCAAATTTAAGTCCAAAATAAGTTAGTAAAAAAACATGTAGCTTAGGCCAAGTTCTTGCATGCCGGTTAAACTCATACTAATTATATTATACAGTATACTAAAGGAGATCAATGTTTTATTGTTTGTTTGTTTACTGTTTACCAAGACATAGACCACTGTGAATTGAAAGAGTATAATGATGTGGTTGTCCTTGCCAAATAAATTTGTATAAACTACAATAAATTTTTTTTCTCTATGTAGAATAGAGAGTTTTGGATTTCACAAAAACACATCAATTTAGGGTTCTTTGATATTAATTTTTCATTAACCCACAATTTATTTTAATAATGTAAATTTTCCATGTTAAATAACGTTTGTTGGAGAACAATTTTCAACAAAGTTTTAACCTTGAAAATAAATGGACTCTACTTTAAATTTGACCTCAAATATATCTATTAACCATTTTTAAATAAATGGACTCTACTTTAAACAATTCCAACAAACTCACGCAAATGAAAAATGTTTGACTAGTATAAGAACTTAAAGATTTGTAAAGAGATAATAACTTGGTAGACTATGACATTAACATAGGTAACTTTTGTCTTTGAACCTTTATTAGTGAAATACTATTAAATTTACTTGGTTAAATAGTAAACGTGATGTCTTGAACTATCTATCCTTTTATGTAAACTAGGATAATAATATTTACATAGTTCTCTACCAAGATATTTCCTTTGGTTTTCATTGTTATGATCATTTTGGCTCTAAACTATTCTTGTATTCATGAGTGTTTTAGAAAATTTAATCTTTTAGAAATTCTAAAAAAAAACAACTACATTTTTCACTCATATAGATGATCTTTCATTAAAAATATTATGTTATCCTCTATTTGGTATACCGATACATCAAAATCATTAAGAGCATTGCTCACCCTTTATACCCTTTATCATGTTGTAGCTAACACCTCTTTTATCATATGAATAGACATGAAATAATAATTTTCAAGTGCTACTAAAAATATTATATGACTTAGTTTTTTCTTTCAACCTAGATTTTGAGATCTTCAGTCAACTAGGTTGGGTTATAATCATTACACGGTTTCATTTTAAAAGTTTTAAACTCATTTCTGTTGATGTATACACAAGCTCTATCGATAAATCTTTGGTTAACAAATTCATAATAATTTTTTAAAACTTTACATAGTCCATACAAATAATTCCATTTCAAAGCAAGTACTTAACGATATTATATTTACGATATATATATTTAGACTCACTATTATAGATATTACTTTGTGCCCTTTCAATTATAGATTGACTATAGTAATAGACATAAATTATTGGTAGTGATTTTGACCAACATGTAATATCGTCTAAGAAATCCTAAAGTCGTTTCTTATTTAACTTTATCAAAAACAATAAACTCTTATTCTATTATGGATCTTGTTGTACATATTTGTTTAGACGATTTATATGACACATCCGCTCCACCAAGTGTAAAGAAATTTCCACTAGTGAATTTTGTATTCTTAATGTCGGATATTCAATCAACATCACTATACCTTTCTAATATTACAGGGTAATCAATTCAGCGTAACTTGAAAGACTTAAAAAGTCTAAGAGGGGGTGAGTTAGGGCTTTATAAAAAATTCTATCACTTTTAAAAATGATCTCTAATAAACTTGAGATTGCTGAAATTAATACCAAACTCTTTAACAATACTGAAATCAACAATTAATATCAAGATGCATAAATCAAAGAGATAAGGATAGAGACAGTCACTAATTTTTAAAGTGTTTTGAAATATCACCTAATCCACTCACTGAGCCTTCATTCAAGTATTCACCATCATTATTGGTCCCGAATAACATACACGTAACGGAAATAATAAAACAAAATTATTCAGGAGTCTCTAGAATTCTGTTAGACAAATCTAGAGTTGTTTAAGGATTTATTACCTGAAGATCTGATCTTTTTCGGTTTTGAATAATTATTTAAAGGCTGGGTTGTCGCAAACCACAAGTCATCCAATTGTCCAACCTCCAAAGGTAATCCACATAAATCACCAGTGAGAAATCTTCTAAATCCCTATTTAAGAGAGAGGGATTGTTATGTCTAGAGCGCTAGCTCTCTATTCTGTGATTTATTTAATTTTTCTGTCTAACAGACAACAACTCAAAAATAAAAGGCATAACTTACTATTTATAGGGAAATCTGGAAAACCCTTTAAATTAACAAAATATCAATTCGCCCCATGAATAATATCTATATATTAATTCAAGATAATTTTAGAAAATAACTCAATCAAGTTTTTACTTGATTTTTTTAGATCTAGAAATGTAATCCCTGTATTAATTATATTATAATCCTTAATTTTTAAATATATTTTAACCAAATCATACTTAATTAAATAATCTCAGTTTAATTTCTTGTTCATTGTCTTCATATAAGACTTTTTCGTTTTGATCATTGGTTTTGGATTTCTTCAATCAAGTCTCTAATTACTCATCAAACTTTAATATTTATGCAATTAAGCCTATGATTTGATCAAATTGACTCTTTAAAATTGCAATTCGACCTCCAGAATTTAATTTCTTTCAATTAAAGCCTAAATTGACTTCAAAAATCATTTTTTCTTGCAATTAAGCCCTCAATAAATTCAATTAAACCTTATAAAATTCCAATTGAGTTCTTAAACATCCAATTTTGAATTTTCCTTGCCAATAAGACCTTTATCAGTCAAAATTGAACTGTTAAATTTTTAAATCTTATGTATTTTGATCTTTTTCAACCAGTCTTTGGTAATTTTTTGGGCATTCTCCGTGTTCTCCTCACTGACATATTTTTTTTTTTATTTTCTTCACATTTTTTTAGTTTTTTGTATTTTTCTCCTTTTCCTTTACATGTTTACGTGGTGTTCTAAAATAGGTAACAATAGTGATAATAGAACAATAGTTTTTGTTGCCACCTCTTAAAATTTAATCCGCTGAACTCTTTAGGTTTCTCACCATACACCATAAAAGGTGATGGTGGGATCCCCTTATCGAAGTAATCTTTGTTAAAGCAAGATTTTCTAAAAATAAACAACCAAAAATTTATAATTAAAGTTTGGCTACCAAAATGCAAAGAAAAACATGAAATAAATTTTTTTAAAAATATCAACAAGAAATTATCCTAAGAGGTTCTAATTACAAAGCATGTAAAATATAATAACAATAGACAATATTATAAATTAAATTTTATAAACAAGCTCATAGATAAAGTTTAGTCTTAAGATTGTTGTAGACTAACAGTTCTTTAGATTAAATATGTGATAACTAAACATATCATGACATGCAAGCTTACAAAACAAAACATATATCTTGCATTTCTAAAATATATTTATAACCAATACCTAGCATGCTTACTAAGAAATTACAAGATGATATTCAAAGTAGTAATAGAAAAAATAATCCTAACATGTATATTAACAAAATGACAATAAAATATACTAAACCAAAAACAATGTTAAAATGAGGTACTTGTTGAAATATTTATACAAGAAAAATTGATGGTGTTGTTATCGGGGATTAAACCCTTTATTCTTGAAACTAAATTGCTCATTTATTGGTGTAAATGATTTTTGTTGCAATTAGTCTCTTAGAATTCCAACAATTTAACTTTCAAATGATGTACTTCATTTTGAAATTCCATGAACCAAAAGTATGAATGAACTCAAAATCTCTCTTACAAAAAAAAAATAGAACTTAATTTCTAGAATAGAGGAAAAAGACAGCAAAAAAAAGTAAGAAGACAAGTTGAGAAAATAATAGAGGAGAGGGCAAATGAGTTGATCTAAAAATGTACAAAACATCCTTTATTTTTACAAAAATTTGAAACCAAAAGAATTAATTCTCATTATTTTGTTTTAATTACCCACTATATAAAGAATAAAAACCTCACAATTTTTAACCTTGAAAAGCAAAAATTTTTCTTTGAAAACACTATTAAGAAAGATAAAGAAGACTAATTGTTTAAACTCTTTATTCCTGAGTTGGTTTTATATAAATGAGCTCATAAAAAATAAATTTTTATGTGCCAAAGAATTATTTTATAATAAACTCAAATCTAAGTCCAAAATAGGTTAGCAAAAAATCTTGTGGCCCGAGCTTAAGTCCATGTTAGATCCTAAGTCGAGCATGCGTATACTAATTTGCTTAGACTCATTTATGACCCTTCAACTTCTTATTATTTATAAAATACAAGAAAAACTTTTTTTTTTATGTGAGATATAAGGTTTTGAGTTTCACAAAAATATGTAAACCTAGAGTTCTTTAAAATCAATTTCTTAATCACCCACAATTTATTTTAATCATGTTAATATTCTATGTTAAAGAACTTTTGTTTGAAAATAATTTTCAACAAAATTTTAACCATAAAAAGAAATATATTACACTTTAAATTTGACCTCAAACAATCCTATTAACCATGCTTTATTTTATTAAAACAACTGCAACACACATCCTATAAAAAGTTGGACAAAATAAGGTCCACTACCCCAATGGCGTAGTCTAATCTCATCAACCCACATGAAGAACTTTTGGCTTTTCTAATATTGAGTTTCTTGAAACATATATCACAACGAAAATGATAAAAAAAAAATTTAAAAATTGGAAGCCTCAAGATCTTGTTAGACAATCTAAGTTTGTTTAGGGTTTATACAAAGATTGCTTGAAGATCATATATTCTTTTCAGTTTTGAGTAATCGCTTCAAGACTGGGTTATCATAAACCATAAGTCGTCCAAGTGTCTGGCCTTTAAAGATAATCTATACGAACCACCAGTGATAAATATTTTAAACTCTTTTAGAGAATATAGATTGCTATATCTTTGAGTGATAACTCTTTTTTTTTTTTGTCTCTAGATATTCTATATTGTGTGTGTACTATACAAAAAATAAAAGGAGTAACATTCTATTTATAGAGAAACCTTAAAACCCTATAAATGATAAAATAATAATTTATCCCTTTAAATAATATCACACATATTATTTCAGGATAATTTTAGAAATTTTTTTAATCAAGTTCCTATTTGATTTTTCTAGGTCTAGAATTGTAATTTCCTGTATAAATTATATTATAATATTTAATTTCTAAAACTTATTTACAATCAAATCACACTTGATTAATCATCCCATTTTAATTTTTAATCAATGGTTCTTATGCATGTGACTTATTAGACTCCCTAATAAATTGGAAATATAAATAACAATCCTAAATTAAATAGGATTAATTTAATTAATTAATTATCAATTCAATAATTTATTATTTTATATTTGAAGATTAAGTACAATGTCTAATAATATGTCATGATCTTTAAAATATTAGGTAAGTCATAAATGATTTGACTTAACCTTTCAATGATAAATTTCTAAGTGTAATTATTATTCCTTCACCAATAATGTTTTGATTTAGACATTATAACATATATCATGTTTATTATATCAAATCATGTTTGTTCTCAACATCTTAGTCATTGATTTTTTAAATAAGATTTGAAACTTTTTTCAAATCTTTTTCCACCTCAAACAAGGATTTACTCATGAAGGGGTGTAATTTGTTTATATTATATACTATTTGGGAAAAAATATAATATTTTTTCTAATTAACCTAGGTGATGAATCCTCTCTTGATATATCAAATACTTTGATATAGTTTATGTTATACCCAATATATTCATGTTTGTTACCATTGATTCAAACAACGTATAACAATATCAAAGCATAACATTCTTTATATAAAATAATTTAGTGATCTTAAGTTTAAGAATTACTTACACAATCATCATGTGAGCCTTTCTATAGACACAAGTGATCTCTCCATATAGAATTCTTATGTGAGTTAGTTCAGTACACATATCATGTGACAAACACTTATATATTAGTTCTAGGTATCCCTTATACCTCAGTTTATAAAAATAATTATTTTTTTTTGTTTTATAAAGGAAAGAACATAACATGTATCAGTATCAATAACTAAATTAAATCATCATTTACTTGTTATGCTTAAAGCACATAACATCACACACACACACACAAACATACATATATTATGCATCTTATATCCAAAGTATATGAAATTATTTTTAATCCTATCTCTCTCAGTTTTTGTTTTAGAGAACATATCCTTAGAGACATATCTTATGCAAAATAGATAAGTATCCTCTGTTGGCTTCTTCCATGCTAAGTCATTTTAACATCTTGTCTATGTACGTGGATTGAGATAATCCAAGTAACCATTTTAGATTTATCTTTATAGATTTTTATTTCTCATATATGGGTTGCTTCTCTCACATCTTTCATAGAGAAATTCTTGAACAACCAGATCTTTATTAACTAGAGTAAAGAAAAGTTTTTTTTAATAATAATATATTGTCTACATATAATATTTAGGAAAATGACTCTACTTCCACTAACCTTTTATAAACATAAGGCTTATCCATATTTTTAATGAAATTAAAATGTTTGATTATCTCATCAAAATAAATATTCCAACTCCTCGAAGCTTGTTTGAGTCCATAATGAATTTTTATAGTTTGCATAGTTTATTGACAAATTTCTTAGATTCAAAACCTTCAAATTGTGTCACATCCATATCTTCTTAAAGATTCTAATTCAAGAATACAGTTTTGATATCTATTTGTCAAATCTCATAATCATGATATACAACTATAGCAAACAAAATCCTTATGGATTTTAACATAGTTACCAACAAAAAAGTTTCATCAAAGCCAACCTATTTGTCTTTGTATGTTAGCTTTGACAACTAATCTAACTTTAAATGTTTGTATATTGATATCCATGTTAGTCTTTCTTTTAAGACCTACTTACATGTAATGAGTTTTATCCCTTCAGGTGGTCCAACCAAGGACCATACTCGGTTGGTGTACATGGAATCCATTTTAAATTTTATGGTCTCAAGCCATTTTTAGAATCAATGTCATATATTGGCTTCATGTAATTGGTAGGCTTATCAAGTATAAACAACTTGTCATTTTTAGCTTACATAAGAAGTTTATATCTCATTGATGTATAATATGTCCTATTATATTACAAAATTCTTGTGTTTCTTAAGGTTCAGGCTCAAGTTCCATCTAGATATCAGTTTGTAGTTCTTGAACTTCTTCAAGTTCTATTTCCTCCCACTACTTCCTTCAAGAACAAATTATTTCTCTAAAAAGAGTATATTTTGAGACAAATATTTTTTCTCAATGGGATAATATAAATAATATCCAATAATTGTTTTTAGATATCACACAAACTTATATTTATGTGACTTAGCTCATAACTTTTCAGATACAATATGCTTCACATAAACGTCACATCTCAAATCTTTAAGTATGATAAGATTGATATGGTATCATTCCATATCTCATATGGAGTCTTATCAATAAATTTTGATGGAATCTTTTTTAAAAGGCAAGTAATAGTTTCAGGGTATAACCCAAAAAATAAAACAGAAGGTCTATATAGCTCATCATGAGCCACACCATATCTAATATTATGCAATTCCTCCTTCCAAAAACTCTATTATATTGTGGTGTTCAAAGAGGTGTTCATTATGAGATAATCATATTCTTTTTTATATAATCTTGAAAATCTTGGTTGAAGTATTCACCACATCAATCCAATTGAAGTATCTTAAAATCTTTTCATTTTGTATTTTGTATTTTAATTTTATTTTTAAATTATTTAAATCTTTCAAATAATTTAAACTTGTATCAAATACACATAACCATATATAATATGATCATAAATGATAAAACATGTATATCCATTCATGGCATGAATAGTTATAGATCCACATACATTTATATATATTAGACCTAAAAATCCATTAGATCTTTTATTCTTTAGTAGAGGGTGTTTTGGTTATCTTACCCAATAAACAGGCGTTATAAGGTTTATATGATTCATAATCAAAAGGATCAAATATAGATATTGATATAGATATTCTTTATGTAATTTAGTGGTTCTTATTTCATTGATATCATTTAGTTTACAATGCCATAAATAATATAGATATTGATTATCTAATGTATTCTTCTTGCTATTTATATTGAACTTGAGTATTCCAAGATCAGGTATATGCAAACCATATATATATATATATATATATATAAGGAATAATTTTTTTTTAATAATAAATTTAAATCTATTCAGAAATGGATATGATGTTTTTAGAAAGTTCTATAATAAAATAATAATTATCAAGTTCTAATATTGGCATATGTAGTAAAATTAATGCAACAATCCTTACTTCATTGTATAATTGTAGGTCTATTTTAGCTTATTTCAATAAATAAATATACATGAAGTAGAAGCTTTAATAAGCTTCCTAGCTTTCATGGTTGCAAGATTATTTTTGCAGTCCTTCTATAATGGTTTTTCATGCCACAATGATGACAAATGCCCTTGTCATTCTTAATTCATGTTTCATGACAAAGCCCAATTGGCTTAATTTATAAAATTTTCAATCATCCTCAACACATGAGTGTTCACCGAGGAACCCCTCGTGATTTTGCAGTAGAATAATTTCTTAGAGGTCTCATACTTTTCAGTCCTACTAATTGCATTAAGTAACTCTTTAAAATGCATAATTATTATATGAACATCCATATTTCCAGGTTATCTTTGAAGTTCAATTGACATACTAGCTATCATAATATATGTAAGCTGCTTATTTTTATCAACATGACATTGATATTCAGTCATAACTTCATTATTTGCATCCTCAACAAAGACATGAGGAATAGAATTTTTAAGAACATACAACCTTCTTCCTTGATTGAGAATAATCCTCACATTTTGGTATCAGTCCAAGAAGTTTGGTCCAATTAATTTATTAGTATCAAGTGTATTACATAGAGATATATTTATTTTTACTCATGGTAATCTATCAACCTATTCATGTAAAGATAACAAGTATTGGTTTCACGTATAAATATTTATAACCAAATTTAAATAAGGTCTTTAATTATAATTTGATCTCCCACTATTTAGTTGCAAATTAATAACCCTTACTATTAATTCAAGAAATCTCGTTTAGATCTCCTAATGGGCTAGGATCTCATTTAATTTATTCAACATTAAGTACCTTAATAAATAAAAATAAAATAAATAAAATAGATAACATGGTTTATTAATCACATCTCTATATGACTCCTATATTAGTTACGTGACAACTCTTTGTCTAAACATATCATATATGTTTTGTCTAATTACTCCATCTAGTCTTATATGATTATAAGTAACTCATCCAAATCATATAAGTTAGTTAAGTAAGATCTAATTTTATAACATTAAACATATTTGATTAATAATGACCTTGAGTAGTTCAATAATTTATCCATGAATAGAACTCTGGTTTTTTGCATTAAAATCAAAAGGTAACAAATCATGTTCTTAACGTGTTAATGAGGAATTTTTTTTATTTATTTAAATCTCATTCCATGACATTAGTGATATATCATACATAACATTTATATATAAACATACACCCATTCTAATTAGATGATTATAGATATATCTATACTAATTTCCTCAAGCCATTAAAGGGAATTAAGTAGTAAAAAACATAGGTAGTTGTTGGAAATCTTCATAAGTCTTTTGTGAGCATCATAGTTATAGCTATCATCACCTTTCTTTCTCCATCTTGGATCACAAAATAGATTTTTCTATCTAAATTCTTACATTTCTAAATTACATAAAATTTATATAATTGAATAAGAAACCTCGAGTTATATTTGAGGGGAATTAGATGAGAAAAGAATTTTATAACCTAGAAAAAATAGAAAAAAAAAACAAGACACACATGTCATATTTAATATTATTCAACAATAAAAACACAATCACAGTGGTATTTAATGTTCATAATCATCAATAATGCATAATAACACATTAATATGCATAAATAAATACATTGCATGCTTCAATTCTAATTATTGGCTTTATGTGTAATTTTTAAAATAATATTTCTAACACCTAGAAATATTAAATCAAATCAAATTAGATAATTTTCCAAACATAATAAATTTTATTTAATAGATATTTTTACTTTGAAAAATTATTTTTCAAAATTTAATAAGAAAATTAATCATATTAAAATCATAAACTATTTTAGTATCAATTAAATATGATTTTTCAACTTAAAAACTCTCTTTATTTAGAAAAAATCACTTTTCCAAAATATTGTAATTAATTTTTTTATTAAATCCTAATCCAATTAGGATAACACAAAAATCAAATAAAAATGGATTAAACACTTCAATTCAATCCTAATCCAATTAAAAAAAAATTAATTCTACAATTAATTTAATTTAGGGTTTTGATTTTAATATAAAATCAATATTTTATGTGTAGGGATATAATCATAATTCTTCCCAAAATATCCTATTATAATAAGGTATAAATTGTTAGGGTAAATTTATAATTTAATCCTCAAAAACACTAAAATTGGATAAGGGGTAGAATCATAATTTTGCTCCTCTTTCTCCTTTCTTATCTACCTATTACCGATAATAATTCTTAATTTCTAAAATTTATTTACAATCAAGTCACACTTGATTAAGATTTGAAACTCTTTTGAAATCAATAATATTTGAGAACAAATATTGTTTTTTTTTCTAATTCATCTAAGATGATGAATCCTCTCTTAATTACTCAAAGATCTTTATATATTTCATGTTATACTCAATATATGCATGTTTATTATCCTTAATTAGGACAACATGTAGCAAGATCAAAGCATAATATTTTCTATATAAGATAACTTATTAATTTCAACTCTAAGGATCACTTACACAATTATCACGTATGCCTTTTCATCGACATATATGATATTTTCATATAAAACTCTCATACGGGTCCATTAAGTGTATATATCATCCGACAAACACTTACATATTAGTTCTAAGTATCTCTTATAACTCAGCTTATGAGAACAACTGCTTCATTTTATAAAGAAAAAATCATAATATATATTAATCTCAACGACTCTAAGTAATGTGTAGTCTTAATAGGGCATTGATTATGAATATTTATGAACAATACTTTGATACAATATATATAAATTCTATAATTATAATAACTTTATAATTTTCTGTGCAAAATATTTTTGTTACGAGAACTTTATTTTTTCTAAATTCATTAATTAAATATTAAATTCATTAATCATAAAACTTTTATTAAAAATAAATATATTTATATGAACAAAATCAAAGTCATAGTAATGTGTAATTAATCTATTAACTACGTGTTATATTCATTATCACCTTACACATGAAACAAAATTTATGTCTTCTCTTTTGATAATTAGACATAAAATATTAGTCATAGAGGGAGAAAGGTGCTCAACTCCGACTCTTTTTTTTCTTAGACATTAGTCATTATCACCTTAGATATAAAATGGAGGATGGTATAGAGAAAGATGCCATGATCCTTGGCAAACAAGGAGAGCAGCTACGTATGAAAAATGAAAAAAAATAAAATCAGTAACCCAAGAAAATAGTATTGTAGAATAGATACGCCAAAACAAGCAAAATCCCTACTTCTTTACTGCGTGAGCCTTTTCAGCTTCTGCCCTGCTTCCAAAAAAATAAGCCAAAAACACTCTTACCATAGCCATTATCAATAGTCTGGCAATCCCGAGACATCTAATTTAACTAGATTTTAAGTTTATTCTCTAGAGATTACTAGTTCGAGTTTTATAAATTTCAGGGCCACTAGAGACTTACATGATTATTAATTTCAGGATCCGTGAGATTAATCAAGATGCATAAAAACTGATCTAGACACCTACACTAATAATAATAATAATAATAATAATAATAATAATAAACAATAGTCTGGCTTTCTCCCTTCAAAAACTACATCTGTCCTCCCCATCGTTGATTCAGGATTTGCTTACATAATAATAATAATAATAATAATGTGTACGGCAATCTAAGGATGAAAATAAATGAAATGAAAATTTCTTTATTTGGTTGAAAAAAAGTGAAGGAAAATTAGGTATTCATTATTAGGATGTATAAATGGAAAAGTAAAGAAACACAAGTAATATTGTACTTTCTTTTAATACATTATCTTTACACAATAATAATAATAATAATAAATAAATAAATAAATAAAAGTGTATTTTCAGTTTAATCTATTATCAATTTTATCAATTAAAAAAATGTGTATTTTCAGTTTAATCTAACTAATTATAATTTTTAAAAATTAAAAATTTATATAAACTTCCCTATATAAATTTTCTCTCATTACTTCTAATATCATCAGTTACTATACCCTCCCAATTTAGTAGTCTCTTTTTCAATTTAGATAAATCATACTAGATTGATTGAAATTGAAAATATATAGTAAATGGATTTTATTTTGATAAATTGGCAGAAATACATGATGTAAATAATTGGTTTCCACAATTTTTAATGAATAAAAAGGTTAGTACATGTACTGTAATGGACAAAAATTTTCATTTTCCAAATTTAGTTTCCTACCCCCTTTTTTTTTACGTTTTTTTGCCAACGTGAACCTGTTTGGAAGTGTGGTTGCGGTTGTTTTTCAATATATTTTTCACTCAGAAATGTATCAAAATAAATTTTTTATTTTTTAAAAATTATTTTTGATATCAGCTCATCAAAATGATTTAAACATACAAAAAAAATATTAACTTAAAACAAATAAAAAAATAAAAAAATTTTAAATTTTTTCAAAAACGCTTTTGAAACATAATAAAAAAAAAACAGGAGATCTTTGTACCGATTTTGGATAATGATGAATTTGCCCCTTTTTTTTTTTTTTTGGTCAGATGGAGGAAAGAAAAGCAAATTGAGCTAGATTTTCTTTATTGAAAATTTCAATTTAGTCATTGTATTTCTAAATCTATTCATAATTAGGCCTATAATTTTAAATTTTGCTTTTCATCTTTTCAATTTAAGCGTGTTTGAGAATGTGGTTGCGGTTACTTTTGAAAGTACTTTTCATTCCAAAACACATTAAAATAATTTTTTTTAAAAATAAAATTATTTTTAATATCAGCACATCAAAATGATTTGAAAACATCAAAAACATATTAATTTAAAGCAAAATAAAAAAAATTAATTTTTTTTAAAAGCGATTTAGACTCATAGTTTTTACAGTTTTTTCTAAAGAAAAAACAGGAAATAAATGAAAAGCACTAGTTTAAGATTTTTATAAAAACAAAAACTTAATATGCATCTACTTCACACAAAAAGTCTGAACCATCTACGTTTACCTTTAAAATATCATTCTAGCTACCAAGAAAATATTAAATCTTCATTCATAAGATGATAAACTTTTTGTATTAGAAATATTTCTCTTAAGATATTGTAATGTGTAAATTGAAATTTACTTAAATAACTTTTTATATTAATAAAATTCATAAGATTATGTAATTAATTAAATTTAATTATCAAATAAAATTAAAATAATATTGTAATATTTACATAATTTTACTACATTCATCATGTATATCATACAACCTTATTTATTTCATCTCTTTATTTTATCAATTGAATCGCATTTATAAAAAAATTTCTTCAATGTTTATAAAGATATCTATTATATTGGGGATTTAAAAAAAATAGAAAGTGATTTTATAAAAAAAAAAAACAATTAAGACAAACTTCAAATATATGCCGGTAATCTTAATTTTTGCACACAGTATCATTTTTATTATTATACTATTTTTATTTCTTAATAAGGATTTTTGTTAAAATTATTTAACAAAAACGTTGAGTTATTTTTTTATAAAATGATATTATTTTTTTATAAAACAAAAGGTGCAAGTGAAAATATGCATATTATTTTAAAAAAATTGAATTTTATAGTTTGTTAGTATTTTTAAGATTTATGGGGAAAAAAAATAATGATCGAATCAATCATAGACGAAGTTGTAAATTTTGTTCCGTTCTGACCGGTATATATTATATCATTTTAAAAAATATCACATATTGGGTATTCCAAATTTCTCGTTAAAATTCTGGCCAAAATATCCTGGGTTTACTTTATTTATTTGATTTTGGATAAAAATTTGACAAAATTAAAATGTCATTTTATTGTTTGAAGAATAAAGTAAAAATATCATTTAATAATAATTAGCTAGATTACAATAAACTAGATGATTTGATATTTAACTGTTATAATTTTAGGATTCAAGGGTAAAATATTAATATTATCATATTAATAATAATATTAAAATTTATTATTACTATTTTTATTAATATTAGTATTATTTTTTTAAAATTAAATTTGTCACTAATATATATAATTTATATTCATGTTTGTACTTTATAAAAATTAAAGCATAACAAGGGATGCTTTAAATCCCATTAGCATTGATAACATTAATTTTTATTGAATAAATGGATACATGAAAAACATAAAATTCTTGATGAAGAGAATTTAAATTGAAAGACTATTGAGACACCGTGATGTACTTTAATTTTAGAAGGTGAAGAGATTTATTTTGATAACGATAATGAAATTAGTAGAAATAATCATTTATTAAGAAGTCTAATTGACGATTTTTTTTTACATACCACCACAAGATCAATATCCTTATTTCTATGTTAATGATGTAGATACTATTTGATTTTTTGCTTCTTTGTATTAAAACCTTTTATATTTTATTTGTATTGAATTACTTCAATTTAAAGTTAATTTATCTTTATATTTGAATTAAAATTAAAATTATTAAATTTCTATTTTAAATCATATATATCTCCAAACAAAGTTCAAAATCAAAATTTATTGTTACATTAAAAAAAACAAAACACCAAAGCAAGCTAAAATATTGTTTAGAAGTTTAATAGAAAATAAAATGGGGCAGCACGTATTCAACACGCGACGTCCAATGAGTCCAATTATTAGCGATCAATAAAAGGTGATAAAGTTCCTAGACCAAAGCAATCCCAACCGCTCACAAATCTAATCCAACGAATCCATTATCTTACACGTGTCCTCAAACACTCCCTTAAAAAAAAAAACCCTTCTCTCCACGCGCCCAGTCACTTTGTAAAGCCCTAAACCATTCCCGTACCGTTCCCGAATTGGCTTCTGCTCCGTTTTGCTGTTGCTCTATTCATTATTATTCCAATTATTCGAACAAGGAATAGTCGTTGCAATATAGAACAGATCTGATTGCTACAAGGTTAGTTTTTCACTCAATTATTATTCTCACTTTCTCTTTTGCTTTAGCTATGTAATGTAGGCGAATTTTGATACTGATTATGCTACGTAGTATTTTAATTTTAATTTTTTCTAATGTTTAGGGTTAGATGAATGAGAATTATTTGAGAAATAACTAAAATTTGTGTATCGAGTAGTAGAAGAATGCATAATAGGAAATCGGATTTCTGTTATGTTACGATTTCTTATCTTAGGAACAAAATCGTAGTTATGGTTTCTTTACCCTAGTACATTGATTTTGGCATAATGTAGTGGACCATGCATTAGTACTTAGTCTTGTTGATAAGTGAAACTAAATATAATCAAGTTAAAATTAAATAGATGAATGCTGTGAAGATTAGTTTCTAGTAGTTCCATTTTGGTTCTTATTATTATGCGTGTGTCAATGCCGTTCGATGCATTTCTCAACTCAGGTGAATCTGCCCTTGTGTGTTGCAACTGTTTTGTTTTTGTTAAGTTTGCAATTTGTGTGCAAATTTATTTTCTTGATAATCGATAGTTGTATTGCTCGTTATCATGTTTTGGAGCAGTAAATGTACCATTGAGAAGCCCGGTGGTAGTAAGTATGGTTATGCTTAAAAAGGATGGATACTGTTTAATGCTTTACTGAATTGATATTTTGGACTTTGTTTAGATGGATTTATATTTCTTTTGTTTAATTCTAATTTAAGTAGACTTACCATGTAATCTGAGATCACACTTGGATGTTGATGTATCGGAAACCTTTAAATGTAGGAAACAGGAGTCCTGTCTACTAAACTGTGACCTGAAATTTTTCTTTCTTTTTCATGAACGCAAAAATTGTCCTGAGTTGCTAATTTCCACCATGATAAATTGCTAAATAGCTCATTTGATGACCAGTGCTTTATGAGCTATCTTACCTTTAGGACTTCAACGTGGTTATGAATGCTTTGGAGCTGCCTCTATACTTTGCAAGTTCTTGTTAGATGTTAGATATTTGATTCATTTCCATGTATTTGAATTGCTGTTGTCGTGACTGTCGATTTTTCCAAGAATTTAGAAAGCAAACTACCTTAGCATTTTTGTCTTTGTATATTGATTAAATATCCACGTAATTATTAAAAATATGTCTGCTTATGGTGTATGAAGTCAGTATCAGCATCACTACATATGATGCTTTCTAGTTCTAGTACTATTACTTGGAGTGGGTATGGATGCAGGTCCCTATTAATGTAGGCTATTAAAAAGAGAAGTGGCAGTTTGCATGCAATGATGTATGCAGTCAGAGAAACTTCTAGATATAGAGAAAAAAAACTTTTTTTTTTCATCCCCTATAATAATGATTAATAATTGTTTCCCTAAACCGTGTTTTGATTATTTTAGTAGCATCTGCCCCTGAAGATATTATACTTAGTATTTCAGCTATGGATATTATTTAGAAAGAGGATCCACTATGCATACAGAGTGTCTGAACATGCGAGAGAAGCTCTATTTTTGCTCTGATTCTACTTATATGCATACATATGCAAGTCGTTAAGGAAAATTCACTTTCTCCTCTTTCCCTTGTTGTGAATATAATTCCCTACATGCTTTTGTTTATTCTTAAATGTGCCAACTGCTTACATCTTGGTGGTAAATTTGCAACTGCGCTGCTACCTGCTACACTGTTTGGGCCTCAAAGTGAAACAAATGTATTTTTGCATTAGAGTAAACTGGGAAGATTGGGCACCCAATGAACAATTAGTTATGGGGGACAGGATCTATTACCTCCCTTTTCTTCTCTTTTTTCTCTGTCTTTCTCTCTCTCTTTTTATTTATTTATTTTTCTAAGGTCATTGTCTCATCTCTTATATCACAATAATGCAGGTTATGATCCCTTCAATATTCTAGCTGAAAGTGTATGAGTTGAATTATCATACACTTTGTGCATATACATTGAACAATGGCAGAAGGAATATCGAGCTTTTGGGGCCCTGTAACATCTGCAGAATGGTGTGAAAAAAATTATGTGTATTCATCTTATATTGCTGAGTTTTTTAACACCATATCAAATATCCCAGGCATTCTTTTGGCACTCGCTGGCCTTATAAATGCTTTCAGACAACGGTTCGAGAAGAGGTTTAGTATACTTCACATATCTAATATGATACTTGCCATTGGAAGTATGTTATACCATGCCACTTTGCAACACATGTGAGTACTCTTCTCTATTCTCCTATCTTGTTCATCATCTTCTTCTCAACTGCTTCTCGAATATTTGGACGGTTAGCAGCTCCTATATTTTGCCCATGGAACCTGTTATTGTGTAGGTAGAAGTGTGTGTGTGTGTGTGTGTGTGTGTGTATTTTTTCCTTTAGATGGATAAAATTCTTAAAAAGTTCTTGGTTTTGAATTTATGGCATACGATGCTGTAAGGTGCTAAGACTTTCATGCACAAAAGCTCTTGTTCTAGGTGTTTACGTCTCTGTATAAGTTGATTTTATGTTCATGCATACTGTTGAGTGAGGGAAGGAAAGGAGTTACACATAAGCAAATACTTTGTTGATGTTTTTTTATCGACTTTGTAGATTGACCAATCATTCATGCTTCTTGGTTTTGTATTGGATTTCATCCCCTTAATTCCTTTAACTGATTTCTCAATGGAAATTTCCATTCAAGAATATTCATATTAATGTAAAAGAGCCCTCGAGCTTTCCTAGCTTAAGCAAAAGAATAAGGAGGATCAATCAACCATTGATTTTTACCCTTGAAGTTCCTTTTGAAGTTCTCACTATATTGTTTTCATCAAGATTGTTTGTTTTATCAACCCCCCACCCCCTTCATTTTTTTTTAAGTATGTAAAGAAACTAGCACCCATGCTTTGAGGCTTCTTTATTTGTTGAATGAAATTCAGATAAAAATCTTGTTCTTTAATTACTTTGTATAATTAGAACTCCAACTTAGTGCTTCCCAATCCTGTCTTTTTTCTCTTGTGAATGCCCTATTAGTTGATTGTTAAAAAAGAGAAGAAAAATACATCTCCAACCTACCTCTTATTCAATCCCTATACTTACTAAGGGTATAATAGTGCTTGACCAGCAAACAACATGCTTTGGGCACAATAAGGAGCAAGTTGTGAACTCGGTATTGGAAATGGTTTTTAGATTGAGAAACATGGAAGTTGTAGATTCAGTATTTATGTGTGATGTGATTGGCTAGAATTCATTAGGGTGGTTCTTCAGATTGCAGCTAGATTTGATGAGGTGCTGGTGCTGATGATTTAAAGAAGTGTTCAATTCCATATCTTATTGCGGGATTATAGGGTTTATCGTCTGGAACGCATTGCCTCATCTTATTTTATTCCCTTAATTGCCAATGAATGCCCCAGAATTGCAAAAACATTGAACTTCCTAATTTGTCCTGCATCTGCTGAAAAACAAATTTTATGTTATATGAAAACTGCATCTAGTCCCCTCAATTTCCACTGTCTCCGTCTCTTCTATCCCGAGATAGTAACCAAGCGCTACCTTAGCAGGTTCAGTAATATGGTTTTTTAGTATTTATTCCCCCGTGGAAAAAGTTGGGACTCGAGACCTGTATTTTGATTTGTTGGATTTCATTCCCAAATCATGTGAACTTGCATGACATTGTGTAGCTTGTTTTGTTTGCTGGTTTATTCATTATGCTGATTAAGGTATTTGGTACTTTTGATTATCTTCAGGCAGCAGCAAGGTGATGAAACACCAATGGTTTGGGAAATGCTGTTGTATATCTACATCCTTTACTCTCCAGATTGGCACTACCGAAGTACGATGCCCACCTTCTTGTTCTTTTATGGAGCTGCATTTGCAATTGTCCATGCATTGGTTCGTTTAAGAATGGGTTTCAAGGTACATTATGTGATACTTTGCCTTCTCTGTGTTCCCCGGATGTACAAGTACTACATCTACACAAAAGATGCATCTGCAAAGCGGCTTGCAAAATTATATTTGGCTACCATTTTCATGGGAAGCCTTTGTTGGCTTTTTGATCGCCTATTCTGCAACAACATTTCTCGGTGGTACTTCAACCCCGAGGGACATGCTTTATGGCATGTCTTGATGGGGTTCAATTCATATTTTGCAAACACTTTCCTGATGTTTTGTCGTGCTCAGCAGTTGGGTTGGAATCCAAAAGTTGCCCACTTCATGGGATTTTTCCCGTACGTGAAAATTCAAAAACCAAAAACCCAGTGAGAGGCGCTGCAAAGCAAATGGCATCTTTCCCTTTTCACCTCGTTTGGAGGCAGATATATGGTTTTGGCAGGTTAACAAACAATAGCAAACACAATTCTTTTCTCCTGCATTTTCTAAATCGTTGTAAATGATAGCTGAACATTTTGACATCATTAGTTGGATTTTTCCATTTTGGTTGATTTAAGTTGTATAATTAGTGCTTTTGCCCTGAAGAAAATGTGCGTGGACGGTACCCTATTATTTTCCTGCATGACAAAGGTTTTCATTCTGTTTAGCCAACAAAATGTAAATTGCCATATTTATTATCCTCCCTTTAATCCTAGTCTGCGAACAATCTGATTATGAGAAGTTTCTGGAAAGATCAGTTGCCAAATTCATTAATGTGCTGCATTTTTTTGCATGCGCACTGTAAACACCAGACGTTCTTTCAATTGAATTAAAATTCCTCATGTTCTTCACGTTTCTTGGAAATAGTTTTCATTTTTTATTAGAATATATATATTTATCTTTCACGTACTTTGGAAATGTTTTCAGTTTTTATTAGAAGATGCTTCCGTGGATGAACGTCACATATAATATAATGCAGCATGAAAGTTTACGCCATAAGCCAACTGTTAGGGGGTCAAACATGCCAAAGATGCACCGAGTGATGCAATGGGCAGCGGCAGCCTACGTGACGGTGGCAAATTTGATTGGCAGCGTGCAACGGCTGTGAGTAGTGGGTTAGCGTGAGTTTGGACTTGGGAACAATCCAAGACATGCAGCATGGCAGGGTAGCGGGTGGAAGACCGAGAGAAGTTGCAACTATGGGGCAGTTATCAACAATTAATTGTTTTGGAAAAAAAATTGTCTGGACTTGTCTTGATCTTTTTGAGGTAGTTTTTATTGTAACTTCGGTATAGATTATCTATAAATACGCCATAAAGGTTGTGTAGCATGCAGGTTCTATTGCATTGCACACACAAGAGAAACTTTTGTTTTTTTCCCTTGTTAAAGAGTTAATAAAGGTTGGGTTTTTGCTAGTAATTCTTGTGTAGTATTTTGATTTATTTACTTGTGTTATTCCGCTTGTATGAAACAAAGAAGAGGAGAAAACTTATTTGGGTGAATGAAACATATAATTGTAGGCAAACACAAGTAAATTTGTGAGGAAATATAGAGTTTAGTGAGACTAGACTGCTGCATAAGAAGCATCGTTGATTTTAAAGGATTTCTTATTAATGGTTCATGTAAATTACTGTTAGAGACTAGATATTTAGATGACTTGTAATTTGTAATAACTCAGCCTTGAAAAAGTTAATCAAACCTTCAAAATAAAATTTTTTCCTTAAGCAATCTTTGTGCAAACCCTAAATGAGCCTCTATAGACTAACAGGATCCTCGAGACTTTTAGGGAGAAAAAATTATCGTTTTAACTGCATTTAAAAGTTTTGAGAAACCTAACAATTTCATCATATTAATTGCATTTATTAACAATTAACATTAACATCAGAATTAATCTTTCAAAATAACTGCCATGTAATAGATATTCCACTTTGATTAATTCTAAATTTTCTATCAAGAAACACATCGACACAAATATCTTACATAATCCACTACCAAATTTAAAAGTTTTATCGATGAGAATTTTTGTCGGTATTTATAATAGCAGTATGTCAATACGTAAGTTAATCGAACCTCATAAATAGTTCATCTGAAAAAATCTCATCAATAATTTATAGTCTGTTGGTGATTCCGTTGGTAATAAATATACTGATGAATTTATAAACGAAAAAAATACGCCAAAAAATATTTACCCGCATTATTTTATTGGTATCTCCATCAGTAAATTTAACATATAACCGACAGGAGACTGTATGTAATGTCATCAGTGTTTTTATTTGTTCATCGATATAACTATTGGTAAATATAACATATCATCGATAAAATACCATCAGTAATTTTATCAGTGAGTTAACAATAGTAGTGGTATTTTTAGTAATTATTTTCCAACTCTTTCTGAAATATACCAATGGAGTTGTTCCGTTGGTAACTCTGTCAGTAATATTTTAAAAATATTTTCTAAAAACAATATATTGAATAGAAGTAGAAAAATAATTAAAATAAATTAATATAAAAATAAAATGTTTATTACAAATTTAAAAATATTTTATGAACATCTAATATTTTTTTAATTGATTACAACTTTGAATATAAAAAACCTGCCCATTATTCTTTCCAAATTAGGATTAAAAACACCTTTTAATGTTGATGATTTTATTAATTGTCATCTACCATCCTACATGGCAAAATCTTTAACCTTTTTTAACAAATGATTGCACTAAACTTAATTGAAACAATTGTTAACTCTTTAGGTAACCTTTTCCTTCATTCCCATTATATGCATAGATAAACAATAAAATGAGAAAGAATTACATTTAAAAAACCAAAAGTTATTTATAATACACCTTTTCAATTCTTCTTTCCTTTTGATACAGTGCTTCATTGTTTTTGTATGAAGCGCCTCTCCTCTCTCCCTCTTTTATTTTATTTTATTTTATTTTAATTTTATCCTCTCTTTTTTTCTTTTTAATTTGATCTTTTTAAAGTCTATTTCCATGAGACAAAGTTTTCAATTAAATTAGAAAGACAAGATTTAAAGTAAGAGGATCACAATGTAAAATGCAAAGAAAAAACATGCCCAATCTTAAAGTGCTTAAAATTTTTATTTTGATTCAAAATTTTATTTTGTTTGTTTTTTAGTTTATAAGTTAAAAAGAGGTGAGATAAACACGTTAAAAAACAAAGTTGTCATTTAACCACAATCTGACTATGGAAAAGAATTATCTTTCTATTAATGAGTTTTTTTTTTCAAGAGGAGTTCAATGAATATAGTTTCTTCCTCTAAACATGACAAGAAAAGTAAATCGGGTTCAGTTTTTATTTTCATGATTTGGTTGATTTTTTATTTTTGTGTAATTTTAGAATTGTTGATTGATTTATATAGGTTTTTATGGTGTTTTTTTAGGAGTTTCTAGGTGGAAATTGGAGGAAAATGAATTTTTAGAACAAAACCCTCATTGATTTTTCAACCACCACTGTGGTGCTTGGATTCTATATAGTAGCCCAATAGATGATAAGTCGCTTGCAATGGTAGGCGACCTATTGCCTACTTAATAATAATAAAAAAAAAGTTAAGATGATTGAGGGAAAAAAAGCCTAGGCGTTCTAGGGCTTTATTTATTAAGACCAAGCACGTGAATCTGACATGTTTTTTTTTTATTTTAAATTTTTAAAAAATATAATTTAAAACATTATAAATATATTAATTTATTAAATTCTTATATTAATTAAGAATATATTTTAACTATTATTTTATTAAATACCATTCATTTTTTGCTTTGTTATTTAATTAGAGTATAATAAACTTTTTATAATGTTAGCAAAAACAATTTTATATCCCATCAATATTCTTAAAAACATTATTTGGTTGCTTTTATAATGGTGTATATTTTTAGTGTAATATAATCAAATACAAATTATTTTAGAAAAATAATTTTATTAGATGTAGTCAAGTTTATGTATAAAGCTACGGGTTTGATAGTTTAACTCGGATTGGTTTAAGTCAATTGAAAATGTTATCATCTTGATATTTAAAAAGAAATTACTTTGTGTATATTAAATTTTAAGTTTATAATCAAAAGTTCATTTTCAAATAAAAAATACATTAACAACGTTTACATTTTTGTTATATGTTAAAAAAATGTAGATGTTGTTAATATATTTTTTAATTTTTGTCTCACTCATAACTAAACGCAAACTAATTGTTTTTATATATATATATATATATATATATATATATATATATAAACATACATTTAAATATTTTTTATTAATTATTAAATCCTTAATATAATGCTAACATTATAACATGTATTAACAGTAATATGTAAATCTCACTCTACATCTAATTAAGAAAGGGATGTTCTAAAATATTATTATAATCCTAAAAATTAGATCACAGATGATTTTTCCATCTATACATCACTCTGTAAAACTTTAAAAGCCATTAACTAAAGTTCTAGAACCAATTAAATAAAAAACTAGAGGGATGGTAAAAACATTGTCCCCCTGGATACACTGCACTCTGTAAACTAGAATAATATTTTTATCATCTTGGTAGAATTGACTTTGCAGTAAGATTTTTTGGTATTTTTGAATTGACTGAGGACAAGAATTATATTTTATTTTAAATTAAATAGAAAAGTGGTATAAATATCCTTAAGAGTCATAAATTATTGGATATTGAGGGGTAAATTCATATTTTTCATTAAAAAATACATAGTAAAATAACATGTTTGCTTTTCTTGACAAAAACAATTGTTTACTAAGGGGTCTTTTAGTCTTTTTCTTTTTTATAAACACGGTAAAAACACCTCATTATCCTTGAAGTTTGACTTTTTATACATTGGCTCTGCGGGTGTTTTTATTTTTGTGCTATTGGTTTTTTCGTTGTTATTGGATAAAGTAAGGAGCAGTTCTGTTTTTTAATAAAATAAAAGTATTTAAAAAAATCATAAGCGTGTGTTAGGCACACGTCAGCCGCTACGCCGTCTTTAGACAACGCGTGTAGCTAATTCTGATAACCAAAACCATCATTTTGGGGCGACTTTTAGATTCATGTTGACATCTCCTACATGTAGAGGTGGCGCATGCATTGAACGAACATTTGGTTTAGCTCTAACAACCATTTTGTTTTTTTTCCTCTCTCACTCCCTCAATGTTTGTGCCCTGCCCTATAATTTTTCAAATCAGCCCCTCAGCTTTCTTTTTGATTTAGTCCCTAATCGTTTGGTTAATATTTGTTTTATTTAAACTAATTTATGGAATTACAAATTTATTTCAATTTTATCCTTATTTGATTTTTGTTTTTATTTTTCAAATTTGGTTCTCATTCTTTTAGTTGCTATATATGTCATTTGAGAAAAAATTTATAATTTTTTGTTTACATTTGACCCTTCATCATTTTTTTTCTTATAAGATTTTATTATCATTCTTTTGATTTTTTTTCCTTGCCAAATTGTTTAGGTTAGTATTGTTTTTATTTAATCTCATCCTTCAATATTTAGTTAGTTTAGATTTGAGCTTTTTAATTAAACCCATATTTGAGATTTGATGGGTTGTAGTTTGAAAAATTAATCCAACTTTAAGAAGTTCATCCGAGGTGCTGTGATTATTTTTATCATTCTTTTAAGCTATTTATTTTATTTTATTGGAGATTAAGCTTTGTTTATTTACTTGCTTTGTTTTATCTTTTTTTGGTTAATATTTGTTTTATTTAAACTAATTTATGGAATTAGAAATTTATTTCAATTTCATCATCATTTGATTTTTTTTTCATTTCTTAAATTTGGTTCCCATTCTTTTAGTTGCTATATATTTCATTTGAGAAAAAAATTTTAATTTTTTGTTTACATTTCATCCTCCATCATTTTTTTTCCTATCAGATTTATCCTCATTTTTTTTCTTTGTCAAATTTTTTAGGTTGGTATTTTTTTTACTTAATCTCATAATTCAACATTTAGTTAGTTTAGATTTGAGCTTCTTGATTAAACTCAAGTTTGCAATTTCATGAGTTGTAATTTAAAAAATTAATCCAACTTTAAGAGATTCATTCAAGGTGCTGTGATTGGTTTTATCATTCTTTTAAGCTATTTGTTTTTTTAATTTGATTGGAGATTAGGTTTTGTTTATTTATTTGCTTTGTTTTATCCTTTGTTTTTTTTATTTTTATTTTTTATGGGTTATCTCGAGATTTTTTATTTATTATTCTTTGTTAAATTTATTTTTTCAAAATAAATCTTATTCTTGAATTAAATAAATGAATATAGACAAATACTCCATTATGTTTTATTCAATTAAATCTTATTCTTGAATTAAATAAATGAATATAGACAAATACTCCATTATGTTTTATTCAATTTTCTCTCTAACAAATGCAACTTGTTTCAATAGAGTCGTGCAATGAGATTTGAACCATTTCAACAAACTTTTTTAGTCACGAGTAATATTATTACTCAGAGTAATATTCATAGTGGAGAGTAATATTCATAGTGGAGAGTAATATTCATAGTGGAGTGACGATAGATCTCCAACAATCTCCAACAATCTTTTTTTTCATTTCATTTCCTTATAAGTATGATATTGTTAACTTATTTTTTTTAGTTAATTATTGTCATGTGCTTTTTTACTGTTCATCTTCTATCGTTGCTAATCTATACAGGAACAAGAACACATGAATTGTGACTTTCGATCATTGATTGATTGGCCTGTCTTTCAAACTAGGGGGGAAGATGGTTTATCAATATGACTCAAGTTGAGGATGGAAAATTACATCTCACACAACGACAATTTTACAAGACATTAAAACGAATGACTGAAGCAAGCAGGCATGCTAAATACCACTAACCCAAAAACAGTCTCAGGCTGTGTCACGGGCATTCAATGTTTGGATAAATAGCACTGGCATCGTAATTAAATAAATTGCTTCAGAAACTCTGTAGCAACCAGCCTCCCTCGTGTGTTCACAGACATTTTCAATTCACTTATCTCCTTCTCAATATCCTGCAATTGGAGAACAAAGTGTGTGATCGAGAAAGCTTCCAATTTTAAAACACTGTTGAACCATTTGTGCAACAAGAATAGATTTGCAGCAAAAATAAACGGGTAAAAAGTTACATGCTCAGAACCCCACATAAACAAAATAAAGACCTAAACTGGGGCGGATGGATGAAAGGTAAATCATGTAACCGCGCAAGGAGTAAAGTTTAAGCCAACTTTCCTTTCATAATAAAACTAGATAATCACATCTTCCCATCCAGGTGCTGTTAATCTTGACAACATGTAAACCATCACAAGGTAGCATGGAATGGCCATATGCATGTGACCAGCCATAATTTTCACCTTCATTTTCCCCCATATGGAGAATCCATTAAATCAGTTCAAAGTTGAGAGAGCAAACCATATACAGTCTTTATCATGAACAAGTTTCTAGAGCTATAGAATTATTTCATAATTAAAAACGTCAAAGTTCTCCAAATTACTTATTCATCTGAAACTGAACAACGATGAAGCACATAACTAAAACTAATGGGTTGAAGAGGAAAGGATGGTCTGCTAAGGAAACTTAATCCCAATTTAGCATATTTGAAGTAGTGGATGAAGGAACACCTGATTTAATACACTGTGCACCAAATTTGAAATACTTAAAATCAATTTAGGACGTCAATAAAAGCATTGTTCACAATGACAACGTAATGTAAAGGTTGAAACAATCTTTCTTTCCTGTTCAATTCTCCCCACTTCAGAGAGTTAAAAAAACTCAGGACATGGACGAGTAGTCTAAATATAACATCTTAGCCTTATGGTTGAGTTTCACAATGTGTATAATCAAATAGCAGGTGATACCTGGGAGAATAACATCAAAACCATATTCTAGAAGGAAATCTAATTAGAAAAGACCAAGCAAGTGGCAAGGAATGGTTAAATCTTACTTCCATGAATTGCACAATAAAATCGATGAGTTTGCGTTTCTGCATCTCCTCACAGTGGAAGTTTGTGATTAGAAAGCTAATGTCATAACCCTGATAAGTAAGGCATCATTATAACATATCAACATAAGAATGCTATCAACATGATATAGCAAATGTCTGTCAGCAATTTGTAAATTAATTCAGAGATATAAGCTGAAACTTTACATGACAGGCGCATGATCAGATTACTATTTACTGAATTAAAAATAATATTAAACAGAATATGTTTGAAAATTCAATTCAGCCAGTAACCAGGGTTCATTGATATGATTACAAGTAATTAGACCAGGATATAAATTGCATTTTGAAAATAAAAATAATCAATAAATCCACATGTGTATCCAAAATTCATTGTAAATGCTTAAATATAAAAGAATCTTTCACCAACACTTGACCACATAGACTTCATAATCCATTACAATAAAAAAACATTTAAAATTCTATTCATAGAGAGAACTGAAGAGACAAACTTTTTTGTATAATATTGCATTGAGATCAAATTAGTTATCATATCCCTTATTTGCAAATTCTCTGTTACTTATTGAAACAGAGGACCCAACTTCCTGAGCAGCAAGGTGCTTGTGTATTATGGAGAAAGACTTGAACCAGTATTCCAATTTGGCTTGACCAGCTTAATGTTCTTCTAAGAAAAGGAAAAACTACGCTAATCTGAATCCGGACAATGTTATTTTTCATCCAAGAAAAGGCACAAGTTTTCCTGCAACTCAAGGTATGCCAACCTTGTGAATGAAGTCCTAGCAACTCCGAAAACAAAAATTCACATAAACAATCAACAGTTGATTTTGTCAAGCAAAATGAAGCACTTTTCAGCTCATTCATATGAGACAACACATACCTGTACAGGCTTTCGTCTCAACACTTGAAATGCTTCTGCCCTCATTGATAAAAATCTAAGAAATTTTTTAGTTAGTATGTTTTCAAGCTCATCTGCCTGCTTTACCTGTACAAGAGGAAATAAATATGCATATAAGGAAAAAATTTGAGAATAAGAATTGGATGCAATTTATGCTGTGTCAAGTTAATAAATAAACACAAGAAATCCAAATGAAAAAAGAGATACAACACCAAAGGAAAAAGAAGAAGAGAACATAGTATCTTTGGTCTCAAAAAGCTAACATGAACAGAATGAGTATGACTAAGTTTAGCAGCAAAATCAACTTATCTTTGAAGTTTTGCGGCTATTCTTATACTGTATAACTATGCACCTGACTGTTATTCTAGGATGAGTACTTCAATGATTCTGCTTTAGCAGCTTAGACTATTAACACCAAATTATTAAGCCTACGTGCCTGACACTTCTTTGATAATCTTCATGGGATCCCTGAACCATGCTGCATATGTAATGCATAATCTAGATTTGACGAACACAGGGAAAGAAATAGGAGGACAGAAGTTTCTAAAACACAATCTTTTATAGGTGAATTGGAAAACTCTCTGCAGCAGCAAAATGGAATGTTTCCCTTTGATCAAACCATGACATAATCAACACCAAACAATATCCATTAAAACTTATAGATGTGCAATCCTGAAAATGACACCACATACCAACTAGCCTATTAGAAAGAATTAAAAGATTAAAAAGTAGCCCACAAGCAACCATTTTCATATGTTACGAGTAACCAAAATGAGCAGAAAAACATTGTTCACAATGACACATACTGTTCTATAAGAAAGTCCTATTTTCACTATACAGCTCTGCCAGGCACATTAATCTAAAAGTTGAGATAAACACTTCACCTTGAGGCTAATACGCAACGAATTAATAGATGTTTCTATCAAGCACTTTTCAGCCTCATTTCTACATATCAAAATCTGCAATAGCATCATCATCACATGCAATCAAGTTAGATATCCATCAGCACAACAACTACAACAAAACATTTCTTCATAATTAAAATTTAGCATCAACCAAAATGATCCTTACAGAATTTAGCAAAAGTTCCGGGCTCGTCCTGCAAGACATAAACAAAAGATCACAACATTCCTCAAGATACTGCACAAGCAAGCTCGAAATGCAGGAAACAATTATGAATAATATTATAACTTATTTTCCTTTTTAGTAAAAAATGGAAAACATACTTCATTTCGACCTCTGGTTTGTTATGCCTTTCAACTTCTTGACAAGGGAAGTTCTGCAAAGCAGTTTCGAAAATCAAAAAATTTAAAAATTTAAAAAGTAATTAAGGGAGGGATTAAATTTTATAATGCAAGCATTACCTGCAGGCACAAGGATGCCTCTAAAGTATTCCGTATACATGTTAAATACAAGCGCAATGAAGTTGCCTGCAAAATAATAACGAAATTAGAATCAAATTAATGAGTAAGATCACAGAGGAAAGAAAGAGATTAGGGCTTACCATTTAGCCAGAGCTCTGGATTTGAGATTGATTGTGTCGAAACTGCAACGTTTTATACGATTTCGATTTTTTGGATTGCGAAGAATTGTTGCTGTTGGTGCTGTGGGTTTGTTTGGAGGTGGAGTGGGAGGTGGGTGTGATTTGACTTGGTGGAAGTTTTGATGGGTTTTGTTTGTTGCTTCTGGTGGCAGATTACGCCTTGCACTTACGTGGAAAAAAAGAAGAGAGAGAGAGTCGAACTACACGTCGTTTAACTTTACTTATGGCATGACTGTGGTTTTATTTTTATTTTTCTTCTTTTTTAATCGGCTAAACTGACCCAACTTCTCTTAAACTCAAGGCAGTTGTTTACGGCGTGGTTGAAATTATAATGATGGTGACGGTTTAAAATATTATTTATTTATAAATATATTTTTTAAAAATTATTGTTGACATCAGCACATCAAAATAATCTGAAAATATAAAAAAATTATTTTAAGCAAAAAAATAAAATTCAAAATTTGAGGGACCTCTCAATTTTATCCTCTCAATCCTACATTGTTTGACCAGCAACAAATTAAGAATACCAAAAAAGATAATATTATTTCAAAAGAAATAATGTTTGAGAAAATAGTTGATTGGTAATAGTTTTTGCCTGGTGTTATGGTGTTAGTGTGGACAGAGAGGAAGAGATGGTGGCGCTTTGTGATGGTTTTGCTTGGGTGTGAGGAGAGGGATTTCATTGAGGAAAGAGAGAAAAGGGTTAGTAATGTTGTTATGGGTTTTATGGTGGGCTGGTTGAGTTTCAGTTAGTGGTCAATGGTTAGGAAGGACAAAGAAGAAGAAGAGGGAAGGGTCATTGATGACAAGTTGAGGGAGAGGTTCAATGGTGGTAGCCAATGATGTTAGAGATATGGTCAGTGGCTGTTGAAAGGAAGAAAAGAGAAAGAAAGAAAGGAAAATGGAGATTTTTTTTCAAATTATAAGAATATTATATTTAAAAATAAACTTTATTTTCCATATTTTTTTTCTAGAAAAAAATGAAATAATACTTCATTACTAAATAACCTTAAGGATTTTATATATTTTTTTCATTAAAATGCATGGAAATACTCGAATTTTAAATTATCCAAAATTAACATAGCATATAAAATAGATAAAAGCTAGGGTTCTCAATCCTTAAAGTTACAACCCTAAACATTATAGAAAAATAGAAAAAATATTTGATATTTTATTAAAAGTCTAAATAGTTTGAATCTCTTCAAAATAAACTATACATCTCTATTTATATTAGTTTTAGGTCTAAAATTCTTTATAGGAAGATTCCTAATTAAAACTAATTTTTTTATATAGAAAATGATTCCTAATTAAAACTTATATAATTAATAGAATCCATCTAGCATTAGGATTCCTAACTAATAAAATATTAATTAAATTAAAAGTCCTAAGCTAAATAGAAAACAAATAATTCAAATCCAGAATTAACTAGGGTAACAACAACTTTAAGCTTCATATCAGATACTTTTGACTTTCTTTGTGAACTTCTTTTAAAGCTTGGCATTGTCTATCTAATTCATAAATGTAGTTGTAACACATTCCACATTAGTTCCCTCTACTTGTAAAAGACTCAACCTCAAGTAACCTCTAAGCTTTGGATATAAAGGATTATCATCATAGAAATGAGAAATTTTTTACACATTAAAAGTTCTATAAATACTCATATTATTAAGTAAATAACATAAGCATTGTCACTAATTTTTTTCAAGATGGTGTAAAGACCATATTTCTTTTATTATAGCTTGTTACATAACCCTGCCAGAAATCACTCTTTACGAATGAACATCATCACCTTATCTCCTTTCTTATACACTTTAGCAAGGTGGTGTATACCAATAGTTTTCTTGTATCTGGTATCGGTCTTCATCAACTTCTACTTCTCATCCTCCATAATAACTTGTGCATCCATAGTCATCTTTTTGGCAACCCAGCACCCTTCTAACCTGGCACAAGATCTAGCACATGCTTAGGACACTGTAGATACATAATCTCATATGGTGATTTATCCATAGCACTATTGTATGCAAAATTATACTTGTGAAAAGGCATAATCCCATTATTTTGGCTTATAACCACAAATGCTCCTTATCAAGTTTTTAAGTGTCCGACTCAACAACTTTATTTACCTAACTATCTATGAATGAGCTATGCTACTAAACTGTAATGAAAAATCATAAAATTTCCAAAACTTCTGTAAAAATGACTAGGAAACTTATTGTTTTGGTCAGAAGTTATGGTTTTCAGCACTTCATATAAATGAACCATCTTCCAAAAGAAAAGCTGAGCAATAACAAACATATCATTCATCTTTTTTTTTAAGAAATAAAATGTCTCATCTTTGAGAACTTGTCAACTATAACAAATATAGAATCTATTTCCTTTTGTGTACATAATAATCCAAGTACAAAATCTATAAAAAAGTATTCACGAGTATTTTTAGAAATAGGCAAAGACATTTATAGACATGTATTATGTGATTTCTCATTAGCATTTTGACATATAATATTTTTGCACAATCTTATCATTATCTTGTTTTAAGTGAGGCCAATAATACATGTTAACAACAACATTAATAGTCTTTTTTTCTCCAAGTGACTAACCAAACCTCCTCCCTACAAATCATGAATAACCTTCTCTTGTAATGAAGACCGGGGAATACAAAATTGATTTCCCATCATAAAAAATCCATCATGAATGTAAAAATCATCAACGGGTAGATTCTGACATTTCTTCCAAACCTCGTTGAAATCTTCATCATACTCATACAACTTTTTCAAGCAATCAAACCCAATGATATCACATTTTAAGGTAATCAACAAGGTTGCTCTCCTACTTAAAGCATCAACAACTTTATTTTAAATTCTAGCCTTATATGCAATTATGATTCGGAAACGTTATAAGTAAGTGACCTATCGAGCATGCATGTTATCACTAATTCTCCTTTGATTATGTAAAAATCTTAGCACTTCATAACTATAATACAACACAAACTCCTTACCAATCAGATAATGCCCCTACTTCTTAATAGTCTAAAAAACTACATAGAACTTTTTATCATATGTGGACCGTTATAACTTCACATCACTCAACTTCCCACTAAAAGAATTCCACGGGCCTCTTTTATTAGGAAAGAACTCCACCAATCCTAATACTACAAACATCACATTATATGATGCAACCATATTATTTTATAGTTTTACCCACATTTACCTAGTGTTTTGCCTATATTTTATACATAAAATGCCTTGATATTCTTTGTTTTATGTTTTGAAGACACTTTTGGATGAAAGATTCAAAAAGAAGTAAATTGGAGATAATTGATAGATTTGACCTCTAGTCGATGTTTTATGTAAAGCTTGAGCTTTAGAGGTTGAAACGAAGTGATTCCAGTGGCATTAGAAAACTAACATCCATACCTTTCTATACATATAAGGCAAGAAAAATAAAAAGAGAAAGAGCATTGAAATCGCAGCCTTCAAAGTCAAATCTTGTATTCTGTCAGTGTTGACCTTCGACCATTCCGACTTGAATATTTTGAGCTACAGAAGTCCATCTGATGCAAACTCAATTTTATTGGATTCTTGACTTGAAGACCTATCAGCCTACTAAATTTCAATAGACAAAGAGCTCATATAAGAGAGATATGATTTTTCTAATATGATATATGAATTATGTCAGCAGACAAGTTTTGTGAAGAAACAAGTCCAAAGTACTTCTCAAAGCATCAAAACCGTCATCCAAGTTTTTATTTCGGCAATTTAGCTCCTCTAAATCAAAATTCAAAGCTTGAAGATTTTATGCAAGACTATTTCTTCTTTTTAGGAAAATAGTTATTGAAAGGCTTAAATGTAAATTGTCTACTTAGAAAAGGACTATCTTGTAGAAAAAGGATTAGGGTTTCCTTGGGTATAAAAAAAGAGAAAGGAAAAGAGAGGAAGGCCAGCCAAGAGAAAAAAAAACACCTATTTCCTCTGAAAAACTTGAAATCATGTTTTCTTCCTTTTTTTTGATTAATTGTTCAGTAGACATGCAAGGCTAAACTCTTTTTCTTGGTTGCAATGACATGAAAACCTTCGAATTTCAAGAACTGTGAAATTTATTTTACCTTTTCTTTTTAGTTTATATAATGAATATGTTTGTTCTCCTATGCTTATTTTTTCTATGATTTTTTATTTTAATTGTCAAAGCGGACTCTAAGTTATTATTGTAGATAATATGTTGCTAAGTTTGATATCAAAACTGGAGTTATGGTATATGAACTTGTGAAGTAACTGAGTTTAATAATTGTGGTGGATCTATATTGCTATTCAATTAAATTACTAGTGCGGAAACTGTGGTTATTTGATGGTTAGGGTTAGTTATATGACGGATTCGTTAATTAACTAATGTTAAGAAAGGATAAATATTCAGAATATAAAATTGATGTATCGTTTCAGTGATCAGTTCTGATTTTCATAGGTGGATGTTTACTTAAAACCAAGGTTTGTTCTCTTGATAATTTTCTGATTTTATTTAATTTCGCTTGATAATTTTATGTTTACTTTTTCTCTAGCCTAGATAACCTCCAACCCCCACCAAAATTGCATATTATATAGCATAAAAATCTGAACCAGACCTTCCTCGTGGGATCGACTCATTGCTTGCTTTATACTATCTTATGTGTTGTGTTTTAAACTAGGGTAATTAATTTGTGCAACCGCGACATCGCAACAAATTTTGGCTTAAAAAGTTTATTAAAATCTAGAAGTGTCTTGACCAAAGCATTGCTTGATTTTTCTTTGATTGAAATAAAGCTTT
>Ga0307518_10000206_pt1 | contig 44689 bp, 31 predicted proteins | sample 25_EM_MG_FD_203889 | JGI IMG/M metagenome (GOLD analysis project Ga0307518, IMG submission 203889) | Populus trichocarpa ectomycorrhiza microbial communities from riparian zone in the Pacific Northwest, United States - 25_EM | ecosystem: Host-associated > Plants > Roots > Unclassified | place... | reverse complement strand
TGGGCTCGGGTCGTCGCCGGTGAGTTCGGCGAGGAGAGCGTGGATCTCCTGGGGGGAGAGTGGCGCCAGGCTGTGGACATGCGTGTTCGTCGAGGTGATCCGGGCACGCAGCGCGTTGAGCCGGTGATCGGACGGCACACGCATGCTCACCCCGATCAGCAGCAACGGCAGCCGGTCGGCCTCGGTCGCCAGCCGCCGCCACGCTTCGAGGCTGGCCGGGTCCGCCCACTGGAGGTCGTCCATCACGAGGATCAGGGGGCGTTCACGGCACAAATTTCCGACGAGTTCGACGACGAGGTCGATCACCGCGGCGGTCCCTGCTTCGTCGTCCGCGGCGATGGTGCGGGCCGCGCGGGCCACCTCGCGGCGGCGGTGGTCCGCCGAGGTCAGCTTGACGTCGAGGCAGTCGAGCACGACCTGGAGCGGACCGCGCTGCTCCAGTTTATCGGCGCAGGCGGTGGCGACCGCGCAGGTCTCGGCTTGGGCGAGCCCCGCGTTGAGCAGCGCGGACTTGCCGACGCCTGGTTCGCCTTCGAGCCATACGGAGCAGCCGACGCCCTCGCCGAGCCTGCGCACCGCCGTCCGGATCGTGGCCAGTTCGCACTGCCTGCCGACGAGGGGCTCGCGAAGCTCGGAACGGGGCGTCCGGGCGGTGGCCGTCACTTGCGGCGCGGTCGCCTGTCCGTGCCACAGCGCCGGGTCGTCGGCGCGGATCTGCTCGTACCGCGCTGTCAGGTCCGTACCCGGTTCGACGCCGAGTTCGTCGATCGTGGTGGAACGGAGTCGCTCGAACGCGCCCAGAGCCTCGTCGCGGCGTCCACATCGGTAGAGCGCGAGCAAGTGGAGGCTCTGCAGACCTTCCCGGACCGGGTGTTCCGCGGCGATCGGCGCCAGTTCGGCGAGCACCTTCTGGTGCTCACCGACGTCGAGCAGGATCTTGGCGCGGCGTTCGACGACCTCCAGCCGCAGTTCCTTCAGGCGTTCGCGCTGGGTCTCGGCGTAGGGGCCGGGCAGGCCGGCCATCGGTTCGTCCTGGAAGAGCCCGAGCGCGTTCTCCAACGCGGCGAGCGCGCCGGTGACGTCCTGTCCGCGCAGGCACAGCCGGGCCCGTTCGCGAAGATTCTCGAACCGGGCGACATCGATCGACTCGGCTTCGACCCGGAGGCAGTAACCCGGTCCGCTCGAAGCCAGCAGCGCGGTGGCATCGCGCAGGGTGCGGGTGGGGTCGAGGGCGGAACGCAGGGAGGAGACGTAGGTGTAGATGCTGCCGTTGGCACTCGCCGGCGCGTTTTCGCCCCAGATCGCGTCGATGAGGTCCGACCGCGTGACGACCTGGTTGGCCTGGAGCGCCAGGATCGCCAGCAGTGTTCTGCGCTGGGCCGATCCCAGCACGACTTCATCGTTGCCGCGCCAAGCGCGGACTGGACCGAAGAGGTCAAGTTGCAAGAGCATCTTCGCCTCCGCGGTGTGCTCGCAAGTACCGAATGGGAGTCAGTGGGTGCTGATCGACCGGGCTGTCGGACCAACCGAATCACCCGAACGGTCTCGCTGGCGTGGTTGAATAATCTGCTGATTACGTCCGGTAGGCGTAACGCTGGGGCAAGATACTGTGGTTGGACCCCAGGTCGGCCCCGGCGAATCCGCAAACTATTCATGTTCTGGCAGTGGTGCTGGGTGGAAGTCGCCGCGTTGCAGGAGGTTGACCTGCGATGGCGCGACTGCCGCAGACTTCGGACAGGTCGGGACAGCTGAGTGGTCAGCGCGCGGTCCCAATCCCCGTGTGGGTGCTGTGGGACAGGACAGTCGTTGCGTCCAGTAGTCGGTCGCCGTCGAAGAGCGCTTCACCCGGGGTCGGCTCGCGAATCCATCCGACGTCGGTCACCAGGGCTGTGTCATGGGGGAGTGGGAGGTCTGAGCCTTCGCTGAACATCCACAGGTCGCGCGTCGGTGGCACTCGCCACCGTTCGGCCGGGGTGATGAGGAAGGCCCACCACTGCCGTCGGCTCCCGCGCAGGCTCACGACTCCGCCGCGGGCTCCCTCTGCTTCGAGTATTTCGAGCAGCGGTTCGCCGCGTCCGGCGGGCATGGCTACCGCGAGCAGATCTTGCTGGAGAGACAGCACGACTTCGGTGTGGTTGGTCCTGACCGGCCATCCGAAGTCGCTCCAGTAGCGTAAGGCGGCCTCGCGGACTTCCCTATCGGTTCCGGCCAAGGAGAGTGCGGGGCTCGTCATGATCGGCACACCTTTCGCTCGAGGGTCCGGCCATCAGAGGTGGACACGAAGAAGGTTGCCTGCGCCGTCTTCAGAGTTTCTTAATGCGGTGCCGTGGGCGGCGATGAGGAGATGACGCCCGGGTGCCGAAAGTCTGTCGCTTTCATCGGATGAGGTGATGTTCGGCGGATACTCGCGCGGCGCGTACGCCTGATCGGGGGGGGCTGAGGGTGGGCGAGGGAGAGCCTTCGGTGCCTACTCGTGGCCTGTGGCGTTTGCTCACGTACTGGGGGAAGGTGTGAAGGTCGAGTTTCCTCGACTGAGCCGCGGGAAGGGGTCCTTGACGCGCCGCCGTTGCGACCGGCGGTGCTGCTTTTCGCGACAAGTGAGGGGAACTTTGAGGGACTCTGAGTCCCTTAAGTAGTCCTTCACGGCCCGGCCGTTACCGGCGCCCAGTTGGATTACGACTCCATAAAATGTTCGGTACCGGCGGGTTTGTAGCGAAGCCGAGTCTGGAATTTCGAATGTCCAAACGGTCTTTTAGTCACTTCGATGACCCGTGGGGTGGACGTTGCCTGCCCGGATGGATGAACGGTTGATCATACCTTTCCTCCCTGCTCCACGGTGAGTGAGGATGCCGGTCTTGTTGGCCCACTGTCAGAGGCTGCTCGCCAGATACTGCCTCGGTAAGTGAATTGAGATTCCCTGGCGACGCAACGATGGAGTTCGCGATCGGTGATTAATTCACCGTTACGTCCCGGCGGCGTGTTCGTCGTCTCATGATGTTCCGTTCTCTGCTAAGCTGAAATACGGTTAATGGCTGTGGGTAAAGCGTGGACGCCCGAAAAACGCGAACCAGGCTCCGAAACGAGGGTTCGGGTCGGCTTGTGCGCGACGACGACAATGAGGGTGAGGCATCGTGAGGTCAGAGGGGCTCGGCAAGCCGCGTGCGGGAATCAGGTGGACCCTGCCGGCGGCCGACGCCCCGCCAAGGCCTTTGGGGGTGCTGCTGCCGCATATGGAGCTGGCCAGCTGGCTGGACAGCTATATCGATCGGCTGGTGCGTCTCAACACCAAGACGTGTGACGTGCTGGCCGAGGAGCAACGGGCGGACCTCATGGTCGGCCTATCGAATGCCGCTGAAGCCCTTCGCGCATCAGAACGCTGCGATCACGAATCCGCCGAGCGGATGCTTCGATCGGCACTCGACCTCATTCAGGACATCGATCTGGATCGATTCGCGTTGTCCGCTCATTAGCCAGGTAGCGGGAAGGCCGTTCAGCGGCGCCATCGACCTGCTGATGATCGCGGAAATGGTGCGGGACCGTCGAACAGGACGTTAGACCACTCGACCTACCTGTCTAGTCTGATCGGGTGATGGTCTGATCGTGCCCTTTTCGTGCCAGGGAACCACGCCGGCGGGCGGCTATCGTCCTGGTCATGGGAAACTCCTGGAAGACCGACGACACGCAGGAGGTCTCGCGGGGAACGGGACCGCGCTCGGTGCGGGATCTCGTGGGTCGTGTCGAAGTCGAGACGATCTGGGATCCCCTGCCGAAGTCGCACGAAGGATGTCCGGCAACGGCGGCACTGACGAACCTGATTCGGTGCACCGACCGGCTCGGTGCCATCCGGCAGGCGGAAATCGCGCTCGCCGACGATTCCTGTACGAGGTACGCACGCTGCGTTTGGCACGGGGTGACGGTGCTGATCTGTTCCGGTGAGCTCCTGAGCGCGGACGGGCACATCAGTAGGTTCGAGAGCTCCTCCGATGACCGGCTCGACGATGTCGTGGCCCTTTTGCGGGCTCAACACGCCAAACACGCCGGGGACGTGTCGGGCGTGAGAACACTGCTGGAGCGGCTCATCTCCTCGACGCCCCACCGCTTCGTCCGCGATCTCGCCGTGCCCTTCCTTGTCGAGGCGCTCGCTACCGCCGGAGACGTCGCAGCCGCTGAGGCGGTCCTCGACGAATACGATTTCGATGAGCTGCTCGCGGGACGGCCCGCCGCCCGGCCCCTGTTGCTGGCCATACGGGGCGAGTTCCACCTGGCGGCGGGCCGTCCCGCTGCGGCCTTGGCGGACATGCTGGCGTGCCTGCGGGGCCCGGTCTCCGAGGTGGCCGCGCATTCCGCGGTCGTACGCCGCCGGGGGGTGGCGGCATTGGCCGCCGCCGCTGATGGGCGGTCCGAATTGGCCTCCGCGTTGGCGGACGAGGAGGAAGAAGCCGCTCGGGGCTGGGGAGGCCTGGCCTACGTCGGCTGGGCGCAGTACGTACGCGCGATGGTCGATGAACCCGATCGGCCGTCCAGGCTGCTCAACGACGCCATCGACCTGCTGGACGCCGCCCTGTCACCTGCCGGGATCGCCGCGAGCAGTTACGAGCAGGGCGTCCGGCTGATGGAATCCGGCGACGGCACCGCGGCGAGGGAACAGTTCAAGCGAGCCGGTCAGATGGCCCGGCGGATCGGCAACACGAAGGTCGCGGAGCTGGCTGAAAAGATGTTGGGCGAGCTCACGCAGTCCCTGCAGCAGACACAGTTGACCGCGCAGGAGCTGAAGATCGCGGAAATGGCGCAGGCAGGCTACAGCAACAAACAGATCGCGGAGCGGTTGGTGCTCACCGTGCGCACGATCGAGTTCCACCTTTCCAACGTCTACCGCAAGCTCGGGATCTCCGGCAGACGCGCGTTGCTGAACAAGACGCTGGAGACGCCTTGATCCGGTATCGGCGGGCGCCCGCGCCACCGTTCTGAAAGTCATCGTTCACAAAAGAAGTACGCGCCCGGTTTCCGCCGCCCCGCCCTGATGTACCGCTCCAAGAGTTTCCGCAGGCTTGTTGCGCGATCAACGGTAAGGTCGATCTCGTAGTCGACGTCGTCGAGGGAGAACGGCACCGTCTCGACGGCCATGGTTCTGTCCAGGTCAGCCCAGGGCGATGTGCGCGGTTTGTCCACCGCTGCTACCTCCTTCCAGAAACGTGCCGACGACGGAAGCTCTGAAGGCGCGCCGGGATCAGATGATGCCGGCCTGCATGGCGTAGGCGACCGCGTGCGGCCGGTTGCGCAGATTGAGTCTGCTGGTCAACTCGTAGATCACGTTCTTGACCGTGCGCTCGGAGTAGCACAGTTTCTCGGCGATGTCACCGGTGTCCCAGCCGTCGGCCATGAGCCTGAGGACGTCGACCTCGCGCGAGGTCAGTCCGGCCGCGCTCAGCCCGCGCGGCGAGAGCACGTCGTGCTGGAGCCGCCGCACACTGTCGAGCAGCTGACCGAGCAGGTCCGGCGGCAGCTGGCCGCGTCCGGAACCCGCGGCCAGGATGGCCTCGACCAGCCGGTCACCGGACGTGCGGTTCCGCGGGAGCACCGCGACCACGCGGCACTCGACAGCACTGAGGACGTCGTTTTCCCGCAGTTCACCGATCAGCAGCACCTTGGGGACCATGGCAAGGGCACCCTGACGGAGGTTCGCGACGATCTGTGGAGTCATCCGGTCCGCTTGGACCATGAGTACGTCCTGCTCGGTCACCATGTCGATATCGGTCACGGCTACCTCGGAACGGGTCCGCAGAAAGCTGGTCAACCCGGTCTTCGTGATCGAATCCGTCGCTTGGACGGCTACCTGTACCGGTTCCATTTCGACCCTCCACCTGGCCGCGATCCCCGTCGGATCGTCGGCCGTAACTCGAGCAGATCTGCCACAGTTCTCATCGACACGCCGGTATCCCGGAGTGCGGATCAAATCAACCCGGCCCGCATGGCATAAGCGACCGCCTGGGATCGGGTGTTGAGTCGTAGCCGGTTCATCAGCCCGTACAGGACGTTCTTGACCGTGCCTTCGGAATAGGTGAGTCTCTTGGCGATCTCGTCGGTCTGGTAGCCCTCGGCGATGAGCTGAAGCACGTCACGTTCCCGCGTTTCGAAACCGAAGAGCGTCAAGCCCGCCGGCGCCAGCACCTGGAATCTGAGCTGGGTGAGCTGGTCGAGGAGGATGCCTTGCAGCCGGTAGGGCATCAGCGCGGCCCCCCGGCTCACCGCGAGGACCGCGGACGCCAACGTGCCCTCTTTGATCTCGTTCCGGGAGAGCAAGGCCGTGACCCCACATTCGACGGCGACCAGCAGGTCTTCGGCGCGGAACCGGTCGGCGACGACCACGGCGCGTGGTGCCGAAGTGACGCCCGTCCCCTGGTACTGACGCAGGAACGCGAAGGTACTGCTTCCCACGACCCCGTCCACGACCACCAAGATCACGTCCGGACGTCCGGCGCGGGTGTCCATCAGCAGCTGAAGCTGCTCACTGGCGCCCAACATGGCCTTGACGCCCGCACCGGTGAACTCGTCACCCGCCTGCACCAGGACTTTCACCGCATCCATGGCACGAACTCCTCTCCCGCCCGTCTCGGGACATGAAGAAGAGTGACGCCGGCTACTTCATAAGCACTCTATTACCCTTCGCGACCTTGGCCGCCAGAGCGCTGCCGGGGCGGAAAGCGGGGTTCGCACATCCCCGTCCGACGCCTCCATCGCGGATGGAAGGGCTGGTTACCAGCTTAGTCGCCGATTGCCGGGACGCCGGGCATGAGAGCGGACGAGAGAGTTTCGGCGTCGATTCTTGCCTCGAAGACTCTGGTCGCCCCACCGAAGGTGGCGGAGAGTAGTCGGGTGCCCCCTGATCTCTCGAGACCTAACAGGCGTTTCGCCGAGAAACGCGAGCAGGTGCGTCGCCATGTCGTGCGGCTCATCGGCGACACGGCCCCCGGCGTGGTGGTGGCCTCCGAGCGTGACGTCGCGGCCGAGCTCGGCGTATCCCGCCCTACCGTCCGTGCGGCCGTCGAAGAATTGGCCGACGAGGGACTGGTGATCCGCCGGCACGGCCGTGGCACGTTCACCGGTCCACTGCAGGACGTCGCGGATACGCCGGTCACTCCGCCGGCCGTGGTGAAAGGGTTCGACGAGGCGGGGTGGTCGAGCAGGGTCCTCTCGTTCACCCGCCCTCTCACGACCCCGTCGCGGACCGTGCGGCTGGAGGTGAAGAACCGCGCGCCCGTGGTGAACGTCGTCCGGGTCCTGGAACAAGGTGGCGTACCCATCGCGATCGAACACGTCGCTTTGCCAGAGGACTTGCTTCCCGGTCTCGTCCCGGCCGATTTGGTGGTCCCCGATCTTCACCTGCTTCTGCGAGAACGGTTCGGGATGGTCGCGCGGACCGCGCGGGAGACACTGGAGCCAGGGCTAGCCGATCCCGGCCAGGCCGAACTGCTGGGAGTCGACGTCCACACGCCCGTCGTGCGGGCGGAGCGGCTGATCCGCGACACCCGCGGCCGCGTCGTCGCATTGAGTGAGGCGGTCTACCGGGATGATCGTCACCCGGTCACGTCGATACCGGGTTTCGGTGGTTGATCGGGGTTTCCGGCGGCTGACGATGCGAAGGGAGCTTTCCCCGCACGAGATGCGGGGAAAGCTCCCTTCGGTCACTCCGACTCCGTACTCACCTCGGCAAGCTGCTCACGCTTGCGTCGGCTGGCGAACCAGCCCACGACGAGGGCCGCCGCGATGAGCGGAAGGCAAAGCAGGGTGACCCGGCCGGCGCCTTCGTCGAGCCACATCAGTATCAGCACCGACGCCAGGAAGGCGAGGGTGACGTACTGTGTCACCGGCGTCCACGGCAGCCGGTAGCCCGGCCGCTCGACGAGGCCCGCCTTCGCGCGTTTCACGAAGACCAAGTGGCAGATGACGATCAATCCCCAGGTGGCGACGATCGCGACCGCGGAGAAGTTGAGAATGATCTCGAAGGCGCTCGCCGGGACCAGGTAGTTCAGGCCGACACCGAGCACACATACCCCACCGGTGAGCAGAATGCCGCCGTAGGGAACCTGGCTCTTGTTCATCACACCGGTGAATCCGGGCGCGGAACCGGTCTTCGCCATCGAACGCAGGATGCGGCCGGTGGCGTAGAGGCCCGAGTTCAGGCTGGACAGCGCGGCCGTGAGCACGACCAGATTCATCACGTCGCCGGCGGCGGGAACACCGATGCTGGACAGGACGGTGACAAAAGGGCTTTCTCCAGCGCGGTACTTGTCCGACGGCAGCAGCATGGACAGCAGCACGACCGAGCCGACGTAGAACACGCCGATCCGCCACATGATCGAGTTGATCGCCTTCGGCATCACCTTCGCCGGTTCGGCGGTCTCACCCGCCGTGACACCGACGAGTTCCACCGCCGCATAAGCGAAGACGACACCCTGCACGACCAGGATCAGCGGCAGGAGACCGTTCGGCATGATGCCGCCGCCGTCCGCGATGAGCTGCGGCCCTGGCGTATGTCCGTCGACCGGTGTGCCGGTGACCAGCAGGAAGATCGCGATCGCCATGAACACCACCACGGCACCGACCTTGATGATGGCGAACCAGAACTCCATCTCGCCGAAGATCTTCACCGAGACGAGGTTCAGTGTCAGCACGACGGCAAGCATGATCAGCGCCAATATCCACTGGGGAATGTCGGAGAACATCGACCAGTAATGCGCGTAGATCGCGATCGCGGTGATGTCGGCGATCCCAGTGGTCGCCCAGTTCAAGAAATACATCCACCCGGCGACGAAGGCACCCTTCTCGCCCAGGAATTCCCGCGCATAGGAGACGAAGGCGCCCGATGACGGGCGATGCAATACCAATTCGCCCAGTGCGCGAACCACGAAAAAGGCGAATACGCCACAAATCGCGTATACGATCGCGAGCGCGGGGCCTGCGGAGTTCAGTCGACCGCCCGCGCCGAGGAACAGACCGGTGCCGATCGCGCCACCGATCGCCATCATGCTGATATGCCTTGGCTTCAGGGACTTGCTGTAGCCCTCGTCGCCGGCGTCGTGAGACAGGCCGGCAGTGGCCGCTCCCTCTTTTCCTGAAGTTCGCATCAGGGTTTCAGCCTCTTGTCCTGTGATAACGGACGGCCCGGTTCCCACTGAGCATCTGAGGCGCCAGGCCGGCGAGCTTGTCAGTGGGCTCGCGAGGGGAACTGTGAAGCCATGCGGAGCCGGGGTCAATACCACGGATACGCGATCTGAACTTCTGGATAATAAGGGGGGTTTCTACGGGAAACGCTTGAGCTACTTTTGAGTTCGACTTAAGGAAGACTTGAGGTGAGTATTGTGAGCCAGGTCGCATTCCATGCTTGAGACGGTGATCGTCCCGAGGCCGTGAAGGACTCCTTGAGGGACTCTGAGTCCCTCAAGGAGTCCTTCACGGCTCAGTAGCACCGTGCCAAGCGCGGAGGGTGAGCGGACACGTATGCGCCGTCTCCATACCACTCGCGGGTCCCGACGCCTTCGTGGCCGACACGCTTGTCCATCGCCTTTGCCCGAAGATACCCAGGCGCGGCGCGGATAAAGAATTCATTGAGTCGCCCTTGGTGAGATCGCTGATATTCCAGGAAAGCCGAGGTCGGAGGGACTGCGAAATGGCACGACGACGTGGCGGACTGGTGGGACGGAAGACGGAACTCGCGGCCATCTGCGACGACCGTCGTGCCGCCGGCCCGACCGTGGTGTCCGGTCTGCCGGGCATCGGCAAGTCGGCGTTGCTGGAAGAGGTACGCCGGACACTGGCCGAGAGCGGGGCCCCCGTCCTCACCGTGTCGTTGCCCGCCGAGCGGCCCGAGTGGGACCTGTTCGGCTTCCGTCCGGTGCTCGCGGCGATCCGTGAGCAGTATGAGCGGTTCGAAACCGACCCCCGGCTGCCGGAGTCCCTGGAACGCGTGAGTGGTGCGTGCACAGAGGAGGCCTACGCCGATCCGTGGTCGCGCTTCTGCCTGCTGCACGCGATGTGCACACTGTTCACCCGGCTCGAAACGACCGCGCCGGTGACGGTCGTGCTCGACGGGGCCGACCACCTTCCGGATCCCGTGCTCGCGGTGGCGCCGATGCACCGCGCCGGGCACACGGTCATCGCGTCTTGCCGCACGCCGGATCCGTTCCGCGGGACGCAGGGCCGGACGGTCGAACTGGGACCGCTCTCGCCGGACGAAGCCGCGACCCTGCTCCGGCGCGCGACGGGTACGCGGGTCGCGCCGGCCGTGGAGCAGGCGGTCCAGCGGGCACTCGGACCGCTGTGGGGTCATCCGGCGGCGATGCTTTCCACGGTGAACGAACTGCGTCGCGGCGAACGGCTCGAGGTCGTCGACGGTCTCGTCCGCTTGTGTTCGGATGACTCCCCCATCGCGACGCCGGACGGGCACCCCTTCTCCGAGGTGATCGAAAGCTTCGGCGAGATCGGCAAGCGAGTGGTGCTGCTCGCGGCAAGCCCGCCCGGGTTCCTCCTCGAGGAGATCCGGTATCTCGAAGACTGCGGCCAGGCGGGCACGACCGCGGGCCGGGCGGTCGACGCGTTGCTCCGGGCCGGGCTGCTGGACCACGATCCGGACGGGCGGATCCGGTGCCGGGTGCCCGGGATCGGAGCCGCGTTGGTCCACAGTGGACAAGATATGCGGCGGCTGCATCGCACTGTCGCCGAAGGCATGCTCGACAGTGGCAGGGTGACCGGGCCGCACGAGGAACCGATCGCCAGGCACATCGCCGCGGCGGGAAGCGAAATGCCGTCCAACGCGGACTACGTCGGCGCGCTGCGGTCCTCCGAGTGCGCGCTCGCCGCAGACTCCGCCGATCGCACCGCGCACCTCCATGCGATCTGGCGGCACACCGGCCGGACGGCCGACCGGGCCGGCCGCCAGACCGAACTCTTCCGTCACCTGGTCCGCACCGCCGACTACACGACGCTGGACGCGTTCACCCACGAGGCGCTGGCCGACGCGCCGGGAGCGGACGAGCGCGCCGAACTCGCGGTGGCCGCGGTCCTGTCCGCCGTGCACCTCGGCCGCCCGGTGCCCGAACACCTGCGAGACATGCTGGTGGGGGACGAAGCGACGGTGGAGTTCGCTGACCGCTGGTTCGCCGGACGGCAGATCGTGCCGGAGGAGGTGGAGTTGTCCCTGCTGCCGATCTGGCGTCAGGTCAGCTTCGCGGCGCCGTCACCGGGCCGTCGCGGCAACCTGTCTGATGACGAACTCGTCGAAGCCTGTGCCGTCCGCGATCTCGTGCCCGTGTTCCGGTCGGTGCTGGGCCGGGACTACCGGACCCCAGTGTCCGGTCCGGTGGCCGCGCACCACCGTGCGCGGGCCGCCCACGCGGAAGGGCTGTGGGCGGAAGTGCTGGACGCGGTGAACGAACTCGAAACACACGTTTCGGTGGACGAGCTGGTCCGTGAGCACGCCCGATTGCTCGCGGCGGAGGCGTGCGGGCGGCTCGGTGAAGCCCGCCGCTCGGCAGGCTGGCTGGCCAAGGTGCCGGGGAACGGCCGCCTTCCCCTGTTGCGGGCGTGGGTGGAAGCCGGCGCCCACCAGGAAGCCGGAGCCGACCACCTGGCGTTCGAGTCCGGTTGGCACGCTCTCCGGACCCACTTCGATTCCGACGACGAGATCGGCGCCGCGCGGCTGTTCGTCCGGCTCGCCCGGTTCGCCCGCCGCGACGGCGCTGCGTCCCGCCATGACGAGGTCGTGGCGGCCGCGGAAGAGTGGTTCGCCCGCAAGGGATCGCCGCGTTCCTCCGCACTGCTCACCCTGGTACGCGCCCAGGTGAACGGCGACGATACGAACACCGCGTCCACGGAACGGGTTCTGGTCGAAATCGGCCGGTTCCCCGCAGATCTCCGATCGGAGGACGGCAGTGGTGCGACGGCGGGCAGGGCGGGTGGTCGCGAACCGCTGTCGGAGACCGAGATCGGGATTCTCGACTTGGTGCGCACCGGACGGACCAACCGGCAGATCGCGCGCGCTGTCCGGATCAGCGAGAAGACAGTCGAGAAACACCTGACGAGGCTGTTCGCCAAAGCGGGTTGCCGCACCAGGTATGGCTTGGCGACCTCGGATCTGGGAAGGCGATCAGATGCCATCGGTGCCTGAGCGGTCCGGTTGCGACCGGAACAGGTCTCCCGCCAAGGGGACCGAAGGCGAGTTGCCCCACGTCCATTCCGTCCACGTCCACCGGCTTGATTTCACTCTGCGGCCGCAGTGGGGCGACGCGGTGACGATCGAGGCGAATCTGTGTTACGACACCAAGGATCCGCTTGCCGTGACCCTGTCTTTTCTTCGAGACGGGGTCGAACCGGTCGAGTGGGTGCTCGGGCGTGATCTCCTGGTCGGCGGGATGGCTCTCTTGGTCGGTGACGGAGACGTCCGGATCCACCCTGGCGAGGACGACCCCGGCCTCGTGTGGTTCCACCTGGAAGTGCCTCCAGGTCGCGTGGCACTGACCGGCTGCCGTCGTCAACTGCTCGAGTTCCTCGACTGCACGACCCGCTTGGTGCCCCTCGGGAAGGAAGCGGAGTTGATGCAGATCGACGCGTCGATCACCCGAATCTTCACCGAAGATGACCTCCCCGAGTCTTGACCTCGAAAGGTGAACCCGATGCCGGTCCTCAAAATGCCACGCCTCGGCCGACGCAAGTCGCAAGTGGCCTGCGTGCGCATCGGTGCCTCGCTCGTCGTGCACGGTCCGGGGGAAATCACCGCGCAGGCCCGGGCACTGGCCTCCTCGGTTCCCGCAGATCCAGAGCACGTTCTCGTCGTCGTGGACCAGCCCGACGCCGGTGCTTCCTCGATCGCCGACGGTATCCGGACGGTACTCGGCGAGGAAGTCCGTCCCCTTCGGTTGATCCCCTCCGCCGAAGCCGGCGTCATCACCCTGACCACCGCGCAGAAACTCGCCGATCGGATCGGCCGGACGGTGATCTACCCCGACGGAGTGGTGCTCGCGAGCGCGTCCGGCCTGTGTTTTCTTCCTCCTTTCGAAGCCAACGGCTGGATCGGCTGCGGACCTGGCAGTCAACCGGTCCGGCTGGGCCGAAGGTACCCCGCACCGGAGTGGGAAGGGCCTGCCACCACCGACCCACAGCGGGCAGGGCAGTCCACTGTGGTCGAACCGCTGCCCGCCGGCGTCTGGCTGCGGCCGGACGGTCCGCAACGGTGGCTGGAGGCCGACCGTGCGCGGCTCTCCCGATGGCTCAGCGTGCGTCCCCGCGAGCTGGCGGTGGTGCTCGGCGGACACGGCATACCGCCGCTCGCGCTGGACGACGTCGTCAAATGGTGGGCCGTGCTGCCGCCGGAAACCCGATCGAGGACCCGGTTTCTGAGCTTCGGAGACGTCCCGGTCCCGTCGCACGCCACGGTCGGGCAGGCACTGGCGGACGCCATCGGAGAGGAGGTCGTGCTGTACGGCGGTCTCCCGGTGGGAGCGCCCGCGACGCCCGAATTCTTCACACTGCGGCAGGACGGCTCGCACAGCTTCCGGACCTTCGCCGAGGAGATCACCTTCTCCCCGCGGCGGGGCGCGACCAAGGCCGCCGCTCCGCAGATCCGCCGGGGCCGGTTGCCCTTCGAAGGACTGATCGAGGTCGGGCCTGGGGTCTACCAGTTCGAAGCGGAATCGGTCGTCGAGGTCGTGCAGGCGGGCTTGTGGCTCCGCACCGCCCGTGAGCCGGCGCGGGCGACCGAAGTGAGGACGATGCCTTACGATCCCAAAGCCTTCCTGGTCTTCCATGACCCCGCTGTGGACGGGCACGACGCGCTCGTCGCGAAGTTGCTCGACCGGCTGGACGGCTCGATTCGTGTCGGCGCGAAGCCGTTCCCCGTCCCGTCGGCACCGGAACCGCGGCAGACCGACCTTCCGTTCGCGGCCGACCTCACCGCGCCGTTGACGCCGTTGCCCCGGCTTTCCCGGCTCCTGCGACGGCATCTGGATGAGACCGAGTCCCCGGAAGCCGCAGTGGCCACGGCTCCGGAGATCCCCTATCTTCCGGTGGAACTCGGTGGCGGCCAGGAAGCGGAATCCGCACCATCGGAAGCAGAGCGCCTTTCGGCACCGCGGCCGGAGCGGCAACCCGAGCCCGAGCCGAAGGCCGGAGCTCAGCCGGCCCCGGAACCCCAGCCACAACCCGCGCCTCAATCGCAAGCAGAGCCCGAGCCGGAACCGGAGCCCGAGCCGGAGCCGCTGGCCGTGCAGTCCACGCCGAGCCCGGAACTGCGTGCCTGGCCTCTGAACCCCGGTTTCGCCGCCGATCGAGGGCGCGTCCGCGTGGGCAGGGAGGATGCTTTCGATGCGTTGTCGGCGCAGATCGCGGAGACGTGGCGTCGTTTCTCGCCGAATCGTCCGATGTCGGACAACGGGCTGACCGAAGCCGTGGCTGCCGGGCTTTACCTGGCCGGTGACGATCCCGACGTCGACGCGGGCCTGCGGGCGGGCACGCGGGGACCGCACGTGGAGTTCGGCCGGTGTGTGGCAGCGGGTCTGCAGAAGCTGCCGGTGCACCGCAACGTCGCGGCGACGGTGGTGACCCCGGCGCCGGAGTTGTGGGAGTTGCTCCGTGGCCACGCCACGCTGCGGGAATGGGGCTTCCTCAACCTCTCGACCGTACCGGGCGAGGCGGAGCAAGGCTCCACGGATCTGGTCGTCTGGTCGGTGACCGGGCGGCTCACGGCGTTGATCGAGCCGAAGGACGAAGGCCTGCTGAATCGGGTGGTCTTCCTGCCAGGGACGGGCTTCAAGGTGCTCGATGTCGTCGAACCCCGGGACAAGGAGCGAGGTCGCATCCTGATGCGTGAACTGGTGGCATCGGACGTCGGTGCGGACGGCGGCAGCGCCGGCTCCACGGCCAGGGACGACCTCATCCGGTCGTCGTTGAGGCGGTTCGCGGGCCGCTCAGGCGGTGCGAAGTCGCGGCGGCCGTCCGGCGCCAGGAGCGCGCGGCCGGGCCGGATCCCCGGAATCGCGGACTCGCCGAGCCGGAAGAACGAATTATGACCGGTGAAGGCCTCCGGGCGATGAAAGCCCGCAGCTCACGATTGGTGAAGGAAAGTCCTCGGTCTTACCGGGGGAATGGCAGTTCCGCCGATGGGCACGCACACCGCGTTACCGTCGACGGCAACCACGACCGCGGGTGCCGACCGGAAAGGGGCAGCTTGCTCATGACCACCCGGCGAGGTTCTCGCGTGCCGCACCTGGCCGGAAGATCCACCAGGCTTTCACAGCGATTCAGCAGTTAAGGAGTTCCTGTGGCGACGAAAATCGACGCCGATGCCATCCGAGGGGTGGCCGACAACATCAGCAAGATCATGACCGAGCACAAGGCGGCCTTCGAGGCGCTGAAACACCATTGGCCGAATGCGGGGAAATTTTCTCTCGCCGAATGGATCGAGAGGGTAGTCGACGACCGGCGAAACGCCGTCGTCGCGCATGCTGACCACCTCACGCTCACCTTCGAGGCCATGAGCGCGAAGCTGAAAGCCATCGCGGACAAGTTCGAGAAGACCGACGGCGACAACGCCGCGGCGATCAAGAGTCTCCTCGCCGGGCTCGAGGCGGAGATTTCCGGCAAGATCACGACCTTCGATCAGAAGACCGAAAATGAGCAGAGGAACTACTCCGGAAACGGTACGCCGGATGACGGCGACGGATGGAACGACAACCTCACCAAGGAGTTTCGGAAATAGCAGGACGATTCGCGGAATCGCCATGACCCCGACATGAACGACAGTCCCGAGTGGAGCGAGTGCGGCCCGGTGGGGTAAGTGGCCGGAGGGCGGTCGCGGTGCCGGAAACGGTCCGTGATCGCCCTCGGACTCTGTTGGGCCCGTGGAATACTTGGCTCTATCATTGCTGCTCAACCAAGAAGAAGTCGCGGACGTGTGTCATTTATTCCCGAGATTCGGGAGAGGATCGCGCGGGATATTGGGGCACCTGCCCAAATCGTATGGGCAGGTTTTGTTGCCAAGAATGCGACATGCTTGTAAAGATGGCTGCCGTGTTTGCGCAGTCGAAGAGTCGGTCGCTATAGGTGATCTTCTTGCCTGTCGACGCGCATTCTGTCCTGTCGGTTGCGAAATGACATGAAATGGAAGAAAAGTGACAACTGTTTTGACCACTTCGAAGCTTCAGCGGCTTGGTTATGAGCGATATGAGCTGGCGTCGACACTGGGCGTATCACCAGTGGACGAGCGGCTCCGAAGCTTGACTCTGGAATTCGAACGGCTGCCACTGGATCCCTACTCGCGAAACGACGGCCGTTATCGCCGGTTCGGCCGAGGGGTTTTGCTGCCGTGGAACGCCGAGTTCCGCTGGATGCCCGATGCCGTAGCGAACATGCCGGACGGTACGACGGTCAGCTTCAACGACTACCGGCAGGGAAGGCACAATCCGGAGTTCTCTGGCCTGGTGCGGCAAATGCCGGGGCTCACGGAGGGGATCAGATCGAATTCTCTCCTGGCGGAACTGATCGAATTCGACTTCGCTCAGACGGCCTGGAACGAGGCCGAACTCTGCTGGCCGGTCCATGTGGGCGTTCATTTGCTCAAGTTGTCGGTGGACAGACCCGGCGGCCGTGCGGTCGCCTCTCCCGACATGCTGCACCAGGACGGGGAACCCTATACGTTCGCGCACCTGATCTATCGGCGTGACGCGGAGGGTGGGGAGAACGTGATCGCCACGCCGGAGTACGCCGGCAACCTCCCGGAGGCCGTCGCGGACGAAGGGATCCTGGACCGGTTTGTGCTTCACCAGCCACTGGCCTCCTACGGGGTCAAAGACGACCTGGTCAGCCACTACGTCGCGCCGGTCACCGTCGCCGACGGGGCGGAGACGGCCGAGCGCGCGGTGCTGTTGATCGATTTCACGCCGATGGCACAACGAGCATGACAAGGCTGCTCGCACTGCCTTCGCTGGTCGTGGTCACGGCTGTCTGGGGAGCGACATTCGTCGTCGTCAAAGACGTGACAGAGCAGGCGCCGCCGATGGATTTCCTGGCGGTGCGGTTTCTTCTCGCGGCCGGCGTACTGGCGTTGTGGCGTCCCGGCCGATTGCTGACCTTGAGCCGGCGGCAGTGGGCGAACGGCGTCGTCATGGGGCTCCTGCTGGGCATCGCCTACATGGGGCAGACTTTCGGGCAGCAGTACACTTCGGCGTCCATGTCGGGATTCATCACGGGAATGGCAGTGGTGTTCACGCCCATAATCGCGGGATTGCTGCTTCGGCGCCGGATCGGTCTGTCGACCTGGGCGGCGGTGGCGATCGCGACGGCCGGACTGGGAATCATGACTGTGCGCGGCTTCACGATCGGCCTCGGCGAGGGGCTCATTCTGCTTGGCGCGCTTTTCTTCGCACTGCACGTCGTCGCGCTCAGTGAATGGTCCACGGCCGGCGACGCCTATGCCTTGACCATCGTGCAGTTGGGCGTGGTCGGTGTGCTTTGTCTCATACTGGGCGCCCCGAACGGATTGGACGTTCCCGGCGATCGGAGTTTCTGGATTCCCGTCGCGGGACTGGCGGTGATCGCGACCGCCGGAGCCTATCTCGTTCAGACCTGGGCGCAGGCCCGTTTGTCCGCGGTCGTCGCCGCACTGGCCCTCACCATGGAGCCGGTCTTCGCTGGCGTGTTCGGTGTCCTGGTCGACGGAGACGAAATAACGGTTCGTATCGTCCTCGGCGGGGCGCTGGTGGTCATCGCCATGGCCATTACCGAAATTCGTACCACCACGCCGGCGCGGATCCCGGAAGCGCAAGCCGAGTATTGAGCCGAAGGCGTAACGCGCGTGCTCAGACACGGGACTCGCGTGCCTGGATCCCGCACTCGGGTGTCCCGGCTCTGAGCACGCGAGAGACCCGGCTCTGAGTACGCGAGTGCGATGCCAAATCACCCGGGCCACCCGTCACCGGCAGCAGCCCCAAGCCGGAAACGCCACCTTTGGGTGCGGATGCTCCCGCCACGCCACGTTTGACTTACCCGTCAGTAGTCCGGGATTTTCGAGAGGCGTGGCGCGGCTTGCCAGAGTAAGGTGCTGCGTCCCACGGATCGTCGGGCAGCGATTCGAGTGGTTGCCTGTTGCTACTTCGCCATGGACTTCGAGAGGTTCGGGATGCAGCGGAGTTCGTTGTGGACGGTGTCCACAGTCACGCTGGTGCCATGAGCGGCGACGCGTCCAGGCGGGATTCGAGTGACACGGTGCCCCAGGGCGATGGAGTCGTTCGATGGCGTGTGGTGATACTCGGGTTCTTGGTCGTCGTCCTCGACGGATTCGACAGCGTCACGCTCGGCCTGGTGATCCCCACCCTCGTGAACGAGTGGAGGATCGACGCGGCCGCCTTCACCCTTCCGCTGGTCGCCGGGAGTATCGGACTGGTCATCGGGTATTCGAGTTCAGGGTGGGCCAGTGCTGGAGCCGGACGTCGTCGGGTGATTCTCTCCGGCACGGTGATGTTCGCCGTCGGTTCGGCATGGACGGCCGTCAGCACGACGTTGCCGCCACTGTCGATGGCGCGGCTGGTGACCGGGGTGGGGCTCGGGATCATCGTGCCTCCGGTGACCTCGTTGGCGGCCGACAACGGTCCCTCCCGGCGTCGGGAGACGATCACGGTGCTGGTCACCCTCGGTCTTGCCGTCGGACCGACCATCGCGGGGCTCACGGCAGGCAAGCTGATAGGCGCTTATGGCTGGGAGTCGGTTCTGTGGGCCGGAGCGGTGCTTCCGGTGCTGCTGATGCCGTTCCTGTGGTGGGGTATGCACGAGTCCGCCGACAGCGCGCGACAGCGGCCCGAAAAGGGGCAAGCGGCGGTTCGTCATCTGTTCGTCGTGGGCCGTCGTTCGGTGACTCTGCTGCTGTGGGCGATCTCCCTGCTGGTCGTCACGACGATCAGCGTCGTCACCACCTGGGCTCCGGTGCTCGTGACCGACTACGGGTTGAGTCCTACCGACGCTCCGCTGGCGATCGCCGCGTTCGGTCTCGGCGGTATGACCGGTGGCTCGGTCCTGGTCCTGCTGACGACCCGATTCCCGGCGGCCACCGTGGTCGTCGCGACCGCTGGGCTGGGCGCCGGTCTCCTGCTCGTCGCCGCGCGAGCGCCCTTGAGTCACCTCGGTCTGCTGATCGCCTTGGCCGGTATCGGGATGTGTTTGATCGCCACGGTCAACGGCCTCGCGGCAGTGGCCATGTCGAGGTACCCCGGCCCGCTCCGGACCACCGGAGTCGGATGGGTCATCGCGCTCGGCCGCATCGGCGGCATCATCGGCCCGGTCTACGGCGGCGCGCTCGCGACGCTGCGGCTTTCCTCGCGGGACATAGTTCTCGCCACCTGCGCGCTCATGATCGTCGCCGCGCTGCTGAACATCATGCTCGCCCGCCATCTCCGGGATGTGCCCTGAGCTGCTGAAACAGTCGGGTCCGCGGCCCTCAACAGCGGCACGCGAGGGCGAAGGTGAGCAGGGCGGTGGCGGTGAAGTCGATGGCCGGTTCGACGCTCTGCCAAGCTCCGACGTCGTCGACGAACCGCGCTCCTCGGCCGTCGAAGCGCTCGAAACCGCCGACGAGACAGGGGCGCATGGTCGGGAACCGGTTGAGCTCCGCGAACGCTTCGGCCTTGTTCGGGCCGTTGACCACGGCGCCCGTGAGTTCCTTGCCGGTGAGGTTCGCGGCCTGGTGCTCCGGGCACCGCGGGGACACGGCGCCGGATCCGATCACGAACGACATGCCCCAGGCGTTGGCGCCGAGCGCCCAGTTCCGCTGGTGGGTGCCGAAGGCGGTGTAGGTGTCCTGGCCGGTCGTCCGGCGGTGCAGCAGCGCGGTCGTCGCGAGCCCGAAAGTATGCGGCACGGAATCGAATTCGAGCTGGTCGGCGCCCGCGCCGAACGGATCCTTCGCCGCCCGCGCCAGTCCGTCTTCGAGCTGGCGCGCGAGGTCGCCGGTCAGCCGATCGCGGGTGACGTCCCCCACGAGGCTCCCGGCGTCGATGAGCCCGACCAGGTCCGCGTGCGCGAGCGCGCTGACGTCGCCGACACCCAGGGTGCCGAGGGTGTCGGAGGTCAGGTAGGCCGCGGCCCACCGGCCGGCGTCCCGCGCCCACCGCCCGGCCCGCGGATCACCGAGTGCCCTGCCCGCCATGGCGAGCTCGGTCGCGGCGAACTCCATGTCGTCCTGCCAGGACGCTTCCGGATAGAAGGACGGCGGGTACGCGGTGGTCAGCGTGCCGGGTTCCCGGTCCGCGAGCTCGTAGACGCGAGCGGCCTCGTCCAAGGCGTGACGGGCATCCGCGCCGGTGCTCGTCTGTGCGGCGAGGGCGAAGGCAGCCGCGACCTTTCCGGCCAGGTTGGGGCTGATCGAGGCGCCCGGTCCGGCGGCACGGAACACCGGACGCCGCGCCAGCGCCGGATCCGCTCCCGGTGCTTCGTCGGCTTCGGGTAGTCGCCACACGTCGTGGTCACTGCGCACGTTCTCGTTGCCGGCGCCGATCCCGACCTGCGCGAGCAGGGTGCCCGCCTCCGCGTTCCACATCTTGTCCAGCCAGGCCAGCCCATGCCTGGTCTCGGCCGCCAGTTCGGCTCCGGCCGCGCGCGAATCCCGTTGGGCCATGAGGAGGGAGCCGAGACTGTAAGCGGTCGTGTGGGTGAACTTGAGGAAGTCGCCCGCGTCGAACCAGCCACCGGTGACGTCGACCGGTCCGCCTGCCCGGACGAGCCGCTCGTCCTGCAACTCGGTGCCCTCTTCGTCGTAGCGGGGGACTTCGTACACCGTCGCCCGCGCGTCGTTCAAATGCGCGGGCTTGCGGTCCACGGTGGATGCCAGAACCTCGGAACCGTCGCGCTGGGCTTGGAAGAAGCGGATGTTCGCCGCGACCTGCGGCGCGAAAAGGGCGGCCGACGAGTCGATTCGGAACAGCGGGGACGGTTCCGCGCCCTCGGCCAGGATCCGGTAGCCGCCCGGCGTGCGTACCGCTGAGATATCCAGTACGCGCACGCTGGGGAAGCCGCTGTTCCAGGCACCGGTCGACGCGCCGGCGGTGCCGTCGAGGACGGTGCGTCCGGACTCGTCGACCACCCGGAACGGCGAGGCGCCGCCCGCGTTCATCAGGTAGGCGTGTTTCGTCTCGGTGGTGCCATAGCCGACCTGGTCGACCCGCACGAATCCGTTCGCGGCCGGTGCGGTGGTGCCTGCGGTACAGGCGGAGACGAGCAGAAGAGCGGCCAACGGCGCCACGCGTTCGAACAGGCTCCACGCGCGGCCTCGGCCGAGCCCGCGCCGTCGCGAAATCGACCGGGTGTCGTGCATGATTTCGACGTTTCCTCCGCTTCGGTGAACTGTGCAGGTCATCAAGGAGCCGACGCGTTCGATGATATGTAACCCGAACTCGTCGTAGGCGGCGTCCGGAACGGCGTGGATTGGCCACAATGGTCAGCAGTCCTGCACGTTCGACGAGGTTTCTCCGGATCCCTGGGACATCCGGAGCGGTATTTCACGCGAAGCCGCGTAGCTGAACAGTGCCCGAATATCCGTCGGATTGCCCTGATGTCGTTGGATCGGTGTCCGGTGCCCGAAGGGGCAACATTCCTATGACGGAAGCGTCCCGTGCCGGTCCGCGTCCTATCGGGACCAGTCCGGCACCGCCATCGACCCGTCAGGCGACGGTGTCCAGTTTTGGGCACTTTCGCGGGGGTCGTGAGTGGTAATGAGCGTTCTAACGCAATGCCACTCACGACCCCCGCGCAAACCGTTCATATGGGTATCGACCGGACATTTGACCGCTCGAAAGTGTCCCCTGTGGACACGCAAGACGCGGCCGGCTCCTGTGGTCAGTCCAGAGCTACGCAAGGGAAGCCTTCTGCCTGCCTTGAAGCGATCGAAGAAGCCCTTCATCGGGGCAGGGGTGTGGTAGCGAAGAGGGGTCTTCGCTGAGCCGGTGCTGTCGCTGAAACCCATGGTCGGGATGCGTCGCGAAAGCCACTTTCGCGACGCCTGAGGTCCCGAAAGTGGCTTTCGCGACACGGCCTTCCCGCGGCCGCGAGCGAATCCCGCGACCAGACACCTTGCCTCGCCCTCAATAACAGAGGGCTCGCTAGAACACGAATCGCCACGCGGGACCCTCGCGGTATTACGCGACCTCTTCCGCGTTCAGGGTGAAGTCGGCGGAAGTGACGCCCGCGTTCGCCATCACTTCCTCGGTCGTCTGCCCCATGAAGTGGATGATCGTTTCGTGATTCGTGGAGCGGACGACATCGTCCGCCCCCACGCGGTAGTACAGGTCCACGACGGTCGGGTCCGGCGAGAGGCTGGGTGTCTCACCTCTGCGCAAAGTGCCGAGTATCCCCGGAATGTCATACCGCAGCTTGACATCTTTGAGGACGTAGTACTCACCGCAGCGCACCGACACCCGTTGCGGCCGCGGATCGTCCGAATCCGCCGTCACCGGCTGAGTCAGCAGATCGAAATCGAAGATCGCCTGAAGCAGGGATCGATGGCCATCCGGCACCCGGGGAAGGATGCTCTCCGTCCACCAAGCACGCAGCAGCTGCTTGGTCGCCTTGTCCGTGTAGAACAGCGTGATCGCCGTTTCCAGATCGCCGGCACCGCCGATCGTGGGCCGCGCCGCGACACGGAGGGGCTCGGCGGCGGGATTGTCGGTGGTGAGCAGCCATTCGTCGAAGTCGAGGAGCGCCTCGGATTGGGTTATCGAGGTCAGCCCGCGGAGCCCGACCCAAGTGTGGCGCAGTACGCACATCTCCGCCACGACCCGCGCCCAGTACAGGAAGCGGGCCATCTTCTGATTCTGCGCGAAGGACACCGATCGGTTGGCGAGAACGTATTCGAAGTCGTCGTTGTCTCCGCGCACCGTCACCAGCCCGTGCAGCTCCTTCTTTTCGGTGTAATCGGTGTTGGGGAGCAGTAGCATCGGGTAGCAGGCGATGCGCGACACTTTCGCCGAAAGCCGGTCGTAGCCTGCCATGAAGGATTCGATCGTTTCGCCGGGAGCTCCCCAGATCAGCTCGGCATAGCAGTCCAGCCCTTCGGCCGCCAGCCAGGCGACCAGTTCCTCCCAGTCGTTGACCTTCATGTTCCGCCGGTTCATCAGGTCGAGCGCGTCGTCGTCCAGAGTCTGCAGCGCCAGGGTGAACGAACTGCGCATGCCCGTCTCCTTCATGCGACGGACTATCCGGAAGAACGTCTTGGACTTGTTCTTCGCCCAAGAGGCCTCTATCGCGCGAGGGAAACCATAACGCTCCCGGAGCTCGATGACGTCTTCGACGAACTGTTCGTCGCCGGGCAACATCCCGAAGTTGGCATCGCAGAGGACGATTGTGTGCACCTCGAGTTTGGCGAACACTTCCAGTTCGGCGCGGAGGCGTTCCCGTGAGAACGCGCGCACCTTCTGGCCAGTCGCGCCTCCCCAGTAGCAGAACGCGCATTTGTAGGGGCAGCCGCGGTTCGTCTCCATGAGGGCGACGTCGTAACGGAATCGGCCGTTCCCGTCGGTGAGCTCGATCGCGCCGGTGAGGAAGGGTGACGGCACATCGTCGAGGTTCGTGATGCGTGGCCGGGCGTCGGTACTGACGACGCCGCCTTGCCGGTCATGGTAGGTCAGCCCGGCGAGGTCGCCCAGGTCGTCGGGCCGCCGTCGGTCCAGGACCGCGTGCAGGAGTTCGGGAAAGACGAATTCTCCCTCGCCGTCGACGACCACGTCGACCGCGGGGAACATGCGGAAGGTCCGCTCGCCCTGGTGCGCGACGTGCGTGCCGCCGAAAATCACCCAACCCTGGGGATTGAGCTGCTTGAAGGTCTCGGCCAAGGCGCCGAACTGGCGGAAGTTCCAGCCGCATACCGAGAAGGCCAGGACATCCGGAACGGCGTCGCCGAAGAGGTCGTTCGCCATACCGGACGTCGTCAACCTCCCGCGATAGTTGCGGATGGAGACCGCCGTTTCCCGGTTGAGCCTCTCGTCCGCGAGAGCGGACGCCTTGAGGTATCCGCTCGCCAGGGGCATCGATTCCAGTTCCGAGTCCCAGACGCCTTGCTGCACGAGAACGACGGACAGCTTTCCGGACGCGTCCATGTCTTTCCCTTCTGACGAGCACATTTCGTTGGCGTCCGTCGCTGCGGGAGACGGCCGTCAGCCGACCTTCACGGACGGTTCCTGCCCAAAACGTATTCCAGTGGAATTTCCAGTGCGGTTCCGTCGCTCAGGCGATCGGTGGACGGCATCAGTGTCGTGCCATGCTCCACTGTTTCGATCCCGGCCTTGTCGAGGATCTCGGCTATTTCGCCGTCGGCCAGATTGGCTCCGATCACATCGTAACTGATGTTCCGGCGCACCTTGGGAAGTGAATCCTCGCTTTGGTTCAGTCCTGCCTCGAACACCGGGCCCGCGGAGTGCGGCATTTCCAGGATGAGGATGTGTCCGGTGCTTCCGAGAAGCCGGGCCAGGTTGGCCGCCGCTGCGAGTTGTTCGTCCTTGGGGAAGACGTGCAGTAGCGTTCGGACGTAGATGTTGCAATCGCCGAGTTCGTCGTGCAGTGCCGCCGTTGCCGGATCGCTCAGAATGTCGAACTGGCGGAATTCCAGGCCAGGGTGCCGGTGTGCCTCGCTGGCGGCCTCGACCGCGGATTCGGAGATCTCGAGGCCGAGGACCCGTTCGTATTTCCCGGTCAGGTGGGCCGTCTGCGTGCCGTTCCCGCACCCGATGTCGAGGACGGGCAGGGACTTTGCGAAATATGGTTCCATCCATGACATATGGGTGCCGACGTTGCTCGCCGCGGGGGTGTCCCAGACGGCGACGCCCTCTCCAGGTGGAAGTTCTCGCCAGTACCGGTCCCATTTCTTGAGACGTTCCGCTTCCCGGGTCTCGAAAACCGATGACATCATTGCCTCCTGCTGGTGTTGCTCTGGCTGTCGGTTGTGCTCAGACTCCGTTTTCCGGATAGCCGCGCTGGGGCCTGGACACCAGGCTGAGACTGGAGAATGTGTCCTCGGGGAGGGTGAAGTTCTTGGTGGCGGCCGCGAGGGAATCTTGGAGCTGAGCCGAGTTCCTCGCACCCACGAGGGCGACGGTCACCCACGGTTGTCGCCATAGCCAGGAAAGGGCGATGTCCACCATGCCGACACCCAGTGTGTCCGCCGCCTCGGCGACCGCCGCGACGATTCGCGTCGAGTGTTCGTCCAGGCGCTGACCGACATAGGCCTGGAAGGGTTTGCTCTTCAACCGTCGCTCCGGGACGCCGTTGCGGTACTTGCCCGTCAGTACCCCGCGGCCCAAGGACGCCCAGCAGAGAATCCCGAGGTTCTGATCCTGGACCGCGGGAACGACCTCGCGCTCGATACCCCGTTCCAGCAGGGAATACTCGACCTGCGTCGAAGCCAGCGGAGGCCGGCCCTGTGCCTTCTGGATCCCGGTCGCCTTCATCGTCTGCCAACCCGAGTAGTTGCAGATCCCCGCGTGGCGGACACGGCCGCTCGACACGGCGACGTCGATCGCCTCCATGGTCTCTTCCAGCGGGACCGTGGAGTCCCAAGCATGCATTTGCCACAGGTCGAGATGGTCGGTGCCGAGCCTGCGCAGTGAGGCGTCGAGTGCTTCGAGGAGATGCCGCTTCGAAGCGTCCGACCTCGGCCGCGGTCCTCCGTCCAGCACACCGACAGCTTTGCTCGCGAGCACGATGTCCTCCCGGGCGACGACGCCGCCGAGCAACTTGCCGATCGTCTCTTCGGCCCGGCCGGCGGCGTAGACGTCGGCGGTGTCCAGGAAGTTCCCACCCGCCTCGATGAAAGCCTTCAGCTGTTCGGCCGCGGCCTCCTCGTCGGTCACTCCGCCCCAGGTCATCGTGCCAAGGCCGAGCCTCGATACGACGAGGTCGGTCGCGCCCAGCTCAAGTCGTTCCACAACAGATCACCTTTCGGAGCAAGCGAGTTCGGTGAGTACCACGGGCAAGGCCTGCAGGCGTCGCATGAACATGCCGGGACGCCAGACCACCTCGTCGGCCGGGACGGCGAGCCTGACGGAAAATCGGCTCAGCAATCGGGTCAACGCGGTTTCCATCTCCAGCCACCCCAGTTGGGCGCCGAGACAACGATGAGTACCTCGGCCGAATCCGAGATGTCCTCGTGCGTCGCGGGTTATGTCGAACTCGTCGGGGTTTTCGAACCAACGTGGGTCGCGGTTCGCCGCCGCGACGGACACGAGGATGAGCTCGTTGGCCGGGATCGTCGTGTCGCCTAGCTTCATCGGGCATTCGGAGTACCGGGGCGTGAGCATCCTGAACGGGCTCTCGTAGCGCAGGATCTCGTTGATGCAGCCGGTCAGCAAACCGGGATCTTCGGCGAGAGCGCTCAGTTGCGCGGGGTGGCGGAGCAGCGTGAACATGCCGTTCGAGAGCGCGCTTCCCGGTTCCATTCCCGCGATGAGCATCAACGTGACCATCGAGATCAGCTCGACGTCGTCGAGCGCACCGTTGCGGTGGTCTTCGACGAGCCCGCTGATCAGATCCGGCCCTGGGTCGAGTTTCTTCGCCGCGAGGAGGCTTTCCGAGAATCCGACGAGAGCCGCCCCCGCTTCTTCGATCTGCGGGATGTCCGGGGCGGTCAGGATGTCGTTCTCCCAAGTGGGGAAGTCCTCACGGCTTTCGGCCGGGACGCCGAGGAGATCGGCGATGATCGTCACGGCCAGCGGCCGGGTGAACTCCTCGATGAGGTCGATGGGCCTGCCCAGTGGAATGGCGTCCAGCAGGTCGGTCACCAAGCGCTCGACCTTGGGCTTCATCTGCTCGACTTTGGCCGAGGTGAAGGATTTCGCGAGCAGGCTCCGCAGACGGGTGTGGTCCGGCTCGTCGCGATCGAGCATGTTCCGCCTGATGGCGTGGGGCAGCCGCGGACGGCGCTCCGGGCGTACGAGGGACTGTTCCAGGATCTCCTTGCGTTTGACCACCAGGTCTTTCTTGAGGCTGGAGTCGGCAAGGAGTGCGCGCGCGTCGTCGTAACGGCCGACCACCCACATGCGCATGCCGTTGTTCTCGATGGGTGTCGCGGCCTCTGTTTCCCGTACTTTCGCGAGATCGTCGTAGGGATCCTGCATGAAGCGTCGGTTGATCAGCTTCACCAGGGCGGGGAAGACATCCGTGTGCTGCGTGTCGGGCATACGGACCTCACTTCGTTAGGACGCGCAGCGAGACGAGCCCGCGCGTGATCACACTGGGATTCCATCGAGCCTCTTCACCCGGCTCGGCCGGCCGTAGCTGCGGGAATTTCCGCACCAGGGAACCGATCGCCGTCTGGACTTCCAACCGGCCGAGCGGCGCACCCAGGCAGTAGTGTCTGCCCCAGCCGAAGCCGAGGTGCTGCTTGGCGGTACGGCCGACGTCGAGATCGTCGGCGTCCTCGAAGCGTTCCGGATCACGGCCGGTGGACAGCAGCGAGAACAGGATCGGCTCGCCCGCGGGTATCGTGACACCGGAGAGGGTGATCGGTTCGTCCGCACTCCGGTAGATGGCCAGCCCCAAAGGTGCCTCGAAGCGAAGAAATTCCTCGACGGCTGTCTCGATCAACTCCGGCCGGGCACGCAGGCGAGCGAGTTCCCGCGGGTGGGTCAGCAGGAGATGGATGCCGGTGCCGATCATGTTCGCGGGGCCCTCACGGCCCGCGATGAGCAGAAGGTTGATCATCGATGCGAGCTCTTCCCAGCTCAGTTCGTCGCTGTCATGCGCCAGCACGAGCCTGCTGAGCAGATCGTCCTGGGGTTCCCGGCGTTTGTGGTCGATCAGCCGACGGCCGAAATCGTGCATGTCGGCCGCCGGCCGCAAAAGTTCGTCGTCGTTGTTCTTCTTGAGGATCGTCGAAGCGATTTCGTTGCCCCACTGGTGGAACGGCTGGCTGTACTCCGCGGGAATGCCCAGCAGCGCAGCGGTGGCACGGGTGGCGAACACCCCTGCGTAGTCCGAGACGACGTCGACGATCTCTCGTGCCGCCAGCTCTTCCAGCAGTTGGTCGCAGATGCGTTGGAGTGTCCCCCGCATGGCGTTGGCCTTCTGCTGTGTGAATGCTTCGGCGATGACGGAGCGGAGACGGGTATGCACCGGCGGATCGACGTTCAGCATGTCGGTGGTGAGCGCCGATTCGACCTTCGACGGGAGCGCGGCGAACGGCCGCTGGATCTTCAGCCGCGTCTGATCGTTCGACAACCGTGGGTCCGCGAGTCCTTGCCGGACGTCGTCGTACCGGGTGACCAGCCAAACCTGTTCACCACTCGGCATCACCACCTGCTGTACCGGTGCTTCCCGGCGGAGATGGTCGTAGGTGGGGTGGGGGTCGGACAGAAAAGCCGGGCTGAACGGCTGGACGGGACATCCGGAAGCCGCCCGGGTCATCTGTCCACACCAGACATCGCGACGTCGTCGAGTACGTCGGCGGCCCGCCGCACATCCTCGTGGAGAGGGCGGTCCGGATCGATCGGGGCGATCTCGTCGACCAGCCTGTCCATCACCTCGGCGCAGGCAGGGGCGGTCGGCCTGCGCGCACCGACATGAACCGCCTGGCGCAGGGCGAGGGCCAAGGAACCATGCAACAGCCGCAGCGACCGTACTTGATCGAAGGCGTTCAACGCGGCCTGTGTCCCGAACGGAACGATGTCCTGGTTGTGCAGGTTGGTGGGCAGACTCTGCAGCGAGGCAGGCATGGCCGAACGGCGCATGTCGGCGACGATCGCCGTCGCGGCGATCTGAACCCCCTGTACCCCGTGCTGTCGCCCGGGTTCGGTGGCCAATACCGGGGGAAGGCCACCGTTGCGGTGAGGGTCGACGAGGAGGTCGAGCTGGCGTTCGGCGAGGTTTCCGGTCTGCACGACGGCCATGGTCATCGTGTCGGCGGCGAAAGCGACAGGCTGGCCGAAGAAGTTACCGCCGTGGAGAACGAGATCGTGCTCCGGGAAGAACAACGGGTTGTCGCTGATGCCGTTCAGGTCCTGCAGGATCACTTCCCGCGCTTGGCGCATGCTCGTCCGCACCGCGCCGAGGAGCTGAGGAACGCAACGGATGGTGTAGGGCTCTTGCAGCGGCCGGTCTCCGGTCGGCCGGGTGCCTGCCAGGTGTGCCCGCAGGTCAGCGGCCTCCTCGACGACTTCGGGATGCCCGAAGGCATCGAGGAGGTGGTGATGGCTGAAGTCGGTGCCGCACCCGAGTTGGTCGGCGAGCAGTGCGGTCAAGAGCCCGGCGATCCGGTGTGAGCGGGTGAACTGGGCCATGGCCAGTCCGGCCGCCGCGGCGGTCAGGGAGACGCCGTTCACCAGGCCCAGCGCGTCCCGGCCGTCGAGTTCGAGAGGCCGCAGGCCGCAGGATGCGAGCGCGTCACCCGCCTCCATCCGAACGCCACCGGCATAGGCGTGCCCCCGGCCTTTCAAGGCCTGTGTCATGTGTGCGAGCGGAACCAGATCGCCACTGGCACCGACCGAACCGAGCCGGGGTACGGCTGGAGCGAAGCTCGTCCCCAGCATTTCCGCCAGAGCCTGGAGCACGGTCACCGAAACGCCCGACCGTCCCCGCGCGAGCGATGACAGCCGGGCGAGCACGGCCGCGCGGACGATGGACTCCGGCAGATCGGGACCTTGCCCCGCGGTGAGGTGGGAGAGCAGGTTCTCGCACTGGTCGGCGTCCGCGTCCCGTCCGGAAAAGCCGACCAACGGTCCGAAACCTGTTGTCGCACCGTAGACAGGACGCCCTTCGGCGAGGCACCGCATGACGAACTTCCGTCCCTCGTCCACCCGGTTCCTGGTGTCCGGGTCGACCGTCACCTCGATGGCGCCGCCGGCGGCCTCGAGATCGGCCAGCGTGCGTGATTCGGCGACGGAAATGACGGGAACGTAAGGCGGCGTCTGGATCAAGGTCACGCTAGGCACATCCTCTCGGCACGGTCCTGTGCGGCTCGCGGATCTACCTGGTGCCGTGGCTCGATACACACCACGACCTTTTCGGCATCACCGAAATGAAGTGCTCGTTGGCTTTCGTCGGACCGGTGTGACGAACCGACCATCATGCTATGTAGATCACTCGGTGGCGACAACGGCGGTTCCGTCGGGCGGAACGACGAAGGGAAGGCATGTGGCACAAGGACGAACGTCCCGCGCGTGTCCACTTGGGACGAGTCGCCGAGCTGCGCCTTGGTACTCCCGGCGTCGTTACGAGAGGCTCACCCTTGTTCGACACCGTCGAGCCGGAGTGCCACCCGTCCGTCCACCATCGCGAGTCCTCCGCCCGGCTCGATGTGCACGGCTGTGGCGTTCCTGGCCCCTTGAAGGGCGGCGAGCCGCCCGATCTTCAACCGTCCCACGGAGGACTCCGCCCGCGCGAGGATCGTGGCGAGCGCCGGATGCGGGAGGCGTGCCGTCGGCGTCGGCTTATCGCACCACAGACCCTCGTCCGCCTGGGCCCGCACCCCGATAAGTCCTCCCGTCGGGGCGGCGGGCGCTTCGGGCGGGTGCTCGCCGTAGTTCAGCACCGCCGTCGCCGTCGTGCCGGTGTCGCCGTTCACCGTCACCCGCCAGACCGCACCGTTCCAACTGCCGGCCGCGTCGAACTCCAAGGCCAGGGAGCGTCCGCCGGGCCGGAGCCCGGCGAGACGGATGTCCACATCGGACACCGAATCCAGGTGCTGACGTGGATGTCCTTCCGGGCGTACCCACTCACCGGCGGCGAGGACGTGTTCGAGCAGCTCCGGAACGGAGAGCGCGCCACCCGATTCGCAGTTCACGCGCCCCGTCGGCGCCGAGGAGATGCGGTGAAACGACGCCATCCGGGATGCTCGCGCCTACTCCAAAGCAATATGCGTCACGGTTCGTCACAGAGACGGGGCGAATGAGTGCTCCGTCCGGACGACGCGCTTTGCCCCGAGAAGGACGTTCGGGAAGAATTGTCGGTCGAACGGGCACTCCGGCCATCGACGCCTGGTGTCCTACAAAATGGGAACTATGATGGAACGTAGTTCGCTTCGTCCGGAGATCGCGAGCTTGCGATACGTATTCGAGAGATGAAACTCCACGGTCGAGATCGTCAAGCGTAAACGCTTGGCGATCTCTCCGTTGCTCAACCCGGCTTGAGCGAGGTTCGCGACTTTACGTTCCCTCGAAGACACTCTCTGGGAGGCGTCGGCTGCCGTCCAGCGTCGCATCGCGTCGTCAGCGCGGATTTCCCAGGCCTTGTTGCCTAGCGAAATCGCTGTTTCCCGGGAGTCTCTGAGGGCGGACTGGACCTCCTCGTGTCGTCCCTCGAGCTTCAGCTTCACCGCGAGTTCGTACTGGGCTTCCATCAAGGTGTTCCGCGCATTACTGCGGGCCAGCAGTTCGACCGCCTTCTTCAAGAGCTCGATGTCCCGGCCCCCGGTGGACACCAGGCCGACCGCCCGCAAGGCCGTACCGACCGCGCGGGCGGTACCCCATCGCCTCGCGTGGCTGAGCTCCTCCTCGGCAAGGGGGAGTGCGAGGGTCTCGCGTCCCGTCGCGGCGGCGCAGAGCGCTGCGCGTGACCGCCAAGGGATGACGGCGGGATTGGTGACCCCCCATTCGGCGAGCTCCCGGCCGCAGGCGATGAAGTCCTCGTAGGCCGACTCCGGCTGCCCGATCGCCCGTTTCAGGAGACCGCGCGCCGCCAGGACTTCGGCGCGATCGACGACGGCGTCCAGGTTGCCGCTGAAAGCGTGGGCGCGCATCAAATCGTCCGCGCGATCGAAATCGCCGAGATCGACCAGGGCTTCGATGGCCCAGGCCACCGCGACCTCGGTGAATTGATCCCCGACGCCGTCGGCGATGAGAGGAAGGAATAGCCGGACAGCGGTGACCGAGTCTCCGCTGAGAGTCGCGACGCGGGCTCGGAGCACTGTCAACGTGGACGAGGTCGCCCAACCCGCACGTGCCATGGCACGCTCGCAATAGTACTGGGCGCTGTCGCCGTCGTCGACGTAGACGAACGACAGAACAGAGTACCAGAAGCTGCCGACATCCCGCCAGTTGAACGACTTCAGGGCCCGGTGGGCCAGTTCGGCCGCTTCCAGCGGTTGGTTCCCGTGGTTCACCAGCAACATCGCTTGCGTCGCGCTCAGGCGCTCCGGCGGAACAGGATGCCCGTGCCGACCACTGGTCTGAGGCCCAGGCCGGGGACTGCCCGCCACGTAGACCAGGCCACCCAAGTCTGGTCCGACGATATCGGGGGCGCCGACCGAGAGGACTTGGCGCAAGGTGCTCAATGCGGCTTCGTCGGCCTCGGACCACCGGCCCAGCTTGCTCAACCGCGCCCGTTCCTTACGTGCGGCCTCGAGTGCTTCGAGCGCGGCCGCGGTGTCGTCCGGCTTGCCCCGTTCAGTCATGCCTTTCCCCGTCCCGCCTACCTGTTCGGTCGCCGATCGGCCCGGCCACGCCGGATCGAGTCGCGAAAAACGCCTTCGCGGGTCGTTTTTCCCCACCTGGGTGGGGGCCATCTTCGCTTATCGTACTTCGGCCGGCGCAGTTGGCCATCCTCCCCGGTGGGGCCTTGCCGCTTCCTGGGGCGGTCGTGAGTGGTGTTTCAGGCTGATGACGGTACGGTGAACGTGGCGTAAGCGGGAATCGGGAGCCTGGCATGTCCCCGATGTCGCATGGGAGACGCTCAGCTTCCCCGATGCCTCATGGGGGACATCAGGCCGCGGCGCGAGCCGACGGCGCACGCGACACGGCCGTGCTTCGAATGCCCACAAGAGACACTTTCCTGGTGGCAGAGTCACCCCTCTCGAGGTACATGATGGCCCCCTTCCTTGCGCCTGACGCAAGGAAGGGGGCCATCATGTACTGGGGAAGGTGTGAAGGGCGGGTTCAGACCCGGCCCAGGACTTGCTCTTCCACGTTCTCGGTACTGTCACTGACGGCCGTGGCGTCAGCGGCGGCGGGGTCCGCGTCCTGCGGAGAACGAGGCCCGACCACGGCGAGGTCGTCCTTCCGTCGCCGAATGCCGGCCATCTTCGCCTGGTCGTCCGGCGACACGCGTGACCAGATGTACCGGTCCACCGCGGTGAGGTAGTCGTCGGCGGCGATCGGCGCGCGCAACAGTTCGGGTGAGAGGTTGAATCCCTCGACCAGCAGGGCGGAGAAGGGCACCAGGGCCTCGGCCGCCTCGTCGATGAGCCCGGGGATCCGCTTGAACTGCGCGGGAGTCAGCGCGCCCTCCGCGAGGTACCAGGCGGCTTCCCGGTTGATCTCGATCAAGCCGTACAGCGAGCACAACAGGCGCAGGGCCTCGCCGACACGCTCTTCCCGCGCGTCCGCCGCGGCGGCGGTGAACTGTTCCATCGCGATGCGCACGCCACGACTGCGGGCCATCGCCACGGCGGTGGTGATGTTGTCGTTCCACAGCGACGTGAAGGGGTCCTCTCCTTGATAGGAGGCCAATCCCCGCATGTTCTTGCGGAAGGTTTCCCGCAGGTGCGTCTCGCGGTACCGCATCAAGTCCAGCTGCAGCGAGCTGTCCGCCATGTCACCTTCGGCGGTCTCGGGAGGTTGTGGCAGGGGGACCCTGGGCGTCTGGTGCAGCAGCTCCAACGCGGTGGTGGCGATCCTGGGCAGTGCGTCGCCTTCCGCCGTCACGACACCCTGTGCCATACCGACGTAGTCGGCGATCCGGTTCACCGAGAACACGCCTTGGGCACCGAGTCGTTCACGGCAGGTATGGATGACCTCGGACATCTCCCAGCTCGTCAGTGCTTTGACGATGTTGACGAGGGAGGTCACGTCGCCGGCGTCCGCACCATGGGTTTCGGCGAAGCGCCGCTTGGTGTGGTTCACCAGGAAGGTCATCGCGTAGACCTTCGCCAGCGCGCCGAGCACCGCGACCTGATGCGTGCGGTATCCCATGATCGGCATTTCGCGACCGTGTCCCGGGGCGGCCGTCTGACGGTTGAGCGAATACGTGACGCTGATGTAGGTACTCGCCCTGCCCGCCGCGACGATGGACGCGGCGAGGCTGACGCGGCCGGGATTCACCCTGTCCAGTGCCTCGGTCAACCGCCTGCGGCGGCTGCGGATGTCGCTGTGGAAGGTGCCGTCGACGGCCAGGTGTCCCATCTTCCCGGACAGCAGGTTCCGGTGCGGCAGCCGGACGTGATCGAACCAGGTGGTCCCGTTGTCGAGGGCGAGACCGGGATTCTCCGGGCAGGGCGCGGCGTGCACGCCGCGCAGCAGTCCTTTGTGGTCACTGAGAGGAACGATGAAGGGGAAGATGCCATGGTCGGTCCCGGCCACCTTCAGCCGGGCCATGACGATGGCGATCTTGGGGATGTTCCGGATCCCCGTGTACGGCATGAATTTCTGCGCTCCCGGGTGCGGGGTGTTGAGCACGAACTCCTCGGTGACGGGGTCGTAGACCGCCTCCGTGGCGATGTTCGCGACGTTGTTCCCGTAACCGAGCTCGGTGACCATCAGCATGCCGACCGAGGACATGGTGCTGAGCTCTTCGATCTGATCAGCCAGATCCGTGCGGCCCTCACCGTGCTGCAGGATCGCTCCGAGGCACAGATTGTAGTGACTGTTCAGAAGGGCGGTCGTCGTGGTGTCCAGCAGGCTGGACCACTCGGTCACCGCGAACATCCGCAGCGGATCGGCGACCAGGTCGACCGCGGAGCCCAATCCGCGTTGCATGCGGAATGTCCGGTCGTAGGACAAGCGACCGGCCTCGTGCTTGTTCAGGTTCTCCCTGGGGTCGAAAACCGGGTCCTTCAGCACATCACGCAGGGCGCGGTGAATTCTGTCGAACTCGCCGTCGTAGACGATCCGGACCAGGTCCTCCTGGCAACGGTCGGTGGGCGTGTTCTTCGGCGTTGCTGGAGTCATACGGCTTTCCTTGTCAAGAGGCGAGGACGAGTACGGCGTTCGCACCGCCGAACCCGAATGAATTGCTCATGGCGACCTGGTATGCGCCCCCACGGGGCGAGCCGACCAGGTCGAGATCGATCTCCGGGTCCGGGTTGACGAGGTTGGCGGTGGGGGGCACCACGCCGTGCTCGAGTGCCAGGACGGAGTAGATGGCCTCGATCGCCCCGGCCGCGCCCAGAGTGTGACCGATCGCCCCTTTCGTCGAGCTCACCGCGGGCCTGGTACCGAAGACCCGATTGATCGTCGACGCCTCCACCGAGTCGTTGAGTCGTGTCGACGTGCCGTGGGCATTGATGTACTCGACGTCGGAGGCCGCCACGTCGCCGTCCGCGAGCGCCGTGCGGATCGCCTGCTCGGCACCTACCCCCTGGGGATCCGGGGCGGTGACGTGATGTGCGTCGGCCGACGCCCCGTATCCGATGATCTTTCCCCGTACCCGGGCCCCGCGAGCGCGGGCATGGTCCTCGCTCTCCAGCACGACCATGCCCGCGCCCTCCGCGATGACGAACCCGTCACGATCGGAGTCGAAGGGACGCGAGGCGGTCCGAGGATCCGACCTCCTCGTCGACAGAGCGTTCATCTTCGCGAACGACGCCACGGTCATGGGAGTGACACCCGCGTCGGCGCCTCCCGCGACGACCACGTCGGCCGCGCCGGAGCGCAGCAGGTCCCTCGCCACGCCGATCGCCGTCGCGCCGGACGCGCAGGCCGTGGAAACCGTCAGATTGGGACCGCGGGCACCGAGCTCGATCGCGAGCTGCCCCGCGGCCATGTTGATCAGGAACATGGGCAGGGTCAGCGCGGACACCTTGCCCGCGCCCTTGTCCCGCATGGCCGAATGCTGTGACTCGAGTGTCCCCATCCCACCCAGACCCGTTCCGACGACCACACCCACGCGAGCGCCGTTCCAGTGACCGGCGACCAGTCCCGCGTCTTCGACCGCTTGTCGAGCCGCCGCGATCGACAGCATCTGCACCCGATCCATCCGCCACGATCGTTTCGGACCGACCACGGCGACCGGGTCGAAACCGGGCACCCGGCACGAGAAATCGACGGGCAGGTCCGCCAGCTCCGGGTCGGGTGCCGCGACGGACTCACCCTTCAGCACGTAGTTCCAGCTTTCGCTTACGCCGATACCGGCAGGGGTCACGAGGCCGATGCCGGTCACCGCCGCCGCGAAAGGTGGAGTCATACAGTCGCCGCCTGCGCCTCGAGCAGATCGATCAGCTCACCGAGGTTCTCCAGCTCGAAGAATTTGTCGGAGTCGAGTTCGAAGCCGAAACTCTCGGAAAGAACCTCGCTGAACTCGACCTGTGCCAGTGAGTCCAGGTCCATCTGGTCGAAGGTCGCCTCCCGTGAAACGGCCTCTGGCTCGACGCCGAAGGCTTTGGTCAGCATTGCTTCGACGCGTTCGTAAACCGTCATGGCGATCTCCTTGGTTTCTCTTGACTTGCTTACCCGCTTGGGAATCGGTCACAGGGGAGCTTCGGCCGAAAGGGCCGGCCACACCAACGTGGTCCCTCCCCAGGAAAGACCCGCGCCGAAGGCGCTCAGCAGGACGCGGTCCCCGGATTGGAGTTCGCCCTGCGAAGCGGCATCTGTGAGGGCGAGCGGGATGGAGGCGGCCAGGGTGTTCCCCACCCGGTCGATGTTGACGAAAAGTCGTTCTTCCGGAACCTCGAGGCGTTTGGCGACGGCGGTGAGGATGCGCAAGTTGGCCTGATGGCCGACGAAAAGGTCCACTGTGTCCAGTGGCCAACCGGCGAGTTCCAGAGCAGTACGTGAAGCCTCCGTCATACGTGCGACGGCGTGCGGGTAGAGATTCCTTCCCTCCATCTGCAGATACCAGGAGGAGGTCTCCAACTCACGCCCGAGGCCGCTTGCCGACCTTTGACGAGATCCTCCTGAAGGGATGTAGAGCAGGTCCGCGAGAGACCCGTCGGTGCCCAGGGCCACCGGGCCGATCGCACCCGGCTCGTCCGCGGTTCCCGCGCGCAACACCACAGCACCGGCACCGTCCCCGAAAATCACGGCCGTGCCACGGTCTTCCGGATCGACGAGCGTGGAGAACGCTTCGGCGCCGATCAACAGGACGGATTCCACGATCCCTGAGGCGATGAGCCCCTGACAGGTGCCGAGACCGAACAGGAACCCGCTGCAAGCGGAGGTCAGGTCGAAAGCCGGCACAACCCCCAGGCCAAGGCGGTGAGCCACTTCGGGAGCACCCGCGGGGCAGATCCGGTCCGGTGACGTGGTCGCGAGGACCACCGCGCCGACAGCGGCCGCCCCGGCGGACTTCAAGGCCTTTTGCCCTGCCGTCACCGCGAGGTCGACGGTGGACTCACCATCGCTGACCATCCGCCGTTCCTCGATACCGGTGCGGGAGGCGATCCACTCGGACGAGGTGTCCAGCCGAGTCGAGAAGTCGGCGTTCGTGACCGTTTTCGACGGCACGCACGCACCAACACCGGCAAGTACGGCCGCAGGGGCGCCGTTCCCGGCCCGAACTGTCATCGAATGTCCTCGGTTCTTGTGTCGCATCCGCGCGCAAACGAACTGGGCAAGTCGAGCGTCGTGGGAAAGGGATCCCGGAGAACTCCGCGCAGCCCAGTTCGTGGATCAAGGAACTACCGGCTGTGACTTCGTTCACTCCGTCAGGTTAGGCACACCAGCGGCCGCCGGAGCCCGTCCTTGTCCTTTGAGGGCAGTCAACCTGACAGTAATTCCCTGGTTCCGGCTCGGCGGGGTGCCGGAGGCCTACCGTTGACAAACTTGTGCCCGCGGCATCGGTGGCCGGGCTCTTGACCAGGGAGAGGAGCGCCGCCGGGACGACGCGATCTTCGCGGCGTGTCCCGTCTATGGCCTTGCACCCGTGTTCAGGGACACCACCGGCCCTTCAGATCCGAAAGGGAGGGCTTTCCCTCACGGGGGCGGCGGCGGGGCATGGCGCAAGAGGCGATTCTGTCCGACATGTTGCCCGAAGGTCCCCTGCGCGGCCTTAATCCCGTGTTCTTGCTCGAAGATCAGCCCATCTTTGAATGAAGATTTCGTTGAGCCCTTTTTGGTGTGCTCAAGTCCCGGACTTGGGTGCCGGGACAGGTGATGGACGAGAAAGGGAGCCGGAACGTGGGCCAAAACGTCATCATGGTCACGCAGACGCCTGGGCACGGTTACCGGCGCATCGGTGACGCGGTGGCCGGTGCGCCCGAAGGCGCTCTGATCGTGGTGGCTCCCGGCCGGTACAGCGAGAACCTCGTATTGTCCAGGCCGGTGACCATCACCGCCGAGGACGGGATCGGGACGGTGACGGTCCTGACCGGCTCGGGGGTCGCGGTCTCGGTGGCCACGTCGTCCGCAGCCTTGTCGGGTATCTCGGTCGTGTCCACGGACAAGGACAATCCCGCCGTTTTCGTGGCGCAGGGGCAGCTGAGCCTCACGGAGTGTTCCTTGGAGGGGACAGGGTGGTCTTCGGTCTTCGCGTCCGGTGACGGCAAGGTCCTGATGCGCGATTGCGAGGTCCGCAACGGTGTCGGGGCCGGCGTCGTGGTCACCGCCACCGACGGGGGAGTGCTCGAGTCCTGCCGGTTCACCGACTTGGGGACCTCCGCGGTGGTCGTCGCCGACGATGGCGCGCTGATGATGCGTTCCTGCACTGTCGACAAGGCCGCGGGCAACGGTATCTGCCTCAACGGCCGCGGTGCGCTGACCGTCGAGGACACGACCATCACCGGCACGGGTAAGCCCGCGGTCGCCGTCGAGCAGCAAGCGGCGATGAAGGCCAGGCGATTGTCCGTCTCCGCCGGAGACGGGATCGGGTTCTACCTGGCCAGCACCGGCAACGTCGTCCTCGACGACTGCTCTGTCGAGCGCGTCGGCGCCGAGGGCATCTTCGTGGGCGAGGGCTGCAAGCCGGAACTGCGCGGCTGCCGAGTCCGGGCCACCGGCTTCCGCGGGGTGCACTTCGCCGCCCGCTCCGGCGGCAAGTTCACCAACTGCGAGATCGCGGAGGTGGACGGGATCGGCGTCCACGTGACCGAGCGCTCCACGCCGGAGTTCGACCAGCTCTCGGTCGCCGGGAGCAAGCGCTCCGGCGTACGGGTGTCCGAAGCCGCCGATCCGTTCTTCCGCCGGTTACGGGTGTTCGGCTCGGACGGCGCCGGCATCGAGGTCGACGAGGGCGGCCGCGGCACGATGGAGAACGTCGAGATCGAGGGCGGTGAAGTGGGGCTGCGCGTCCTCGGCGGCTCCCGGATGACGGCGAGCGGCCTGAGCGTGCGGAACACCAGGGCCGCGGGGGTCGAGGTCGTCGACGCCGCCCTGGCGCTGGCGGAGAGCGCGATCACCGGTTCGGGTGGGGACGGCATCCACGCCGGGGCCGGCGCCAACCTGTCGGTCACCCGTAGCCGTGTACACAGCAGCGGTGGTATGGGCTGCGAGTTCGCCGAAGGCGCGTCGGGCAGCGTCACCGATTCCGAGTTCTCCGGCGGCAAGGCCGATGGCATCCGGCTCGAGACGAGGGAGGCCGTGCGGGTCTCGTCGTGCACTGTGCGGGACAACCACGGCAGCGGGGTGCGGCAGACCCGGCCTGGCACTTCGATTGAAGTGATCGATCTGATCACCAGCGGGAATCTTCGGCCTGACGCTTTCGGGACGTCTGCCTCGGCCGAGGCGGCGAGCCCTGCGCCCGCCGCCGCGCCGGCCCGTCCCGCGGCCGCCAAAGATCCCTTGGTGGAACTGCAGGCACTCGTCGGGTTGGACGGGGTCAAGCGCGAAGTGACGTCCCTGATCAACCTCAACAAGATGGCCAAGCGGCGGCAGGACGCGGGGTTGTCGGCTCCGCCGATGGCCCGCCACCTGGTGTTCGCGGGTGCGCCGGGCACCGGCAAGACCACGGTCGCGCGCCTCTACGGGCAGGTACTGGCTCAGCTCGGTGTGCTGCGCGAGGGGCATCTGGTCGAGGTGGCCAGGGCCGATCTGGTCGCGCAGATCATCGGTGGCACGGCGATCAAGACCACGGAAGCGTTCACTACCGCACTCGGCGGTGTCCTGTTCATCGACGAGGCGTACACCCTGAGCTCCGGTTCAGGAGGCAACGGGCCGGACTTCGGTCGTGAGGCCATCGACACGCTGGTCAAACTGATGGAAGACCACCGCGACGACGTCGTCGTGATCGCCGCCGGCTACTCGAACGAGATGGCGAAATTCCTCGAGTCCAACCCCGGTATGGAGTCGAGGTTCAGCCGCACCATCGAGTTCGCCAACTACACGGCGGACGAACTCGTCACCATCGTCCGGACCCAGTGCGCCAAACACGACTACCGCCTCGACGAAAAGGCGGCGGACAACCTGCTCGACTACTTCGAAGCGATTCCGAAGGACGGCACCTTCGGCAACGGCCGCACGGCGCGGCGGGTGTTCGAGCGGATGACCGACAGACAGGCATCCCGTCTCGCGGAGACCCAAGAGGTGACCGCGGCCGACCTGACGCTGCTGACGGCGGACGACCTGGAAATCGGTGTGCGATGACAAGCACGCTCGAGGGATCGGTTTCGTCCATTCGCACTGCCCGAGCAGGAGGCAAGATGAACCGCGACACCGTGGATCAAGGCGCCGGTGACTTTCTCGTCGAACGGTGCGGTGCCCACGTGCTGATCCGCCGGATCGGTGAAGCCGACACTCAATCCGGCCCCATCGGCTGGCCGGAACCCGTCGACGGTCACGTTTTCGTCCTGATTTCCCCAGGCGCGGCGAAAGATGGCTCACTCACGACCGTGTTGCCCGCCCTCTTGCACCGCTCCGTGGTGGCGGAGGACGTCGAAGCCGTGCGGATCGCCCTGCCGGGCTTCGGCCGGGATCCCTTCGTCCCGCAGGCATTGGCCGACGCGCTCGATATCGAGATCTTCGCCCCGGACGGCGCCTTCATCGCTGAACCGGGGGCACTCCTTTACGCGGGCCACGGGACCGGCGGCACCGGATGGCTGCGGTTCCGGCCGGGAGCGCCCGCTTGCCCTGGTGGACGCCGGTATCCGGTACCCGCTTGGGAAACGGCGATTCCGGCCACTCCGTTCGGCGTGCCGGGCGCGATCGTCGAACCGGTGCCGGCCGCGATCCTCGAACCGGTGCCGGCCGGTCTGCTGGTACGGCGTCCGGACGCAAGTTCGCCGGCTCTGGGCGATGTGGCCTTTTCGGTGCCCGCCGACTCGTCCGTCGCCAAGATCGTCGTCGGAGGGGAAGGTGCCGCACCGGCCGCCGGGCTCGTGTCCATAGTGGTCGGTCGGCTCCCGCTCATACCGACGAGGTTGGTCCCACTGTCCACGACGACCAGTGCCCACGCCTGGCTGAGCGAGTTCGCGAAGTCGCTCAGCCGGGACGTGGTCGTCGAAATCCCACCTATGGATGTGAAGAAGCGCTATCGGCCGTTCGTGGCGAAACTGCTGCAGCGCGCGGACGGAGGCCAGAAGGTACTCGAAGTCGTCGCCCCACCCCGAGGATGGCAGCGGCGCGACGCCTTCGGATACCGGCGTGGGCGGGTCATGGCCGACATCGTCCCGTCAGGGCTCGTGCTGCGGACCGGAGCCGGTGATTCCGTGGCCTTGGCGGCGCCGTTCGACCCCGAAGGGTGGACGCTGTACCTCGGAACCCCCGGCGAGCGGATCGGCCCGGAGCTGCTTTCCGGCGCGGAGGCGCTGCTCGGCGAGCTCGCCCCGGAAACCCGCAAGGTGGCGAGCCTCCGGTTGCTGGGTCTGCTCGACGACAAGACGCGGAACCTGATCGATCGCACCCCGGCCATCGCGACACGGCCGGTTCCCCCTGCCGGAACCAAGCGGGCCGAACCCGTTCAGCGCCGGGAGGAGCGAGTCATTCCCTCCGCTCCGGTGGCGGCGCCCCAGACAGCTGAGGGAGAAGCGGCTCGCCCGGTCGCCGAAGTGCCGAGTCCGCAGGGCGCGCCCGTCATGCCGGCCGCGCTGATGGTGTCCTCGGCGCCGGTACCGACGGTGTCGGGCTCTGCGTTCGCCGCCGCGCCCGAGGCGGTCGCGGAAGCTCCGCAGATGCCACCGGTTCCGGCTGTCCCGGTGGCCGTTACACGGCAAGAAGCACCGGCCGCGGCGGAACAGAAAGAGCTCCTCGAAGTCGCGAGCGTTGCCGACGCCCTCTCGGAGGACACCGCTTCGGCTCCCATGCCGGTGGTGGAAGAGACCCGTACAGAGGTCTTGGCCCACGCCGCGGCCGGCGCGCGAGAGCCGGTCGCGCCGTCCGAGCCCCGGGTGGTGCCGGGGACCGCGCTCGTCGTCGCCGACCGCGCCAGTACGACGGCCGAGCAAACTCGGTTCACCGCCGCGGCCGGAGACGAGTACGGCGAAGCGCTCGCCACGGTGAACGCCGCGTTGGCGACCTGGCCGTCCATGCGTGGCCAGACTGATTCCGGGGTCAAGGCCGACTACGTCGCGGTCTGCCTCTACCTGGGCCGTGGCCGCGGCGGTTTCGCAGACCTGAACACCGCCATGCGCGGCGGAGTCGCGGGGGAGATCGACGGACAGGTCAGCTGTCTCGCCTCGGGGCTGCGGCGGCTGCCTACCCACCGGCGTGCGGTGCTCCGACAGAGCAAGGACGCACAGGGGCTCGAAGGCACGATCGCACCGGGATCGATCTTGACCGAGCCGGGATTCCTCGTCGGCAGCATGGATCTCGACGTGACCGTTCCGGACGCGGATCTCGATGTCCTCATCTGGCCCGCGTCCGCGCGCCGGACGTCGGAGCTGTTGATCGGGCAGCCGGTGAACGAGGTCGTTTTCTTCGCGGGAGCGCGGTTCAAGGCTTTGGCCCTCCGGGCGACCGAGCCGGTCGACGGCGAGCCGAGCGACGAACCGGCCGCGCCCCGGGTGGCGGCACTGTTCCGGGAACTCGCGCCGGACGAAACCGTTGCGGCTTCCGGTGAACTGGACGAACACGATCTGGCCGTGCTGGCGAAGCTCGACCGGGCGCTCGAGCGCAGGCGTCGCGGTGCGTTGCGGTTGATCGAAGAGCCCGGCCTGCTGGGCCGTATGACGAGTTCCCTCTACGAGTGGCGCGAAGATGTGTCGTCTTCGTCCGCCAAGGGGCAGACAGTAACGCTGGCTTCATAACAGGTCCGGCCAAAAGTTGTTCGCGACGTGACATTGCTTTTTCGAAAGGACGAGAACGATGGCGGAAGAGTTTCGTCTGGATACCACGGGAATGCGGGAGATGGTGGCCAGGCTTCGTTCTGGTAACACCGATTTCGCGGCCGCGGTGTCGGCGTTGAACCAGACCTTGAACAGGTATGACGGGTGCTGGGGTGATGACAAGGCTGGAAAGAAGTTCGCCGAGGGGTATGTGAAGAACGCGAATGATGTCCGGGAAGGGCTGGGTGAGCTGTCCAACGGAGTGGTCGACCTGTCCGACGGGGTGACCACGACGGTGACTGATTTCGGCGATCTGGACGAGGCGAACGCGAAGACCTTCGATCACCGGTTGGCCGAGGCTTTGCAGCAGCAGAAGGATGCCAAGGATTAATTGATGCGGTAGGTGTGGTTTTTGTGTTCTGTGATGCCGTGACTTTTCTGCGAAAGGGGGTGGGTGGTGTTCGAGTCTGGTGATGGTCCTACGAAGCCGCCCAAGGCCCTGCAGAATTTTCTGAAGGTCATGGTGGGGATGGAGTGGCCTGAGGGCAATGTCCGGAGTATGCGGGCTATGTCGCAGGCGTGGGCGGATTTTGTTCCGGTGGCGGAGGATTTCGCGGCGGATGTGCGGGCGCGGGCGGCTGAGCTGGATCGGTCGATGGATGGTGAGTACGCGGAGGCGATGGCGGAGTATTTGCGGGGGACTGTCGCGAAGGCTTTGGGTCAGCTGGCGTCGTATTCGAGGGATTTGTCGAAAACGACGAGGACGGCCGCGGCGAATGTGGAGAAGGCGCAGATTCTGTTGATCGCGGCCGCGGTGTTCGCGGTGGCGCAGATCGCGTTTCTGGCGGCTTCGTTGATCTTTTCGTGGATGATCCCGGCGGTGAAGGCCGCGACACAGTTGACGATGCGGATGATCGTTCAGCAGTTGCTGGCGAAGTTGTCGACGTTGGGGTTGGAGAAGTTGTCGTGGGAGGGGTTGAAGCAGGCTCTGGTGCGGATCGCGCCGTTCGCTCAGCAGGCGGCGATCGATGTGGGGGTGTCCGCGGCGGTGGGTGCGGGGTTGATGACCTCGATCGATTTCTTCACCCAGCTGGGGCAGATGAACAATCATCAGCGGGATGAGATCGATGGCAAGGCGGTGTGGCAGGCGACGGTGGGCGGCGCGATCGGTGGCGCGGCGTCGGGGGTGATGACAGGTGGCGCGCGGGTTTTCGTGTATTCGGCCCAGTCGGCGGCGCGGGATCTGGGGAAGAAGATCCCGCGGGGGATGGTGATCTGGGGGCAGCTGGGGTATGCGGGTGGTCAGGTGGCGTCGGTGTTGTGGAGTACGCCGATCATCAACGAGGTGCTGAACAATCCCGAGGCGTTCTGGGGTGGGGCGTTGGGGGCGTTGTCGGGGTTCGGCAGGCCGCGGATGCCGGATGGGGCGGGTGGCGAAGGTGGGATGCGGGTCGATGTCGACGACCTCGGTCTGGATTTGCCGGATGCGCCGGAGAAGCCCGCACCGGGCGGGTCGGAGAAGCCAGGGTCGGACAAGCCGGGGGTGGACAGCCCGGGGTCGTCGCGGCCACCGTCCTATGTGGAGGCCGACGAGTCGGCGCCGCCGTC
>Ga0307518_10000205_pt1 | contig 44753 bp, 18 predicted proteins | sample 25_EM_MG_FD_203889 | JGI IMG/M metagenome (GOLD analysis project Ga0307518, IMG submission 203889) | Populus trichocarpa ectomycorrhiza microbial communities from riparian zone in the Pacific Northwest, United States - 25_EM | ecosystem: Host-associated > Plants > Roots > Unclassified | place... | reverse complement strand
CACTATCTTCCAGCGACCTTCTATTCCAACATTAGTGACGCGTCAAGCTACAGTGTTTTCTTAATTATATTTCCAAATAATTAAAAAAACCACTCCCTTATGCAAATCTTTTGATTCTATTTCAACATTGATTCGAAGATCTCATGATTCAAAATCTAACTTGAACTTAAATTAAATTTTAATTAATTGAATTAAATTAAATTTATTTAATCTGGACTACTTAGTTAAACACAATTAAAGTAATAAAAAACAATTATTTTAATTAAAATAAATTAATTCGAGTTAATTCAATTATATAAATAATTAATTCAATGATACAAGTTTCTTCTCGAGTAATCTATACTCTTTTTTTTTTTAAGAAATATGTTGTGGTAGCTTGAAAAAGCTTTTAACTTCGAATTAATCTAATTAAAGTCGCATGGATTCCACATTAATGTTTCATTTAGGGCCCTATACTTTAAGATTTTCTAAATTCAATCTGAAAGTTTTAAAAACTTCCTGTGTGGGGTTTTATATATATATATATATATATATGAGAAACCACAAAGTGGTGACTTTTTGAATATATCATCGAGTATCTTTGAATTTTTAAGTATTTATGTAGAAAAATAACGCATTGCATGAATGAGGTTCTGGGAGGGAAAAATGAAGGAAAATACGGGCGAGAGAAAAGGTTGGAAGAAGTAAGCATGTCGCCCGGTCGTCTTAGGCTGCTAGCTATCCAAGTGAAAGTAATTGTATTGGACATATGAGAAATCATGAGGTTAATATTGATAAGTTTAAATTTGAAGGGACCAAAGTGAAATATATATATATATATAATCAGCCACGTGTTTAGTTGAGATAATCAAGTAATTTCACTCCATTTCTTGACTTTTTATATTTAAATCTCGAATCTAATAAATATATCTGAAAATACCATGATCATATATAGATGAAAAGCTAACACGATATATTATGTTATTATTATTATTAAAAATAACTATGTTTTACGCGTTGAATTTCATAAAAAGACGAAAAAATAATAGAAATCCAACGAATTTCAAAAGGTGAGTTTTGTTAATAAAACACGAAGACTCGCTTTATATTTGGAATATATAATATTTATCTCAAAAAGTTTTACGAAAAAATAAATGAAATGATTAAGTGAATTTACTTTATTAATAGATTTCCTTGATCTAAATCTTGAATCTGCAAGCATATTCTAAGATAATATCCTGAAAAAATTCACAATGCATCACTTTATTACTATTTTTAATGATTGAAATTTTTTTCTTCGTATATAATATAAATAAGCACTAGTGGGAATGTAGTTTTCAATCATTATTTACGCGGATAGTTCCTTAACTTGTACAAGATTTCAACGCACGTAGGGTGTCTATGTGTGTGTGACTGTGTGTGTAGTATAAAAGGTTAGGTATCATTCGCGCCAAGTTCTTGGTCTTTTTTTATTTAACAAATTTCAGCTTGATATCTCCTCTATTCTAACGTTTGTTTTGATACCTTGGAGAGTCCAAAAACAGGATTTGTTGTTGTTTTTATTTGTTGAGCTTTATCAAAAATTGATCCTTGACTTTTGAGCAATAGCGTGTTCTTTGTAGATGATGTTTTTGAATTTGATAAAAATGAAGCTTCGTATGCAGCTTCTACTTGTTGATTAAATATCATACTGATTTTAAGTCAATTTAATAACTCCCTATTTAAGCCAACGCAGTTCAAGTGTTTGCTCTCTGTACTTATCATAATCTTTTAGTTTCAAGTGGTTATTGTACATTTCTTGAAAAGGGTGTTTTTGTTGTTGTTGGAATCTGTACTGATGTCGTCGAAGAGGGATTTTCAGTTTGTTGATGGGGGAGATGGGATAGCGATGGGAGCCCCTGCAGCTCAAGAATCAAAGAGATTTAAGAAGTGGGTTGATTTTATTTCATTCTTTTTGTGAATTTTTAATGATTTTAGCTGCTGGTTTAACAGTTTTTAATTTGTGTTTCATGGTTTTCTTCTTGCAGTGCTGTTAGGGATGTGATGGGAAAGCTTTCTGTGAGTGATTTGGTGTCTGAAATGGAACCATTTCTTCGAGCTGTGGTGAGATTTTTCTCTCTTTTTATATTTCTTACAGAATGAATATAGCTTGCATTATTTTATTTCCATTTGTAATAGTGTTCTTCTTAACCAAGTCCATTTTCACTTAGTTTTATGTTCAAATGGTAACTTGTGATCATTCAAAACAGCAACTTGACAATTTTCAAGTTCAATCTGTGATTAGGATTTGTGACAGGTTCTGCTATACTTTGAGTTGTTCTTGTCATTACCTTCTTCCTCTTCCTCTTCCTCTTCCTCTTCTTCTTGTGTGTGTTTGTTGGCTATTTTGGTTTCCATGAGTAAACATATAGTACTCTATAATAAGGATTGGCCTGTAAAGATTTATCTGATTGAAATAGCTCAAATTCTTAAAACTGGGAAGTATTGAATGATTTCTGGGCAGTCTTTAAAATTTTGTTCTGTTTCTTGATTGTTTAGATCCGAGATGAGGTGGAACGAACAGTTCAAAGAGTTCTTCAATCCTCCTCAAGGTAAACTATCGCTTCTTTTGCTTGTTATCTTTGAAAAATATGTTAAAAGCTCCGTAACAATCTGGGCACGGCAAGGTTGAGACCAAATTAAGCTTGATCCAATTGAACAGTTGTTGTGACTGGTTCCAGCTTGTATTGATCTTGAAAAATTTATATAAAAAGTCAATAACCTTTGCTATCGTTGTGGTTCTAATCAGAACAAATTCATTTTCTGCTCACTTTCTTGCAGCTCCTCGCTTAATCAGCCTCAGACATCTGTAAAAGGAGGCTTGATGTTGCAATTTGTTAACAAATTGCCCCCCACCATCTTCACTGGTGGCAAGATAGAAGCTGAGGATGACAAACCAGTCACGATTGTGTTGATGGATGCCAATACCAACACAATTGTCACATCTGGTCCTCTAGCTTCCCTGAAGATTGAAATAGTTCCCCTTGATGCTGATTTTGGCTCTGATGATCAAGAAGATTGGACCGAGTCTGAATTCGCAGCGAGGGTGATTCGCGAAAGAGAAGGTCGGAGGCCTTTGGTGACCGGAGACCTCGCTATTACATTAAGAGATGGTGTTGGCCAACTAGGTGATATGGTGTTCACCGATAACTCTAGTTGGCAGAGAAGCAGAAAGTTTAGGTTAGGTGCTAGACCTGTGCAAAAGGTTTCTGGTGAAACGAGGATTAGAGAAGGAAGAAGCGAAGCTTTTGTGGTTAAGGATCACCGCGGAGAGTGTAAGTTGGAAACTCAACTTCAACTCTACATATTGTCTGTTTCTAGCAAAATCTATGATAAAACAAGGAGACTGACAGTTAATTTGTTCATCCAGCGTATCAGAAACATCACCCTCCACACTTCCGTGATGAAATATGGCGATTGGAAAGGATAGCGAAAGATGGTGCACTCCATAAGCGGTTGGCAATTGATGGAGTTAAATCCGTCCAGGACTTTCTGCGATTGTATATGATCGATCCAACAAAGCTGCGCAATGTAAGAGAATCTCCTTTTTTTCATACCCTTATTTCTTTTATTAAGCTGTTCAAGGTTTTACGAGTACTTGATCTAATGAATCCATCACAACCATGGGATTGCAGGTACTTGGATCTGGTATCTCAAACAGGACATGGGATACCATCATCAGGCATGCTACCACCTGTGTTGTAGATGATAGCAAGTTCTATAGTTACTTTGATGCTGGACAAAGCATCGGCCTGCTCTTCGATTCCATCTACCAAGTTGTAGGAGCAATGTTTGATGGCCATAAATACGAACCCCTGCATAATCTCACCCCTCCTCAAAAAGTAAGTGGTGCATAAGACCATGGGATTCATGGCAATCCTTCAATTTAGACACTCTGGATTTATTCATTGATTGGAACAGATAGTCCCTCCTTGAAATGTCCATTGTTTCTATTTTCCATGTGATTGATCAATTTCTTTGTTAAATCTGGTAGGTCTTGGTGGAAAACATTAAGCGGCAAGCTTATGAGAATGTGGACAACTTCATCCAGATGGATGCTACTGCTCTCTTTGGCCCCTCAAGGTCCTTCACAACCCTGCAGGCTGAGCCATTTAATGATCCAAATCTAGCTCAGCAGCAACTTGAATTCCCAGTCGCACGCCAAGGTATATGAGCTTGCAATTGCCATAATTGTCTCTGAAATCAGTGCTTCCAAGTTCACACTTCTCATTTTTCTAAGATGTTTTGTGCAGATCAGCAACAAGTGCGGATGGATTTCTACAACTCACCTAGTTCAACATCATATGGATATGCAGAAAGCGGCAGTCCATTAGAAGTGTCTGTATCTCAGACTAGTCATCAAGTGGAAGCACTCCCTCAAGTGTTTCGGAACAGCTTCAAGTTTACAGATTTTTTCCCCCTTCCCTACAATGGGGAAAACAGTTGGTCTCCAAATGGTTGGCCAGTTCTGACAAGCACGCAATTAAGTGCTGGGGACATGTCTGATGTCCAAACACCAACCTGGTCTCCTGGCAATTCAACATGGGGGCCAGGCAATGCCTTCATCTTCACTGCAGATAATGAAGGGGATGTAGGCATTTTTTCTTCTCGTCCAAATTTCGGTGTCCATGTGTCCCAGATTCGAGCACCAAAAGCAAGATGGTGCAAGCTCCGTGCTGCCCTCAAAATGGGGTCATTCATGCGGGACGTCGCAGCTAAAAGAATGTTGCAAGGTCTCTGTATGTAAATCACTAGGCTTGTAGTAAGCTTCTCGGCATTTAGGAGGTAAACTCCCCTAGGTGCAGGAGAGTTGGTCATTAGATTTCCTGTTCTCTTGCAATCTTTTCTTTCCCATCATTGTAACAAATGCAATAAAGGGTCCTCACTCCTTTAGTCTGTTAGCTTAGTACAATAGCTTCCAAGTTGCCCTTCTTGTAAAAAATGTCACGAAGGGCCTTCTGTGTGTTGCCTTAGTTTGTGTTAGCTTATGATGATTCCTATAATCATCTCTTCACCTTCTTGTAACAAATTACCACAGATGGGTTCTTGTACAAAGCAGATTTTATTTACAAATCACGTGAAAAGCTATTCAATTCCACGTGTTTTTTCAGTCAATCCAAAATAGTTCAATAGAGAGGATATTTTTTCTACAATTTGCACCTATTTTTTCTATTTTTATAAATCCTGACTCGGCTTAATAGACTAATATGGTGATTTGTCTGTCCAGAATTTATTATTAACAAGGTTTTATGTTAATTGGATGAAATTTAACTTGATCAATCTATTTTTCTATTAAATTTATTAAAATTTAGATTAAATTCATTTTAATTTTTATTTAAAAAGTAAAAATCAATATTATTTTAATTTTAAAAAAACTTGGCATGACTAATTTAATCCAAGGTAAATCACGAATATTTAAAACAAATTACGTTTGACCATCATATGGGTAAAAAATACATTATTTACACGTCACCTCTTTTTTTAATTATTTGTTACCGTCATGTTCAAAGCTTTACGAATTGGGACTGGGAAAGATCAAATCGTTTAGATTTTTTTTTTTTTTTTTGTCATTCTCATGGGAAAAGGAGCTAGAAGGTTAGCTGGAGAGACTAGAAAGTGTCCTTTGATTGGAGGGTGGTTGAAATACAAACAGGGGTGCCACGCGTTAGTTTCCAAGTCTTTTGTCGGAGATTTATTCCCTTGCGTTCACAAATATCTAAATTCATGTGGGCTTACTTTCATGGTATCTGGCTATCTATAATAATAATAAATAATAATAATAATAATAATAATAGTAATATAAGGTGTATTTTAAAAGCTAATGCTCCATTAATATGATTAAATTAAGGTGTATTTCAGTAGCTCAGTGATTAAGAATACTCTAGATACTTACCCACGTTTCTCCATAGATGTTATTGTAGTTTGAAGAATTTTAATTGAAAATAAAAAAGTATATGTATGCATGTAGTCAAATAAAATAAAACTAGATCTTTTAATAAATAAATAAATAACACAATTGATAACTAAAAACAAAACAAAAGAATTGAGAAACATATGCAAATCAAGATATTTAAAATTGTAAGACATGATATTTACTAGGTTGTGTTTGCTAATTTTTTTATTAAAATATTTTTTTATTCAATTCAATAACGATATAAATAGACATGCACATTAAATTGATTGAATAAAATAAAATGATAAAAATATTATATAATATTGTACATATTAGAAATATTATCTGAAAATATTTTTTTTATTTTCAAAAAAATAAAAGTTTATTCATACAAAAGTTATATATTAGGAATTCAACAAGACTTCAGCCACCTTGGTTGCTGAAAAATCAGAGTTTAAAGTATTTTTTATCTAAAAATCTATTTTTCAACTTATTTTTTACCCCCAACATTTCTAAAAAAGATACCTTAAGAATTGTGATAAACATATTCATGACCTAAAAAATACCTTAGTAACATATTTATATGAGATCATATCACTAGTGATAATTTAATGATTAAAATCTTAACGTGATATCATCTTCACTAAAAAATTTAAATTATTACATGAATTTTTAAAATATAATTTATAATATTTTTTTATCATAACCCACCTGATCCATTATAAGCTATAAGCTAGATCAGTTAATAAGTCGAATATTATAATTATGGTTTAAAGGTAAAAGTTTTTAAAAACACAATAAACAAGGCAATTAAATTAAATATATTGGGATGCATATTGTTTTTTTATATATATATTAAAATAATTTTTGTCATATTTTTTTATTTTATTAATACATTACAATTCTAAAAAAATTATATAAATATTTTTTCAAATTAAAGACGACCCAAACTCAAAAACAAAATGTGGGTTAATCTTCCCAGGGTAAAGAAAAGAAAAAATTATCCAACCCATAACTTTAAAATCGGGCCCAACCTAGTGTGTTGATCCATGGCGGGAACCAGATCAGGTTTTACAAAAAAAAAAAAAAAAAAAGTAAAACCGTAAGCTACCTAGTATAACATTAAGGTTACCCCGGTAATTAGCCGACAAAAAGCAGTTGAATTTTCAAGAATCTAGCCGCGATCTAAAGAGAATAGAGCGAAACGTGTGTAAACCAATCAAATTTTCAACGGCAAATCCCGTAATTATTCTCAACTCAAATGCCAAAATTACCAATGGAATGAAAATATCTAGCCTCCCGAAACCATGACGGGTTATCTATTCGATCATTCTTTTTATTATTCATGCCACTTTGGTCCTCTCTCTCTCTTTGTCGTCGTATCATCCCTTTATTCTATATAATTTATTTTATCTTGATACCTTATTTACCTACTCTCAATAATTATTTTATCCTTCTTTCAATTTATATAGAATATGACTTAAAATCATGCTGTTAATCACCAAACTATTTAAGCCTTTGGTTTAGAATATACTACAAGATGAATTTATTTTAGATGTATGCTGCAATGCACCTCATAATTAAATTTTTAATCAAAATTACAATAATCATTAGATTTTTTTATTTGTTTATGGGTAAAATATATTTGATTTTTAATAAATTCAACCATGTAGCTAAAGAGTTCACGTTTACATCATAAAAAAAGCTTCAAAATTTAAAAATGTCTAGCTCTCCTTTCATTTCTTTTATATATACATATATAATTTTTTACGCATATATCTATACATGTTTTTGGTTGTAAATATAACTTTTAATATATATTTTAAATTATTTCCGATGTAAACTCATTTTCGACTGAATATATCAACAAAACGTTTCCTTTGCATCCATACATAACCATAATTACTACTTTTTTTTAAATATTCTCTTCTGATAATTGAAGAAAAAACCAAGTGATTACCAATATGAATTATGAAGAGCCTGTTTGGCTCTGCGGTTGAACCTGAGTTTGATTAAATTTTAAAAAAAAAAATTTTGTTAAAATTAAATGCGGTTTGTATTTTTTGGATCGTTTTAATATGTTGATATCAAAAATAATTTTTAAAAAATAAAAAAATATTATTGATATATATTTCAGCACGAAAAGCTATTTAAAAAGCAACCACTACCACAATGTTAAATTACCACACTGTTAAACACGCTGAAAGAGCAGGGATGCGACACAATAGAGAAAACAGTGTCCATAATAAATTAAATTGAGAATAGAGCGACGAAAACCACCGCTAACTCAAACAAAAACACCGTCATCACTGTCAAGCCTCTCGAACTTTCCTCTCTCACAACCATCCCCTCGTTCTCAAAGATATTTTCTTCTCTCTCTGCAAACCCACAGAGGACACAAACAGCCCTTTATAGCTTCAGTTCTCTTCACATCCCCGAGACGAAACAGAAGAAACAAGGCAATCTTCTCCTTCTCTGGCCTAAGTTCTTTCTCCTCTCTTGTTTCTTTGCTATGCTCGCTATACGAATTCTTTGACGACTGCGAGGCTTCCGGTTTACAGTTTTGTGAAAATTACTAGTATTTAAGCAATATGGATCGAGAAGGAGGGGCCAGGGGCGGATTTTGCTACTACAAGGTTCTTCTGATTCTTGATGATGCCTCCCCCTTTGAGATCCGCTCTGCTTACCTAAAACTTGCCTTGGTAAATCCAAGAATTTAAGAACAGCCCACGTTTTGACCCTACTCGCTGATTTATGACTTACCCTTGTAGCAAAATCTTCTGACTTCTTTTTTTAATTGTTACAGAAATGGCATCCTGATAAGTGGGCTCAAAATCCGGGTGGCGCCGCAGAGGCAAAACGGCGGTTTCAGCAAATTCAAGAGGCTTATTCCGGTGAGTTTGAGGGTGTTATTTAGGTGTCAGAGTTGTGTTTTTGAACGGAGGGTGATCATGGTTGATGGTTTCTTGCAGTTTTATCTAATCAATCGAAGAAGTCATTGTATGATGCTGGGCTCTACGATCCTCTAGAGGAAGAAGACGAGGACTGTTTAAAAATACCCTTGACCGTTTGTCCGAATTTTTTTAATTTCTCAAAACAGGAATTTTGTGATTTTATGCAAGAGATGATCTCCATGATGAACAATGTGAAAGACGAGGTATGAGGTTTGCTTTCCTGTTTTGTCCCCCTTTATGTAAATGTTAGAGTGTGTTCACTGACCCCTTTGAGAAGGGTATAATGGTAAACCTGACCTGCCGACGCGGTGTTGAATATTCCAGGGAGATAGTTTTGAGGATCTGCAGAAGATGTTTGTGGAAATGGTAGGTGGCAGCGGTGTGAGCTTTGATCTGAATGATGATGCAGCGTGTACGAGGAGGGCACGTGTCACCACACCGAAAGGTATTGCGGCGAAGCGCAGCATCTCCTGCTGTTGATGCGTGAAATCTAGTGGATCACCAACCACATCTTTGATTTAGCCCTTTTTATCTGTCGTGCCCTTTTGGTTTTAAAATGTGGGTCCCAAACTAAAGAAAAAAAATCTAATTGGGGTTTCTTGGGAAATCTGGTGTTTATTGGGGGCTAGTTTAGGTATCAGAGCAAATTGTTCTTAACTTGGAAGGCTTGTGATGATACTGGATTGAATAAAAATCTCTTCATCGTATTTCTGTTACTGTTAACTCATTCCATATTATTATACAAAGCTAAAGTGTATGGGAAATTTACTTTTCAACACACATTCATCACACTGGAATCTACAGTGTATTATATTTTTTTGTCTTTTTTTTACAGTGTATTTTTTTCTAAGATTATTTTTATTTTTTAATATTAAACTAGAAATTTTTGTTGTAAATATTTTTATTTAAAATACTGTTGTGTTTTTTAATTTAATTTTTATTTTATTTTTTTATAACAAGTTCGAGGAAAGCATTGTAGCTTGTAGTTTTTTTTATAAATTATTGTGGATTATCAGTGTTTTTTTTTATGTTTTTTTTAAATGGTTTTTTTGTCAAAAAAAATTTAAAAATATTAAGTTAATAAGAATTTTAAGTAAATACAAGGTTAAATTATATGGAAGGTTAAATTATGTGGAGAAAATACTATAACTTTGTTTATAAAATATTATAAATTGATAAAGTTTTTTTTCATATTATTTTTTAAAAAATTATTTTTGTTGATTTTATTTTTTAAATATTAAGTTAATTAGAATTTAATTTTGTAATAAAACTTAATCATGTGGGGAAAGTAATGTAACTTTTCTCATAAAATACTGTGGATTGTTACATTGTTTTTTTATATGATTTTTTTAAATTTATTTTTGTTAATTTTATTTTTTTAATATTAAGCTGATTGAGAATTATAATTATAAGTCATTACAAATAAGGTTAAATCATACGAGGATGCACCGTAGCTTTCATCATAAAACACTGTGATTGCTATAGTGTTTTCAACATAGTTTTTTCTCGGTTTTTTCATGTTTTTTTTGTTATATTTTTTTTCTAAAATTTTCTATATTGATTTTATTTTTGTAATATTAAGCTGATTGAGAATTTAGTTTTATATTTTTTTAAAACTCTGTGAATTGTTGCAATGTTTTCCCACATGATTTAAAAAAAAATATCTTTGTTGAATTTTTTTAAAAAAAATTGAGTTGGTTAAGAATTTTAATTACAATAAAACTAAATTATATAGGGAAAGCGTTGTTGTTTTTCTCATAAAATACTGTGGATTACTACAGTATTTCTCTAAATGATTTTTTTATGATTTTTTCTAAAATTATTTTTGTCTGTTTTATTGAAGAAAATACTATAGTTTTCCTCACAAAACATTGTCAATTGCTACAATTTTTTTTCTCATAGAGTTTTTTCCTTCCAAAATTATCTTTGTCTATTTTTTTTAAGATTAAGTTGGTAAAGAATTTAGTTTTGTAATTTTTTTTGCCTTTTATTAACAGAAAAGTTAAATTATATGACGAAAGTACTGTATATTTCTTCATAAAATATTATAAATTGCTACAAATCATTTTATTAAGTGTATAAGTTTTTTATCACAAACATAATTTTTATATATATAAAATATTAGCTTTGTTATATATTTCATGTGCTAATTTATAATTATAATATTATTAAGTATATTTATTTTATAAACTCACGGTACCGAGCGAGTAGGAGATGTAGTGCTATATATTTCTTGTGCTGTAATTGGCCTTGTTACATGCTTTTTTTTATGAGCAATTGTCCTTGCCAACATGCGACCACGTGGGCATCCAATTCCATTATAAAGCTCTCTCAATAAGGCCATAGAGCGTGGGCATAGATGGGAGAGCCAATTTTACATTTGTTGTACACCCTGCGGCTCTGCTTGGAACGTGACGGTCGGTAATGATTTTTTTAAGTTAAAATGTATTAAAATAATATTTTATTTTTAATATTAATTAATCAAGATAATTTAAAACTTATAAAAAAAAATCTTTTTTAAAGCATGGTGGCACGCAAAGCTATGATTGGAGGCAATTTAATCTCTTAAAACTCCACACTTGTTTTGAAAAAATAATAATTATGTGACCAATCAATTATTCTATCATTAGATTTTACAATATAGATATTTATGAAGCCTTGCAGTAATGATTCCTCTGGTTTTTATCACAATGATATTGTTTATATCAAATTATTTTGTGTATTGAATTTTACTTAATTGTCTATGGGTTCATTGTATATGGTTTTATTGTGTTTCGTATGTTTGGGTAAAAGTATATAAATATATCATAATGCTATTAAATATTTCGATTTAAGTTAAATAATTTGAGGTTTAGGTGGACTATTAATTTTTAATTTTCTATTTTAAGGATATTGCTAAATTCTAGATCTGCCTGCACTACAAAGCCAAGGCCATTGAAAAATGCTGAGGTCCATTTTGTTCATCTCATGGTGTAGCATGCAAAAGCTTTCACAAGTTCCATGGGTGATGGTGGTCCGTGTGGCAGGATTGCTGCTGCAGGTGATATTTATTTTTGTGTTTGAAAAGTGTTTTTTTTAAATTAAATTTTATTTTTATTTTTTTTATTTTAAATTAATATTTTTTTGGTATTTTTAGATCATTTTGATGTGCTAATATCAAAAATAATTTTTAAAATATAAAAAAAATATTATTTTGATATATTTTCATAAAAATAACTTTAAAAAACAATTATAATTACATTTCCAAACACGCTAGTAATGCAGTTAGGTATTTTAATACTGTGCCTGTAGTGGTAGGATGCTTCTAGCTCATGCAACTTGTTAACTTATAAATGATATTTTTTACTGGCCTGCTTTTCTTTTTCAAGCTTTTGTCATTATTTTCCTTTTATATTTTATTAATATAGGTATTCAAGTCAGCTTGTATATACCTTAATTAATCTTACAAATCATGAAATTAATGACTATGTAAGTCTTCAATAGCTATGATAGGACTCAAATTCATGATCATTGAGAAACAAACTCAAGACCTAACCAATTTAGCAACATCCCTTGGAGTTTTCATTTTTTATTTTTTTTATCACCGTGAGTGTTTGGTCCAGCTTGTACGCACCTTGACTAATCTCACAGGCCCTAAAATTAACGACTATATAAGTCTCCAATGATCCTGAGGTTTGTGGGACTCGAATTAGTGATCTATAAGAAGCAAATCTAGAACCTGACCAGTTGAGTTACACCAAATTTTTATTTATTTTTTGTTTATTAACATGAATATCCGGATCAACTTATATATACCTCAATTAATCCTATATTCTAGTGTAGTTGTGCTCGGAGAATCATGGCATAGAAGATTTGGGCTGCAGCAACTTGAAGATTTTTTTGCTAACACCTTCAAGTTGCACTGTGTATTGCCAAGGAGAACAGGGGCGAATGACAAATCAAGATTTTTCTTTTCTTTTTCGCTATATTCAGTAATGTTGCTATCTTAGAATTAAATCACAAAAATAGCAGTTTTATCATCATGGAATTGGAGTTTGCTGCTTTATTGTTTTAATTGATGGTTTATTGATTGAACCGAATCCGGTTCAACACTTAGAAAAAACTCTTCTTCTTCCTTTTTTTTTTAAATATATATGTGTATTTGGCAATATGATACAAAGTACTTTTTAAAAAATATTTTTTAATAAAAATATATCAAAAAAATATTTTTTTCAGATTTTTTTTATATCAGTGCATTAAAAAGTATTTTAAATGCATCAATTTAAATTTGATATTTTTTCGAACAAAAAAATTTAAAAAACATTTTAAAAATTAAAAATTATCACGATATCAAATAAACATAAACTAGTTAATTGATTAATTTTGTATACTTGATCAACTCCATCGATATTCGTTGATTGTGACTAATACATAATATGTGCAAAAAAAATTAAAAATTGAAATCATGAGTAGAAAGTAATCATGTTGGAGAGTTACCTAATTCAACATCTACGGTTAATTGAGATCCTTGCAATCCATTTTCAAATGTCCACTATAGTCAATTCATAATTACATTGGTTAATTTGGATAATCTTCAAAATCAATATTATTTTAATTTTAAAAAAACTTGGCATGACTAATTTAATCCAAGGTAAATAAAGAATATTTAAAACAAATTACGTTTGACCATCATATGGGTAAAAAATACATTATTTACACATCACCTTTTTTTTTAAATTATTTGTTACCGTCATGTTCAAAGCTTTACGAATTGGGACTGGGAAAGATCAAATCGTTTAGAATTTTTTTTTTTTTTTTTCATTCTCATGGGAAAAGGAGCTAGAAGGTTAGCTGGAGAGACTAGAAAGTGTCCTTTGATTGGAGGGTAGTTGATAAACAAACAGGGATGCCACGCGTTAGTTTCAAAGTCTTTTGTCGGAGATTTATTCCCTTGCGTTCACAAATATCTAAATTCATGTGGGCTTACTTTCATGGTATCTGGCTATCTATAATAATAATAAATAATAATAATAATAATAATTTAAGGTTTATTTTAAAAGCTAATGCTCCATTAATATGATTAATTAAGGTGTATTTCAGTAGCTCAGTGATTAAGAATACTCTAGATACTTACCCACGTTTCTCCATGGATGTTATTGTAGTTTGAAGAATTTTAATTGAAAATAAAAAAGTATATGTATGCATGTAGTCAAATAAATTAAAACTAGATGGTTCAACAAATAAATAAAAAAACACAATTGATAACTAAAAACAAAACAAAAAAATTAAAAAACATATGCAAATCAAGATATTTAAAATTGTAAAACAGGACATTTATTATGTTGTGTTTGTTAAATTTTTTTATTAAAATATTTTTTTATTCAATTCAATAACGATATAAATAAACATGTACATTAAATTGATTGAATAAAATAAAATGATAAAAATATTATATAATGCTGTACATGTTAGAAATATTATTTGAAAATACTTTTTTTATTTTCAAAAAAATAAAATTCATGTGTACAAAAGTTATATATTAGAAATTCACCTAGACTTTAGCCACATTGGTTGCCGAAAAATCAAGGCTTATGGTTTTTTTTTTTTTTATCTAAAAACCTATTTTTCAACTCATTTTTTACCCAAACATACCTAGAAAAATACCTTATGAATTGTGATAAGCATATTCATGACCTAAAAAACCCAAAAACAATCTCACAAATCAAAATCAACCCAGGACCAAAAATCTACCTAAACTCAGATATGTTTTTTTTTCACGAACTTTAAAGATAAGAAAACACATGATATAAACTCTCATCGACAAATAGAATCAGTTGACATAAATACCGACCATTTTTGTGGCCTAGATCAGCATCAGTGGTGTTTTTATATCTATACAACCGAAATTTTGACAACTTTTGTCTTTCCTCTCTTCTCAACTATGAACTAAAAAATAACAAAAATAAATTTTTGTACCAAAATTGTAAAATTTATGTTATTTTTAAAGTATGATGACTAAAGTGTATCTTTCCTGAAACTTTTAACACGTCATCCATGTTTAACGTCCTTTCCATTATAGTCCCCTTTCTTTCAATGTCATCACTGATTAAAAAATCAGAAGTAATTGACTTTTAATCAAAATCAAATCGCACATAATAAAATTAGAGGTAATTATCAAAAAATACACAATGCTTTCTGCAAGGTTTTTTGCGTTGATGAAAAGTATTAGCTTTACAGTTAAAATACCGTGCGTTTTAGTTTTTTATATAATATCTTATTTATTTATTTCTAAGGTTTATATCACGGGATAGACATATAAGGAAAAATATTTAAACCTGTATGAATAAATGTATTCAATAATATATGTTGGTTCTTAAAATCATTGAGAAAAATAAACCAACTTTTTTTTAAAAAATAACAACTGGCATGTATTAAATTGCTAGAGAAATATCTAAACTTAAAAGTTTAAATGATTAGGCAATATCTCAATATATAATTTATATTATTTTATAATATATCTCTTTAAGTAAAAAAATTTTATGTTTGAAATTTATATGAGATCATATCACCAGTGATAATTTAATGATTAAAATCTTAATATGATATTAAAAAACCATCTCCATTAAAAAAATTAAATTATTATATAAAGTTTTAAAATATAATTTATATTATTTTTTGTTATAACTCACCCAATCCACGTTATCACCCCACAAGCCACGAGCTAGATCAATGAACAAGTCGAATATTATAATTATGGTTTAAAAGTAAAATTTTTTAAAAACATAATAAATAAGACAATTAAATTAAATATATTGCGATGCATATTTTTTTTTAATATAGTAAAATAATTTTTGTAATAATTTTTTAATACATTACAATTATAAAAAAAAATACTAAAAAAATTATATGAATAGCTTTTTAAATTAAAGATAACCCAAACTAAAAACTAAGACGTGGGTTAATCTTTTAAAATAAGAACAGAAAAAAATATTCAACCCAAAACTTTAAAATCAGGCCCAACCCAGTGTGCTCATCCATGGCGGGAAGCAGATCAGGTTTAACAGAAAAAAAAGAAAAAAGAAAAAGAAAAAGAGTAAAACCGTAAGCTACCTAGTAAAAATTAAGGTTACCCCGGTAATTAGCCGACAAAAAGCAGTTGAATTTTCAAGAATTTAGCCGCGATCTAAAGAGAATAGAGCGAAACGTGTGTAAACCAATCAAATTTTCAACGGCAAATCCCGTAATTATTCTCAACTCAAATGCCAAAATTACAATTGGAATGAAAATATCTAGCCTCCCGAAACCACAACGGGTTTATGGCATTTATTCGATCATTCTTTTTATTATTCATGCCACTTTGGTCCTCTTTCTCTCTTTGTCGTCGTTTCATCCCTTTATTCTATATAATTTGTTTTATCTTGAAACCTTATTTACCTACTCTCAATAATTATTTAATCCTTCTTTCAATTATATAGAATATGACTTAAAATCATGCTGTTAATCACCAAACTATTTAAGCCTTTGGTTTAGAATATACTTCAAGATGAATTTATTTTAGATGTATGCTGCAATGCACCTCATAAATAAATTTTTAATCAAAATGACAATAATCATTAGATTGTTTTATTTGTTTATGGGTAAAATATATTTGATTTTTAATAAATTCAACCATGTAGCTAAAAACTTCACGTTTACATGATAAAAAAAGCTTCAAAATTTAAAAATTTAACTTCTTTTATATATACATATATAATTTTTTACGCATATATCTATACATATTTTTTTGTTATAAATATAACTTTTAATATATATTTTAAATTATTTCCGATGTAAAATCATTTTCAACTGAATATATCAACAAAACGTTTTCTTCGCATCCATACATAACCATAATTACTACTTTTTTTTAAATATTCTCTTCTGATAATTGAAGAAAAAACCAAGTGATTACCAATATGAAGAGTAGGGATGACACACAATAGAGAAAACAGTGTCCATAATAAATTACATTGAGAATAGAGGGACGAAAACCACCGCTAACTCAAACAAAAACACCGTCATCACTGTCAAACCTCTCGAACTTTCCTCTCCCACAACCATCCCCTCGTTCTCAAAGATATTTTCTTCTCTCTCTGCAAACCCACAAAGGACACAAACAGCCCTTTATAGCTTCAGTTCTCTTCACATCTCCGAGACAAAACAGAAGAAACAAGGCAATCTCCTCCTCCTCTGGCCTAAGTTCTTTCCTCCTCTCTTGTTTCTTTGCTATGCTCGCTATACGAATTCTTTGACGACTGCGAGGCTTCCGGTTTACCGTTTTGTGAAAATTACTAGTATTTAAGCAATATGGATCGAGAAGGAGGGTCCAAGGGCGGATCTTGTTACTACACGGTTCTTGGGATTCGTAGGGATGCCTCCTTCTCTGATATCCGCTCTGCTTACCGAAAACTTGCCATGGTAAATCCATGAATTTAAAAACAGCCCACGTTTTGACCCTACTTGCTGGTTTATGATTTACCCTTCTAGCAAAATCTTCTGACTTTTTTTTAATTGTTACAGAAATGGCATCCTGATAAGTGGGCTCAAAATCCGGGTGTCGCCGGAGAGGCAAAACGGCGGTTTCAGCAAATTCAAGAGGCTTATTCCGGTGAGTTTGAGGGTGTTAATTGGGTGTCGGAGTTGTGTTTTTGAACGGAGGGTGATTATGGTTGATGGGTTCTTGCAGTTTTATCTGATCAATCGAAGAAATCAATGTACGATGCTGGGCTTTACGATCCTCTAGAGGAAGAAGACGAGGTCTGTTTAAAAATATCTTCTCGTTTTTAGAGGCCGAACAAACGGTGTCGTTTTTAGTTTATGGTTTGTGGTGGTTAATGATTGACTTTGCATATTCACTTTCCTGTTTGTGTGGGGTAATTGAGGTCCTAAAGGCAATTTCCTGTGGCACTTTGGTAAATATGGTGCTTGCTAAATATTTTATTAAAAAAATGTTAGCAATACGTGAAAGGGTGCAATGTATAATGCTTTCTTAAGAAAGAATATTAAAAGAACATAATCTCATTTTATGGTAAAAAAATTGGGTTTAAGAAAATTACAGTGTTTGGAAGTATGTTAGTTTTTTTTAGTTACGTTTCACATTAATAAAATATACAATTTTTTTTGTCTTTTTCTCATTGGTAATGCTTTGATTATCTAAAAAATAGAGAAAAAATCTAAAAAAATATTTTGATGTATTAAAAAAAAACATTTTTAAAAAGTATATACATCGTATACCAAACATATAAATTTATAGATTTTGTTAAACTTGTTCTCTATTAATTGTTGATATTACTTGGTTTAGGTTCATTAATTCCAATACCTTTGACCGTATGTCCGAATTTTTTTAATTTCTCAAACCAGGAATTTTGTGATTTTATGCAAGAGATGATCTCCATGATGAACAATGTGAAAGACGAGGTATGAAGTTTACTTTCCTGTTTTGCCCCCGTTTATGTAAATGTTAGTGTTTGTTCACTGGCCCGTCTGAAAAGGGTATAATGGTAAAATTGACCTGCCGACGGGGTGTTGAATATTCCAGGGAGATAGTTTTGAGGATCTGCAGAAGATGTTTGTGGAAATGGTTGGTGGCAACGGTGCGAGCTTCGATCTGAATGATGATGCAGCGAGTAAGAAGAGGGCACGTGTCACCACATCGAAGGGTAATGCGGCGAAGCGCAGCACCTCCTGCTGTTGATGCGTGAATCCTAGTGGATCACCAACCACATCTTTGATTTACCCCTTTTTTTTAATCTGTCGTGCCCTTTTGGTTTTAAAATGTTGGTCCCAAACTAAAGAAAAAAAATCTAATTGGGGTTTCTTGGGGAATCTGGTGTTTATTGGGGGCTAGTTTAGGTAAACAGAGCAATTTGTTCTTAACTTGGAAGGCTTGCGATGATACTAGATTGAATAAAAATATCTTCACCTTGTTTCTGTTTCTGTCTATGTATATATATTTCTTGTGCTGTAATTGGCCTTATTACTTACGTTGTTTTTATGAGCAATTGTCCTTGCCAACAGGAGACCCACGTGGGCATCCAATTCCCCATTTTAAAGCTCACAATTAGGCCATAGAGCATGGGAGTAATGTTGTGGAAATAATTGTTTTTTATAATTTTTTAAATAAAAAACTATTAAAATAATATTTTATTTTTTACATCAACTAATCAAAACAATTCAAAAATTATTAAAAAAAATATTTTTTTTTAAAGTGTAGTGCCACCTCAAAGCTATGAGTTGAAGGCAATTTAATTATATTTTAACTCCACACTTGTTTTGGTTAAAAAAAAAAAACGTTTATGAGACCAATCAATTATTCTATCATTTCAATAATGCAATGAGGTATAGGATGCGGGTTAGGTGGACTTTTAATTTTTAATTTTCTATTTTAAGGATATTGCTAATTTCTGGATCTGCCTACACTACAAAGCCAAGGCCATTGAAAATGCTGAGGTCCATTTTGTTCATCTCATGGTGTTGCGTGCAAGAGCTTTCACAGGGTCCATGGGTAATGGTGGTCTGTATGCAGTTAGGTCCGTGCCTGTAGTGGCAGGATGCTTCTAGTTCTTGCAACTTGCTAACTTATAAAGGATATTTGTCTCTGGCTTGCTTTTTTTTTTTAAGCTTTTATTATTATTATTTTTTATTAATATTGATATTCGGGTTAATTTATATGTATTTTAATTAATTTTATAAATTCTAAAATTAATAATAATATAAGCCCTTCAATGACCTTAAAATTTATGAAACTTGAACTAATAATTTCTAAAAAATAATTTTAGAACCTGACCAGTTAAGTTTCACATCTAATTTATTAATTTTCCTTTTTATACAAAGGGGTGGTGGTTGTCCGTTGGTGCTGTTGTGATCGGAGGATCTTGGCATAGAAGATTTTTACTGGGGAGTTCAAGTGGGCTGCGGCAACTAGGAGATTTTTTTGCCAACACCTGCAAGTTGCATTGTGTATTGCCAGGGAGATTAGGGGCGAATGACAATTCAAGATTTTTCTTTTTTTTTTAACCATTTAAAAAAGATTTTTCAATTACACAAAAAGATTTTTAAAAAATTGAGGGTAAGAAAAACATTAATTATAGGGGTAATTTTTTTTAATTAGGGAGTAGCTTTAATAAAAAAAAGGCAAGATTTTTGGCAATTAACACATCAATTATCTTTAATTAAAATAAAGTACTAAGATTTTTGCCAATTTTCTTAATTAAAAGAAAAGGGTTTACTTAAAAAAAAAAAAAGTAAAAAAAGTGATGGTCCAATTAGACCAGCCCATTAAGCCATTTTGGATCTAGACAGCACCGACCCGTTATCTTTTTCACTGCCGGGAGAGGGAGGTAGTCGCTGCTCTGTGAAACCAGCCTCACGTTGTACCCTCCACTCTAGGAGCCATGACACCCATGTCTTCACTAGGATGCCATGGTTCAACTCCTGGCTTCAAACAGACAAGCCAGAATCAAGCAGATCCAGACCCAACCATATGAGCTGAATCAATGTTCCTATCACCTCAAGCAGATCCAGGCCCACGTTACCAGGCTCAGCTGATTGGCAGGTGGATAGATGAGGTTTCTAATGTTTTGATGTTATTTCTTTGATTCCGATGTGGGATTGCTTTCTCTCTTTTTCGGGAGTCCATCATGCTTGACTCTCATTTTACATCAAATCACAAATGAGATGGGGAAACCTGGGTAGTAAAAATACTATATTGAAAACGAAAAGGATAAGAAGTTGAATAAAAATTAAATTGAATGTGTTGTGATTGGTTTAGATCAAACAGAAACAAAATAATGAAAAAAAAAATTATATTAAAAAAATACATGTAAAACTCAAATTACGAGACCGGGATAAAACTATAAAAAAAACTTGAAGATAACCACAAAATTAATATTAAAAAAAAACAATACAAAATGATGAGATCATGCGAACCCGAATCTCCAACAGATTAAATGCTGAAAGATGAAATCAATAAAAAATAAATTACACACAAATATCTAAAAAAATAAGGGTGAAAAAAACATTGATTAGAAGGATAAAAAAAATTCAATTAGAGAGTTAAATTAAATTGAAAAATAGTTTTAATAAAAGGAAAAACAAAATAAAAGAATGAGGGTTAAACTAAAAAAATATATAACAACAAAAAAACTGACGAATGATGAAATTGAAATCTAAAAAAACTTTAACAAAAATGCCAAGGAATTTTTTTGAAAAAAAAAACAAGGACTAAAATGAAAAACAAAACACGTGAGAAATTGTAATTGAATGACTAAATTTTAAAAAAATTCTATAAAATAAATAAAAACAAAATTAAAAATTAAAAGAACGAGGACTAAAAAAAACATATGGAAAATTATAATTGAAAGATTAATTGAAAAGAAAAAAATTTTATATATAAAAAAGGAATGAAATAAAAAAATTAAGAAAATGAAGAATAAAATTGAAAAGTAAAAAATAAAAAGGACAAAACGAGAGAAAAAAGAAAAGGAAAAAATCAAACGTTTACTAGTGACAATTTAACTATTGTAAACTGTCATGTTCTACTCCATAAAAAGTAGAACACGATGACACATATAGGAAAACAATGGAAGGCCAATTTTGATCATTGGAGTACCGCACACATCATCTTAGTGACAAGGACAACACCTACTCAATATGACATATGACAAGTTTTTTGAATTAAAAATATTACTTTAATAATAAATTACTACTTTACCCTCATAAAAACCAACAATTAACAACAAAATTGGAGCCAAAAGACTCTAATACATATGATCCAATGCATTAAATTTCTTGGATTGATACATTTTATAATTCTCTTGTATACAAAAACCAAGAATACCTTTATATCCCCGACTCCAGACAATTGATTTTTTTAGTCCTAGGATATTTTAGTCATTTTATTATTTATAAAAATACAGTAATGACAAAAATATCTTCACTCATATTAATAATAATGAATGCTCCGTGTAAAAATACCAAAATACTCCTCATTTAAATTTTAAAACAACTAATTTTTTTTACCAAGGCCGTAGAAGTCAGTTTATTATAACATTACACTAATAACATGTTTGGGAACGCAGTGCAAACCGCGTCCCTAAAAAATTTATTTATTTATTTATTTGCTAAAATTTAATATGGTTTGTACGTTTTGGATCGTTTTGATGTGCTGATATCAAAAATAATTTTTAAAAAATAAAAAAAACATCATTGACATACATTTCAACACAAAAAGTTATTTGAAAAGCAACTACTATTACACTGTCAAACACCCGTTAAATCTATGACCACGGTGAATCCTCAATTGAAATTTAGTATATTTGTTATTATTAATTAACGTGGGATATTCTTTTATTTTCACTTGCAAAGATGGTACCTTGTCCATGCTTGTCACTTGTTTTAAGTTTATTAATGGTTTTTTTTTTAGAAAAAAAGGAAGACGCAAATGGCCATGGACGTCTGGCATTACAAAAATCCCAGCCTCAGACGATTAGACTAACTTAAGTTTTTGTTAGGCCCTGAAAAGCTGCATCTCGAAGCCCACTGGTCCCTCTACTAAACCAACCACTTTCAGGCCCAAGACATTTAACATGTGAATTTATTGATGGATCCAGTGTAATAATTTAATGTAAATTCATTTGAAAATATAGTTGTGGTTATTTTATAAAGTATTTTTTATTTAAAAATATATTAAAATAATATATATTTTTAATTTTTAAAAATTATTTTTAACATCAGCGCATCAAAATGATTTAAAAATACCAAAAAATATTAATTTGAAACAAAAAAAATTATTTTCAAAAGCGTTTTTAAAACACAAAAACAAGCAAAACTGAGTTTTTCATAGTTGTAAGACCAAGTCTCAAAACTTACTGAAAAAAGTTAATAGTTATTGTATTAATCCACAAATCAAGGATTAATTATTTTTATTAAAATAATATTATTTTATTTTAAAAAATATTTTTTTTAAAATTAACTTTGTCGAGTTGCTAGTTTCATAGAATTTAACCACATTAATTAAATCATCAAAGATGTAATAATTTCAATCGTATTTCAATCATTATAGTTCTGTGGTCCTCGCATTGTGACCTGCACAAATCATTATACATAAAAATATATATTTTTTATTATTTTAAAACTCAAATCACCCATATGGATCAAACTCAGGTTGCTCGGTGACTCGGGCTTGATGTGATCTAAACTCATCCATCAATCTGTTCACTCTTTTTTTTTAATTCTTTTATGGTCAAAACAGTGTTCTTTTTATTTATTTTTAAAAAAATTAGGATTGATCACCCTCCTCCTGATTTGGGATGAAAACTCGAAACTCGCTCCAGGTTGGATATTAAAAACAACGATTATTTCACCTCTGGAAACGGCATCGTTTTAATTAGATGCAAATGCAAGACCCACCGCCACCGCTACCTTGCAGGTAGGACATCATTTTTTGTCCCTTCACTTTCAAAATTCAAATCAACTCAACTAATGGCACATCTCGTAATACAATTACGATCCAAGACCACTTTCTAACCAAACCCTATATATAAATACCTCTCTCCCACATCCCCCTCTCTCTCTAACTTTCAAAAATCAAACAAAAACCTCAAATCCCCATTTCTCTCTCTCTCTCCCCTTCTCTCTCTCTAAAACCCTCAGTTGATTGTTTGATTTATCGCGCAATCACTCAATCAAGTCGCCAATCAAAATAATAATTTAATTAGTTATTCAATTAATCTAAAACGATGTCGTTGAGGCCGAGCGCTAGGACTGAGGTCCGCCGTAACAGGTACAAGGTGGCGGTGGATGCGGATGAGGGACGGCGGAGGAGAGAGGATAACATGGTGGAGATCCGTAAGAATCGGAGAGAAGAGAGTCTTCAAAAGAAGAGACGTGAAGGACTTCAGGCACAAGCCATCCCTGCTGCTCTTCACTCTTCCGCTGCTGAGAAAAAGGTTAGTTTCGTAATTCCCTGGTTCCTTGTTCTGGCTTTTGGTTGTTATTCGATTCAGTGCCTCTGTGTGTAGGGTTTGAGAGAAATTAGGTTTATTTATTTAATTTTGTTTTGATAGTGAAATTTAATCATCTGCTGTTGCTTGGATGGTTAAGATTGGGAGGAATTGGTTGCTGGTAGTTCGGTTTCAGTTTCGCTCTGCCCGGCTGGAGCTTTACAGTGTGTAAGCTTTGTCAGAATTAGGATTTAGTTTGAGTTGGCGTTGGAGTTTTGATGAATGGATTGAATTTTATTGGTTTGGTTTGTGAACTGTGAGTTGGTTGAATGGGTTATGCATGTGATGGTGGGTAGTCTTGTGGAATTGTCTGTTCTGAGAATTGGTTAATTCTGGTTTGGTGATTCTAATTGCGTTAACACTTTAGCTTTTGAGGGTTTAGACTTTAGATGGTGGATTCTCGTGATTTAGGTGAAATTCAGTTACATTATTGTTTTTATTTTCGATTTGGTTTAGTTTTGGTGTATTCTTAAAGATGTATCATTTTTTATTTATTCTCTATATGTTGGAATTGGTTGACAGCAGTTGGAACATCTGCCATCAATGGTTGCGGGTGTTTGGTCTGAAGATGGTAATCTGCAACTGGAGGCGACCACTCAGTTCAGGAAATTACTTTCAATTGGTGAGAAACTGCTTCCTGCAGTGTATTTCATAATAGTATCAATGCTATTTGCATAACATGTTTCTATTGTCAATTTCTGTTACCAGAGCGCAGCCCGCCTATAGAGGAAGTTATACAAGCTGGTGTCGTTCCTCGATTTGTTCAATTTCTTATGAGGGAGGATTTCCCACAACTGCAGGTATCATAGATGCCTTCAACTATACCCTTTGTTTCTTTTTTCATTGTGGTTGTATATACCAAAGAATTCAGTCGGGTGAAAATTACTGTAGTTCGAAGCTGCTTGGGCTCTCACAAACATTGCTTCTGGGACATCAGAGAACACCAAGGTGGTGATTGATCATGGAGCCGTCCCTATATTTGTACAACTTCTTGGTTCTCCAAGTGATGATGTTCGTGAGCAGGTATAAAAATAGAACATGACCAGCATTAACTGGTTTAATTTTCTTTTGCTTTATATTTTTTTAGGCTTGGCTTAGGTCTTAATGATGTTGTTCAGTGTGCATGAACTTGGCTTTTATTAATTAACAGCTGCAAGTAGTTATCATGCTAGATAATAGTGACCATTCTCCTTCCTTGACTTTTTCAATGCGTAGGCTGTGTGGGCATTGGGAAATGTTGCTGGAGATTCTCCTAGATGCCGTGATCTTGTCCTTGGCCATGGAGCTTTGCTTCCTTTGCTGGCACAATTAAACGAGAATGCCAAGCTTTCCATGCTCAGAAATGCTACATGGACGCTCTCAAACTTTTGTCGAGGCAAGCCACAACCTCCTTTTGATCAGGTTTGATTAATTATTGGAGCGCTTTACTTCTTTTTAACCTGATATGCAAAAAAAATCAATGCTCCACGCTTCATTTGTTGTCACATGATAATGCCCTTGCCATTTAATTTTTTTGATAGTCACGAGGGATGCAGGGAATTATTTCTGTGTAGCATTGTTGTCTTGAATGATTGATGTCTATAACATTTTATGCGATGGTTCTTATGCCATAGTGTTGTTGTCTTCTTGTTGTAATTTCATTTAATAGGTTAAGCCTGCACTTCCAGCTCTTGCTCGCCTTATTCACTCTAACGATGAGGAAGTCTTAACTGATGCATGTTGGGCACTCTCATATCTCTCTGATGGTACGAATGACAAAATTCAAGCTGTCATTGAAGCAGGAGTATGTCCACGGCTAATTGAGCTTTTGCTGTAAGTATTAAATTCTTTTTGACTGATCACTGTTATACATGGTTGTGGGACTTGCAATTTTATTTCATTTGTTATGCGCCCAAATTCGTAACTTTTCTGGCCTATTTCAGGCATCCATCTCCTTCGGTCCTGATTCCTGCTCTTCGCACTGTTGGAAATATTGTCACTGGGGATGATATGCAGACACAGGTATGTAGCACGTTTTAGGTTTGCTTTTCTGTAATGCGCAAAAAAGGTTCATTGTTTTGCTATCTCATGTTACAACTAGAAAATTCTTTTATTTGAGATATTGGCTCTGTCTTAGCACTCCATTTAGCACCTCAATGATATCCCAGATGGTGTTAGTAAGGATTCAATATAATAGGTGTAGCATCTACTCCACTTCCACCCCTGTATTTGATGGAACCTAAGGTTATGATGAGTTTGTGGCCTAGATCAAAATACATTTTATCTGTAGCAATTGCTTAAACAGCTATACCTTGTAGGGTACTGTGAATTATTAACTATACTCCATTTTCATCATATCAATCCAGTCAAGTTTACTAAATAATTCCAGAGTGTTGGACAATAGGTTTTTCAACATATCAACTCATTTTGGTTATATAGCAGCTCCACTTATCTTGATAATAGAGAGGAAATTTGTTTTTGAAGCACTACACATTTCGATGAAAATGGTAAAGTAGTAGGCTTGTTATATATTGAAGGGGCAAGGAGCAGGTATGGTTATAAGCAAAATATAGTTGGCGGAGATGGAAATAGGAGTGTCTCTTCTTATCTCATAGTTGTGAAAAAAAGAGTTGAATTTTATTATTTTCTGTTATTGGGCTATTCATTAGGAATGTGCATGTAGATGCTTACCATTCTAAGTAGAGATTTGTTTGTCTGAGATGCTAATGTTGTTCTGCTACCATGTAGTGTATTATCAATCATCAATCACTGCCTTGCCTTTTGAACTTGTTGACCAACAATTATAAGAAGAGCATCAAGAAGGAAGCTTGTTGGACCATCTCTAATATAACAGCTGGAAACAAAGAGCAGATCCAGGTAAACCAGATACACTTGTTGGTAACATTTGTTTCTTCAATTGCATTGATTCAGTCTGGATGAGGACTTGGTTTTCTACAACTTATTCATGAAATATTTCAGGCTGTAATTGAGGCTAATCTTATCGGTCCACTTGTACATCTGCTTCAAAATGCTGAGTTTGACATCAAGAAAGAGTCTGCATGGGCAATTTCAAACGCTACATCTGGTGGTACTCATGAACAAATCAAGTAAGCAGTAGCCTTACACAGTTTGAAAAATATGTTTTCAAGTTGTAGCGTGTCTCAATGAGCCTGCTTATCTGTGTGTACTCTGTACAGGTACCTTGTTAGCCAGGGTTGTATCAAGCCCTTATGTGACCTTCTCATTTGCCCTGATCCAAGGATTGTAACAGTCTGTTTAGAAGGCCTTGAAAACATCTTAAAGGTAGGAGAAGCCGACAAGAATGTGAGTGACACTGGAGGTGTAAATCTTTATGCTCAGATGATTGATGATGCTGAAGGATTAGAGAAAATTGAGAATCTACAGTCTCATGACAACTCAGAGATATATGAGAAGGCAGTGAAGATTCTCGAAACATATTGGTTGGAGGAGGATGACGAGACAATGCCACCGGGTGATGCTTCCCAATCTGGGTTCCAATTTGGAGGCGACGCGCCTGCTGTTCCCTCTGGTGGATTTAACTTCGGCTAAAGGTATATATTATGATGGTTCATATTCTAGTAACCCTGGCTCACTTTTGGTGATCGGAATGGAGAGCCAATGGGCATCTTTCTTTGCTACCCAAAACGTCCCAAAAAATGAAAATATTTTTCCAGCACTCAATGATGTATTATTGATTGCAGGAGTTTTAGCTGCTGCTCCATTCAAGTGTGGTGAGATGGTTCAGGTCAGATGTCTTGGTGTCTCAGTGATGAGATTGTTGTCAGGTTCAGGTCAGGTGTCTTGGCGACCCGGTGGTGAGATGGTTGTCAGGTTCAGGTCAGGTGTCTTGGCGTCATGTCTGGTCTATCTCCGGTCCCGGGCGATAGGGTGTTGGACTGGCTTGGGTCTTACCAAGGCCGGGAGAGAGAAATGTGGTTGGTGGCATGATTGGCCTTGGGTTTTCATGTCTAGAATATTTTGGGAAACCTAAGTTCATTTTAAAAGTAGTTGTCCTAGGAGATTGGGCTCTCTTATAAAACGGATGTTGAGTCTTTTTTCGTTTAAAAATATTCTTCTTTTGTCCCCGTCGTCGTCCCAGCAGCTGTAAATCTCATCTCTTCTTCTCTTTCAACAGTTTGCTGATTTTGGCACTCACAAAATCTTTACATTGCCATGCTTGTATTTACAAGCTATGTTGGAATGATGTTTCCTTTGCACTGCAAGAGTCGTTTGCAAAGATTTTCTTTTCTATAAGTGAGTCTATCTGTTATCTAGGGTTTGGACCATTTGCGGGGTCAAAAGCTCAATGTTGAGATAACTACACTAATTGATATTAGGACAACCTTAAGAATAGATCCTGATCAGATCATCACTTGAAACACCCTTAAATTTGATTAGTGATGTCAAATCTCTACTCCTTATGGAGGCAAGAACTAGAGCACACAGTAATGTTGCTGTTAGACATCAAAATTTAGCTCTGCCCAAATGAGAAAACATCACTTCAACATAAATGCAAGCATCACTCGTTAGCATTAACAGAAAGTAGGGTGCATTTGTCTTCAAATAAACAAATCCTAAACAGCTTTGTGTTTTAAGACAGAAAACATCATAGACACATAATTTAACATAGAAGATACAAGGTTTAGCCATGTATGGAGGAGGGTTACCTTGATGTCTCGTCAGCCCGAGTCCAGTGAAAAGGGAAAAAACAGGTTATTTTACCACTAACCACACTGTTTCATAATTATTTTTTTGAAGTAAAAGATTAGGCTGGCCTCCCCTGACTCTTGATCCTACCCTTAAGCCAGGTTGACCCTCATTTGAAATCTTATAACTATAACTCTTATAACTATAATAAGAACGAACACTAATTCAACACTAAGGATTAAGGTATTTTTAACATGAAAAAATTAATAGTTAGCGTCGCATCACAAATAGAATTTTGCTAAAATTTAATTATTATTTTTTATTATTTTTATGTGATTATATTAAAAATAATTTTTTAAAAAAATTAAAAAATATATATTATTTTAATATATTTCTAAAAATTCACACACAAAATAAAAAGAAATAATAGACTTGAGCCCAAATTACACACACAAAGGCTGGGCTTTCAAATATTACAATCACATTCTGACAAGCAATTATATTACAAGCGCTTAAAGTTTATCCTAACTTTAACTAGGTTTTTTTTATAAAAAAAAATAAAACTCAAGAGATAGTATATGTTATCAATTTATTTAATCTTGAACTCCAATGTGAAATCTTAAACTTTTTGATCAAGCAAAAAAAAAAAATATATATATCAATAATTACTAGTGGACTTTCTTCACTAGTAATTATTGATATTTTTATACACGTATATATTTTTATAATTACTAGTGGACTTTCTTCACCGAGAAATTAATAAATTAGAATCATAAAAATTACTTGTCACGTGTCAGCACAATTCGTTGGCATAATTTAGTGGACAAAATATATCAATAATTCATAAAAAATACCAGTTTTTATATCCGTTTTACTATTATTATTATTGATGATTGATATTGATGTATATTTGTATTTAATACATGGTACATTGTATCTTTACCAATCCATGAATGGAAACATTAAAATTACAGTAAATTTATATACATGATCAACATAATAGAATAAAGGGTTTTGTCATGCAGGTCTGGTCTGTTTGTGTTTTAGTTTGGAATAGCATTTGGCTTTAAAAATGAATTAAATTAATATTTTTTAATATTTTTTCAATGATTTTATTGCGTTGATATCAAAAATAAAATAAAAATCTAAAAAAAATCAGTTTGCTATATTTTCAAGCAAAAACTATATTTTTGAAAAACCTATACACTATAATGCCAAACACACACTAAATATAGCTTACCTTTTAAAAAAATCAAAACTAAAAAACAAATATCTAATAGCTCGTTTATTTTTGTATTTTAAGAGTATTTTTGAAAATATTTAAATTGTTTTTGTTTTATTTCTTTACTTTATTTTTTTTTATTTTTTGTGTTTTTAGATGATTTGATATTTAATTTATATATATATATATATATATATATTTTAAAATAAAAAAATAATGACCATCCCCATTTCAAACAAGGACATCCATCGAGAAGGGTCTGGGATTAAATTTCATTGTATTGTGTATATTGACCTAGCTAAGAATTCCAATCTCTCACACTCCAAACACGGGTTAACTTTTGTGTTTCTGCGTTGCCCGAGCGACCTGAGAAGCAGAAAAGGATCTATATTTTCACGCAATTTCATGTTAACCAAGAAAAAAGCTTGCAACTTTCTCTCTTGTCCACATCGTATGCTTTGCTAGGTCAAAAAATCGACTCGAACTTGTAGTTGACCGAATGAGAAGATAAAATATATACTCTTTGGGTATTCGAAGTGATATCTTAGAAAATATCCAAATACATGCTGGAAAATATTCAATCAATTATTATTTTTTAATTATGAAATGAAATCTATACGGAATTGTGCTGGATTATAGATAACCTAACGTTATATAATAGATAACTCGAGAGAGGTGCCCGGTTCGATGATTGAGAAAATATACCTTGCTTTTTAGTTTTTTGGATCCGAACTTTGTAGCCAGAATGTATCAGAATAATTTATTAATTTTCTTTAAATATATTAGATCAATACGAAGCCAGCCGTGTGTTGTTAAAAAATTTATTTGAGAAGAGAATTCCTTGCTTGAAAATATAACTTTGTAGTTGATTTTTTTTATTTTACTATTTAATATTTAGTTAATCTAGAATTAAATTTTATAATTTTTTTTGTTTGTATTCTATGGTATTATTTTAGTCTTATTATCCGGGTTACGGACTTGATAGGTTGACTCAGGTAATTTTTTATTTATATTTTTAAAATATATTTTTTTTATTTTCATCATTCAACATCGAGTTGATTGAGAATTGAATTTCATAATTTATTTCGATTTGTTTTCTATAAGAATATTTCAATCACATGGCTCGAGTTGCGAGTTTAGCACGCGGACCTGAATTGACTCTAGTGGTTTGTTTTTAGATATTTTTCAATTGAATTTTTTTTTATCATTTAATATTATGATGGTTAAGAACTAAGTTTTATAATCAGTTTCGATTTGTTTCCTACGAGGTTTATCAGTCTCATGATTCAGGTCTTGAATTTGGTAGGTTAACTCAGGCTAACCAAGGTTGATCTATTATGTTTTTGTCTTAATATTTTTTTTAAAGTGTCGCCTTGGAACTTTATCTGATCAAATTATGTTTTTAATAATTATTTGGACTTTAAAATTATCAAGTTAACCAGGTTAAATTATATCAATTTTAGTACAATTTAGATTTTTTATCTATTAAAAAAACTGATTTGTCCCGTGGTCAACTATGTCTACGATATAGTTGCTAACTGTTTTCTAAGCTGCTACCCAAAAAAAAAAAAATCAAAACCATCTTAGATTAATGGCAGTGGATTACAGGGATAAACTAAAATCTAAAATAAATTGAGAATAACTTTATCGGGTTATATGTTCTGGGGGATGTAAACATACTTGGTAGTTGAGACGGCTACAGAAAATTCATTTTTTGGCATGATTCCATGTTAACTGGGACACAGAGCTGCTACAGCTTCTCTGCTCCAAGCACAAACAATTGTCTTGTTCTAGAGAGAAAGATACAGAGGGCTCAGCTTTTCATGTCCATCTCTCTAATGGTTCTTAACAAAGTTTCAATAAATCCCATTAAAGAATTCCTCTGTGCCGTTGAAAGCAGAGCTTAATATCAGACCAAATCTCTTTCTCAGGCCTCCTGTGACACGTCGCTTTCACTGAGGTCGTAAAATACTCTTCTTAGTTCTTGCTGTGGCCCTTTGTGCGCCAAGGTGTGTTTGGAAGTTCCATCGGGAAATCTTGATTTTTTTAATTAATTTTTTTATTTTTGTTTTTAAATTCTTTTTACAAGTTTATATTAAAAATATATATATATTTTTTAAAATATTTGTTTTAATATATTTCTAAATAGAACACATTTTAAAAAATAACCTTTTCTTATCTCTATTTTCCCGGTGTATAGAATTTTACATTATTTATCACGACACCACAAAGATTGGTGGAAAAAAGATTTTACAGTGCTCTCGTTTGATCATTCTTGAGAGGGTTGTGGGATGTTTGTCTGTTCACGACACAGGAGAGAATGGGATCTAAAGTCCCTCTTTTTTTTTTTTTTTCTTTTTGATGATTCCTTGTTTGGTTACTTATACGGCTAATTAATAAAATTACGTTTTTGGAATTGGAATTGTCATAGTTTTTATTTTTAATTATATTTTGAAAATATGTTTTATTTAAAAAAATATAAGGTTGATATTTTAGTGGTTTTTTTTTATAGTTTTGGTGTACTTATGTAAAAAATTAAATAAAAATCTGAAAAATAAATTATTAAAAATATATATTAAAAAATACCTCAATCTATTAACAAAACAATAAAAATGCAAACCATCCGTGCATGTAAACACGTGTCAAGAGCCCATCAAATTTTTTTGGCGGGTGACGTGTCACTCAAAGTTCCTTCACCTCTTAAATATTTCTATTCCACCAAGAAAACCCTCGAGCTAATGGCCCCTAAGGAGCTAGCGCATACCCTTTCTTGTAATTTCACAAACTCCCAAGAAGAGTGTCCCTAGGGTTTTTTGTGCATATCCATTAATTATCCACCCCCAGAGAGCCAGTGACAAGTGACAGAGAGAAAGCACCCTCGCACACACCCATCCTCTCCTCTCCCTGTCCACCACCTCCCCGCTTCTCTCTGTTTCTCCATTTCTTGCCTTGGTTTCTTAAACTCTCACGAAAGCATTTCCTTTTCTCCCCTTTCTCTTACAAAATGGTAGTGTTAGTGTCATGCCCTTCTTTTATTTTCTCTTGTTCAAGAAATTGTTTTTTTAGTAGCTCATCAAGAAATGATTAGACCTTTGCAAAGTTACCACCTTTAATACCTCAATCATCTTAAAAATCTAAACCCAGTGGTCTAATACAGTAAATTCTCCTCTTTCTACTTTGAACCAAGAGAGACAAGAAAAAAAAAGTTTGCTTAATACACGGGTGTGATCATGGATCTTAAAGGAACGGTAAGTAGTGTCAACAAAATGATCAATGTTTGCTTCTTCTTCTTCTTCTTCTTTTTTTGGTGTGTAACATGATACTGTTATGGGGTACAGAAATCATCACGTGAAGATGAGAGTAGTGGTAGTGGTGATATTGAGGGCAAGAAGGCTTGTACTGATTGCAAGACTACTAAGACCCCATTGTGGAGAGGTGGACCAGCTGGCCCCAAGGTGTGTATGTTTGTTTGTTTTTGTTCCATTACAATCTTGTTATCTTCCCTGTTCTGTTCATTTTGCTTATGGGTTTATGATTTTTTTATCTGGGTCAGTAGTTTTCACATATGGGTTTTAGGTGTTTGAGGTTGTCTAACCTTTGTGCTTTTTGTAAAATACAATCTAATCTTCTTTCTCTCTTCCTTTTCTTCTTGGGCTTTTGATTTTTTGATCTGGGTAATTTATATTTTCAAATGGGTTTTGGTAGTTTTTGTTGGAGTATGTATTTGGGTCACTATATGTGATTGCTAGTGCTTACCTTGTTTATTTATTTATGTTTACTCGGTCAAAGTTTGTGATATATTTTGACTGGATGGTCTTGGTATCTTCAATGGGGCCTTTTATTGGTCACCATTTTTTGTGTTTTAAAGTTGTCTGTTCTAGCTGCGTGTCATTTTGACTTGTGGGTCTTGGCATTTTCAATTTGAGCTATATAGTGACCACTCTCTGTTTTCTCGTCTTTATGGTTTTTCTTGTCAAGGTTAATGGTTTTTGACTTGTGGGTTTTTTTTTCCAGTCATTGTGTAATGCTTGCGGGATCAGATACAGAAAGAAGAGAAGTGTGATGAGATTAGAAAAAGGTCCAGAGAAGAAAAGGGAAAAAACTACCACCAGCAACACCACTACTGCCACAGACATTTCCACTATCACTACAGCCACAACAACAAACACTGCTCAGGTTGTTAGTGGCAACGGACTGATCAGTGAATCCTTGAGGATGAGCTTGATGGTTCTGGGTGAAGAAATGATGTTGCAAAGACCATCGGTTGTGAAGAAACAAAGGTGCCAAAGGAAAAGGAAGCTGAGAGAGGAAGAGCAGGCTGCCTTTTCTCTGATGGCTCTGTCTTGTGGTTCAGTCTTTGCATGAAAGGGGAAATAACGTAGGTGGTAGTACAAAAATAGGGACGAAGATAGAGAAAACCCTGACCTTAACTTACCCAAATACCTTTAGTTGTTCCTTTTTAGGTTAGAAAGAGAAGAAAAACTACACCACAAACGAGGTTGCTTAGGTGTTTGATGAAATGGAATGAGAAAAGAAATGCCCTCTGTAATGTTTTTTTTGTTTGTGGTGTAGTTTTTCCTCTTTCTGGAGGAAGTATAGTCAAGGGAGACAGTGTCATTCCTGTTTTGGTGGGCATTTGTATATACTATTTCCGGAATTAATGAAGAAAATAATATATGTTTAGCAAGTCGAGTAGCATTTACTTTGTTCCATCATCTGTGCTTGTATGATAATTATGCAGACATGACACGGTTACGAATCTGGCTCAACTTCTCACCGGTCCGGTTTGATATAAAAACTTCCTCGCCGGTCTGGTTTGATCACGTTCCATTTCCCCTTTTGTTTTGGATCTAATACATTATTAAATGAAGCGAAAGCCAACTTGGTGGTATAAAAAAATGCTATCATCTTGAGCTTGATATTGTATGCGGCGCAAAGGGGCAAATACTGCTGTCATGGAGTCAGTCACTGGGTGTGTTTGGATTATGTTGAAAATAATTTTTAAAAATTAAAAAGTATTATTTTAATATATTTTTAAATAAAAAATTACACTTTTAAATACACTCTTAATAATATAATATTTAATAATATAATATAAGCTTTCATCTGCTTCAGAAAAATGCCTTCACTCGTCACCACCTCCCAAACACAAGCACGCTTTCCTCTGCATATTATGGTGTATGGAGTGGTATGGAGTTTTTTTTTTTAAATGTTTTTGAAAACATAAATTCTATTCATGAATATATTAAATTTATATTTTTTATTAGTTTTGATTTTTTTATTGGTTTTGACATATTGATAACAAAACTAAAAATTTTAAAAAATATTTTTTTAATATATTTTTTTATTAAAAAAAACTACTAAAAAATACCTTGCATCATAGACTATATTACTATATTTTCCCTCCCATTTTACATTTTATATTGGATGACTTTTTTTTTTGTTGAACTTTATTTTTCTCCCATTGCATGTAATGTTGACAATACATCGTGTGTTGAGATTTTAATTCCTTTACACGTTCTTGAGAATTCAAATTGTTTGTGAAGATCTTAGAGTTGAACCTGAGGTCAATGAAATAAAACTTCAATTTATAGTATAAAAAAAATTAAAAGAAAAGGAATCCAAATAAAAACAAAAAACAACAAGGAGGATTTTTTTATTTTTGCTAAAAAAATCATTTTCAACCAAGAAAATTCATTCATGCACCTTTCAAAATAAAATAAATCAATAAAAACCTCATACAAAGTACAAACTGAAATTTTGTTTTTTCAAAATTGTGAGATAATAATAAAAAAAAGTAGTGGATCCGGAAGATACGGATCAGGATACGCAAGTAATGGGTCTCAACTTCACAGTTTCTTTAGCCGTCACGAAATCCCCATCTCCATGACTTCACACTGAAGGATCCTCCTCTCTTCACCCATATAACCTAGCCTAATCTCTCCCTCTCTTTCTACAAAGTTTCAACTTTCAAGCTTATTGAAGAATGCACTCTGAACCCATTTCAAGTTTCTCTCAGGCATGGCTTCTCTATCTCTTTAAAGGCTTTTTTGTTTGAGTTTATTGTTCTTAAATGCTTTAACAGTTAAGTTTTTTAAGCTTTCTTTTCTTGATTTAATTGTGGTTACATTGATTATGAGAGATAAAGATAGAATCTTTACTGAACTATAGTTTTTAAGTTGTTTTCTGAAGTGTAGATTGTGTAAGCTGAAGAAGAAAAACTAGAAAAAAGATTCCACTTTTATGTCAAAGTTGTTATCCTTGTGTGTCAATTCAACTATCTGGGATGATTAAATTTTTAAAAAATAGGTGGGTCAGTTTTGGTTATGATGATTATGGTTTGAAATGCATTTTTTTAAGGATTGTTTGATATGTTACAAGCTTTATTGAAGAACTAGAAAACATCCATTTTTCTACTAAAGGGCCTTGATGTGCCAATTCAATTGTGCGAGATAGAAAAATTCTATACGGGGCAGTGTTTTTAGGCTGAATTGGGAGTTTTCAGGACAGTTTGGCTGTTGGGATCACATGGTTTATGGATGTATGTTTGAGAGAGATTTGTTTGATATTTAGTGTTTTGCTTGTGAATTTGGATGGTTTTTGAGCTGATGATTATTGAAGTTCATTCCATGATTGGTAGTTTGTTTGTTTTGGGATTTGGGTTGTAAACTTGATTTAATTTGATATGGGAATTGAGATATCATTGATGATTTTGCCTTTTTCACATGTTTCTTCGTTGAGTATGCTTGAAAAGCTCAGTAATTTTTGAAATTCAAGCTTTTGTTTTGGGTATCAAATACCACAGACTGCCAAGTTTGGAAACAAACTTTTGACATAATTTCACTAAGTCATAAAAACCTCTTTTTTTCCTGATAATATAACTCTGAACCAGTGAAGAATCATGAAAAGATACTAGCAACATTACATTTCTTACATTTGGTGAACTTTTATATGGAAGCACCTTTATACTTAGTTTTGCTTCACCGACTCTTTGTTATGGTTTTTATGCAGTGGTAATCAGTCTGCATTTTGAATTCTGAGTTGCTCTTCTGCATTAGTTTTAGGGTTTATTAGGGCTCTTAACATGATGATGTGTTCTTTGAGGTTCAATACCAACCCCTCTGGAAGGTACATAAACATCATTGTTGATGGAATGGGACAACTTCTGATTATTTGCTTATAAAGGGTATTTTGATGGATAAAGGAAGGATGCCGAACCATTAATATCAATTGCTTAGACGTGTCAGGAGACCATGCTGTCTGGTTGCGCACAATTTTACTGAACTGTGAATATTGTTATGCTCTTATGCAAAATGTCAGAGATTTAGTTCAGAGTGATATTGTTTCATCAGTTCAATTCACTCTTCATTCTCAGGTCTAAGCAGATTACACTTGTGATGCAAAATATATCTTTGAAATCTTGCTCGGTTGTAGTTCATGAGTTGCATGAGGATTCTAATGTGCTTCTCAATCTTGCAAGTTCCCAGATGCAGAACCCATACCTTAGCTAATTTTTGGTGGGAAAGCTCTCGTAGTTTAAATAGAACATGTGGCAAGAATTCCAGCTTTCGATTGTTGGGTTCCAAAGCCAATGGGATGGAAGGAGGATACAGTAAAAGATGGATCAGAAGACCTGTAAGTACCAAAACAGGAGGAGAAAGCCAAACTACTCGAAAAAGCAAATCAACCACCATTGGACATGAAATTCTGGACGAAACAGTTTCAACTAGGTCTACATTGAATATTAAAAAAACAGAAGTAAGTGATTTCCATAGAAATCAATACTGTGATATTCAACAAAAGATTGCTGAGAACGAAGACATTGCTAAGCTTGTGACTGTTATTGTCTTTGATATTGAGACTACTGGGCTCAGCAGACAGAATGAACGCATTATTGAGATTGCATTGCAGGATCTTCAGGGAGGTGAAAACAGCACCTTCCAAACACTAGTAAATCCCGGACGCCATGTTACTAATTCAGATATTCATCACATTACAACACATATGGTCTGCAGACCTGATGTCCCAAGGTACTAATGTCAGTGGCCAATAATTTTCTCAAAGGAACTTCCATAATTAAGATACAATTTCATAAATGAAAGACTACATCTAGTATTAGGTTGCAAAGACCTCAGCCCGTTTCATTGAATTCCCATTCCCTGATTATTTGATATGTTAAGTTGTTTCTTTATGGAAAAGAATCTCATTTAGAAAATAGTGTCAGAGGTTGCAGTTATGTCCATGTGAGTGTGCATACTGAACAGAAAGGGAATAAACCACTGGCAGTGCTCGGTGATTTCTGGGTGCACCAACTTCAGTTGTGTAGGCTTTATTTCTGAGAATTTCCACATTGGTTTCCTTTTCTTTCTATTAGGTGTCAGATAAGGTAGTCTGAGTTTCCTAATTTCCCATAGAACATGCATGATTCTTTGTTTCACCTTTCATGCTGATGATGGAAACTGCATGGTTATTCGCACTGAAAGGCGAGCACGATCAAGCTCATTATTAGCTAATTTCCATTCTGTTGTATAGGAGATGCATGTTAACCAATTAATGGGTAGTTGTGCAGTTGCATAAATATTGCATGTGAACGTGTTGCAGGATGGAAGAGTTGATACCTATATTACTGCAGTATGTGAAGAGCCGTCAGAAACCTGGGGGCTATGTAATGTTTGTTGCTCACAATGCTCGTAATTTTGATGTCCCATTTTTGGTTAATGAATTCGGTCGCCACCATTTTGAAATTCCTCAGAATTGGCTTTTCGTCGACACGCGTCCTCTGGCACGTGAAGTGCTGAAGATGGAAGGTCCCTCTCTCCCTCTTTGCAGTCAGCATATGTCTGCACTCATTTTCTGAATGCATTTGAGGATTTATTGAAAGCCCTGTTTTGACTTTGTTACAGGATTAAAAGTTACTTCAGGGACATCACTAGAAGCCCTTTGCAAGAAGTATAATATTCAATTCGTTGGCAAAGCACACAGAGCCATGGCTGACGTGACCGCATTATCATTAGTTCTTCAGAGGCTGACCTTCGACCTGAAACTCCCACTTTCTGGCCTCATTGCAAAACATTTTACACCTTCAGAATTAACCTCTGCAAAGAAGAAGAAATAGAGCTAGTTTGGAGCCGCATTATGCCCCTGTATTAACTATTTATAGTATATTTTTTACCCATTTCTTGATAAAATCTCCAGGTCATTTATTTTATTTGCGGTGCCCTTTTTTAATCTTTTGAAAATAAAAGTTTTGGATATTTAACAGATAATTATCGAAGAAATATTATTTATTAAAAGTACCAAAAAAAAAGAAGGAATAAGATTGCATAAATTGGCAAAGATCATAATTTTGTTGCATATCCTGTTCTGTTGCCCGTCGTTGAGAAAAAAACAAGTGCGAGGTAAAGAGTTAACGTGCTTTCTTTAACCTATGCTGAGGTAATGTCGTTTGCATGAAAAAGAAAGGTCGCTTAATGAAAAAGATCTTAGTGCTCTCGTTGAGAGTCGAACTCAAGACCTCCCGCTTACTAAACGGGTGCTCTAACCAACTGAGCTACGAGAGCTTTTTGCATATCTCTCTCATATTGTATTATAGATACTAAAACACTGTGTGAACATTTGCTATGAAGGAAGGCACAAAAGCCCATTCACATTCTCACTGCCCATATTGGAAGTATAATCCAACCTCTGTCTCTCCTGTCTGCTAAAAATCAAGGCAGTGTGATGCCGGCTGGCCCTACGGCTTATTGCCTAATTACTTCGACTCTGTGGTGTGCTGTATGGTACAATCTGCATTTTACTTATTTAGTTAATCAATACATATTATAATTTTACTAGAATTCTCTTTAAACCTAGAAAAAATTATTATTTATAATTATTTTAAATTACAACCACATATTAGCTGCCACGCAAACACTTCATGTATATTTGAGAATATAATAATAGTTTTTTTATTTAAAAATATTTCAAAATAATATTTTTTTTATTTTAAAAAATTATTTTTAATATTAACATATCAAAATAATTTAAAAATATAAATAAAAAATTTAAAATTCTATGAAACATGATTTGCATGCGTTTCCAAATAAGATCTTGAACATGTTTGAAAGTGTAATTATAATTGTTTTTCAAATTGTTTTTACTTGAAAATGCATTAAAATATATTTTTTTATTTTTTTAAATTATTTTTGATATTAGTATATCAAAAGTGATATAAAAATATTAAAAAAAAATTTAATTTGAAGTAAAAAAATTAATTTTTTTTAATTACTTGTAAAATACAAAAACAAACCATTCTTGAATGTCCCTGAAAATTGCCAAGTCTACATAGACCTTCGACTTCTGCCAAGAGAGCACAAATGACCTAATGACCATGCATTTAGTTAGAAAATACGCACACGTACAGTCATGGCGACTATACAAAAACCACCAAGAATATGATCAGGGCACGTGCATCAACACTTAGCAATCTCACTGGAGCGCAACATAACTCAGATCATCAAGTTTGATCAGATTATGAAGCATTGTTTTGCAGGCATGGTGAAACTAGAAACCCATCACTTCTTCGAAGCTTTATCCACGTAAGTTGGAACGTTCATACATCTAGGCAGTTAAAACTGGGGTAATAGATAATCAATGGCAAACAAGAGATTGACAGAGAGAGAGGGAGAGAAGGAGACTATAGCTGGATTCATTTTTTTTATATTACATGAACAAAAATGGATACAAACAACTAAAAGGCCTCAACTCTTCATTACACAGCATTGGATTTGGAAGCACCATGCTCCAACCTCCTGAGAATTCGAACGAATCACTTAGCAGATCCATGACAAAGGAACAACGAACAGTATCAGCTCTATACATCGTGAGGACATTTATTCCCAAGTACAGAACTCTCCCCTCTTTTCCCACAAAATTTGGAGAGAAAAAAACAGAAATATAAGAAGGGTAATCGGTTAATTTGGTTATGTGTATTCAAGGAATTTGGAGCTCTTGCATTCTTCAATAAGACAAGATAGAGCCATCTACAAGCATGTAACTTTTGGAGGGGAGCGTCAGCACTATGAATGAGTGAACTTCAGGAATATCTATGCTCACAGATCAAAAGAGAATCTTCAGTAACATCTGTTCTCACAGTCAAAAGACAATCGTCTTGAGGACAAGGAGGACCAACATGATGAAGCACATGATAACGAGCACTGTGGCACACATCACCATTCCCCCTCGTTTCTGAGTCCTCTCAGCCTGCAACGCCAAATCCATTCAATACAAACAATGCCATACAAAGTTAGAGAGAAAAGGAGAGGCTTTAAATGTAGAATGAAATGATTGTTGAGGGTAAGAAGAGCACCTTCTGCAGTTGCTTAAGCCCCTCCTCAACTGTGGTTGCTGCATTCTGAATGTTGTAGTCTATCCTATCAACAATAGTGCCCTGCTTGGAGAGAAAAGACCAGTAAATGACTAGTGTCTTAAAAAAGAACTCTTGCGGATTTGAATAAGAGGATGGGCAACTCTTAACCTGGTCTATTACTAGTACTGACAAGTCCTTCATAATTTGAGCAAGCTCGTTTACTGATTCAACTACCTACAAAGATTAATAGCAAAGACATAAAAAGCATTAAGAAATACAGGACACTGCCAGATTTCTGTTGATATTAAAACAAAAAAGGCTAAGAGCAATCACTTGCCTGTTGGATCTCTCTTTCCCTTTCTACAGTGAATGCTTCACTCCTTTTCATCTTGGCCATCTGATGCTCATTAAAAACCTAATATATCATTCATATATAATATTCTTAGTACTCGACCAAGGTGAAGAAATTGTGCAAGAATCTTGTCTGTGAAAATGAAATGTATCCCACAAAACTATTTAGATAATGTTTCTCAACGTAATTGATAGTTTTAATGACAAATAAAATTTAGACTGTAGCTTTGGGGCACAAAACAACCAAAAAGAATCAAGGAAAGATAAGAATAAGTAAGCGCCGGCACTTTATGTGTTTCAGCCTTAAGCCTATGTTCACAAGTGAAGACAAGGACAAGAGTTTACTATATTAAACAAGTGCAAAGCACAACCTATTTAATTTCTTGGATCTTTGTGCACCTGAATATCACCTATTTATAATTGACATCAATACATGCCCATATCAACTTATTAAGCAGGACCGAAAAATTCAAGACACGTCATATCCAACAATAAGCCCAAGGCAGAGAAGGTTAAGACAAACGCATACCATGTCATCCAAATTGTCATCATCTATAATAGATCTACCGCCATTTAGGTTCATTTCTAAATCAACCCCGTCCTGGCCCTGCATACCAAAACAAAATGATTATAGGAGAATGTTGATAAATTACTCACTTATTCAGTAGTTCTATAAGAAAAGATATACTTCTCAGACCTCTTTTTGTTGCCTGAGGCGCTGCAAGTATGTTGACTGTTTCTTGCGAAGTTCCATTGAAAGGTTCTGAAGGTCAGTAGCAAGGGAACGCTGCAAATAAAAATATGCTAACATAAGCACAATTAAAAAAAACAACCTGCCATGTACAGAATGCACAAGTTCTCAAGTGTGTTTAACTGCATATAAAATGGCACAGAACAAAACAATGGAATGGCGAAGTTCACAGCCAACCAGTATATTGGAAAGAGCAATCATTTCACCCAACAATTATACGCTCACGGCCCAGAAGAAACACACAAGAAGATATTATAATTTCTCGATAGGATAAACAACAGGGGAAGAAGAGGAACAACAAAAGCCCATAACCATCAAAACATTTAATAAGGTAGAATTTCACCTTTACTTTATCAGCATATTATTGGACTGCTTTCCCCCAAATTTTTCATTCATAATTTATTTTTTCTTGGGCTTAGGCCACATCATCTACGAAAAAAATCATATGGAAGCAGAGATAAATCATTACCAACTTCACATTTTTTGTTTCAAGCCATCATTTACATGTGTGATCACATGTAGTTGGTTCTAGCAAAAAATTAACGCTTACCTGCACATTTTTTCTAATGTTTGAATCCTCAGAAGGCCCAGCTGCAGCAAGTCTTTGCAGTTTCTTTTCTGATTTCCTTATAAGACCAGTTATCTCTTGGGTTAGACCCTCAATCATGCGTTGATCTTCTTTACCATCACCAAATGAAGGCATCAATGCTTTGGCATGAGCCTTTGCTAGCTCAACCATTTTCATACGTGCACGTTGCACATTTGACGATATTTCTTCAGATACATCCACCCAAGCTGGTGGCAAACCTACTGTAAGTGCACCTTTACTGCATCAAGACAGCAATTTGTAACAGTCCTACCAGGCTAGCATAAAATTTTACAGAAAATACTCACCCATTAACACAGCAATAGTACATTAGTCAAAAAGCTATGAGAGTCCAGAATTTAGAAGAGAAACCCATGCAGTGCTTGATACATATACTCATATCTAACAGAATCTTTCGAATATCGTGGCTTGAAGTACAGCCCTCCCCATGCCGACATACATCACCTCCCAAAGGCTACCATCTCACTGCTCCTTGCAACTTTGATAAATCTTTTTATAAGAAATACCAACAAAACCATGGGGATTCACACATGCCTGCATATAAAATCATAAGCCTACATGCCTGATCATTCATTATTCCCAAGTCTCAAATTATATCTTTCTTCTACAACACTCTTGCACTACCTTCAAGAAAAATATCTCATTCTTTCATCATCAAACACATTTCCTCCATCCATTTCAATCTAACTATAGGTAACCCACCATTCATTCTTCACCTACAGCTACCAACAAATCCCAAACCACATACACAGCAGTAAACTTTTACAATTCTCAATCGCAATGCTTTTCGAAACCCTCCCATGATCCTACACCCCATAATTAACTCCATCTACACCACTTTTAACTATCATAACCCTCCAAATCCACTCACATTCACTTCAAAAACTAAAAACCCACCAACAATTTTCAATTTTACACGCATTTTCCACTTTCAATCTAACAATAAAGCACACTACAAATCTCCACAAAATCACACTACAAAAATATCTTATTTCTCATCTCTTTTTAGATAGAACTCTCAATTATGCATCTCACATTACTAAAGTCAATAAAATATAATTAATTAATTAAACCCCTCTCAAAATTCAACACTCAAAAATAAAAATAAAAAATCCAAAATTTACTTAAATCCAAACTAAATAATTAATTAACAATAAAAATAACAAGCAAATCTCTATAATATACGTACGAAAGTGTATGTGTATTTTGTACCTTGAATTACCGGGATCTTCAGTACTAAGAGGAGTATATTTCCGATTAGGATTTAGAAGCGAGGTGCTAGCCAATTCGATCACCGGACCGCCACCACCACCTCCGCTGGAGCTTGTCGAGGGCGATAAGCTCGACGGAACCCTAACGCTCTTTAATGCATCTCTGTACTTCCTAAATATCAACGTCCGATTCCTCGTTGCCATAACAAAATTATCAAGACAAAATTTGATCTTTCTCTTTCTCCTAAGAATCGAAGATTGATGGATCTGGTGGTGTTGCGGAGGTCACGTGATCGGAATCGGGGGAGATGGCGGAGGCCACGTGACCGGAGAAATTGGAAATGTTTTGGGAGGTAGTGGAGGTTGGGGTTAATTAAGAAATAATTGCAAGTAGAGGGATTGATCGCTTTGTTTTTTTGTTTTTTTTCGTTTACTTGACTGTTAAGTGGGGCCCTGGAACGATAGTTAGTGGGTTCATGAGCTTCTGGGTGTTGCCTCGGATACTAACCCGGATATGGATGATTTGTTTAAAACTTATATATACATATATAGTTTTGATGTTTGAAACTCGTTTGAGAATTTATATGGGAGAAGAAAAATATTTTTTTTAATATATAATTTTAAAAAATTGTTTTTGATGATTAAGAATGTATGTTTTTTTAATTTTTGAAGTTCAAATGTTAGAATTAGTTTAATTTATTAAATTATTTTAAATGTATTAAACTGATGTGA
>Ga0307518_10000204_pt1 | contig 44840 bp, 42 predicted proteins | sample 25_EM_MG_FD_203889 | JGI IMG/M metagenome (GOLD analysis project Ga0307518, IMG submission 203889) | Populus trichocarpa ectomycorrhiza microbial communities from riparian zone in the Pacific Northwest, United States - 25_EM | ecosystem: Host-associated > Plants > Roots > Unclassified | place... | reverse complement strand
TTGAGCTTGAGCGGATAGCGGGCCACGAGGCCGGCGAGGATGGCGACCCAGAAACCGATCTCCCCGCCGGCGATCACGGCCGCCATCGGGTTTTCCTCGATGAAGTCCCAGATCCTGTTCACGAACCGAGTCTGTCCCGCGAGCGGGCGGGGCCGCGTCGGCGAACGGCACGAGATCATCGTCATCAGTTCGTAGGACCCCGTGACGGGTGCCGGTGTGCTGGGATGGAACGGTGCCCACGTTCGTCCCGCGCCTGCGCCACCTCGCCGAATGGAAACAGGACCTCGTCATCGCCTTCGGCACCTGGGTCCTCGGCGTGCTGGTCTACCTCAGCGGGATGCACGTGCTGCTCGGCGGCAAGGACGACACCCCGCTGTGGATCCGGCTGACCGAACTGACCGTGTTGTGCCTTCTGCAGATGCTGCGCCGCAAGGTCCCTTTAGGACTGTTGTGCGGGCTCGCCGTCCTCGCCGTGGACATCGCGTTCGGTCCCTCGCTGCCGATCTTCGTCATCTTCACCGATTTCCTCTACGCGACGACGCTGTACGGCTCACGCCGCGTCAGCAGGGTGATGATCGGCGTCGCCGCGATCGGCACGCTCGCCGCGGTCTGCCTCGCGCTCCTCTTGTCCGCGCAGTGGCGGACGGCGATCCTCATCGCGTTCGCCTTCCTGCCGTTCCTGGTCACCCCGGTGTGGTGGGCGGCCAACGTCCGTCAGCAACGGGACATCGCCGACAACGAACGGGCGAACGCGGTCCAGCTGGCCACGATCGGTGAACTGGACCGGAAGGCCGCCGTGGCGGGGGAACGGTCGAAGATGGCGCGGGATCTGCACGACGTCATCGCCGGGCATCTTTCGGCGATCGCGATCCAGTCCGAAGCCGCGCTGTCGATGGCCACCGCCGACCCGAAACTGTCCAGGAAGGTCCTGGAATCGGTACGGGAGAACAGTGTCAGCGCGCTGGAGGAGATGCGCGCGATGATCGGGCTGCTGCGCGCGGACACCGAGATCGAGCCGACCGCGCCCGCCCGGCTGGCCGAACTGTCCAAACTGGTCGAATCGGCGCGGGCGAGCGGGCTGGCGGTCGAACTCGGTGCCGTGCCGGACCCGGCGTCCCCGCTGCCCGCCGCGGTCGACCTCACCGCGTACCGGATCGCGCAGGAGGCACTGACCAACGCGATGAAACACGCTCCCGGCGGGCGGGCCGTCCTCGACATCCGGTCGAGCGGCGGCATACTCACCGTCGAGGTGCGTAATGATCTTCAGCCGGGCCATCCCGGCGACGGCGGGACCGGCCTCGGCCTGCTGAACATGCGGGAACGTGCCGCCGCGGTGGGCGGCACCTTCACCGCCGGGCCGTCCGGCGGCCGCTGGCTGGTCCGCGCCGAACTGCCTCTGGAGGGGTCTTGAGCGACGGGAACATCAGGGTGCTGGTCGCCGACGACCACGGCGCGATCCGGGCGGGGCTGATGATGATCCTCGGCAACGCCGAGGGCATCGAGGTGGTCGGCGAGGCCGCGGACGGTGCCATCGCCGTCCGGCAGGCGAAGGCGCTGAAGCCGGACGTCGTGCTGATGGACGTGCGGATGCCCGGGGTCGACGGCATCGCGGCCACGCGGGAACTGACCGCGGAGGGGTTGTGCGAAGTCCTCGTGCTCACCACGTTCGATCTCGACGAGTACGTCCACGCCGCGCTGCGGGCGGGCGCGGCCGGTTTCCTGCTGAAGTCGGTGGAGGCGTCGCGGCTGATCGAGGCGGTGAAGCTGGTCGCGGCGGGCGAAGGGGTGCTCGCGCCGCAGGTCACGCGGAAGCTGATCGCCGCCTTCGCCGCCGGGACCCGTGAACCTTCCGCCGTCCCCGCCGGGCTCGAAGACCTGACCGAACGCGAGCGCGAAGTGCTGGCGTGCCTGGGCGGCGGCCTGTCCAACGCGCAGATCGGGACGCGGCTGCACATCGGCGAGACCACGGTGAAGACGCACGTCTCCCGGGTGCTGACGAAACTGGGGCTGCGGTCACGGGTGCAGGCGGCGATCCTGGCGCAGGAGAACGGCATCGTGCTGGAGGAGTGAGCTCCCACCACGACTGTCGACTGTCGTGCGTGGGCTGAAGGGGTCGTGAGTGGCAATGGTCGTTCTAACCCTCTTTATCACTCACGACCCACGTGAGAATCCGACATCAGCACATAGATCGGGCGCACAATCGGCGCGAGCCGTCCCTTGTGGACACTTCGCACCACGGTGGCCATGTCCCCTCGATCTCCCACCGATCTGCGAGGTGGTCGGCGATCTTCTAGCGTGACCCTTCATGCGGCGAACTCTGGACGTGGACGAGGTCCTGAAACGGCAGGATTCCGGTGAGCTGAAACGCCGGCTGCACGGGCGCGACCTGATCGGCTTCGGGGTCGGCATCATCATCGGCACCGGCATCTTCACCCTCGCCGGTGTCGAGGCGAAAACCCACGCGGGCCCGTCGGTCACGCTGTCGTTCGTGCTCGGCGCCGTCGTGGCCGGGATGGCCGCCCTCTGTTACGCCGAACTCGCCTCCAGCGTGCCGACTGCCGGAAGCGCCTACACCTACGCCTTCGCCACCCTCGGCGAGACCTTCGCCTGGATCATCGGCTGGGACCTGCTGCTCGAGTTCGCCCTCGGCGCGGCCGTCGTGTCCCGCGGCTGGTCCGGCTATCTCGCGAATCTGATGGGGCTCTCCCCCGACTGGTTCGGCGAAGACGCGAAGGTCAACATAGGCGCGGTCGTCATCATCGCCGTGCTGACCGTGATCGCCGTCCTCGGGATCAAGGAGTCGGCGCGGGTGACGAATCTGCTCGTGCTGGTCAAGGTCGCGGTGTGCGTGCTGATCCTCGCGGTCGGTGTGTTCTACGTCCGCGGCGAGAACCTCACCCCGTTCATCCCGGCCGCGCAGCCGCCGACGGAGACGGCCGGGACCCTGCACCAGCCGATCGTGCAAGCCGCGCTCGGGCTCGAACAGTCCGTCTACGGCATCGCCGGGATGGTGACCGCCGCGGCCGTCGTCTTCTTCGCCTACACCGGTTTCGAGGCGCTCGCCAACCTCGGCGAGGAGACCGTGAACCCGAAACGCGATCTGCGGGTCGGCATCCTCGGCGCGCTCGGCGTCTGCGCGCTGCTGTACATCGGGGTCTCGCTGGTGCTGACCGGGATGGTGCCGTTCGCCGAGATCGACGCGGGCGCCCCGCTCGCCGACGCCTTCGACCGGGTCGGGCAGCACTGGGTGGGCGCGCTGATCTCGCTCGGCGCGGTCACCGGGCTGACGTCGGTGATGATGGTGGAACTGGTGACGATCGGCCGGATCGGGTTCGCGATGGGCCGCGACGGCCTGCTGCCGAAGAAGTTCGGCACGGCGCATCCGCGCTGGGGCACCCCGCACCGGATGACCATCGCCGGCGCCGTGCTGATCGCGGCGCTGGCGGCGTTCGTCCCGATCTCCGAACTCGCCGACATGGTCAGCATCGGCGCCCTGTCGGCGATGATCATCGTCGCACTGGCCGTCCCGGCGCTGCGCAAACGCCGCCCGGACCTGGAACGTCCGTTCACCGTGCCGTTCTCGCCGTATCTGCCCATCGTGGCGGCGCTGGCGTGCTTCTACCTGATGCTGAACCTGGACGTGATGACGTGGCTGCGGTTCGCCGCGTGGCTGCTGCTCGGTCTGCTGATCTACGTCTTCTACGGGCGCAAGCATTCCCGCTTCGCGAAGGACGACGTCAGCTCCACAAGCCCGCCGTCGTGATGGCGTCGACGGCGGCCTCGGCGTCGCCGTCGTCCACCACGACCAGCATCCGCTTCAGCGCCGCGGCCACCCATTCCACCGGCTGGTCGTGCAAACCGTTGTCCCCCAAGGACGGGTAGCCGTCCATAATGGACACCAGGGTTCCTTCGGCGCCGATGCGCATCCCGGCCACCAGCACGAAATGCCCCTCGGGCGGGCGCCAGCGCGACGACCACAGCGGCGGGATACCGGTGTCGAGGTAGTCGAGCAGCGCTCGCGCCGGGGTGTCGTGCGCGCCGAATTCGGCCGGGTCGACCTCCGCGATCAACGCGACCCTCGGCAGCCGCCACAGCGCCGCGAGGAGCATGAACAACGAGTGCGGCGCCCAGTTCCCGGTGGCGGGCACGGCGACGAGCCGTCCGCCCGACAGCGTCCCGATCGCCCGTGCCAGGCCTTCCGGCGTGGTGCCCGCCAGCGCCGCGACCTCGTCCTGGCCCGCGACGTCGAAGCCAGCCGCGCGGAGGGCGGCCAGCGCCGTGAAGGGTCCGGCGAGCCCGACCCGCTGCGGGAGTTCGGCCCGCGCGACGGCGACGAGGTGCTCGCCCCCTGGCAGCCAGCGGCGCCCGGACAGCCCCGTCCGGTCGCCGTCGATTCCGGAGGACATCAGTCTTCGAACGTCCACGACTGCATGATGAACGGGCCGTCGTTCGACGCCCCGGCCGAGGTGTAGGTCGCCAACGCGGCCTTGTTGTCCGTTTCGACCCCGACCCACATCCCTCGGCAGCCGCGTTCCCGCGCGATCCCGGCCAGCGCGTCGACGAGGTCGCGGCCGATCCCGCGCCGCTGGTAGTCCGGGCTGACGTCGAGTTCGTTGAGGAACATCTCGGTGCCCTTGTCGGGATGCGTCACCTCGGTGCCGGTGATCATCCCCGCCGGCTCGCCGTCCTCGTAGGCGATGAGGAGGTGGTTCTCCTCCCCCGCGAGGAACTTCTCGGACGCCTCCCGTTGCGCGGGGCCGTCGAACAGGTGCTGAGCGGCGACGACCTCCTCGACGGTGCCGGCCCGCCGGATCTCGGCCACGTGTCCTCCCGGTGCTGAATGCGCCACAGACCGCCCAGTATCCCGCTCAGAGGGGCGCCGAGTCATCACGTTTCCCCGGAGAGCGCAGGGCCACCCCGGCGACGACGGCCAGCGTGCCGAGTGCCTCGGGCAGGGCCGGGACCTGACGGAGCCAGACGAAGCCGATCACCCCCGCCGTGACCGGCAGCAACGCGAGCAGCAGCGCGAACCGCGCCTGCCCGGCCTTGCGCAGGACCACTTGGTCGAGCGCGTACGGCACGACGGTGGCGAGCACGCCCACCCCGACGCCGAGCAGCACCAAACGTGGCGAACCCCACACTGCGCCGGTGCCGAGCGCCAGCGGCGACAGCACGACGGTGCCGACCGTGAACCCGACGGCGAGCCCGTCGATCCCGTTCCCGCCGACCGCGACCCGCTTCCCGAGCAGGATGTACCCGGCCCAGGCGGCCGCCGCGCCGAGGGCGAACAGCACGCCGAGCAGGCTGCCTTCGAGCCGGACGTCCGCGATGGCGAGCACGCCCGCCGCCACCAGCAGCAGCGCGAAGACGTCGCGACGGGTCCGCGAGCCGAACGCGGCCACCACCACGGGCCCGGTGAACTCGAGGGCGACCGCCGTGCCCAGCGGCAGCCGCGCGATCGCCTCGTAGAAGAGCACGTTCATCCCGGCGGTGACGACCCCGAAGGTGCCCGCGAGCAGGAACGTGCGGCCGGTCCACGCCGAACGGGGTGGCCTGCGCCACGCGAGGAGGACCAGCGCCGCCCCGAGACAGCGGAGCCAGGCCACCCCCGCGGGGGAGGCGACCGAAAAGAGACCTACGGCGACGGCCGCACCGGCGTACATCGAAATTCCGCTGAGAACGAACAAGATCGGCGACGGCACGCTCGGAAGACGGTTCCGGACGACTGCGATTCCCACCCCCGCATGGTGCCTGACATGGGAAAAGGGCCTTCGGCGGGGAGTCTTCTCCCACGTTGCGTGATTACGCTACGGCATCCGAGGTAATTACCAGTGACAAATGAGACACCCGCACGGGAACACTTGCGGGTCGCCAAACGTCTGGAAGAGTGGAAGCACGAACACGGCGGGGCCGGGAACGAACGTTGCCGGCATCAGTGCCGAAGTGGTCGTAGCTGGATCGATGGCACCGGGCCACCGGTGCCGGGACGGAGGGAGACTCCAATGACTTCACCGACGCTCACCCGCCCCGAACTGACCGCTGCCGACCGATGCGACCGGTGTGGAGCTGCAGCCCAGGTTCGAGCCATTCTCAGCACCGGTGGCGAGTTGCTCTTCTGTGGTCACCACGCCCGCGCACACGAGACGAAGCTCAAGGAAATGTCCGCGGACATTCAGCGGTAACCCACCAGTCCACGACCACCGGCGGCCGGCTACTCCCCAGGGAGAGAGCCGGCCGCCCTGTTTTTGGCTGCCAAAAACATACAGACAGAATGTATGTTGGTTGCCATGACGACCTACGACCTCCTCGGCGAAGCACACGTGGTTGATCTCGGCGACGCCCGCGTCCGCTACCGCGACCGCGGCGAAGGCCCTCCCGTGGTCTTCGTGCACGGGCTCCTCACCAACGGCCTGCTCTGGCGCAAGGTGGCCCCCGCGGTCGCCGACGCCGGGTTCCGCTGCCTGACCCCGGACTGGCCACTGGGTTCGCACGAGATCCCGGTCCCCCGCGCCGATCTGAGCCCGTCCGGCGTCGCGGCGCTCATCGCGCGGTTCCTCGAAACGCTCGACCTGACCGACGTCACCGTGGTCGCCAACGACACCGGCGGCGCGCTGACGCAACTGCTGATGACCACGAGCCCCGAACGGGTGGGCCGGGTCGTGCTGACCCCGTCGGACTCCTTCGAACGCTTCCTGCCGCCGTTGTTCGCGGGTCTGAGCCCGCTGGCCCGGGTCCCCGGCGGCGTCGGGCTGGTGACCGCGGCGCTGCGCTGGCGGTGGCTGCTGAAGGCCACGGACTTCCTCTGGCTGGCCAAACACCCGGTCCCGGACCACATCCTCGACGCCTACGTGCTGCCCAGCCGCCGGAGCGCGGAGATCCGCGACGATCTACGCCGGTTCATGGCGAGCGTCGACAACCGGTACACCCTCACCGCCGCCGAGCGGCTGCCCGCCTTCACCAAGCCCGTGCTGCTGGCGTGGGCGCCCGAAGACCGGCACTTCCCGTTGTGGCTGGGCCGCAAGCTCGCCGGGGTCCTGCCGAACGCCGAACTGAAGACGATCGAGGACTCCTACGCCTTCGTGCCGGAGGACCAGCCGGAGCGGCTGAGCGGCATGATGGTGGAATTCCTGCGTGCCCACGCCACGACGTAGCCAGACCGAACGCTCGCAGTCGACGCAGGCCGCGTTGATCACGGCGGCGCGGACGCTGTTCGCCGAACAGGGTTACGCCGCCGTGCCCGCCGACGAGATCGTCCGGGCGGCGGGTGTCACCCGCGGTGCGCTGTATCACCATTTCGGGGACAAACAGGGGCTGTTCCGTGCCGTGATCGAGCAGATCGAAACGGAGATCACCGAGGATCTGAAGACCGTCCTGGACGCCGCGGGCGACCCGTGGACGGGGGCCCTCGGGGTGCTGAGCCGGTTCCTCGACCTGTGCCTGCGGCCCGAGGTGGTGCGGATCGCGCTCACCGACGCCGTCTCCGTCCTCGGCTGGCAGGAATGGCGCGAGCTGGAGAACCGGTACGGGCTGGGCCTGATCACGGAGATCCTGGAGTCCGCCGCGGCGGACGGGCTGCTGATCGACGCGCCCATCCCGGAGCTGGCGCAACTGGCGCTGAGCGCCTGCGCGGAGGCGGCGCTGATGATCGCGCACGCCGAAGACCGCGAAGCCGCGAAGGAGAAAGCCCTGGCCGCCCTGGTGGCCCTGCTCTCCGGCCTCGTGAGTGGCAAGGACGGTTAGAACCGTCCTTGCCACTCACGAGGTCTAGACGGTGTCCAGGATCATTTCGAAGGCCGCTTCAGCGGCACCCAGCAGCTTCACGTCCGCGCCGAGCGCGGAGCTCACGATCTGCGTCCCGCCCACGGCCCGGCTGACCAGGCTCCGCCGCCGCACCTCGGCCGCCACCGATTTCACGACCGAATCGGGCAGCACGGTGAGCAGGTCGCCCAGCACCACCAGCTGCGGGCCGAGCAGGTTGACCACGTTCACCAGGCCCAGCGTCAGCCATTCCGCGAACTCCGAGAGCCGCTCCTCGGCCGCGTGCGGATCCCGGCCCAGCTCGCGCAGCTCGAACAGGATCGCCCCGCGCGGGGTGTCCTCGGGCAGGTCGAGCGCGCGGCACAGCGCCGCCTCGCCGACCTCGGTCTCCCAGCAGCCGCTGGACCCGCAGTAGCAGGGACGGCCGCCGGGCCGGATCGCCATATGCCCGATCTCGCCGACGTAGCCCGCGCCGCCGCGCAGCGACGAGCCGTCCGCGATGATCCCGCCCCCGACACCGACGTCGGCGGAGACGTACACGGCGTCGGAGGAGCCCCGCGCGGCACCGCGCAGGTGTTCGGCGATGGCGCCTAGTTCGGCGTCGTTGCCGACCAGGATGGGGATGCGCAGCACACCGCCGAGCCGTTCCCCCAGCGCCACGTCGGTCCAGCGCAGGTTGGGGGCCTCGTGGACGTACCCGTCGGCCCGGCGGACGACGCCGGGCACGGACACGCCCGCGGCGATCGGCTGGACGCCGAGGTCGCCCGCCAGCACGGTGGTCGACTCGATCACGTGCGTGATCACCTCGTCGGCCTCCCGCATCCGGCCGCGGAGGTTCCAGCTGTTGCGCCCGAGGATCTGGCCGCCGAACCCGACCAGCGCGATCGCCACGTGTTCGACCTGGAGATCGACCGCGAGCACCACCGCCGCGTGCGGCTGCGGCAGGACCAGGAGCGAGGGGCGGCCCGCCCCTCGTCCCGGCCTCGGGACCCGCTCCTCGACGACCCCCGCTTCCGCGAGGCCGTCGACGAGGGTCTTGATGGTGCTGCGGTTGAGCCCCAGCTCGGTGGCGAGGGTCGCCCTGGTGCTCGGGCCGCTGACGTGCAGCAACCGGAGCAAGGTCGTGCGGTTGTGCCGGCGCACCTCGTCTGGTCGTGCAACGGGTGTGCTGGTCACGGACTTCATCATTCCATGCGGACTCAGCGCGGCGACGCAGCCGCGCGGCGCCGGGACAGCGCGTCCACCGTCGCGGCGAGAAGCAGCACCAGACCGGTGACGATGTTGACCACCGCCGCCGACTGCTTCAGCAGGCCCAGCGCGTTCTCGACGACCGCGAGCACCAGGCCACCGATCACCGCGTCGACGACCCGGCCCTTGCCGCCGAACAGCGACGTACCACCGATGACGGCGGCACCGACCGCGAACAGCAGCGTGTTGAGGCCACCGGCCTGCGGGTCGACCGAACCGACCTTCGACGAGTAGACGATCGCGCCGACCGCCGCCACCGCCGAGCAGATCACGAACACCGAGGCGCGGATCTTCTCGACGTTGATACCGGCGCGGCGGGCGGCCTCGCGGTTGCCACCGACGGCGTAGATGTGGCGGCCGTACTGCGTGCGGTTGAGCACGTAGGTGCCGAGCACCAGCAGGCCGAGCACGATCGGCACGACGTACGGGACGCCGGAGATCACGATGTTCGGGTTCGGCGCGCGGTTCAGCGTGAGCAGATAGGTCGCGACCGCGGCGACCACACCGATCGCGCCGACCTTGAACAGCACCATGGGCGTCGGCTGGGTGACCAGGCCGCGTTTGAGCCGCGAGAAGTGCTGGCCCAGCGTCACCGCGGCGAACCCACCGGCGGCGATCAGGAACAGGACCCAGCTGCCCACTGTGGACAGATTGCCGTTGGCGACCTTGAACAACACGTCCGAAGTGCTGATGCCGAGCGTGCCGCCCTCACCGATGAACTGGAGGATGACACCCTGCCAGGCGAGGAAGAGCGCCAGCGTCACGACGAACGAGGGCATGCCGATCTTCGAGACGAGGAAGCCGGTGAGGACACCGATCGCGCCACCGACGCTGATCGCGAGGAGCATCTCGATCCACGCGTTGGCCGCGGTTCCCGACAGCACGAGCGCGATGGCGAGCACGGCGAACCCGACGCCGGCCCAGATCCGCAGGATCACCCCGAGCAGAGCGGCGATCGCGAGGACGACGAGGAACGCGATGAACACGCCGTTCCCCATACCGCCCAACAGGTTTCCGTTGCGCACGTAGTGCATCGCCAGCACCGCGGCGGTGACACCGGAGGCCGTACCTGCGGAGAGGTCGATCTCGCCGAGCAGCAGCACGAACACGATGCCCATCGCGATGATCGCCTTGCCGGCGCCCTGTGCCATCAGGTTCGCGATGTTGTTCATCGTCAGGAAGGTGTCCGACAGCGAGGCGAACACGATCACCAGCACGAGCAGGCCGAGCAGCGCCGGGAGCGAACCCAGCTGTCCGGCCTTGAGCCGGGAGAAGTAGTCGCCGACGGCTTCGCGCGTCGACATCGATGTCGTGTCGATGCCGAAGTCCGTGATGGCCGCCGACGGGTTGAGCGCGGCGGCCGCCGACTTGCCCCCCTCCGGCGAGGCGGGCTTTGCAGGTGTCTCAGTCATTTCCGGTTCTTTCTCGCCTCGGGTCAGAGGACGGCGGCTTCGGGGCGGGCAAGGCCGAGGTCGCCGGAGCGACCGGCGGTGATCAGTTCCACGACCTGGCCGTGGGTGACGTCCTTGGTGTGCACCTCGGCGACGAGACGGCCGAGGTAGAGCACCGCGATCCGGTCGGCGACCTCGAAGACGTCGGCCATGTTGTGGCTGATCAGCACCACACCGAGGCCCTGTTCGGCGAGGCGGCGGACGAGGTCGAGCACCTGACGGGTCTGCGCGACACCGAGCGCGGCGGTGGGCTCGTCGAGCAGGACGACCTTCGAATCCCACAGCACGGACTTCGCGATCGCGACGGTCTGCCGCTGCCCGCCCGAGAGGGCCGAAACGGGCGTACGGACCGATTTCACGGTGCGGACCGAGAGCGACGCGAGCGTCTCGCGGGCCGCCTTCTCCATGCTGGCCTCGTCGAGCAGCCATTTGCTGCCGCGTTCCCGGCCGAGGAACATGTTCTGCACGATGTCGAGGTTCTCGGCCAGCGCGAGGTCCTGGTAGACGACCTCGATGCCCAGATCCGCGGCGTCGCGCGGGCCGTGGATGTTCACCTGCTTGCCCTGGAACGTCACCGTTCCCGAGTCGTAGCCGTGGATCCCGGCGATCGACTTGACCAAAGTGGACTTACCGGCGCCGTTGTCGCCGACCAGCGCGGTGACCTCACCGGCCCGCACGTTGAAGTCCACGTCGTGGAGGACGTGGACCGGCCCGAAGCTCTTGTTCAGCTGCTTCAGTTCGAGGATGGGTTCACTCATGGGGGTTCTCGAATTCTCCCGGCTGGGTACCGGGCCGGTGCGCGCTGTCGGGAGCACGCACCGGCCCGGTCGTCTGGATTTAACGGGTCAGGAGATACCGAGCTGCGTGCACGCCGCGGCCAGGTCGCCACCGCAGATCTCGGCGGCCTTGACGTAGCCCTGCGTCACGACCTCCTTGACGCCGTCCTTGGTGGTCAGCTTCGGCTCGAGGAGCACGGACTTGACCTCGCGGTTGCCCTTCGGGTCCTTCGCCTTGCCGGTGGCCAGCGCGTCGGCGCCCGCCTTGTCGCCCTTGGCCAGCAGGACGGCGAGCTTCGCCGCGGCCTCGGCCTCTTCCTTGATGGGCTTGAAGACCGTCATGTACTGGTCGCCGCGCAGGATCGCCATGAGGCCGTCCGCGGTGGCGTCCTGGCCGGTGACCGGGACCTTGCCGTTGAGGCCGTTCTTCTTCAGCACGGTGATGACCGCGCCGGCGAGACCGTCGTTCGCGGCGACGACGCCGTCGACCTTGCCCTTGTTGTCGGTCAGGATCTGCTCGAAGGTCTGGCCGCCCTTCTGGTTGTCCCAGTTGTCGATGGCCTGCTCGCGCACGAGCTTCAGGTCACCGGCGGCGAACTTCGGCTGCAGGACGGACTTCTGGCCGTTGGCGAACAGCGTCGCGTTGTTGTCGGTCGGGGCACCCTCGATCATGACGACCTCGGCGCCCTTCTTGTCCTTCAGCGCGTCGGCGAGGCCCTGGCCCTGGAGCTGGCCGACCTTCTCGTTGTCGAACGAGACGTAGTAGTCGGAGCTGCCGCCGAGGTTGAGGCGGTCGTAGTCGATCGTCGGGATGCCCGCGGCCTGCGCCTTGCGGGCGACCGCCGCGCCGACCTCGCCGTTGATGGCGGCGATGATGAGGACCTTGACGTTCTGCGCGATCATGCCGTCGGCCAGGGTGGTGAACTTCTGGACGTCGCCCTGGGCGTTCTGGACGTCGGCGTCGAAGCCCGCGTCCTTGAGCGCCTTGGTCAGGAAGGGCTTGTCGAAGGCTTCCCAGCGCGCGGAGGTGGCGGTCTCCGGCAGGATGACGCCGACCTTGCCACCGGCGGCGGCACCGCCCGGGGCGGGCGCGGACTGCGAGGAGTTGCCGCTGCCCGAGTCGGCGGTGTTGGCGCCACAGGCGGAGAGCACCAGGCCGGCGCCCACCGTCGCGGCGAGGAGGGTAAGGGTTCTGCTGCGCATCCTCTGTCCTTCCGGATCTTGCTCGCGGGCGGCGATCCCCGGAGGACCGGTCGCACCATCGCGCATATGTTGTGGGCGACAACATATGCCGCCGAACGGGTTTCGCGGAAGACGGCTGAATCGATTAAGCCGCATCAAATGGACACGGTTTGGCAACGTGGCCGTAGCAAGACGTACGAAGTCTAGGTGCGCTGACGGTGTGACCGCCACCACTCACTCAACGTGATCGGCGCCGAGGGGCTGAAGGGGACTTTCCCCACGTCACATACGGCGAAGGGAGCTTTCACCGCATGACATGCGGGGAAAGCTCCCTTCAGCTCCGCACGGAAGTACGGGACGGCTACCAGGAACGCAGGGTGACGATCCGCTCTTCGAGCTGTTCGACGGACGCCATCGCGGTCGGCGGTCCGCCGCAGACCCGGCGCAGCTCGTTGTGGATCGCGCCGTGCGGCTTCTTCGTCCGGTGGTGGTGCACGCCCACCAGCGCGTTCAGCTCCTTGCGCAGGCTGCCGAGCCGCTCGCTGACCGACTGCGGCCGCGCGACCGGCGCCGCCTCCTCGGCCTTGGGCTTGCGCCGCTTCTCGTCGGAGAGCTGCTCCTCCTGCCGCTTACGCAGCAGCGCGCGGACCTGGTCCGGCTCCAGCAGCCCCGGCAGGCCGAGGTACTCCTGCTCCTCGTCGGAGCCGGAGAACACCGCGGTGCCGAACGAGTTGCCGTCGTAGATCACCTGGTCGAGCTCCGCGGAGGCGCCCAGCGACGTGAACGCCTTCTCCTCCTCGCCCGGCTCGTCCTCGGTGCGGTTGGCCTGGGCCAGGAGTTCGTCGTCCCAGCCCTCCTTCTCGCGATGCGGCTTGCCGAGGACGTGGTCGCGCTGCGCCTCCAGCTCACTGGCCAGCTCCAGCAGCACCGGCACACTCGGCAGGAACACCGAAGCCGTCTCGCCGGGCTTGCGCGAACGCACGTACCGGCCGATGGCCTGCGCGAAGAACAGCGGCGTCGACGCGCTCGTGGCGTAGACACCGACGGCCAGACGCGGGACGTCGACGCCTTCGGACACCATCCGGACCGCGACGAGCCAGCGGTCGGTCGAATCGGAGAACTCCTTGATCCGCCCGGACGCCTTGGGGTCGTCGGAGAGGACGACCGTCGGGTTCTGGCCGGAGATGCGCTGCAGGATCTTGGCGTAGGCGCGCGCGGAGTCCTGGTCGGTGGCGATCACCAGGCCGCCCGCGTCCGGGATGCCGTTGGCCCGGAGCTGCGCGAGACGCGTGTCCGCGGCCTGCAGCACCGACGGGATCCACTCGCCCGCCGGGTCGAGCGCCGTGCGCCAGGCCCGCGCGTTCTGCTCGGCGGTCAGCGGCTCGCCGAGCCGCGCGGTGAACTCCTCCCCCGCGCTGGTGCGCCAGGAGGCCTCACCGGAATAGGCGAGGAAGACGACCGGCCGGACCACGCCGTCGGCGAGCGCGTCGGCGTAGCCGTAGGAATGGTCGGCCTTGCTGCGCTGGAAACCCGAGCCGTCGGCCTCGTAGGTGACGAACGGGATCGGCGAGTCGTCGCTGCGGAACGGCGTCCCGGTGAGCGCGAGACGACGGACGGCGGGGGTGAACGCCTCGCGGATCGCGTCGCCCCACGACTTCGCGTCGCCGCCGTGGTGGATCTCGTCCAGGATGACCAGGGTCTTGCGGTTCTCGGTGCGCACGCGGTGCAGCGTCGGATGCGCGGCGACCTGCGCGTAGGTGAGCGCGACACCTTGGTAGTCACGCGAGGTGACGCCGGTGCCGTTGCGGAAGTTCGAGTCGATCGCGATACCGGCGGCCGCGGCGGAGGCGGCCCACTGGTGCTTCAGGTGCTCGGTCGGCGCGACGATGGTGATCCGCTCGACGGTCCGGTCGCTCAGCAGCTCGGCGGCGATCCGGAGACCGAACACCGTCTTGCCCGCGCCCGGCGTCGCCACGGCCAGGAAGTCCTGCGGTTTCTTCGTGAGGTACTTCGTCAGCGCTCGCCGCTGCCAGGCACGCAGCGGGCGGGCCGTGCTGTCCTTCGCCGCGGGAGGCGCGCCAAGCTCGCCTCGATCGCGTTCAACCGTTTCCGACATGCCGGTTCCCCACCTCCCTCATCGAAAACCGCTGGTCAATCGCCTTGTCACAAGCGAAAACCCCCACTTGGGTATCCGGCGCGACGCCGGCGCCTGAGGTGAGGGCACTGGAGAAGAGCCTACCTCGCGGGCCCGTGGAACGCGGGAAGCGCCACCCCCGTTGTCGGGTTACTCACCCGAAAACCCAGGGGTGGCGAGCCGAATGGCGCGGCATGGACCATGCTGGACACCGTCAAGGGCGCTCGGCGCCGGCGGAGGAGCTGCATGAGCGAGGAGAACGGCCGTCCCGGCACGGCCGCCGAGGTCGCGAAGGGCCGCAGGGGTCCGTTGCGCCTGCTCAGCCGCACGCTCAGCAAGGCGTGGGACGGCAACATCTTCTCCGAGGCCGCCGAAGCCGCCTTCTGGCAGACACTCTCCCTGCCGCCGCTGCTGCTCGGTCTCCTCGGTTGCCTCGGCTTCGTCGGCGACTGGTTCGGCCAGGAGGTCGTGACCGCGGTCCACGACCGGATCATCACCTTCAGCAAGACGATCTTCAGCGACAACGCCGTCCACGACATCATCGAGCCGACGGTCAACAGCATCCTGTTCGTCGGCAAGGGAGAGATCGTCTCCGTCGGCTTCCTGATCTCCCTGTGGGCCGGTTCGTCGGCGATGTCGTCGTTCGTCGACGCGATCACCGTCGCGCACGACCAGTACGGCGTCCGCAACGACGTCTGGCAGCGGATCTTCGCGCTGCTGCTGTACCTGGCCGGGCTGGTCATCCTGGTGGTCGGGCTGCCGCTGCTGGCGATCGGGCCGGATCTGCTCCCCCAGTTCTTCCCCACCGACTGGCGCGGCACGGTGTCGTACTGGGTCGGCACGCTGTACTACCCGGTGCTGGCCGTGATGATCGTGCTGGCGCTGACGACGCTGTACAAGCTGGCCCTGCCGCGCAGGCTGCCGTGGCACCGCGGGCTGCCGGGCGCGATGCTCGCCATGGTCGTGTTCCTGCTCTCCAGTATCGGGCTGCGGATCTACCTGAACTGGATCACCAAGACCGGCTACACCTACGGCGCGCTCGCCGCGCCGATCGCGTTCCTGTTGCTGATGTTCTTCATCGGGCTCGCGGTGGTCGGCGGCGCGTACTTCAACAGCGCGATCCAGGAACTGTGGCCCGCCAAGGCGACGAAACGCCAGCGCCGGAAATGGCGGCGGCTGGAAATGGAACGCGCCAGCGAACGGATCCGTGCCGAAGAGGGCCGCAAACTGTGGGAACGGACGACCGTCCCGCTCCGCCGCCCCCGCCAGAACGGCGATTCCCCCGATGGTGACGCGCAACACGCTTCAGAACAATCGGTGAACGAAGAAACGCAGAGCGAAACCGATTCGGTGACCGAACGGCGAAGTTGAGCGGGACCTCATCCCGAAGTCGTACTCCGATTCCACCCGTGGTGTGAATCCACTCCACCCCCTCCCGTGAAAAGCTCGCGGTAATCCGCACGTTCCCGAGCTGTCTTCCTGGGGGATCCCGTCATGTCCACGCTGGCCAGACTGAGCCTGCGCAACCGAAGTCTCATCGGGCTGCTCGCCCTGGTGGTGATCGGCTTCGGCGCCTTCGCCCTGCCGCAGCTGAAGCAGCAGCTGTTCCCGTCACTGCAGTTCCCGCAGGCGCAGGTCATCACGCCGTACGCGGGCGCGTCGCCGGACGCGGTCGACCGTCAGGTCACCGAGCCGCTCGAAGGCGGTCTGCAGGGTTTGAAGGGGCTCGAAGAACTGAGCTCGACGTCGTCGGAGGGGCTGTCGCGGATCACCGCGCAGTTCGAATTCGGCACGGACATCGACGCGGCCGTCGGGCAGATCCAGCGCGTCGTCGACGGGCTCAAGGCCCGCCTGCCGCAGAACAGCGAGCCGACGGTTTCGGCGGGGTCCACCGACGATCTCCCGGTCGTGCTGCTCGCCGCCGGGACCACCGGTGACCCGCAGGCGCTCGCGCCCGCGCTGACCGGGGAGGTCGCGCCGGAACTGCGCAAGATCGACGGCGTCCGCGAGGTCGAGGTGACCGGTGCGCGGCAGCCGCGGGTCACCATCGCGCTGGACTACGCGAAGCTTGCGGCCGCGGGGGTCGACCCGTCGTCCATCGCCACCACGTTGCAGACCGCCGGTGCCGCCGTCCCGGCCGGAACGCTGACGGAAGGCGGCAAGACGCTCACCGTCCAGGTCGGCGGCGGACCGACCACAGTGGACACGATCAAGAACCTTTACCTGACGCCCGCTTCTCGTCCCGGGGCGCAGGCTAAACCGGTGAAGCTCGGTGATGTCGCGGACGTCCAGGCCGGCTTCGCGCCGCCGACGTCGATCACGCGCACCAACGGCAAGCCGAGCCTCGGGCTCTCGATCACCATGGTGGAGAACGGGAACGCGGTCGCGATCTCGGAAGCGGTGCGGGACAAGCTGCCCGAGCTGTCGAAGAAGATCGGCGCCGAGATGAGCGTCGTGTTCGACCAGGGCACCCCGGTCAAGGACGCGATCAGCGGCCTGACCACCGAAGGCCTGCTGGGACTGGCGTTCGCGGTCGTGGTGATCCTGCTGTTCCTGATGTCGGTGCGCTCGACGCTGGTGACGGCGGTGTCGATCCCGCTTTCGGTGGTCGTGGCGCTCCTGGCGTTGTGGACCGGCGATCTCTCGCTGAACCTGCTCACCCTCGGCGCGCTCACCATCGCCATCGGGCGGGTGGTCGACGACTCGATCGTGGTGCTGGAGAACATCAAACGACATCTGGCCTACGGCGAGGAGAAGCAGCGCGCGGTGCTCGACGGCGTGCGCGAGGTCGCGGGTGCCGTGACGTCGTCCACCCTCACCACGGTCGCGGTGTTCCTGCCGATCGCCTTCGTGGGCGGGTTCGTCGGCGAGCTGTTCTCACCGTTCGCGATCACGGTCACCGTGGCGCTGCTGGCGTCGCTGCTGGTCTCGCTGACGATCGTGCCGGTGCTGGCGTACTGGTTCCTCAAGCCGCCCAAGGCCCCGGCCGACGAACGCGAGGCCGAGCTGACGCGCCAGGCCGCCGAGGAGAAGGAACGCCGCGGGCTGCTGCAGCGCGGGTACGTGCCGGTGATCCGGTTCGCGACCCGGCGCCGCGTCACCGTCGTGCTGCTGGCGCTGATCATCTTCGGCGGCACGGTCGGGCTGGCCTCGCGGCTGAACACGAACTTCCTCGACCAGTCCGGCTCGACGACGCTGAGCCTTTCGCAGAAGCTGCCGCCCGGCACCAGTCCCGAGGCCAAGGAGAAGGCCGCGGGCGCGGTGGAGCAGGCGCTCGCCGCCGAACCGGCCGTCGAGACCTACCAGGTCAGCATCGGCGGGGGCAACTTCTTCGGCGGCGGCGGGACGGCGACCAGCATCCAGGTCACCGTCGCCAAGGACACCGACCTCGACGCGCTGTCGGATCGCCTGCGGGGCAAGCTGGACAAGCCGGAACTCGGCGAGGTCAAGATCGGCGCGGAAGCGGGCGGGTTCAACTCCGACCAGATCTCGATCACCGTCACCGCACCGGACGAAGCGGCGCTGAAGCCCGCCGCCGAGCAGGTCCGCCAGGCCCTGTCCGGCGTCCCGGACCTCACCGAGGTGACCAGTGACCTCGCGCAGGGCTCGCCGCGTGTGCAGGTCGAGGTCGACGCCGCGAAGGCCGCCGCGAGCGGGCTTTCGGCGACCACGATCGGCCAGATCGCGAACCAGGCCATCGCCGGCCGCACGGTGACCCAGCTGCCGGTCGACGGCAGGCGCACGGACATCGTGCTGCGCGCGGGCACGGCCCCGGTGTCGGTCGACGCGGTCAAGGCGCTGCCGATCCCGAGCGCGACCGGCGTGGTGCGGCTAGATTCCGTCGCCACCGTGTCCACAGTGGACGGACCGGCCGCGGTGCACCGCACCTCGGGCGAGCTCAGCACCACGGTCACCGCCAAGAACACCGGAGCGGACCTGGCCGCCACCACGAAGGCCATCCAGTCCAAATTGGACGGACTGACCTTCAGCGGCGGCGCGGCGTACAAGCTCGGCGGGGTCAGCGAGGATCAGCAGGAGGCGTTCGGGAACCTGTTCCTCGCGCTGCTGGCCGCGGTCGCGATCGTGTACCTGATCATGGTGGCGACGTTCCGCAGCCTGATCCAGCCGCTGATCCTGCTGGTGTCGATCCCGTTCGCGGCGACCGGCGCGATCGGGCTGCTGCTGGCCACCGGGACCGCGCTGGGGCTGCCCGCGCTGATCGGGATGCTGATGCTCGTCGGCATCGTGGTGACCAACGCGATCGTGCTGATCGACCTGATCAACCAGTACCGGGCTTCGGGGATGAGCGTCGCCGACGCCGTCGTCGAAGGCGGGCGGCGACGGCTGCGGCCGATCCTGATGACCGCGGCGGCGACCATCTTCGCGCTGGTCCCGATGGCGCTCGGGCTGACCGGGCAGGGCGGGTTCATCGGGCAGCCGCTGGCGATCGTGGTGATCGGCGGGCTCGTCAGCTCGACCCTGCTGACGCTGATCCTGGTGCCGACGCTGTACACAATGGTCGAGACGCGGAAAGAGAAGCGCCGCGCCAAGAAGGCGGCCCGCCGGTCCCCGGCGGCGGAAGCTCCGTCCTCCGAGACGCTGACGCCGGAACCGACCGCATAGGGTCTCGTGAGTGGTAAGGACGGTTAGAACCGTCCTTACCACTCACGAGCCTGCGGGAGTCACGCCTTACGGAACCGCCAGGTCTTGCTGTCGAAGGCCACGCACCAGGAAGGTGACAGCACGACGACCCGCAGGGTCCCGTCGGCGGCGACGTCGATGCCCTCGGTCTCGAAGTTCCCGCTGCAGGTGCTCTTCAGCGGCAGCTGCCCCAGCGACGTCACCCGCCCGGTCACGTCCGAACCGGACAGCGCGCCGGAAAGATCCACCTGCAGCAGCGGCTTCGTGGTCCCGAAGAGCGACCCTTCGGGATCGTCGGACGAGCACAGCAGCCGGGTCGCGGTGACGAAGTCGCAGCCCTGGATGTCCCGCACCGGCTTGTCGAGCCGGATCGCGGACGAGTACGGCAGGTTCGCCGAGGGATTCGTGTGCGCGACGCCGGGCATCGGGTGCACGAGGAGCCGGTCCATCGTGCCCCACTCGCCCGCCACCATCCAGCGCGCGTCGGGGGTCACGGCGGCGAACGAGTTGTTGTTCGCCTCCCACGATTCCAGCGTGTGCGTGTAGTTCGCCCACTTCCCGTCGGGCGATTCGACGCGGAAGAGCTTCGCTCCCCGGTCGTCGCGCTGGTACGGCTCGACGTACCAGCCTTGCGCGGAGCCCGGGTCGCCGACGTGGTTCCAGCCCTGGGTCGAGAGGCTCATCGGGACGGTCGCGATCCCGGTGTAGCGGTAGATCGTCCCGGACGGCCGTTCGACGGTGGCCAGGCCCTGGCCCTCGTCGAGCGGGCGGGCGTTGTCCGAACCGACCGTGGTCCAGCCGGTGACGGCTTGGGCGGCGGCGGGTGAGAACACCGCGACCAACGCGGCGATGGCGAGCACGATCCCGGTTCTACGCATGAAGGCTCCGTCCCGGCTGGGTTTCGCTGGCGGGTACTGATTACCAGCGAAAACCGGGCCGGGCAGCCACCATGTGAAGGATTTTCAGATTTTGTCCGGTTTCGGACACCGGACGGACACTCAGTCGCCCGGCTTGAGACCGTCGTAGATCTTCTTGCAGTCCGGGCAGACCGGCGAACCGGGCTTCGCCGACTTCGTCACCGGGAAGACCTCACCGCACAGCGCCACCACGTGCGTGCCCATGACCGCGCTTTCGGCGATCTTGTTCTTGCGCACGTAGTGGAACATCTTCGGCGAATCGTCGTCGGTGCCGTCGGTGCCCTCGGGACGGGTATCCGGCTTCGGAAGGGTCTGAGTACTCACCCCTCCATAATGCCCCAAATCCTCCTGCGCACACCGGCGACCTGGCAGGATCTCGCCCATGTTCCAGAAGGTGCTCGCGACGTTCGGCTCGGGCGGGGCGAAGATCGACGCCCGGCTGCTCGACCGCACGGTCTCCCCCGGCCGCCCGTTGCGCGGCGAGGTCCTGCTGCTCGGCGGCGAAGTCGATCAAGAGATCAACGGTCTCTCGGTGAAACTGCTCGCCAGGGTCACCGTCCCCGACGAACGCCGCCCCGGCGTCGAGGACCTCGAGTTCGGCACCCAGCAGCTGGCGGGCAACGAGCGGATCGGGCCCGGCCAGCAGGTCCGGATCCCGTTCGAGGTGGCCTTGCCCTGGGAGACGCCGATCTCCAGCGTCTTCGGCAAACCGCTGACCGGGATGGCCGTCGGCCTGCAGACCAGCCTCGACATCGCGAACTCCGTCACCGACCCGGTCGACGTCGACGGCGCCGCGATCGAGCCGCTGCCCGCGCAGAAACGGATCTTGGACGCCTTCAGCCGGATCGGCTTCGTCTTCCGCGAGGCCGTGCTGGAACGCGGCCGGGTGGACGGCGCGGTCCAGCAGCTCCCGTTCTTCCAGGAGATCCGCTTCACCCCCTCGCCACGGTTCGCGCCCGTCTTCACCTCGGTGGCGGTGACCTTCCTGTCCTCGCCGTCGGAGACGCAGGTCGTGCTGGAGGTGACCAAACGGGTCCGGGTGTCCAAGAGCGGCGGGTTCGGCGGACGCGGCCAGGAGTTCCTCGGCCTGTTCAAGGTCGACCACGCCGCGGTGGAGCGGGTCAAGTGGGAGCCGCAGCTCGAAGGCTGGCTGCACGAGGTGGCCAAGGCACGCGGGATCTTCGACTGATGGACTGGCCGACCGCGATCACCCGGCTCGGTGGCGATCACCGGATCGCCGCCGTCGCGTGGGACGACCTGCAGACCCGTTACGCCGAACCACACCGCCGCTACCACGACCTCCGGCACGTCACGGCCGTCGCCCGGGACAGCGGGGCCCTCGCCGTCGCCTTCGGCCTGGGCGCCCGCGAGCGCGCGCTCGTCGCCATCGCGGCGTGGACGCACGACGTCGTCTACGACGCCCGCCCCGGCGAGGACGAACGGGCCAGCGCCGCCTGGACCCGCGACGAACTCACCAACGCCGGTGTCCCCGCGGCCGACGTCGAACGTGCCGGGGAGCTGGTCCTCAGCACGATCCACCACGCGGCTCCCGACGAAGACCTCCTCGCCACGGCGCTGCTGGACGCCGACCTCGCGATCCTCGGCGCCGCGCCGGAGGACTACGAGCAGTACGCGAACGGTGTCCGGGAGGAGTACTCGATCTACTCCGACGAGGACTGGCGGGCCGGACGCACGGCGGTGCTGAAGAACCTGCTGGCCAGGCCGCGGCTGTACCGCAGCGACATCGCGCGGGCACGCTGGGAGGGCAAGGCGCGCGAGAACCTCTCGAACGAACTGACCCGATGGCGTGACGCGGACCCACATCACCGATGATGTTCGTTCGTGACTCCGCAACTGTCCCTTCACGAAGAGGTCGCCTCCGCCCTCGCCGGCGGTGACCCCGTCGTCGCGCTGGAGAGCACCATCCTCTCCCACGGTCTCCCGCCCGGCCGCAACCTCGACGTCGCCCGGCGGCTGGAGAAGGTCGTGCGCGACGGCGGCGCCGTCCCCGCGACCATCGCCGTCCTCGACGGCGTCCCCCTGATCGGCCTCACCGGCGAGCAGCTGGAACGCGTCTGCGCGCCCGGCGCGGACCTGGACAAGCTCTCCCTGCGTGACATCGGCCCGGCCGTCGGCCTCGGCCGCTCCGGCGCGACCACGGTCGCGAGCACCGCGGCACTGGCCGCCGCGGCCGGGATCGGCATGTTCGCCACCGGCGGGCTCGGCGGTGTGCACCAGGGTGCGGCACAGAGCTGGGACGTGTCGGCGGATCTGGGCGTGCTCGCGAAGGTGCCGACGACGGTCGTCTGCTCGGGCGTGAAGTCGGTGCTCGACATCGCCGCGACCCTCGAGGTGCTGGAGACCAACTCGGTGCCGGTGCTGGGTTACCGCACCTGCGAGTTCCCGGCGTTCTACCTCCGCTCGTCCGGTTTCGAGGTGCCGTGGCGGGTCGACGACGCCGCGCAGGCCGCCGCGGTCATCGCCGCGCACCGGGCGCACGCGTCTTCCGGTGTACTGCTGGCGAATCCGATCCCGGAAGCGTCCGAAATGGACCGGGAGCTGCACGACCGCCTGCTCGCCGAAGGGCTGGAACTCCTCAAGGCCCGTGGCGTGCACGGGAAGGACGTCACGCCGGTGCTGCTGGAGCACTTCCACACCGCCAGCGAAGGCGTGAGCCTCGACGCGAACGAAGCCCTGGTGCTGTCCAACGCGGAACTGGCCACTTCGGTCGCCGTCGCCCTCGTGAAGAGCGCCGCATGAGCGGCATCGTCGTCGTCGGCGACGTCGGTCTCGACGTCGTCGCACGGCACGAAGGTCCCATCCCGCACGGCGGCGACATCCGGGCGAAGGTCCATTTCACCAGCGGCGGCGCGGGCGCGAACACCGCGCTGTGGCTGCGGGCCGAGGACACCGAGACCACACTGGTCGCGCGGATCGGGGACGACTCCGGCGGCCGCATGGTGAAAAGCGAACTGGAAGCGGCGGGCGTCCGCTGCGAGTTCGCGGTGGACCCCGAGGAACCGACGTTCTGCGTCGTCGTGCTCGTCGACGGCGCCGGTGAGCGGAGCATGCTGGCCGACCGCGCGGCCAACGCGAAGTTCAGCCCGGAGGACATCACCGAGGCGGCGCTGGCCGGGGCGAGTCACCTGCACCTCTCGGGGTACGTCCTGCTGTACCCGTCGTCACGGCCCGCGGCGCTCGCCTCGCTCGCGGCGGCGAAGAAGGCCGGGCTGACGACGTCGGTCGACCCGCAGGCGGCGACGCTGATCACCGATCCCGCGGCCTTCCTCGACGACGTGCGCGGTGTGGACCTGCTGATGCCGAACACCAGCGAGCTCGTCGCGCTGACCGGGTCGAGTGATCCCGAGGCGGCGAAGGAACTGCTGGACTACGTCGGCGAGGTCGTGGTCACCGCCGGTCTCGACGGCGCCAGCTGGGTGGACGCGAGCGGCACCATCACCTCGGTGCCCGCGCAGCCGGCGGAGTGCGTCGACTCGACCGGCGCCGGGGACGCCTTCGACGCCGGTGTGCTGGCGGCGTGGCTGCGCGGCGAGTCCACGGTGGAGGTGCTTCGGGCCGGGACGCGGCTGGGTGCCCGCGCGGTTTCGAAGGTCGGCCCGCAGCCGTAGTCCCACCCCTCGTGAGTGGTGAGGACGGTTCTAACCGTCCTTACCACTCACGAGGCGCGAAACGGGTCAGCCGCCGTCGATGACGCGGTGGCCGGAGCTCTCGATGCGGGTCGGTTCGGACTGGTACCGGTTGACCTTCTCGCTCTTGCGCGGCGGCCGGTCGTTGGCGACCAGGACGGCGATCCACGGCAGCGGGATCGAGATCGCGATCAGCGCCAGCGCGAGCCACCAGGTCTGGTAGAAGATCCCGGCGAGGATGAGGCACGGGATGCGGAACGACATCATGATGATGTACTTCCGCTTCCGCTTGGCCAGCTGGTCTTCGTAGGACGGGGCGGCTTCGGTGATCAGCACCGGAGCGGGTTCCCTCGGTTCGGGACCGTGGGCGGGCGCGTTCACAGCACCACCTCCGGCTTCCATGCTCCCACTCGCCGGGCTCATCCGACACCCGGGTGGGTGAGCCGGTGCAAAGCCGCGACCACGAGTGTCTCGACGCCTGCCGAAAGCGTCGGATGCGGGACCGGCGCGAAGAGCGGCGAATGGTTCGACGGGATGTCCTGTTCGAAGCGCCCGGCGGTCATCGCGGCGATCACCTTGCCCTCGTCCAGGCCGCCGACCAGCCAGAACACCGACGGAACCCCGGCGGCGCGGCCGAATTCGCTGAAGTCCTCGCTGCCGGTGACCAGCGGCGCGGGCATCACCCGGCCCTCGCCGAAGTGGTCGCGGAAGGCGGCGGTGAGCCCCTCGGTGGCCGCGTCGTCGTTCTCGGTGACCGGGAACGCGCCGATCCGCTCGATCTCCGGCGGTTTCGGCGCGCCCGCGGTGGCCGCCTCGCCCTGGACGATCCGCTCGACCGCCGCGACGACCTTCTCCCGCACGGCCTGGTCGAACGACCGGATGTTGACTTCGAGGACGGCATGGTCGGCGATGATGTTGTGCGCGGTGCCGACGTGCAGTGACCCCACGGTCACCACCGCCGATTCGGTCGCCGAGATCTCCCGCGAAACGATGGTCTGCAGCTTGAGCACCACGGACGCGGCGAGCACGGCGGGATCCACCGTGGTCTCGGGGCGCGAGCCGTGCCCGCCCCGGCCGTGCAGGGTGATGCGGAGCGCGTCGGTCGCCGCCATGATCACGCCCGGCCTGGTCAGCACCCAGCCCGCGGGACCGGGCACGACATGCTGGCCGAGCACGACGTCGGGCTTGCCGGCGGGTGCGAAGACGCCGTCGCGGACCATGCCGGCGGCACCGTCCCCGGCCTCCTCCCCCGGCTGGAAGACGACCATGAGCGTGCCGGACCAGTGCTCGCGTCCGGCCGCGAGCAGCGACGCGGCGCCGGAGAGCCAGGTGGCGTGCATGTCGTGACCGCAGGCGTGCATCACCGGGACGTCGCGGCCGTCGGCGTCGACCCCGCGCGCGGTGCTCGCGTACGGCAGGCCGGTCTTCTCCTCGACCGGCAGCGCGTCGATGTCGGCGCGCAGCATCACCTTCGGGCCGGGGCCGTTGCGCAGCACGCCCAGGACGCCGGTGCGCCCGATGCCGGTGTGCACCTCGTAACCGTCGGCCTCCAGGCGCCGCGCCAGTTCGGCGGCGGTGCGGGTTTCGGCGAACGACAGCTCCGGATGCCGGTGGAGGTCGGTGTACAGGTCTTCCAATCCGGGCAGCGCCGCCTTCAGCGGTGCCAGGACACTCTCAAGGCTCACGACCTCATCCTGGCAGTATTACCGAACGTGAGCACACGAGCGGCCCTCCCCGAACTGTCCGACGACGTCTGCGCGAGGCTCCGTGACGCCTTCCGCCGGACGGGTTACGACGCCGACGGCGTGGTCGGCGCCCTCGGCTCAGCGCACGGCGCCCTCGGGCGCGGCGAACCCGAACTCGCCTACCGCGCGACCCGCGACGCGGGGGAACTCGGCACGCTGATCCGGCTGTTCCTGCTGGGTTCGACCGAACCGGAGAAGGACGTCGAGGCCGCGTTCGCGCCGCTGTCCCTCGATGACGCGGTCGCCGCCACCCTGCTCGTCCCCGCGGCCGACGGCTACCGCGCCGGTCTCGACGTCCGCCCGCACGGCGACGACGAAGGCTCGTGGTGGGTCGTCGCCGACCTCGACGCCGACATCCTGGGCCGGACCGTGCCCGAAGACCACGTGCTCGGCGTCGGGCACGCCTCCCTCAGCCTGATCCGCGCGACCAGCCGCCGCGAGGTCGGCAGCCTGCTCGACGTCGGCACGGGCAACGGCGTCCAGGCGCTGCACGCCACCCGACACGCGAAGAAGGTCACCGCGACCGACGTCTCGGCCCGCGCGCTGGCGCTCGCCGCGGCCACGTTCCGGCTCAACGAGCTGGACGTCGAACTCGTCCGGGGTGAATGGTTCGCGCCGGTCGCGCGGCGCCGGTTCGACCAGATCGTCTGCAATCCGCCGTTCGTGGTGGGCCCGCCGCGCGTCGACTACACCTACCGTGACTCCGGTCTCGCCGGTGACGACGCCAGCGCGCTCGTGGTGCGGCAGCTGCCCGGGTTCCTCAACGACGGCGGCACCGGTCAGCTCCTGGCGTCCTGGCTGCACGTGAAGGGCGAGGATTGGGGCGATCGGGTGACCCGCTGGCTGCCCGCCGAGACCGACGCGTGGTTCGTCCAGCGGGACATCGCCGATCCGGGCCTCTATGTCGGCACGTGGCTGCGCGACGCGGGCATCGACCCGCGCTCCCCCGAAGGCCGGGCGAAATCGGGCGCCTGGCTCGATTGGTTCGCCGAAAACGACGTCCAGGGCATCGGTTTCGGCTTCGTCACCCTGCGCCGGGCGGACGGCGCGACCCCGACGATCGTCTGCGAGGACCTGCGCCAGGCCTACGACGACCCGCTGGGCGCCGAGGCCGCGAACTGGCTCGATCGGGTGGAATGGCTTCGCACCAACGGGGATTCGCTCCTCGATGTCCGGTTCCGGGTCCCGGAGACCGTTCTCCTGGAGAGCGTCGCCGAGCCGGGCGAGGAGGGCTGGGCCACGACCGTCCAGCGGCTGCACCGCACCGACGGTCCCGGTTGGTCGCACGAAGTGGACGAGCTCGCGACACGGCTGCTCGCCGGCTGCCAGGGCGCGTTGCCCTTGGAGGACCTGATCGTGCTCCTGGCGGCCGCCCAGGGCCTGGAACCGGAGGAACTGGCCGAAGCCGCGTTGCCCGTCGTCCGGGAACTGGTCCGGCACGGCATGCTGCTGCCCGCCGTCTGATGCGGGCGGTGGTGGCGAGGGTCACGGAAGCGAGCGTGACCGTCGGCGACGAGGTGACCGGCGCCATCGGCGAGCCGGGTTTGCTGGTGCTGCTGGGAATCCACGTCGACGACGATGCGTCGAAGGTGCCGGCGATGGCCCGCAAACTGCACGAAGCTCGCATACTTCGCGACGAGGAGTCGTGCGCCACCACCGGCGCTCCGCTTCTCGTCGTAAGCCAATTCACCCTTTACGGCGACACCCGCAAAGGTCGCCGTCCCTCCTGGACCGCGGCCGCCCGGCCCGAGGTCGCCGAACCGCTCGTGACGGCCGTCGTCGACGCGTTGCGCGAACGCGGAGCCCGGGTCGAAACCGGCCGGTTCGGGGCCATGATGGCGGTCCGGAGCGTGAACGACGGTCCGTTCACGCTCCTCATAGAGGTCTAGACCACGTTTCTTCGTCCCCGGCACGGGCATTCTCAGGAAAAGCTCAGGGTTGGTCGAGCAACGCCCCAGGTCAGCCGCCCGTCTCCTCTATAGCGGCCGGGAACGTTTTCGGACCTCCCGGCGTTGAGCCAAGTGTCCAGCCAAGCTGGGCCGACGAGGAGTAGCCGGTTTTCCACAGGGCCTGCTACGCCGAGGCGGATCCGGCGGACACATCGCAGCACGTTCAGCCCGTGACCGGGGAGGCAGAATGTCAGTCCAGACTCTCGAACGCGAAGCGCGCGGGATTCGCGAGCGCCGTATCCCGGCGCAATCCACCCAGGAGCCGGTGAGCACGGGGGCGCTCACCGACGCCGACCTCGACGCCCAGAGCCCGGCCGCGGACCTCGTTCGCGTGTACCTCAACGGAATCGGCAAGACGGCGCTGCTGTCCGCCGCCGACGAGGTCGAGCTGGCCAAGCGCATCGAAGCCGGCGTGTTCGCCCAGCACATGCTGGACACGGCCGAGGGCCTCACGCCGAAGCGGCGTTCGGAGATGTCCGCCCTCGTGCGTGACGGACACAGCGCGAAGAACCACCTGCTGGAGGCGAACCTCCGCCTCGTGGTCTCGCTCGCGAAGCGGTACACCGGCCGGGGGATGCCGCTGCTCGACCTGATCCAGGAGGGGAACCTGGGTCTGATCCGCGCGGTGGAGAAGTTCGACTACTCCAAGGGGTTCAAGTTCTCGACGTACGCCACCTGGTGGATCCGCCAGGCCATCACCAGGGGGATGGCCGACCAGGGACGCACCATCCGGCTGCCGGTCCACCTGGTGGAACAGGTGAACAAGCTGGCCCGCATCAAGCGCGACCTGCACCAGCAGCTCGGCCGGGACGCCACCCACGAGGAGCTGGCCGCCGAATCGGGCATTCCGGCGCACAAGATCTCGGACCTGCTCGACCACTCGCGTGACCCGGTGAGCCTCGACATGCCGGTCGGCACCGAGGAGGACGCCCCGCTCGGTGACTTCATCGAGGACTCCGAGGCGACCGACGCCGAGAGCGCCGTGATCTCCGGTCTGCTCCAGGACGACCTGCGCCGCGTGCTCGCGACGCTGGACGACCGCGAGTCCCAGGTGATCCGCCTGCGCTACGGCCTCGACGACGGCCAGCCGCGCACGCTCGACCAGATCGGCAAGCACTTCGGGCTCTCCCGTGAGCGCGTTCGTCAGATCGAGCGAGAGGTCATGTCGAAGCTGCGTCAAGGTGAGCGGGCGGACCGCCTGCGCGCCTACGCTTCGTAGCGCCACAGAGCCATTCGGCGCGGAAAAAGCAACACCCGTTCGGCAGCGTTGACTTATGACCTGCGTCACGAGACCGTCGAGCAGGTAAAAAGTCTTCGCGGTCGGGTGTTCGCGCCCGGATCGCTTTCCCCGGGAGGTCGGGTCCGTCGGGGTGGGCCCGGCCTCCCGAACTATTTGTGGGGCGCGGCGACAAATTGCAGCGCGGGAATTGCATTCGGTCCCGAGCCTCGTGAGTGGTAAGTGCCGTTAGAACGACACTTACCACTCACGACCCGCTGGCGTCCGCACCCGCCGGCAGTGGCCTCGGTTACGTCAGCCGTGGCCTCTCGGGCGCCTTGCCCGGGCTTGGGTACCGTGGGCGGGTTCCCGATGCCGGCAAAGGAGCCCGCGCAGTGGCGCCCACCACGTTCCAGTACACCGAAGTCCTTCCGCTCGCGAAGGACACCCGCACCGAGTACCGGCTGATCGGCACCGAAGGTGTCGAGGTCGTCGAAGCCGCGGGCCGGAAGTTCCTCAAGGTCGAGCCCGAGGCGCTGACCAAGCTCGCCAAGACCGCGATCACCGACATCCAGCACCTGTTGCGCACGTCACACCTGGCGCAGCTGCGTGCGATCGTCGACGACCCCGAGGCCAGCGGCAACGACCGGTTCGTCGCGATGGACCTGCTGCGCAACGCGGCCATCTCCGCCGGCGGCGTCCTCCCGATGTGCCAGGACACCGGCACCGCGATCGTGATCGGCAAACGCGGCGAAGGCGTGCTCACCGGCGCCGACGACGAGCGCGCGCTCTCCCGCGGTATTTTCGACGCCTATCAGGAGTTGAATCTGCGCTATTCGCAGATGGCGCCGGTGAATTTCTGGGATGAGCGCAATACGGGTACCAACCTGCCTGCCCAGATCGAGCTCTATCACAAAGATGGACAGGGCGACCCGAGCTATGAATTCCTGTTCATGGCCAAGGGCGGCGGCAGCGCGAACAAGACGTTCCTCTATCAGGAAACGAAAGCCGTCCTGAACCCGAAGCGGCTCGCGAAGTTCCTCGACGAGAAGCTGCGCAGCCTCGGCACCGCGGCCTGCCCGCCGTACCACCTCGCGATCGTCGTCGGCGGCACGTCGGCGGAGTTCAACCTGAAGGTCGCGAAGCTGGCCTCGGCCCGCTATCTCGACGACCTGCCCACCGAGGGTTCCGAGCTGGGTCACGGTTTCCGCGACGTCGACCTCGAACAGCAGGTGCTGGAGATGACGCGCCAGTTCGGCATCGGCGCGCAGTTCGGCGGCAAGTACTTCTGCCACGACGTCCGCGTGATCCGCCTGCCGCGCCACGGCGCGTCCTGCCCGGTCGGGGTCGCCGTGTCGTGCTCGGCCGACCGCCAGGCGAAGGCGAAGATCACCGCCGACGGCGTGTTCCTGGAGCAGCTGGAGCGCGATCCGGCGCAGTTCCTGCCGGACGTCACCGAGGACGACCTGTCCGACGAGGTGGTGACCGTCGACCTCAACCGGCCGATGGCCGAGATCCGCGCCCAGCTCTCGCAGCTGCCGGTGAAGACCCGCCTTTCGCTGACCGGTCCGCTCGTCGTCGCCCGCGACATCGCGCACGCGAAGATCGCCGAGCGGCTCGACGCGGGTGAAGAGATGCCTCAGTACCTTCGCGACCACCCCGTGTACTACGCGGGCCCGGCGAAGACGCCCGAGGGCTACGCGTCGGGTTCCTTCGGGCCGACCACCGCGGGCCGCATGGACTCCTACGTCGAGCAGTTCCAGGCCGCGGGCGGTTCCCTGGTGATGCTGGCGAAGGGCAACCGGTCCAAGAAGGTGACCGCGGCGTGCAAGGAGCACGGCGGGTTCTACCTCGGCTCGATCGGCGGCCCGGCCGCGCGGCTCGCGCAGGACTGCATCAAGAAGGTCGACGTGCTCGAGTACGCCGAGCTGGGGATGGAAGCGGTCTGGAAGATCGAGGTCGAGGACTTCCCCGCGTTCATCGTCATCGACGACAAGGGCAACGACTTCTTCGAGGCCACGTCGGAACCGGTGCTGCAGATCAGCTTCCGCTGAGATCCGTGAAGGCCTCCTTCGCTACCTTCAGGGTAGTGAAGGAGGCCTTCACGGCATTACGGTCGGTCAGCGCATCTGCTTCAGGACCACGGTCCGCTCCCCCAGCGGCGCCGAAAGCGCCACCGAGATCACCGGATGCCGGATGTCCATCGTGCACATCTGGCCGGTCTGGCCCTTGAGTTCGGTCAGGTTGACGGTGACCCTGGTCCCGTCCTGCTGCGCGGCCTCCGCCGTCGCGTGCCCGCAGCCGCCTTCCTGGCCGCGGATGTTCAGGATCGTCCCGCCGTTGCTGGTGTACACCTCACGCGGATAGTCCGCGGGCAGTGCCGACGCGTCGAGCTGCTTGTCCGGCAGCTTGGTGCTGCCTTCCGGAACCTCCTGGCGCGGCGCGCCCGGTACACCCGGCTGGCTCCCGGGCTTGCTGCTCGGTGCGGGCGCCGACGACGAAGGCGGCGCGGTCGGGGACGGCGGCACGGTACTCAGGGTGCCGCTCCCGGGTCCGGCCGCGGGTTCCGCTGCCTGGTTCTGCGCCCCGCAGGCGGATACCGCAACGACGATCAGGCCAAGGCCGATGACATTCGTTAAGTACCTCATGTGACTGGGACGGAACGAAGCCGCCGTGGGGTTGCACATGATCCCGGCCCGTTCACAAGACCACGGTCCGGGTGCCGAGCGGCTCGGCGAGTTTCACCGGCAGGACGGCGTAGCGGATCACCTGCGGGCACATCTGCCCCGGCTTCCCGTGGTCGATGGTCACATGGACCACGACCCGCTGCGCGTTCTCTTCGGCGAGGTCCGCCCTGGCCTCGTCGCAGCCGCTCAGTTCGAGGTGCACGTTCAGGCCGCCGTTCTCGGCGCTGACCCGCACGGGCAGCTTGGTGTCGACCTGGGACGGCGGCAGCATCTTGTCCGAGGGCGGCGGGCCGACGGTCGGGCGTGACATCGGCGGTTTCGCGACCGGCGGGCTCGCCGGGAGCGAGGTGGGCAGATCCGAAGGGGTGGTGACGACCGGAGGGGTGCTCGTGTTCGCCGGTGCTCCGGGGCCGCCCGCGCCGCAGGCCGCCGTCGCGGCGAGCACGAGTCCCGCGCCCAGCGTCTTCGCTGCGTTCATCATGGTTGCAAGACGGAACGAAGCGGACAAACGGTTGCATCACCGCTGGGCCGCGCGTCCGCGCGCCAGCCCGAGGATCACCACCCCCGCGAGCGTGACGGCCAGCAGCAGCACCGTGCTCGCCGACGCGAGGAACACCTGGCCCCGGTCGGTGAGCGCGAAGATGCTCGCGGGCAGCGTGCGCCAGTCCGGCGGGTACAGCATCATCGTCGCGCCCAGTTCGCCCATCGACATCGCCAGCGCGAGGCTCGCCGACGCCGAGATCGACGGCAGCAGGACCGGCAGCCGCACCCGCAGCAGCACCCGGACCGGCGAGGCGCCGAGGCTCGCGGCGGCCTGTGCCAGCAGCGGATCCATCCGTGCGATCGCGGCGGAGACCGTGCTGTAGGAGAACGGCAGCAGGATCATCACGTGCCCCAGCAGCACGATCCAGCGCGTGCCGTTGAAGGCGAGCGGAGGGCGGCTGAACGCGACGAGCATCGCCAGCCCCAGCACCACCGACGGCACCGCGATCGGCAGGTGGAACAGGGTGTCGACCGCCTTCCGCAGCTTCGACGGCGCCGACTGCGAAGCGAGCGCGGCCCACGTGCCGAGCAGTACCGACACCAGCGACGCGATGACCCCGGTCTGGATGCTCACCGAGAGACTCGCGAACGTCTCCCCGGACAGCGCCCGCGCGAAATGCGAGCCGGTGAGCGCGCCCGGCAGCAACCCCGTCCAGTTCCCGGCGACCGACGCCAGCACGATCATCAGCAGCGGCGCCAGCACGATCGCGGTGAACAGCACCGCGAACACCGCCCACAGCAGGACGCGGCTACGCCTGGTCCACAGCAGCACGCTGGCCTCCCTTCGTCAGTCGCCGGTAGGTTCCGTACAGGGCAAGGGAGAACACGACGTTGACCACCGCGATGACACACGCCTGCGGGAAGTCGAAGGTGACGATTCCCTTGCCGTAGACCAGCATCGGCAGTGTCGTGACGTCCTTGGCGCCGAGGAACAGCACGATGCCGAACTCGTTCATCGCCAGCAGCATGGTCAGGCAGGCGCCGGAAGCCAGTGACGGCAAGGCCTCCGGCAGGATCACCTGGCGCAGCACGCGGCCGGGTTTCGCGCCGAGACTGGCCGCGACCTCCATCTGCGCCGAGGAGACCTGACCGAACGCGGCGAGCGCGGGGCGCATCACGAACGGCGTGTAGAAGGTGATCTCCGCCAGCAGGATCCCGAACGGCGAGTACAGGAAACCGCCCGCGCCGAGGATTCCCGCGCTGCCGTAGATGAAGGTGAACGCGAGCGCGATGAGGAACGACGGGAAGGCGAGCACGGTGTCCACCAGCCGCGAGAGCGTCCGCGCGCCGGGGAACGGCACGAACGCGATCACCAGCGCGAGGAACGTCCCCAGCACCACGCAGCCCGCGGTGGCGCCGAGCGCGAGCGCGACGGTCTTCCAGGCGGCGTCCCGGAATTCCGCCGAGCCCAGCACATCCAGCCAGACCGACAAGCCGAACTCGCCGGTCTTCGATTCCAGTGACTGCAGGACGACCAGCACCAGCGGGTAGCCGAAGAAGCCGAGCAGGACGAGCACCGGCGGCAACAGGAGCCAGCCGTGGCCCGGTCGTTTCTCCCGCCGCCGCGCCGGTGCCGCCACGGCGGTGAGCGCGAGGCCGGTCATCCGATACCCACCAGCGGGCAACCGTCCGGAATGGACACTCCGACCCGCTCCCCCACACTCGGAAGTCCTTCGACGTCCGGCACTTCGGCCCGGATCTCGTTCCCATCGAGGTCCAGATCGAGCCGGAACCCCGTGCCACGCCACTGGACACCGCGCAGGACCGCGGGCAGCGCGCCGGGAGCGTCCGCCGCGGTGATGCCGACCCGATGCGGCCGGACACCGAGCGCGACGGGCCGGCCCACCCGGAAGGTCCCGGACGGATCGGCCGCCAGCTCGCGGTCGCCGAGCCGGACGCGGGTGCCGTCGGGCTGGATCACCTCGACCGGGATGAGGTTGGACGCGCCGAGGAAGCTCGCGGTGAACTCCGTCGACGGCCGCTGGTAGAGCTCGCGGCTGGGCCCGAGTTCGACCAGTTTCGAGTCACGCATCACGGCGATGCGGTCGGCCAGCGCCAGCGCCTCGCCCTGGTCGTGGGTGACGTAGATCAGCGTGGTGTCGGGCAGTTCGGCCCGCAGCCGCAGCAGTTCCGCGACCATGTCCTCGCGCAGGGCGGCGTCCAAAGCGGACAGTGGTTCGTCGAGCAGCAGCACGCGCGGCCGGATCGCCAGAGCCCGCGCGAGCGCGACGCGTTGCTGCTGCCCGCCCGAAAGTTCGCGGGGGTAGCGGCGGGCGTATTCGCCCATCCCGACCAGCTCCAGCGCCTCGGCGACCCGGCGCGCGGTCTCGGCCCGAGGCGTTTTCCGTGCCTTGAGGCCGAAAGCGACGTTGGCCTCGACCCGCATATGCGGGAACAGCGCGTAGCTCTGCACGACGACGCCGAGGCCGCGCCGGTGCGGCGGCAGAGCGGTGACGTCCTCGCCGTCGAGCAGGACCCGGCCCGTGCTCGGCACGACGAAACCCGCGAGTGCCTTCAGCGCCGTCGACTTGCCGGAGCCGGACGGCCCGAGCATCGCCAGCGTCTCCCCTCTCGCCACGGTGAGGTCCAATGGCGAGAGGGCGGTCGTCCGGCCGAAGCGGACGGAAACGCCGCGGAATTCGACCGCCGGGGTCATCGGCCCACGGCCTTCTTGTACGCGGCGAGGTCGGCGTCGAGCTTCGCGAGGACAGCGTCCCAATCCGGCTGCCAGATCTCGACCCCGGCGAGGGCGGCCTTCACCTTGTCCGCGCGCGGGCCGGACGGCGTGACGTCGGTCCGCGACGGGGCACCGAAGGCGTCGACGGCCTTGCCCTGCACCTCGGGCGAGAGGAGGAAGTCCAGGAACTTCTTGGCGTTCTCGGCGTGCGGCGCGTTGTTCACCAGACCGGCGTAGTACGGGAGGGCGAAAGTGGAGCGCTTGCCCTGAGCGTCGGCCGGGAAGAAGACCTCGAAACCGCCGCTCTTCTCGATCTCCGCGAGGTTCATCTGGACGTCGCCGTTGGCCACCAGGATCTCGGCCTTGGCCACCTTCGGCTGCAGTTTGCCGGTGGAGGACGACGGCCCGACGTTGTTGGCTTCGAGCTTCGCGAGGTAGTCGAGCGCGCCCTGGTCACCGAGGACGTGCTGGAGCTGCAGCAGGACCGCGGTGCCGTCGCCCGCCTCGCCGGGGGTCGAGTACTGGAGCTTCCCCTTGAGCGACGGGGACAGGAGGTCGTCCCACGTCTTGGGCGAGGCCTGCGGGTTGCGGATGAAGCTGAGGTAGTTGTTCATGAGCGCGAAGTAGCGGCCCTGGCCGTCCTTCTGCCCGGCGGGAACCTGGTCGATCCCGGCGGGCGCCGTGGCGGCGAGCAGCCCCTGCGACGCGGCCCGCTGGATGAACGGCGGCAGCGTGACCAGGATGTCGGCCTGGGTGTTGGCCTTCTCCTTCTCCACCCGCGAGGCGACCTCGCCGGAGCCGGCCGTCACCGCCTGGACGGTGATCCCGGTCTTGGCCTTGAACTCCTCGATACGCTGGGCGTACCAGTCTTCGAGACCGTCCACTGTGTACAGCGTGACGGTCTGGTCGCCGGACGCGCCACCGGCGGTCCCGCCGCAGGCGCCCAGGGTGAGGGCGAGCAGGCCCGCGAGGGCGGTGGCCGCGAGTTTCTTCATGTCGTCAAAGCTCCTTTTAGGACAGCAGGGCGGGGAGGTCGCGGACGGAGTCGAGGACGTGGGTGGCGCCGGCGGCTTCGAGTTCCGGCTTCTTCGCCGATCCGGTGAGCACGCCGGCGACGAGCGAGGCGCCGGACCGCAGCCCGGTCAGGACGTCCGAAGGGGTGTCACCGGCGACGGCGACGCGGCGGACGTCGGTGACTTCGAGCCGCAGCGCGGCGGCGAGGACGAGGTCGGGGAACGGGCGGCCGCGCACGCCGTCGCCCGGCGCCAGGACGGCGTCGGCGAGGCCGTGCCAGCCCAGCGCGTCCAGGATCGCGTTCTGCGTGTCCGGCGCGAAGCCGGTGGTGAGCGCGACCTTCACGCCGTGCGCGCGCAGTTCCTGGATCGTCTGCTCGGCGCCGGGGATCGGCTCGCAGTGGCCGTCGGCGACGAGTTTCCCGTAGGCGTCCTGGAAGGCGGTGTTCGCGCGCTGGGCGAGTTCCTCGTCCCCGTCGAGCAGGGCGCGGAAGACGACGATCTTGGACTGACCCATGGTTTCGACGACGTAGTCGAGCATGGCGGGGAAGCGACCGTCCTCTTCGGACACTCCGGCGGCGGCGATCGCGGCGGTGAAGGCGCGGATCACCAGGCCGTCGTCGGCGACGGTGGTCCCGGCCATGTCCAGGACGACGAGTTCGGTGTTCACCAGGACAGCTCCTCGGCGGTGTCTTCGGCGATGGCGGGGGAACAGGTCATGCCGCGGCCGCCCGGACCGGTGACGAGCCACGCGTTGTCCGCGACGCGGGCGCGGTGCACGATCCGGGAGGTGTCGGTCGTCTGGGCGTAGACGCCGGCCCAGCGGCGGGTGATGCGCGGGAGCGGGCGTCCGAGCAGCGCCCCGGCGACCTCGGCGAGGTGGTCGTACGGGGCTTCAGTGGTGTCGAACGAGAACGGCTCGTCGTATTCGTGGGTGTCGCCGATGGTCAGCGAGCCGTCGAGGCGTTGGACCATGAGCAGCTGCATCTTGGCGGCCGCGGCGATCTCGCCCTGGGGCTGGCCCGCGTTGAGGCCGTCGAGGGCCTCGCCGCGGTACGCCGGGTAGTACCGGAAGCTGTCCGCGTCGGCGACCGTGGTGGTGAGGGTTTCCCCGAGCGGCTCGGTCTGGGCCATCTGCAGCCGCACGCGGCGGACCGGCGCCGTCCCGGCGAGCTCCTTGACCAGGCCGCCGGTCCAGGCGCCGGTGCACAGCACCACGACGTCGCCCTCGTGGGTCTCGCCCGTGTCGTCGACGACACCGCGGCCGGTCAGGTCGCGGATCTCGCGGCCGGGCACCCAGGTGTAGCGGCCGGATTTCGCGAGTTCGGCGCGCAGCGCGGGCTGGGCGACGCGCGGTTCGACGGCGGCGTCGCGGTCGCACCAGAGCGCGCCGAGGAAGTCGCCGCGCAGGGCCGGGTTCAGCTCACGGGTCTCGGCGGCGTCGAGCAGCTTGAATCCGCGGTCCTCCGTGCTCGCGGCCGCGGCCGCGGCGACGGCGAGTTCGGCCTCGGTGCGGACGACGGTGAGCGAGCCGTTCGGCCGGAAGCCGATCCCTTCGACGCGTTCCCCGATGCGCTCCCACAGCACCCGCGCCCGCGCGGCCGTCTCCAGTTCCGGGCCACTGGCGCGGCCACCGACCCAGACCAGGCCGAAGTTGCGCACGGACGCGCCCCTGGCCTCGGGTTCCCGTTCGATCTGGACGACGTCGTGGCCGCGTTCGACGGCCTGCCAGGCGTGCTGGGTGCCGAGCACTCCGCCGCCGATGATGAGGATTCGCACACCGCAGACGCTCGCCTGCGCGCACCAACGCTCCGTGGCCCTGGCCCTAACCCCAGGTGAAGTGCCCGCCAAATCTGGACCAGACCTGTTATCTTCGCGTTACATTACGCCGCGTTTCGTCCTCTGGATGCGGTCGTTGAATCCGCAAATATCGCGTTCAGAGGACTAACTGCGGTAGTGGCTACTCCACTCGGCCCAAGCGGGTCTCGAAGGAGAGCCGGTCACCGCGGAACAGCGACCGGACGCGTTCGAACGGGACCCCGTCGGTCCCCCACGAGGTCCGGTGCATCAGCAGCATCGGCAGCGCCGGGTTCGTCCCGATCAGCAGCGCCTCCCGCGGCGTGGCGAGCACGGTCTCGACCCGCTCCTCCGCGCCGTCGAAGACCACCCCCAGCCTTTCCCGCAAACAGGCGTAGAGCGACTGTGTGGGATCGAACACATCCATGAGCGTCGGGAATCGCGCGGCGGTGAGATAGGTCGATTCCAGCCCGACCCGCTCGTCGTCGGCGAGCAGCACCCGTTCGATGTGGATGACGTCGTCTTCGGGATCGATTTCCAGTTCCGAAGCCAGCGACGGACCCGCCTCGCGGCGTTCCAAAGAGATCAAATTCCGGCCAGGCTCGATGCCCTGCCTCCTGAGTCCTTCGGTGTAACTCACCAAGGCGAGCGGCTGGACGAGCTTGGGGCCCGCGACGTACGTGCCGCTCCCCTGTCGCCTGCTCAGCCGCCCTTCCAGGACGAGTTCACCGACGGCCTGGCGGACCGTCGCACGGGAAACCTCGAATCTTTCGGACAGTTCCCTTTCGGTGGGAAGTACCGCCCCTTGGCCTAATTCGGAGATCACGTCGAGCAGATCGACTTTGACCGCGTAATAGCGGGGAATGCGGCCGTGCTCGGGAATTCCGTCCCGAACCGGGCCGTCGGCGGGGGGATGCAGTCTAGGCGAACGCGCTTTCACGATCCAGATCCTAGGCCCGATTCCCCATGCCTGTACTGACCCGAACGAAGTGTTCATGCCACGCTCACACTGGTGGCCGAAAAGGGCACCCTCGGCGGGTGTTCAGTCTTCCGGCGGTTCCGGCGATCACCGGTCCGGGAGTAGGGGCGTTGGGCGCTCCGGCCTACGCCATTCGTCGGCGACCAGGCCCGGACGTCCGTTAATCACCACCATCGGCCGAAAGATCCGAAGAAAGTTGGTTGTCCCCGTGTATGCCCACCTGCTGTAGTCAGGTGGCCGCAGTCAGTCTCCCTGCCTCCACTGTGGACAGCCGGAAGGAATGAACCCTTGAACATCAAGCGTCGGTTCAGCCTGCTCAAAAAGACCCTGATCGCCGTCGCGGCGGCCGGAACCCTGGCGGGTCTCGCCACGGCTCCGCAAGCCGCCGCCGCGCAGCCGCCGTCCACCGACGTGGTCGGTGGCACCCGGGCCGCTCAGGGCGAATTCCCTTGGATGGTCAGGCTTTCCATGGGTTGCGGTGGTGCGCTCTACACCCCGCAGATCGTGCTGACGGCCGCGCACTGTGTGTCGCGGACCGGGGCCAACACGGGTATCACCGCCACCCTCGGCGTGGTGGACCTGCAGAGCACCGCGGCCAAGAAGGTCAAGTCGACCTACGTGTACCGGTCGCCGACCTACCCCACCTCCACCGGTGGTGACTGGGCCCTGATCAAGCTCGCCAGCCCGGTCAGCGGCATCCCGACGCTGCCGATCACCACCTCGACCGCCTACAACAGCGGCACGTTCACCGTCGCCGGCTGGGGTGCTGCGACCGAGGGCGGCGCGCAGCAGCGTTACCTGCTCAAGGCCACCGTCCCGTTCGTCTCCGACTCGACCTGCAAGGCGCAGGGCGGCAGCTACGCCGACCTGATCGACAGCGCCGAGATCTGCGCGGGCAACATCGACTCGGGCGGCGTCGACACCTGCCAGGGTGACTCGGGCGGCCCGATGTTCCGTCGCGACAGCGCCGGGGCCTGGATCCAGGTCGGCATCGTCAGCTGGGGCGAAGGCTGCGCGCGGGCGCACGCTCCCGGCGTCTACACCGAGGTGAGCACCTTCGCGACCGCGATCAAGAACGCGGCCGCCGGGCTCTAGTTTCCACCCGCACGGCATGCCCTGACTCGTGAGTGGCAAGGACGGTTCTAACCGTCCTTGCCACTCACGAGTCTTTTCAGCGGGTCTTGTCCAAACGCGACAGTGTTTCTTCGTACCCCGAAACGAGTTCCGCGATCACGTCGGCGACCGGGCGCACCCGGTCCATCCGCCCGACGATCTGCCCCACCGGCATCGAGACGACGCTCGGATCCGCCGCGTGGTGGATCCGGTTGTGCGCGTGGGAGACCAACAGGTTCTGCAGCGGCATCGGCAGCGGCTCGGGCGCGTCGGGCGCGGCCCACGCCTCGGTCCACCGCGTCTTGAGCAGCCGCGCCGGTTTGCCGGTGTAGATCCGCGTCCGGACGGTGTCGGACGACCCCGCCGCGACCAGCGCCCGCTGCATCGCCTCGGACTCCCCCATGGTCTGGAGGTATTCCTCGGTGGCGAGCCAGAAGGAGCCCATCCAGACCCCCGACGCGCCCAGCGCGAGCGCGGCCGCGACCTGCCTGCCCGAACCGATCCCGCCCGCGGCGAGCACCGGGACCCGGTCACCGACGGCGTCCACCACCTCGGGCAGCAGGACCATCGACGCGATCTCGCCGGTGTGCCCGCCCGCCTCATAGCCTTGTGCCACAACGATGTCGACGCCGTTGTCGACGTGCCGGACGGCGTGCTCGGCCTTGCCCGCCAACGCCGCGACCGGCACGCCCTTCGCGTGACACTGCTCGATGACGTCCACCGGCGGTGACCCCAGGGCGTTGGCGATCAACCGGATGGGGTGTTTCAGCGCGACCTCGACATGGGACCGGGCGACCGAATGCAGCCAGCCCAGCACGCCGGCGCGTTCGTCGGTGTCGTCCGGCAGCGGCGGCACCGCGAGGTCGCGCAGCGTCCGCTCCACGAAGTCGCGATGCTCCTGCGGGATGTGCTTCGCGAGATCGATCGACGTCCCTTCGGCCGGGATCTTCGCGGGCATCACGATGTCGACGCCGTACGGCTTCCCGCCGGTGTTCTCGTCCATCCAGGACAGGACGGCGTCGAGTTCGGCCGCGTCGTTGAACCGCACACAGCCCAGCACGCCGAGACCGCCCGCCCGGCTGATCGCCGCGGCCACGTGCTCGGACGGGGTGAACCCGACGATCGGCAGGTCGATCCCGAGCCGGTCGCACAGAGACGTCCGCATGAAACTCCTTACGCCGGTTGGATGGAAACGGGCTCGTGCTCGGAGGCGTAGCGCTGCGCCCAGGGATAGTCCGGCTTCCCGCTGGGCGAGCGCCCGATCTCCTCCGCGAGCCAGAGACTGCGCGGCACCTTGTACCCGGCGATCTCGGTCCGTACGTGCGCTTCGAGCGCGGCGACGTCGAGCTCCTTGCCGGACCTCGGCTGGATCACCGCGGCCACCCGCTGGCCGAGCCGGTCGTCGGGGATGCCGATGACGAGCGCGTCGAAGACGTCCGGATGCGATTTGAGCGCGCCCTCGACCTCTTCCGGGTACACCTTCTCGCCGCCGGTGTTCACGCACTGCGACCCCCGGCCGAGCAGGGTCACCGTGAGGTCTTCCTCGTAGCGCGCGTAGTCACCCGGGACGACGTACCGCTTGCCGTCGATCTCGACGAAGATCTTCTCGGTCTTCGCGGGATCCTTGTAGTACCCGAGCGGGACGTGCCCGCGCCGGGCGATCAGGCCGATCGCGCCCGGTTCCGGCTCGACGAGCGCGCCGTCGTCGTCCACGAGGATCGCGTCCTTGCCGAAGTTGACCCGGGGGCCGGCGGAATGATCGCTGTCCTTGCTGACCATGCCGATGCCGGTGAACCCGCTTTCGGAGGAGCCGATCGCGTCGGTGATCACCACATGCGGGAGCAGCGCCAGGAATTCCTGCTTCACCGATTGGGAGAACAGGGCGGCGTGACTCGACACCGCCACGATCGACGACGCGTCGTAGTCGCCCTCGCGATAGGCGTCGATCAGCGGCCGCGCCATCGCGTCGCCGACGATGGTGAGCACCTGGACCTTGTTGTCCTGCACGGCTTTCCAGACGTCGTGCGCGTCGAACCGCGGGACGAACACGACCGGGCTGCCGGTGAACAGCGCGCCGAACGCGGCCCACTGCGCGGCGCCGTGGATGAGCGGTGCGGCCGGGAGCCGGACCAGGCTGCCCGACTTGCCCTGTTCGGCGAGCGTCCACTCGTCGGGGACGTACTCGCCGGTGACGAAGTTGATTCCGCCGCCGAGCGCGCGCCAGATGTCCTCGTGGCGCCACAGGACGCCCTTGGGATAGCCGGTGGTGCCGCCGGTGTAGAGGATGTAGATGTCGTCGGCGCTGCGCTCGGCGAAGTCCCGCTCGGGCGAGCCTTCCGCGAGCGCGGCTTCGTAGTCCACGCCGCCGTAGGACGAGTAGTCGCCGTCGCTTCCGTCGTCGACAACGACAACGTGTTTCAGTTTCGGGGTTTCCGGCAGGACGGCGGCGACCTTGTCCGAATACCCGCGTTCGTGGACCAGCGCCACGAGGTCGGCGTTGTCGAACAGGTACCGCAGTTCGCCGTGGACGTAGCGATAGTTGACGTTGACCGCGATCGCGCGCAGCTTGTACGCGGCGATCATCGATTCCAGGGCCTCGATCGAGTTCCGGGAATAGACACCGATGTGGGATCCGGGTCCCACGCCGTGTGCCGCGAGGTGATGCGCCAGCCGGTTGGCGCGCTCTTCCAGTTCGGCGAAGGTGACCCGCCGATCGCCGCAGACGACCGCGATGCGCTCCGGCACGGCGTCGACGGCGTGCTCGAGTAGATCCGCGATGTTGAGTGCCACTTCCTCAAAGTAGAACATGTTATCGTTCTGGGCAATGGCCGCTCTATGGGAGGCTGAAACTTTGAAAAATGTGGTGAACGAACCGCACGCGCTGGTGGAAAAGACCGGACACACCCTCGTGGTGACGATGAACCGGCCGGAGGCCCGCAACGCGCTCAGCGGCGAGATGCTCGGGATCATGGTCGAGGCGTGGAACCGGGTCGACGAGGACGACGACATCCGGTGCTGTGTGCTCACCGGCGCGGGAGGCGCGTTCTGCGCGGGCGCGGATTTGAAGTCGATGTCGAAGAACTCGCCGTCCGATTCGTTCGAGAAGGGCACTTTCGACCCCAGCAAGATCGAGGGACTGCTGAAGGGGCGGCGGCTGACGAAGCCGTTGATCGCGGCCGTCGAAGGTCCCGCGATCGCGGGCGGGACGGAGATCCTTCAAGGCACCGATATCCGCGTCGCGGGCGAGAGCGCGAAGTTCGGGGTGTCCGAGGCGCGATGGAGCCTGTTCCCGATGGGCGGTTCGGCCGTGCGGCTCCCCCGGCAGATCCCGTACACCGTCGCGGCCGACCTGCTGCTGACCGGACGCCACATCAAGGCGGCCGAGGCACTGGAGATCGGCCTGATCGGCCACGTCGTCCCGGACGGCAAGGCGCTGGACAAGGCGCTCGAACTCGCCAGTCTCATCTCCCAGAACGGCCCGCTGGCCGTCCGCGCGATCCTCAAGACGATGCGCGACACCGAGGGCATGCACGAGGAAGAGGCCTTCAAGCTCGACGCCCAGTACGGCATCGAGGTCTTCGCGAGCGAAGACGCGAAGGAAGGCCCCCGCGCCTTCGCCGAGAAGCGCAAGCCCGTCTTCCGAGGCCGCTAACCCGTAACTCGCGTGATTGAGGCCGTAACTCACGTGATTGGAGGCGTAACTCCCGAGTTACGCCTCCAATCACGCGAGTTACGAGTTACGGCACGCGGTGGCCTTCCCAGTACGGATCGCGGAGCTTGCGCTTGTAGAGCTTCCCGTTCGGGTCTCGCGGGAGTTCGGGCAGGTAGTCGACGGAACGCGGGAGCTTGAACTTCGCGAGGCGTGACGCCGCGTACTCGAGGATCTCCGCGGTCAGCTCGTCGGAGGGCTCGACACCGTCCGCGGGCTCGACGACGGCCTTGATCGCCTCGCCCCAGTCCTCGTGCGGGACGCCGAACACGGCGACGTCGGCGATCTTCGGGTGCATCACCAGTTCGCCCTCGATCTCCGCCGGGTAGATGTTGACCCCGCCCGAGATGATCAGATCCGCCTTGCGGTCGTGCAGGAAGAGGTAGCCGTCCTCGTCGAGATGCCCGACGTCGCCGAGGGTGAACAGGTCCCCGACCCGCGCCTTGTCCGTCTTGGCCCGGTCCTTGTGGTACTCGAATTTCGAGTCGCCCATCTTCATGTACACCGTGCCGGTCTCGCCGGCGGGCAGTTCCGTGCCCTCGTCGTCGAGGATCTTGATCGTCGAACCCGGCCACGGCAGCCCGACCGAACCCGGTTTCTTCAGCCATTCCTCGCCCGAGATCGCCGTGCCGCCGCCTTCGGTGGCCGCGTAGTACTCGGTGACGACCGGGCCCCACCAGTCGAGCATCCGGCGTTTGACCTCCAGCGGGCACGGCGCGGCGCCGTGGATCATCACGCGCAGCGAACTCAGGTCGTAGGCCGCGCGGACGTCGTCCGGCAGCGCGAGCAGGCGGCGGAACTGCGTCGGGACCATATGGCTGTGCGTGACACGGTGCCGGTCGATCAGCCTCAGCATGTCCTCGGCGTCCCAGCGGTCCATCAGCACCGCGGTATGGCCCAGCTGCAGGGAAATCGCGACGAAGTTGAGCACGGCCGTGTGGTACAGCGGCGATCCGCACAGGTGCACGTGGCCGTCGTGCGGCGCCAGCCCGAAGATCCCGAAGAACCACGTCGACGCGGCGGGCACGGAGTCGGGGTCGGCGCCGGTCAACGGCCGCCGGACGCCTTTGGGCCGCCCCGTGGTCCCCGACGTGTAGAGCATCGGCGAGCCGGCCGTGCGCCGCTCCGGGCGCCCGTCGCCCTCTCCGGAGCCGAGTTCCTCGATCCGGCGGAAGCCCTCGACGTCACCGACGGCGAACCTGCCCCGTTCCGGGATCCCGGCCTCGTCGGCGGCGGCGATCGCGACGTCGGCGAACCGTTCGTGCGCGAGGAAGGCCTTGGCGCCGCTGTCGGACAGGATGTAGGCGACCTCCGGCCCGACCAGATGCCAGTTGACCACCACGATGTACAGGCCGGACTGGATGGCGGCGAAGTAGGCCGCCACGAGTTCGTCGCCGTTGGGCTGCAGGACGACGACCACGTCCCCGGCCTCCAGCCCGAGGGCCTGCAGGCCACGGGCGTACGCGTTCGCTTTCGCGGCGAGGTCCCCGTAGCCGATCGAGCGGCCGTCCGGATCGACGAGCGCGACCCGCTCCGGCTCCTGTGCGGCGATGTTCCAGACCCCAAGTGTCCCGGTGGCAGTCGACATACCCGCAAATCTAGAACGCGTTCCACTCAAGGGCAACCGTCAGCCAAGCCCAGATGGCCGATCTTGCCGA
>Ga0307518_10000203_pt1 | contig 44883 bp, 55 predicted proteins | sample 25_EM_MG_FD_203889 | JGI IMG/M metagenome (GOLD analysis project Ga0307518, IMG submission 203889) | Populus trichocarpa ectomycorrhiza microbial communities from riparian zone in the Pacific Northwest, United States - 25_EM | ecosystem: Host-associated > Plants > Roots > Unclassified | place... | reverse complement strand
CCACAAGGAAGTAGCGAGCACTATTTACAAAATCTGTCTAGGGCTACTTCTGGGGTCCTTTGCGGCAATTCCCACCAACCAAGTTTTGATTTTTGGTTTTCCCCGAACAATTGAAAACAGCTGTAAGTATTTCCATTACTACCAAAGCCGGTTATTGCAAGCTGACGATGCTTCGCCTCCACCACCACCGCAACGCTATTCCACCCCACGACCACGAGTATTTAACACCGACCATGACCATTGTACAGCGAGCAGCACGACGACACAACAATGTCCACTGCCTCCATCGGTAACGCCCAACTCCCAGCCAGCGCCGACGGCCACCATCACCTTGGCATGACCCACGACGATGCCGACGACTACCTCGACATGACGACTATGGCGGTCACTCCACCAAACCCACTGGACGTGCAGCAACGCCCATGCAGACGATCACCACCACGGCGCGACGACGACTATGACAGTCACTCCCAACGTGCAGCAGCGCCCACGCTGTCGACCACCACCACGGCGCGACTACAATGACCTCGACGTGACCTCACAACGGCCACTCCACCGTTCCCACTCCCAACGTGCAGCAGCGCCTACGCCGACAGCCACCATCACGGCACGACCATGAGGATGCCCCCCCCCCATTGTTTCAGCCCACGTTAACGACCACTACCACAGCGCGGTGTCAAGGACTGCCCTCCCCATCACTCAGCCAGCGCTGATAGCCATCACCACCTTGGCATGACCTAGACTGACGACCACGACCACGACTACAACGGCAACCGCACCATTCCCACTCCAAACGTGCAGCGGCGCCCATGCCGACCACCACCACCACTACGGTACACTGATGAAGATGGCCCTCCCCGCTGCCTTTACCACCAACGCAGCGGTGTCACGCCAACAGCCACCACCAGGACCCCTACAGTACGGTGATGACAACGTCGTTATCATCGGTACCATGATGTAGTACTTACGGTCTAATAAATAAATTAATGAATCTCATTCGCAGTCCCTAGTCTGTCTTTCATAGAGTAAAGTTGCGGTCTTGTATATACAATGACGATGAAGTAGCATTAAATGTACTAGTACATTTGTAGTTACAGTGTATTAGAAGTCTATGGACGAACGCGAATTATTAAGTCATGCACGAGAGAAGGATTGTCTTCCATAGGGTCTTTAGTCTGCCTAGGGGAGTGATGCATTCACATATGTACGTACATATCACTCGCCAGCAACGTCACACCAGCGGAATCTAAATACAAGTATACTCTAGCAAGTGGTGTACGATCAGCCTAGTATACAATCTATTCAGTATTGAACATCCTGTTGAATGAGTTCCAGGGCCTTGGCAGATCGAGGTAGGATAGAGCATTTGAAAGCTCTCGGGTGGCTATAAAAATACGACAGGTCAGCGCCCTGAATCGAAAGACGCTAGAGTCAGTGTCGACAGCGAAGTTCATACCTGGCTCCTGTGGATGAATTATCAGTTTCTGGCGTGATCTCGACATTATCGTTGTCAGCTTTCGTGATGTTAAAAACGGCCAATGTCATCGCAGTCAGCAGCCACACTGATGCGTCAGCAAGTTGTAAACCTGACGTCCAATTGAGTGGTATTCAAACTAGTATTACGGCCAAAGATGCACCGACCTGGACAGATACTGAGCATGAATGAGTACGGTACATGGTATCAACTTCACAACTGACTGACCGTCGACCAAAGCCAAAGGAGATGGTGTGGGGATCCTGTTCGGGTTGCTGACCATCGTGCACGAGGAAACGTTCTGGGCGAAACTCTATTGGATTCGTATACGAATGGGGATCATTGAGCATGGCCCTATTGCAGGAAAGTAAATAGTGTGATATTCAGTTTTCAAATGAAGTACTAATACCATATGTTCGGTATGACTAAAGTCCCCTTAGGGATGTAATAGCCATTGTGGATGTCATCATCAGAGGTGCGGTGTGGAACACCTGTTTTGGTGTAAGACACATCCTCAATAAGGTAAAGAGCTTGCCTAGACGGGAGACTGCATGCCAACGATGGATTTCCTTCAGGAGAGCTTCCATATAAGGGAGCGATTGACGGTCTGAAAGTGTTGGAAGACGTTCAGACCCAACGATAGCATCGAGTTCGGCTTGGGCTTTTTTTTGCACCTCTGGGAAAAGGACCATAGCCAAGAACATGGAGTGCATAGCAGCAACAGTCTGATAGAATAACGGTTAGCATCAGTGGACTACTGGCGTGATGCACTTACAGTGTCTGCACCACCTGCAAACCAGTGGTAAACAGGCTAATTACGGTAGAAACACTGGAGTGCTTGCTTACCACCGAAGAACGCAGATGCAGACCACTTGATAGAATTGACTTCCTCCTCACTCAGGTTTGACATGCAACCTTCTAGTAAGAGTGAAGTGTAGGACTTCGGCGCCGTACCAGCTTCCTAAGACAAAATAAGTACTGAATAATGTCCATAATTCAGAATGGGATACCATCTGGCTCTTGACGAAGTTGTATGGTACGTCGGTCACTTGGTCCGTAAGTACCTTCCATTCACGCGCCTGCCTCTGGAATCCGGCACCAGGGACCCACTCTGGGACGTACTTAACTACAAGGGAAATCACTTCAGATACTACATAGTATTCCATGAATGCACGTACGTATTGGGATGAAATCAACCAAGAAGGCTCCAGGAACAGAAGCCTTTGCAAAAATGCTGACAGCTTCGCGGACAAGATTAATGAGGGGGTCGTTCTCTTCATTGACTTGGTAACCGTACGCAATTCGCAAAACTATGCTGCCGACAGACCTGCACCCGCTACATTTAATGAGGTCTCACGCAGCTAAGAGAATGCTCACGCACATTCGGATGTGATTAGCCAGTCGTTCAGGGTCAGCAAGTACACGCTTCAGGAACTTGTGGATTTCCATTGACTCGACATCACTAAATCCTTCTACGGCTGTGCGGGTTCCAATTATGCGATGGAAACGTTTACGGGTTTTGCGGAAAGTATCGCCATATGGAAGGAGCGGCAAGCTGTGTTTACAGCCAAGGAGGTCGCCGACAAATGGAAGAATAGGTCTGTCAGAATACTTGACACTCTTCTTGTCGAGCATCTCGACAGCGGCTTTGCTAGAATTAAGAATGACAAGGTGCTGGCCGAAGATTTGGAGGTGAATAATGTCCCCTGTGAGAGACTGTGTGAGCCCCTCTCCATACAGAGGCTTCAGGCGCCAAGGAGTACCGTACCAAACTTTTTGCCCCACTCTGCATAGGCGAGCTCTGGTCTTTCTTTGGGTAAATCGAACAGGTTTCCGAGGATAGGAAGCGGCGTAGGGCCCGGGGGAAGGGGAGCCGAGTTTCTCTTGAAGACGGTGGGCTGAACGAAATATACAACAATGCAGGCAAGAAACGCCCCCAACAGCCATGTCATAGTAGAGGGGGCCATGACGCATAAGCCGTAGTCGAGACGAAGAGAAAAACGTCAAGTGTAGCAGCACCATTATATAGTACAGTTTATCGCTCCCTGAGTCGTTAGTACTCTATTCGCCCCAATCTCGGTCCGAGATCGCGCCTGGGTTTTTGAATACTCAGCAATATTCTGATTGGATGGAGACGAGGCTGTAATACGATAAAAGCTTAACCAAACCGGGACTACTTTCTACTCTTTTGTGCACTTTTGCTGCTAGCAGCAAACACGTTTATGTAATGTAGACAGCGTCCAATAGTAGCACGTGACCCGACCTATACCACTTAAGCCTTATTTTAGCATCCACATCATTCCAACAATGATCAGCTCCCGGTGGCGGGCCCTTCAATTCCGCTGGTGTGACGTGAGGCGAATAAGTATGGCATGTATCTGATATCATTATGAAAGGGCAGGAAAGGGCCACCACTAATGAGTGAGGTAAGATTTCATCGACCGTGTGACCGTTCAAATCCCCGAGCCTCGAGGAGACTGCAAGCTTCATTTATCCTGTACTAGATACGCTTACTAGTATAAGCCCTAGTCTGCAATTGGTGCTAACCTGGTGAATCTACCTGGTGTCGTCCAAGGGCAGCGCTGCAGAGGGGCTCGTGGCAGTGTACCGACGAAGGAATCAACTATCATGCCAATCTGCAAAGCTTCTAAGCGTCACTGTGGCCAGCCATAATATTGACGCCTAACTGAATTCCTTTGCTTAGCCGACTCGTCTGCATCCAATCAGAGAGGTCACCGAAGTATTCAAAAGTGTAGCGTCACTGGAGGTCTCTCTCAGACCAGTGTATGGCCGAGGCAGTGGGTGACCTACTTCGCTTCGGTTCGAAATTTGATCAATCTGGTCTGATTGCAGTTCGAAGCTTTGACATCGAATGACGGAACGTGTGTACTATTACTTACTGAGCTTTCCGTTGCATGACGCCTTCGAAGAGTTGTGCAAAGCCCTTGGACAGGAGCAGGTGACGAGCCATCGTACTGGAGCGTTCTATGAACTTTAGTGTTCGCTTTTCTACTTCTAATTCTCTTCGCCGTCAGGCCTTCGTATCTGGTGCACCAAACCCGCCAGTGATATCACGCAGTGGGCCTCCCGGTGAACAAGAGATGGCCATTACATCGGCTCCGGGATCTACGAAGCAGGTGTCTCACTCTGTGACACCATCCCTCCTTGGAGGTTCCAGATCTGCATCCTCTCCAAGAGAAGTGGTAGTTGTACCAAATTCGCTGGCGGCTCCTCGTAGCGGCTACAGCGAAAACCAACGCACAAAGTCAGGTTGGATCTGTGAAGCAAACTCCGAGCATCCAAGAATACTTGCCCATATGCATCATCTCTGCCCAGTACAACAGAAACCAGGGAGACATGCAAATCGTTTGCGCCCTAGACCGTTTACCTTGGGAAGTTTAAGACAGCCCCGTGACGGTGTGGCCCCATGTGACTATACAATGCTGCCAGCTAGATACATGTATCCGTTGTGAGTGCGGATGTACAAAACGTATGATAACATTCCGAAGACAAACTCAGGTGAAACAAGACTCATCTCCAAAAACCAGAGATCAGTTCATTCGATCTACCTTACTAAGATGATGCATAAAAATGGTATACCTGTTGGGCAGTTTGGGGAACCTCACCAATTTTTTGATACAACAGATGTCCAGGAGACGGGTGAAACCTGAGGTCAGAGAGTGGGGATAGGCAAAGATGGAAGGGAGTGGTTGATGGTAGGCGCGCTAATTCATTAGCAGCACATACTTAGGATGCATCGTGAAGGGATTGGACTCTATGTACGCACGATGGGTCTAGACTTCGTAGAGTTTCTTAAATTGACAGTAACTTTCGGGGAATGAGATACTAGCTGGGTGACGACAGCGGAATCTTGAGAAGAGGAATCTGCCAATGACTCAAGGCAGACCGTAATTGACTATCTTCAAACTGTCTCCTTTCTTCGGAGTCTTTGTTTCGCCTAAGACAAACCGTCTAAGAAGAGGAATCGAACATGAAAAGACCGTTTCAGCGGAAGCAACGTCCAAGAAACTGGAGCCACCTTCGAGCTTGCTGAGTCGCGGCGAGTAGTAGGCATGTTTTCCACAGGCTACAACTTGGACACAACACCGGTCTTTAAGTGAGCTAGTACCGGCAGCCAGTGGAAGGTGTAATACAGTAATAGGTGAGCGCTGAAGACACTGCCGCATCTGCCAAGTTTGACCCCATAGCATTCATGTGACGATGTCCACAGACTAGTTGACCGAGGTGAGCGCTAACTAACCCCGAACCTCATTCGTCCTCGTGAGCCGATGACACTGGACTTCCACGTCTATACCCTCCTCTAAACTATTACCACTTGTCGCAGATGGTTATAATTACACCAGAAAAACTTGGCTTCGCCCATAATCCCGGAGAAGTCGACTCGCCTCCTGCGTATGATGCAATACCTTTGAATCCACCTAACGAGGAGCTGCCTCAACCCACCGCCTCGTCCTCGACGGTACATCCCGCAGCGCCGAACGGTTCAACTATAAGACAATCGCGCCCATTCTCTTCCCGACTCCATAGTGATAATGATCGATCATTGTCTTCTCGTCCTTCAGGCGACCTTCATACGACGCTTCCAACCCGTACCGGTCGATCGCGTCTGCAGAAGCCGCGTCAACGTCCCAGCAGCTCATGGCTATCTCTTTTCCCGTTCACTTCTGCGAGGTCGGCTAAACAAGTTCGTCAGTCCGTCCTAACCATTATCCACGACCTTGTCATTCCACCCTGCCAGCCTAATGCTGGCGCCTCACAGGGCTCACACGAAGTCCTCTCCTCTTGTGCTAACACATGTGCGGATCGCAGAATTGCTCTGCCCGAAATTTTGCAGGAGCGGTTTGTGGCAGATCACACACCCATATATTGGGCAATTGTCAACTATCGTCAGGAGCTGCTCGTTGCACTGTTGACGTTTGCTGGACAGCTCGGGTTAGCTGCAGTGTCGGATGTAAGGCGGGCTTGCCTTGTCAGCTCCAATCAGTCGTTATTTCATGCTCTTCGCGTTAAGAGGCCCCCGTTTCAAGGTGTCCATGGTCTCAGGGTCTCTTCATTGCACGCAGGTATGCACGTGTATCAGGGTCTGCAGGAGGTATGACGTGTAAATGTTTCGACAGCATCCGATTCGCTCTTACTCGGCTCAAGGCCACCTGACGAAGTCTGGGTGACGGAGTCTGCCCAAGACGGTGCGTTCATCGTGAAGTTTGATGTTATGCTCTGGCAGCGACGAATGCGAGCTGTGGGTAGAGTAAGTGTGGAGTTCATTGCATCTGGTAATACCATCCAGTCACTTGCCTTGGTATGTAACTTACACGGGCGGCTTGATTTACCGAACAGGACGGATGTGGTGTATCACCTTCTTTGATACCGATGCCCCGTGTTTGAACGGGTCGCGAGGAAAAACCCGAAGTGGTGGTACATGGCATGTAATGGTCACCCTTCTTGAATCGAGCTCGCCCGCGTACTTCGATGCTCAACTCATCATCGAGGTCCCGCCACCACCTGCAAAACCATCTTCGGGCTGGAATGGAGCCTATGGATTACACCCTCATTCACGCGTTTCACCTGTCGCGGACAGGAACTGGCAGTTCCGGTATACAATGTATGATTACAACGTCGACGGCATGACCCACGTACGGTTCTCGTCTATTCAAGGGAACCAATATGTTCCTCAGGATAAGCATCGCCATGCTGGAAACAGCTACGTCCTGTCACAGCCTGTTAATCCACAGCATGTTGCCCTACAAGCTCAAACGTCAACATCAACTACTGCGGCGACCTTATCACCACTGCGGAGTAGTAGCTCGCCAATTACCGTTCGATTGCGATCACACGGACATAAACTTGCACGGCGAGGAAGGTCACACGCTGACCCATCAGGTAAGAATCCTGATCTGTTTGCCGTCCACCGAGTTGTTGAAATCTTTCAAAGGCGATCCCGAAACGTTGAACACAAAATCAGATTCATGGTCCGATAACGGTGTGCGTTATACAAGTGCTGTGATTGCCTCCCTGGTGGATGGCGCAGGGTCACAGCTGTTGTATGAGTATGTGTGCTCGTACTCCCCACCGTTTTCTATGCACAATCTTACCCTTTTCCATAGAAAATCACGATACTTGTTCCCCGATGGTACCTTAAGAGCACGGTTGGAGGCGAAATTGGTCAAGTCAGAGTCGACGAAGGATTGTATCATATGTTAATTGTGCCCAGTTGGTATGTTGTAACTCTTGCGTTGAGCGCATATAGACTTGACTATCATTAAGACGCCTGTCTGTGTAAGGGGTGTTATATGCAATGGGTGAAAAATCGGATACTACGCGATCCCTGGCCACAAACGTCACCTTGATGTACGCCCTCTTATAAATCGACTCCACCCACGGAGATTCCCTGTAATAATGACTACATGTGCTGTTTTGCCTTCCACGCAAGCAAACATGCAATACATGCCAAGTACGTGTTATACATTTCCGTTACTATAACCATTTCACAACATGGAGGACACTGTAAAATCAATCAAGAACAGGTCAGAGTGACACCACATGAGTTTTCCTGGTGTTCACCCAATAATCTTCTACAATTGCCCTCGGCTTCTTGTATTCCTACATTTGAATCCCGTTTTACCCCGTTTTGCCCGCGTGCCCTGATGCGATAGCAATGATATTCACGAAGTTTGAGAGTACCATCTACTTGTCAAAGAAATTCGGCCTACATGTACTCGTACACGCCGATGCTAATCAAGAATAGCATATTGGTCTATTCTTCTTCGAAACATGATCTTGGCAGTAGGATTAGCAAGAATAGTTGTGCCACGGTATTTGCTCCTCGGAGGTGTGGCATTGTCTTCGAGTTTCATGTCATAGGACAAAATAATATGGGCAAGCATACTCTTGAGCAGTGTCGCAGCGAAGAATCTGCCAGGGCTGCATAGGCAACACACCAAGTGGTAGTTAGCACACTGGCCATGGGTGTCGAAGGAATACATGCCAAGCTGCTTTCCCTAAACCAAAGCCCAGAGACTCAGAGTGAACAGCGACCATCTGATATCTGGTACCTCCACCTAGCTTGTCTTGAAGATGTACAAATCGAAGTGGATCAAATGTCTCCGGATTTTCGTATACATTGCGATCGTGGTGGATGGCATAAGTGGGGATGGAAACATGAGTTCCCTCTGGAATTAACGTTCCGTCCGATAGGGTGACATCCCTCACAGCTTTTCGTATTGTCAACACTAGGGTCCTGACCTCAGTCCTGGCGTAAGACTTCGGGGAGTCGTGCGCACCAGCTGAGATTCCTTCAAATCTTTGAGTCTCTTTTAAAAAGCTGTCAATATATCGCATTTTGGCAATAGCCTCCTTGGTCCACCCATCGGTGTCGACGATAGTCTCGGCCTCTTCTCTGAGGCACTGGACGTGCTTCGGGTTTTCTGCTAGACGATAGAGAGCTTGTGTGAAAATCTATCCAATGGTTCGGTGAAAAGCCGGGTATAACAATGATACACGGACAGTTGTGGATGTCTGCATCAGACAGGGTCGAGAGGTAGTATGTCAAAACACGTCAGTACCAGAGAAGCAGGCACTGACATGGGAAGACGCAAAGTTGAGGGTCAATATACGTTGTGTCAATTGTGTGGTTGATGCTTCTGTTCCCTCATCTAGGCACCACTGCAAAAAATCGTCCTGTTCCGAATTCGTATAGGTTGTCTGGGGAAAAGTCGCGCAGAGCTGCTCACAGGCCTATTACTCCATTCCCTATTGCTCCCATGGATACGTGACAATCGCTCCGCGACGATGGGGCCAATGTATTTAGCCGCTCTTGCTGTTCTTCTGTTCGCGTTGGTTACGTATTTTCCCAGTACCCTGGACAAGTGGTACGAATGCGTCCCACGACAAACTCGAACGCGGAGCAGAACTCACGAAATCATGTATCTCGGTATAAGCCTTAAGAGCATTATTTCTTTTAAAGTGGCAGTGGAAGCTGCTAGGTTGAGGGCATTCCAACCAGGGTCACGGCCTGCCGACCGATGCGAATCAGGGGCGGCGAAGTATGCAAGAGAAGACATACATAGCGGAAGTCCGACGAAAACGCGATGTATTATCCTACAGATAACCATCCGCATGGTTTCAAACGCAGGAACACTCTTCCATTCTGTGGATACAGGATAAATGTTTTCAAACAACAAAGGCGTTGTAATATATTCACCATTGTCCTTCAAATTCAATATGTCCTCAAATGCGACCACCAACTCATCTCTCAGAGCCGGATATAACCTGGGAAGGCTACGAGTGAGTTGGGACTGAATGATTGTGATGTGATAAGGGTTATGTTCAATCTCTGGCCCAAGGATGTATTGGGTGTGTTCGGTCTGTGATTTTCATACAAAACAGGGTCAGCGGCAAGTGGTCCAACAAAATAATGGACACTCACGTCTTTTGCTGCCTCGCTAAAGGACAAATCATTCTCGGAAGACCTAATAATATCCTCGAGGTGATTGCGGTTCAAGATAACTAGCCAAGATGTTAAGGTGGCAACCTTGAAGGCGCCAGTCTTGTGCTGCCGATTTGCGTCCAATTTGCGTAAATCTACCCGTAAGTCCATCAAACAGTGAAAGATGTCACCTTGTGATAGCCTTCCTGTACGACACACGACCCATTGATACTAAATTTTACCCCGGACCAATACGATCCCAGTAAGGCGGAGGACCCAACTGTAGGGATGTGATCGAGCTAGTTTCAAATAGGGAAACCGAGCGTTTCGAGTTGCAACATAGCGTTCTCACCTTGCGAGCCTTGGCACGGGTTGAAGTGAGAAATGCCCCGACACCAAGGGCAATGAAAATGCCAGCAAAAATGCAAGGGCCATACGTGTCCTCCATTGCTCGACGAATCATAGTCGCAGGACGAAAAAGGGAGAGTGCCCGATCTATTCTGAATCCAACGTTTTATACTCGAGTTCTCTTGGCGTCTCGAGGCTTTCGGTCATTACGTATCGAGACTCTTATCAAATGCTTCAAATGAAACCCGTGCCTCGTTTCGGTCAACGCAGTAGAACAGTGGTAAAGCGTTGAGGCGGACAAAGTCCGCAGAACCGCACCTAGAGGTCCTGTCTCAGGAGGTTGTTAGTTACCATGGTATGCCATTTGATCCAGGAAGCCACCTCGGTTTCATCGTATAATAAGAATAGTGATCGACTGCTGCTGGCTCGTGGAGGAGCCTCGATACACATAAGTGGAGGCAGTGCGGCAGATCGGCCGAGCTAAGTTCTGATACATTCCCTCATTCTGTAGTATGCTTTCGCATAGATCCGGGTTGTTTTAATGCCAGAATCACTGGCCTTGGTTCTCAGAGGGACAGTGCGCACCGAAAAAGCGGATGAGAATGACCACCGTATTCGACAAAATACCTGATATGAAACAATCACTTGACTGTGTTGGTCGTGGTCTGATTGGCTGTTTCACAGCATGCAAAAATGCACCATACTCGGATTCTGGTCACGGTATGCCAAATAAATAATCGAGCACTCTTCTCCCGCTAAAATTATCAAGACATGGACTAGTTTGTGAATCTCTGGAACCATTAACTGGTATGTTTGGTTGTTGTCCCCACACATCCATGCGTTTTATTGTCACAGTAGGCTTTTCGGAGAAATCGTTTTTGGGAGTATGCCACGCAGAATGGTCTGTCCTCCCATTCTGGTATGCTCAAATTGCAATCTATCTCACAACATCAGTTTCACTGAATAGCGCATGGTGTGTGGTACGAGCATCCTCAGCGGCATTAAAGGAAGCAGCTCATTATTCAAAGCCTTCGCAGTGTTGCCAAAGTGAGGAGTCAAGGTGGCCATCTTAAAAAGCCCGTTATTGTACTGGTCTGTGTCAACATTCGCTGAAACGTACGTACCAGAAAGGAATCCACATTTCATTGCAGCCACCTGCACGGTTTTGGGAGTAGTCGGCGATCATTTTAGTGGCAGATCGATATGAACTAACCAGGGTGGAGCTTCCCTACTAATCGGAATGTCGACGAGCTGGCAGGACAACATCACCACAGATATAATCTTACCCTCGATAATTGTATTTTCAGTATAGGCATGCAGCAACCGAGGCAACATCTACACCTTCGAACCGCGAAGACAAAGACGATTACATCGTTTAGCCGGGACCCAAATGCCGTGGGGAACAACACGCAGGCCCACTGGCTTGATTTTCTAAAATTAGCTTATCGTACTCAGAAGCTTGTACTCACCTTGCATTTGCCGGGGGGCTACTCTTTTGTTGCCTTGCTTTGCACGAAACCGAAGCCTGCTGAGTGCCAGCAAATCACCGAAGTACTTGCGCTGGCCTTGAGTAGCGACAGCCACGTCACTGATGCCGCATATAAGATTTGGAGGTTGAGGTGTGCACACCAGCTCCAAGCGATGCGATCTTGAACTCACGAACTGTCCAGATACAGTGGTCATGAAGGGAAATAATAGTAGACCCGCGGAATGCTGAGACGACTGTCCCTAGTTAACTAACTCTCGCCAACGCCGCCTGCGTGAAGGCTCCCGAGCGGTTTCACATTGATACTCGTCCAATGCGCGAGTGGTGTGTCAGATTGCGTGCAGGAGAAAGTGGGTGAGCGCATCCATCCGCACTGGTGAATGATATCTAAAATAAAAAAAATGTCTAGAAATACCTAACTCTGAGCGGGTGCCTCTCCCCCTTTGGCTTGACTCGTTTTATCACCCTCTGCCTTCTTTCCTGTCATTATGTTCCACAACGATCCGGACATCTCTTTTGCCTCATGTTGCCTCTGCTCCTCGATCATCTTGTCAAGGGTGGCCTTGTTAGTCTCGATATAAGCCAGCTCTTGTCGGTATGTCTGTTGTGCCTCGGCTCGTTTCTGCTCCAGGTATGTTGGAGGAACAGGGGAGTGCGTTGTCTGTAGCAATATCACGTAAATTAGGGATGAGGTATTAAAAAAAAGATGGAAGAGGGGATCTCTACCCACCTCGCCTCCGCCAAAGAGGGAAGTGAGGGTAAATCCTCCGCTAGAAAGGCCTCCCCGTTTCTGCTTCCACTCTTCGACATGTTTTTCCTGAGCCTCAGCCTCCTTCTTAGCATACTCGATAGGAATGTCTTTGCCACTATATGCCTCAAGAATGGGGCGAATGTCTTGAGGCTTGTAGATACCGATGGCTGTGACAAACATTAGTGTCGATAGCAAGGCATGATGAGGAAAACGCACACTCTAGGAACGGAATCATGGCAATGAGCCCTCTGTCTCCCGGACTGCCAGTCCACTTGGGTAAGATGATAGCATTCTCCGGATGCGTGGAGACATGATCCGGGTGGGTGTCCACAACGATGACCTTGGAGAGGTCCCGGTTCAGATAGGAGAGGTCCTGTGAATAGCTAAACCCGCTGAAAAAGGGACCTCCAACACAGCGACATACCTTGACAATATTTTCGGCCGTGGACCGCATGTGTTCGCGGAAGAGTCGGTGGCTAATAGAGAAGCCATAGGGATCCAGTTTCTCGATTATTGGGTGGGCAGTCTGGAAACTTGGCTATTAGAACAGATCAGGTACAAGGCGGTCAAAGACGACACGTACGTAGCTATACTGTGGAGTGAATATGACGATTTCGTAAAACTGGGAGAGATATGCGAGGAAATAATCCACGCCAGGACGTTTGGCTACCCGCCAGCCGTGCTGTCGCTGAACGCATTATTTAGTCAAAAGAAAAACTAATAACGATATGAATACGATCGACCTACATCCCATACAGAATTCACCAAAAGATCATCCAGAGAAATAACGAGCGTGAGAGGTTTTTGGTACTGCGGAGGGAGTGGTGGAGGTAGCAGTTCCTGCCACACTGGTTCGCTGAATAACTGGAAAGATTGCAAGAGTCTACGAAGGGCAGGTGCACAATGGTCGGAAGACTCACGCCGAACAAATCCGCAATTCGTGTCTTCATTCGACCCCAGCGCGTCGAGGGAGCATCCTCAAGTTTCTATCACAACAGACAGTGGTAAACAGGTCGCATGAAATGGATATCGAATAGCCATACCAGCTTTTTTCCCTTGAATTCCTCCGGGTCCCATTCTCTTCCCAAGTATACGAGTTGCACGCCAATACCGACTGCAAGGATAGCAAGGGAAAATCTAGCCAGCAATCGTCGTTTTCGTTCGATGGAAGACAATGAGTCCTTGGAGGACTTTGCGCCAGTCCGTTGTGTCCGTTCCGGCTCTTGTTCTGTTGGTTGGAAGTCAAGACTCGGGACATGAGAGGCGGATGGCAGAGGCGGCGACGGTGACAGCTGTGAGTCAACCCTCGAGGGCGGCACCTGAGATGCCAAGTAGCGCAGCCTTTGTGCGAATGTAGGCCGTTGGACCACTCTCCGCAATGCCACAGCGAACATGTTTCCACCCACGAACCTCGAAGTTTTTGTCTGGACGAATGGTAAGCATGACTAAGCATACATATAGTGTCACATGGCACGCGCATACTCTTGGACCACTCGGGCGTTTACTTTCTTCTGTACTTCTGAGGTGAATTGGGAACCAGAAGGAAGGAATTCGGACACCTACACTTCTAGACCGGAATACTGAAGGCCTCAAAATGATGCGGGCCGGGCGGACCGCTGTGTTTGGTTTCCAAGGACATATTTGTTTGGTGGTGGTTTTTGTCCATCATTGTCCGTATGAGCGCCGTCAACCATCGCAACAGGCAAACAAATACTCCCTGCGGAGCGCATGCCGCTTATTTTTCCCTAGCACGCAACCACCACCATCTCCTACGGATCCCTTCGTCATTCCTTGTCTTGGACTAGCCTAACGATGCCAATCGACATGTCCTCATGCCCTCCTCGTCGGCGTCTTAGATCCAACTTCATCACTCATTTCCTCACCCTCGGACGTCGCTCCCACCAACATGAAGAGTCCGATAACCCACCCACACCACCTCCGAAGGACTTTGTGAGCGATTCCTCTCGCCTTATCTGATCTTCCCTGTCAACTACTATTCTTATCAGAAAGTCACCTTGGACACTGCGACGCGAACGCGGTCTAAACCATTACCAATACCCCTGGATGAGTACATAGATGAGAAGGCCGTGTACAAATTTAATGATGTCGATGGGTCCACGGTCCCGCAGTCGCCGTCCCGCTTGGCATCATCGCCTCCTAGAGAGCCTACTTCCTTCCCATATCGACCTTACGTTCATATAGCGCCGCTAGCACCTTTGACGCCAGAGGAGAAAGAAAGGCGAAGATTAGCTCTACAGAGGCAACGCGAGCTGGAGCAAGAGGAGGCCCTTCGAGAGGAGCGGGCGCGCCAGGAGCTAAGGAGATTGCAGAAGGAAGAACAAGAACGTCGAGAAATAGAAGAAGAGGAACGCAGGCGAACTCTTCTTCAGGAACACATACGGTATGCAGCAGTTCGTAGAGCGGAAAAGGAGATGCAAGAGAAGCAGAACGAAGAGCAGCGCCTCGAACAAATGCGCCAGCAGAAGCAGATCGCACATGAACGTCGTCTAGAGCACACCCGTGAACTGGAGCAATGGAGGCACGAGCAAATCCAGCGAGCCATATCATCATCGAGTGAAAAAGAGGACGAACGCAAGCGATCTGCCGAGGAGAGGCGAACTCGTATCGCGAAGCTTGATGAGGCACTGCTCCGAGACACATCTCTCCATGCCACTCAAGGGTGGGTTACTATACAAACACCCGACTTGTTGGCATGGAGACGCAGATATTACAAGTTCGACCTAAGTCGAGGCCAAATGTTATTATTCCCGAATCATGTGGTGGGCGCCCCCTTCGCGACTTTATCTTGCTATGGCCTGAATGACACCAGATTCCACAGGATACCGCTTGTCCGATCGATACCGTTGAGCTGGACGGCCGCGCAGAAGGACTATACGAGTGGTATGAAGGATTCGAAGAATTGGAAACAATCCCTCACTCGTTCGCGGTTAAATTTATCGACGGGCAGAGTTGGTTTATGTACGCAGATGACGAAGCGGAGAAGGTCAGTTTTTACGTGGCATTTTGTTTGTGGTGTCTGAGAACTGTGCTATGTAGGACAAGTTGTTACTATGGTTAAGTGAAGCAGCTGGGATCATTATTTAACCTGCATCCACTGCATCCATTTCTGTATCGATTGCCGAGTATTGCGGGATTGTGTTGTCGAGTCTGGTCTGCGTATGTATGGATAACGATATCATCATTTCAATGTACTTTTCAGATACCATACCGCCATCCTTTGTCTGCAAGTCAACGGATTGATCGCAAGTCCCAGCCATCAAGAAACAGCGCATCTGGCTTCTAGTGTTCTTCCAGCTCAGTAATAGAGTTTATGGCGAAGCCGCTGATTCATTCAATCCGGCGATCGGTCGGTACTCCTTTCCTGTCATGAACACATTTTATTCGAATTCATCATATGGCATACAACCATTGAAGGACCATACCACCGTAAGTCTTGCTGTATTTATTTCCATGTCACAGTTCTATGACGGTTCCACATGATTTTCTTTGTGTCCTCTACGTGGAAACCTTACGTATATGACGAAGAACACAGATTGGAGTATTCCGTCAACTGTATTACGAACGAGAAGAATGGTGCGCCCTTTGATCTAGATGTGGACGCCCGCAGCTAGATGAAGCACGACATCGCAGGATATCGCTAACTGTCGGTGACAGGGATAGACTGGGTCAACGCTAGCGAACACGATATACACCGTAGGCGTCGGTGCGTGCCCTCCAACATTTACAGGAGGCTAAAAACATGTGGTAATGTGAACAGTGTGGACAAAGGGGCGGCGTGTGACATAGGTACTTTAACAAAGAAACGCAGCCACGGATCAACGACAAAGCAAACACAATGGGGGAAGTCGCGCCTATCGCGAAGACGCGTCCGCAGATGAAATTCCACGTGCCACGCCTCTAGCAATATAAATTGGACCATAGCTTTGACCTACCTTCCTTGCATTCCTGATTTCAACGGCCACCTCCACCGTTGCTGTCAAGTCCTCACCTGTATTCTTCTCGTCGGTTCATTGGTTGCGGCAAACACATTTCGATATTGTTTAATATCCACGCACCTCGCCGACGCGACAGTTTCCACAAGCATCTTACCACTGCCATTGCAGACTGTAGCGATCCCAGTGTCCCATACACCCACCTTTACTTACCACACAAAATGATGGTCGTGGAGTACATACGCCAACAGACGACCACCACGTTGACCAATCCATACTTCCCCGATCTTCCCAAACAAATAGTAAGTGGTCCCCGAGTGCACTGCTGTCGAAGGTGTCCGTCCTAACGCGTCATGGTAACCGAAGATGACACGCGACTTCCATCTCGATACGCTATTTAATCCGATATGGACAGAGGGCCCGCACGTCTTTACTTTCAGCGAGTCCGGCACAGTCATCCATCCGAAGAACATCGCCAGTCGTGGCCATCCTTCGAACGCGCTTCGCCAGCCGTTGCGCCCTTCTTCTCCTGCAGCCCGTACATATGCCGACGCAGTCAAAGCGCCGCCATCCTCCTTGCTTAGCCGTATGCGGAAGCCTTGGAAGAATGCCACCATGACCGAGCAGGATGATGCCGAGTTCGAAGCACTGATGACACGGAGCATCGCAGAGGCCTCACATTCACCACAGTCCAGTGAGAACGAAAGTGATAATGTGTATACCTGGCCACCCGATCTTTCCGCTTGTCGTCGGGAAGCACAGGCGGAAACCTGCCTTGACAAAAACGAGAACGATGCTCCCAGTACACCGTACATGGTGTCCCCATCGAACTCGCGAACTTCGGAGACAGACTCGTCTGTCATTCCAACCCCTGACAAACGTGGAGACCGAATGCCGTTCATGGTGCTCCACGAAATGTCTCCCTGTTTCGAGGAAGAAGAATTGGAAAAGATCCTGGTGGGAGTCGAAAGACTGAGGCGCAAGGCACCTCCTCCGCTCCGTCTTGCGGATAACATGACAGACAAATCGGATAACACCTTTGTGTTATTGCAAGAAGACGCAACGATACCCATGGGTCAAGAGGTAAGCGTATTGGGTCATGTTCGCAGTGGAGGGGACCACTTACCGGTCATCCTTGGGTTGCCTAACAGGTGCTAAGCCCTCTGACCGCTGGAATACCTGTGCAGAGAGTTGATCTCAATATTTAACGAGAAGACACGACGACAATGAGCAGAACTCGGACCGAGGACATGGTTTTATTTTTATTTCTTTTCCCCAAATGTTCCCTAATTCCTCCATGAAATGTTGTTTGTCAAGTGACCTTTCATTATCGTTTGTACGATACAGCCAAGCTCTGTCGAGTGGTGTAGTTCGTATGTATACCCAATGGAATGTGTCCAGTGAATGATGAAAACATGAGGCACACCAGAAATTTCCCAGACCGTAAACGCAGGGCTGTATGGAGCAATTTCTTTCCGAAGGACAGAAAGTGTTGTCATTGCATCTTGCCCCTGACGAGGCGACTATGTGGTGCTCTTGATACGCAGTCCAGGGGTGCCCCTGGGAGAGGGTGTTGTTTTGGATCAAGGAACAGGCCCATCAGGAACTAGGAGGCTGAACTCGCCACATGATGGAGGTACGCACGCCTCGTCCAAGCCCAGAAACTCTGTTACGTAAGGAACAGAGCTCGATGACCCTAACTTTCAGTCAGTGTTGATGGTGGAGAAGAGAGATACCTCTTCGTCGCCGAGATACTCTCCATTCGGTTACGTCGGACATGGCCGTCAAAAGAGAAGAAGAACGAAATCGACGGAGTGGATTTTATTTCTTCAGGCGTTATAATAAGCAGCCTTCTGGCCTAACCATGCCAGTACAGCCGCTTGGTGCAATGGGTAAATTCCTAGCAGTAATTGAATACAGTTACTGGTTCTATCAAGTCTCTAGTGTGATCTATCTGGTCCTGAGTATCGTCTATGGTCGGTTTGACAGTCCTGTCTTTCTATCAGCAGGTGTTCCAGCCAAGGCCGAATTCTGAGCAGGCCGACCCCAGTACTTGGATGGCAACATGAACACTTTGTGGCAAGTATCATGCAACTCGGCCAGTTCCATATGCGTTGAATACAGTCATGCTACGCCCTTACATCATCCCTATCGTCGCCAGTATCGCCTCTGGGGCCTAACACTATCGTTTCCCCCGAGCCGCTGCACCGTGAACGATGAAACTTCGTATCCTTAGCTCCGGCACGATTCTGCGACAAGATAGTGGGTATTTGTCGCCATCCATAAACTGAGACACTTACATACGTCTGATTAGCAATTCTTCGACAAAGAGAACTATGTAAGTCTGCTAATCCTCTCCCGAAGGGAACATTGTTGACAGAGACGGGTATTCTTACAGCGCAAGTGAATGATAACATGCAGAAGGTCGATAGCTTGGCTGGAATCACACTTGGAGTGTATGCGTCTCCTTGAATTTCAAACTGCCTTTGCGATGCTTATCTTAGCATCGTACAATCTATGACAATCATAGGCTCAGTATGCACTTGGCGGCCTCCTCTTGGTCAAGTTTCATTTGAGGGCCAGCCTATCACAAATACAATGTACAGGAATACAGAAAGCAGATTGCGCTGGTCTCTTGGCAGGAACCCGTATGTTCAGATAGCCAGCGGTCATGTGTAACGCGTTACTGACTTTCAAATGCCAGACACCACTCCAGCAGCATTCCCTCCAACATTCTGTTTGGTGCAACTAACCCAACATCTGAAGTCACCCAGGAGGATATCGAGGAAGCATGTCAGGATGCCAATATTTTTCGACTTCATCTGGTCATTGCCCGTAGCAAAGCTAAGCTTTGATACCACGATCTATATATTTCTAGTGGGTTTGAAATGGTCAGAGGTGTAAATGACACCAGGTACCGGATAGTATACGTGATGTCGAAATTGAATATGTCTGAGTACCACAAAAACTGATGGGAGTGACCAGTGAATGTCGGAGGTAAGTGGAAATGTACACTTTGAAGCACAGGAGATGGCAAGTCACCATAAATAATCGGTTCGACGTCGCATCAAGTTGTAAAGTCGATTCAACTGACCTTTCGTAGTATCCCACTTTGCTGACATGGTGCATAGTGCAGGACCAGGTGATGGAGTCGATAGACCGGATGTAAAAGTCTACACAGCTATAGTATCACTCGAGATAGCAATGGATGTTCAAGTCATATTGAGAAAAATAAACGAATGACACGCAGACGAAAGACAGCATAAATCAAAATTCGTAGAATATAGGTCTGAAGCGTATGCGTAAATCTAAGAATAAAGCAGAATACTAAACGATGAAAGGTTTAGTATGGCCAGAGAAACTGTCACGGAGAACGCATTACTTCGAGCTGTGCCGGGGACGCAGTTGCACAATAACCTCTTCCGGATGTGGGATCCCGATGATGCGCCTCAGTGGTGGTAATGGCCACCAAGGTGCAGGGGCCCCGCCAACGGGAGTAATATGGAAGAGATGGAGGAACAAAATAACTGACACCTTCAACTCATACATAGCCACATACTTGCCCTTGCACTGTAAGGTCCCAACAAAATACATTAATATATATTCGCAACTGGAGAAAAATAAAACTAACCACGTGTCTGCCAGAACCCATCGAAAACCAGGGTTTTCCCTCCGTTGGCCACTTGCCCTCACGCTGATCGCAATTAGCAAACCGATCGTATACGAACTTCTGGTTATCAGGATAGCTGCTTTCATCGGAATGGGCAGCATCAACGTTCCCCATAAGCCATTCTCCCTTTCGCACAGGTATTGTCCTATCACCGTCCTTCAGGTCGAAATCGCGAGTGGCGACGCGCAAGCCCATGATTTTCACCGTAAGCCTCATGGTCTCGACAATTGCAGATGTCAGCAGCGCAAAATGGGGCCCATCAAGGTTGTTGGGGTCTGCATCTGCCAAGAAACCTTGCAGGTCCCCGAAAACGTCCTTGATAGCTGCGTCGACTTCGTTACGGATGGCATTGAATGCAACGGGGTCCATGAACAAGAATAAGAAGAGCCAGATTAGTACGCCCTGCGTGTTGGCATGCGTTCCCCATACAAACGCCAGAAGGTGACAGGCTGCCTCGTTCTGAGAAACGTCGCCTTGGCGCATGGCCTTCACAAATTTACCGCCAATTAGACCCTCATTCTCACCCTGTGAACCAGCGACATAGTCGACGAGGCGGGAGAATATTCGCTTACGCGCCTGCATGGAGGGAAAGAACCAGAATGGTTCGCCAGTGAGGCGCTTAGGCATGCTAGCATCCAGGATATAGAAATCCTCAAACGTGCCAGAGGCGAATCTTTCTCCCAACAGAATGTCATTGAGCGCGTCGTACAGAGGCTTTGTCAAAAGCGGCATGATTGATATCTCCGTTTCTTGAACCCGAGTAAGGTGCTCAATTCTAGCGAACATGTTTTGCGCGAGGGATCGGGTTAGGTCTCCCAGAGCGCGCCTGGACAACGTCTGATCAAGAACTGGGAAGAGATCTCGCTCGAGATTGAACCTGGTGCGCTGTTGCGCGCGCCCAATGACTGCACGAAACACCTCGTTGTGCGTGAAGCCTGGTACGGCAATGTCTGATGCATAGATAGCAAAGATTGTGGATGGAGACGAGACAACAATGACATTTCGTCCACCGAGTAGTAGCCTGAACACTGATCCATGGCGTTTACTATCGGAGTGTTATTCAGCATCCAGTAGCATTTTCGGGACGCTGTACTCACTGGCAACGGGCCAAGAATCCATGCGGATCAGAAAAATAACTAATGGCAGAACCAATCCAGGGCAACAAACTTGGCTCTCTTGGAGGAAACGAGACAGGCCTTTGTTGACTGGAGACCCATGAAGAGACGGTATAAAGGATTGCAGCTAGAGCGACCGCCAGGATAATGGTGATCATCGTGAACACGTCGTGGAGGGGGAGACCAAACTCTACAAACCACAGTGGGAGATTTATGAAAACGGAGAAGAAGCTCTTATTCTAAATGGGACAAAAATTGACACATGGAACGCGCCTATGCCAACATTCATCGTCTGTTCGGTTCGAATCGAACACTTTGAAGGTCAAATTTGTACTAGCCGATCGCCCGAATAACCTGCAGGCAATGACAAAATCGTTAGGCCGTGACCTCATCTGACGCATGGATGTCAGAACGATTATTACTACTATGCCGAATACATTTGACAACCGATTGACATATTGCCTCGCTTTCTCCTCCTCGGATGCGTTCCAAATGGATTGGCGGCGCGATCCCATGAAGTGGCGGACTCCTACCACTAGACGAGGACGATCTGTCGAATGTTATGTAGCTTGAAATATAATAGCATTTCAATCAATGGCCAGGCCTGTATAATTTTTATCAACCCACCCGGCGTGACTTGGAACCGAATTCGCCTGCCAGAATTTGACAAGTCCCATGTGGTTCAAGGCTGTTAGCGCCTCCCTAAAATGGCAAAGAAGTTCAATGCGTACATACCGCAATCCGGAGATTGGCGACAGATTATGTTTTCCCGCACAGTGGCAGTGTAACGGACTTGCCTGAAAACGACATATCAAGTAGGCGGAGTTACAATTACTGTTCTTTTCAGGCAGGTACAAATATGGTGAGCCATGACTGGGCCTCTGGCGCTTAGCTATCCCACTGGCCCAGGACGTGTGCAGGTCTCCACAACTTCGTCCACACGAGATAAGCCTATCTGCAATGCAGGGCCGAGAGGGTACGAGTGCAGCCTGTGTAGGCGTCGCCACTTACTGATCTGACATTTTTACTGGGCAAAGTTAATTACCGCCTACTTAGTACTACACGTGCCAGGGATAACACAGATACGTTTGACACATAATTTTACAGATAGGGACTTCGGACTTCCAGAAGGCACCCAGGCCGAAAACGTAAATTTCCCAACGGGCCATGATGGCATCACAATTGGGATTGCGGCGATACCATTAGGGAACGACTGAGAAGTAAATTAAGCACGAAACAGGCTAGATGGTTCAGTGCCACTACGATACATAGCCCCACTGTCCCTGCAGTATCAAATTCTCAAGAATCTGAACTTCTGAAGTCTCTGATAAGTTTTGAGTACTTAATAACACCAATAAGTGCCGATACGGACAAGTCGCTGCCTATGTACTGCTTACTAGTCTGGCGTAATGGTCAGCGGTTAGTAGGCTGCCGGTTTATTATGGGAGCTGACAAAGGGACATTGATGTTGATAAGTCTGGCTGAGCAAACCGATGACAAGCTCTGGTGCAGAGGTTATTCGTGTGGTACCATTGAAAAGTACAAGCGTTACAGCCGGAAATTCGCAGTGCCAGCTAATAAGACCAGCAAATTCCATTGAACATGTTCGAGATGAGTCTGAACTCCATTCAGAAGGGTATACTACAGCATGGTCCCATAGACAATCAGAATTTAAAGCCTCCTGTGAGACCCATCACATTGCCCGGGTCGACTTCTTGCTTTATCAACTTGAGACGCTGGAGGTTATCCCCATAGATGCTTTCAAGAGCCGTGTCGAATATAGCATAGTTGCTGTACAATGGGGCATCTGAGATGGTTTGCCCAAGAGCGATCGCGTGATCGTATATCTTTTCGATACTTGTACGGGTCGCATGGTGCATCAACTCGTCAGCAGATGGTGAGACCCATCCGATGTAGAGGTTGAGAGGGAACACACCGCGGTCACGCGAGCCAGGATAGGCGGAAGGAGAAGTGTTATGGCTAAAGATTGTTGGCAAGAACGGTGAAACCGCGTAGGAGAACATCTCTCCAGACGAGGAGGCAAGCGCTCGGCCTAAAACCTGGGGAGCGAGGATTACCAGGGAGCGCAAAGATTGAAGAACTACGAACAATGGCTTCGTCAGCAATGGCCCGGAGAAACTCCTCGGAGTATCCTGTCACAGAAATGGTGTGGAAGATCCCACTAATGGGTACGTTTAATTTACAAATGATGCCGGTTTGTTTGCATAACTTACCGTAAATTTGCTGTTGGATCCGAGGGCATGGACTTCACAAGTGATAGGAAAGATCGTGTGCCGATATCCTGCATGAAGTGCGGGATCGCTAGAAATTGGTCAAATATACCCGGGGGTGGAGTTGGACCGTCGTAAAAGAGGGACGTAATTAACATAGGGCCCTGGTTATAAGATTAAAAAATTCTACTATAAAATAATATTGATCTTAAACCCACCTGTCCAGAAGCATAGGTGTACACAGCGATGATCTGAGCTTTGGGATCTGTAGACTGTGCTGAAAAACTGGCAGTGGCAGTGGTGACTTGATCCATGACATGGCTTCCATAGATAATCATGCCACCCTGGGGCTTTCAGCATGAAGAGGGAGGGTGCAAAGGTTGTAGCTAGACCCACCCAAACTTGTCCTTGGGGGAACGTCTTAAAAGTAAATCTTGACACAACGCCCTTCATAGGATTAAGTTATTTCAGGAGAGAGCAACGAAAAATAACGCACGAAGTTGTTGTATCCGCCCTATGGTAAAGTCAGCTGAGATTTCTATGTTTGCGGTAAGTTTCGTTGCATACCTTGAGAGCAAAGAACAAATCTGGGTAGGAAGAGTCTGTAACGTTGACAATGGCGCCATTGGGTAAGACTAGTTCATACGCTTGCACAGTGTCAATTGTCAAACCACGCTGATTGGTTAACCACGAGTACCCTTAAAAGGGTGAGTTAGAAAACTAAAACAGATTGATTTTGCGCGTACCTCCGCCAAGAGTGAAGCCTGCCACACCAATTCCAGAAACTCTACCACCAACGACGTTTACCCCGTGGGGCTCAAGGGCGGCGTAAACCTCATCCCAGGTCAAGCCCGCTCCGACCGTAACGGTCTGCAACTCCGGACTGTATTGAATATCCGAGAACTGGGACATGCCAATCTGCACACCATTTGTGGACGAGAAGCCGGGATTCATTGTATGACCTCCGCCTTTGATCTGGTGCAAGAATGTCAGTCGTTTACCAAACGAAGATAACGAGGACTCACCGCAAATGGACACATATTCTCCCCAATGATTCGAAGCTGTGGAGGTTCAGTTGGATGGTAACAGGAAGTTGCAAGACACCTACAGCTACCCCGATATCGTGCGTGGTTGTGGGTTCAAAGGCACACATAGCCTGCTCTGCGCTCGAGGATGCCCAGTGATACATTTGGTTGTCATACTGTGGTCCTGGACAATCAAACTAAAAACACAATTCAAATGCGAAAGCAGAAAGAGGGTGATACCGTAGTAGTGCACCGCAGAATCCGGAGAGATGGCATCCGCAATTGCTTTACAGGTGGCATTGATTAGGCCTGGATCCGTGACCGCTGTGGTGTTGATGCTCGCGAGAGCGGCGAGGGAAGCAAAGGGGAGCTGCGTGTTCACCATGTTACGAATCACTGGTGAAGCTTTGAGATGGATGCGACCTGTGCACTTTTACATGTGACCGACGTTGTCGGGCATAGATTGCCGTCTTCCCGATCTGGCAATCGGAATCAAATCATCAAAATGCGTACCCGAGCAAAAGCGCTCTTATGTTCCCGTTTGGTTAAGCTTTATCGTCGACCCCATCCAATCAGAGTACTCCCTGAGTATTCAAAAACTCAGCAAGACCGTAACGTAATTCTATGATTCCGCCCGGCCCTGCCCATTCCGGTTTAAATAAATAGTAGACCCATTATTTCAACTCGGGACTAAACATCGATTATGTAATCTTAGTAACTCCCTCCAATCAGAGTGCGTCCTAAGTATGCATCATTCGATGCTAAATTTACAGAGAGCGAGACCGGGAACCGAGGGGCTCGCGAGAACATATAAGCCCACCAGTCATATAGACTTTCATCGTTAAGGCCGGACTATGGAGGATCTGACGCTCTTTTGTAGTATTGGTCTTGCGGCTAGTATTCTCGCCTGTTATGCAGTTTCCCGCCCGCACCCGGTAAGCCTTTCCTTCCAAAGGCTGGTACTTAGCTCACTAGTTGTCACTTGGTAAGCTCGACCACATCCCCACTGTCGGGTCTTCTAGCCTACTGGGATCATATTGGTCATCTATCAAATACATAACCAATGGCATTGACATTGTTCAGCAAGGTTTTGACAGAGTTAGTTTACTGCTTCGTCGTGTGCAGCAGGCTTACTGAATGGAATATGATTTACCAGTACAAGACGGGCGCCTTCAAGGTTTCTACCATGCGTGGATGGATGGTCTATCTGAATCCCAGCCATCTTGAGGAGGTCGTGCAGTTGCCGACTGATGTGATGTCTTTCCGACTTGCACTGAACGATGTACGTTGACACAGACGTGGTTGCTACACCATACTAATCTGAGTCCATGGCAGGCGATCCGCATGGAACACACTTTTGGACCACAAATTCTTCACGATCCTTACCACGTGACAATAATTCGGACACAAATCACGCGTAATCTCTCTGTCTTATTTCCTGGAATCAAGGATGAGATGGTTGCGACATTAGATGAATTACTCGACATGAAGCCTAATGGTTGTTCTGCATCTCGGAAGCACGATACCAAGTGCTGACGATCCATTTACAGAATGGAAATGCATTCCTGTGGTCGATTCTTCTCACTTAATTATTACCAGAATGCTCAACCGAACAGCAGTTGGACTTCCTTTGTGTGCGTCGCTGAAGATGCTACTGTATGTTGTCCTGACCACGATCCAGGTCGTGACCCTGATTGGGTCAGCCTGACCTTGCAAGGCACCATGGATGTCATTAAGGAAGGGATTATGATCGGGAAGGTTCCGGATGTCGCTTTTGCGTAGGTCCCTCACCCTGCAACTGATGATTCTGAGATTCTGAACTGCAACTGCCTTCAGCCTAGGTGCGAAATTTATCACGACCACTTCCTCGAGGTTAAGGCATGGAGCCGAGCACCTTGACCCCATCATCAAGGAGCGTCAGAGATGCATGCAGGCATACGGAGAAGGTTGGACAGACAGACCTGTAGGTGCTCTATTTCAAAATGTGGTTAGCAAATACCAAGCCTAGTAGAATGATGCTTTGCAGTGGTGTATGGACCACGGAAATGAGACCACGGTCCCACTACTGACTGCCCGAATACTGTTCTTCATTTTCGGAGGGTTGATAGTGAGTTCCTTTTATCCCCTTCCCTATTCGTTGCTCACCACTCTGCGATAGTCGACCTCAGCAGTACGTCTTTCCTCACAACTTCTCCCACTTTGAATCCGACATACTTCTACTAGGCTTTGTCAAAAGTCCTTTGCTATCTAGCTACAAACCCACAGTGTGTACAACCACTACGTGAAGAAGTCGAAATGACAATTGATGCACATGGGTGGACAAGAGAAGGGATCGCACAAATGCGGAGAGTGGATAGTTTCATCAAAGAAACGCTCCGTTTCGAAGGCACCACAGCTTGTGTGTATTTTCCGCACACACTCCTTATCTATCTCACCTCGTTTCTAGTTAGCGTTCAACGAAAAACACTCAAGAATGTCACCCTTTCCGACGGAACTTTCCTCCCACAGGGTACACGTGTCGCCTTTGCGTCCTATGCTATTGAGCATGATCATCACAACTACGAGAATCCTTTCGCCTTTGAACCGTTTCGATTCGTGGATCTACAAGATAAATGCGGCGATCCTTCCAAATACCAATTCACTTCTCTCAGCCATGACTCACTTGGGTTTGGTTTAGGGAAACTGGCTTGGTGAGTACATATGTCTATTGCTATCGCACATCTCCAACTCGATTCCTGATATTTCCTAGTCCTGGCAGATTTCTGGCGTCCATAACGCTGAAGGCTCTGCTTGCCTATATTGTTGTAACTTACGATCTGAAGCCAGGAAAGGATTTCCCAGACAGTCGACATTTGGCCGGCGTTGTTCTCACGAGATCATCGACAAAGCTCTTGTTCCGAAAAAGAATGGACTGAGATATGGGCCTGGCAGCTCTGGCCTGCGATTGTTGAATCCTGTTCTTACTGATCAATGAAATGCAGTGCATGATGTAGACATTCATGTCACTACTGATTCTGTACTTCAATTTGATCGACTTGGTTGAATGATAACTTCATGGCTATCCTCCTTTCGCAAGCAGACAATGGGCTCGAACATTGACCGCACCGCGTCATCGCGTTCCCGCTAAGCGTTCTTCTCGTCCAGCGCTCGACTAACGTTTTTTAATTCTTCTACGTCGACAATTGGGTCCAACGAGCTCACTGGTGCGTTTCAAGGAGTTCCCGGGTGGCTACGCGGCGCGTGCGCGTTCTAGGGAAGCCATTTCACGTTCTCGAGCTTGATTCACATTCCTAGCTTTCATTTTTAAATATTCTTGCGCGTCGCCGTCGCCGTCGCCGTCCAGTGGTCCAGTGCGGACGCTCTAAGGGCGACACTAGTGAGTTCCAATTTCGCATTCTTCGACTGTGACGCATATACTGACACCCTGCAACTAGCTGCGCTGCTTCGACTCCCGTTGAGTTGATGTCGCTGCCGCTAGTCGTGCCATCCACACCTCTGTCGCTTCCGTTTTGTTTGTCGTCACCTCCACCAGCCATCTCGCTCTTGACAATCGCAGCGTGCATCATGCCCTGATGATCACTGTGGCCCATCCGGGCTGCCGTTTGATGCGCTCGGCGCACACATCAGGCCTCTCAAAATGACCATCTGGCCACTCGACCATCTGTTCAACCACTGAGGTGCTCCGCATCGAGTATGCACTGTCTCGCATCTCCAGCGCTCGTGCTGCCTACCCCCCTCGAGCGGCAGTCCATGTGCTTTGGTACGTATTCATTCGCATTCTCGTCGCGCTGATTGTTTTCTTTCCAGTGTAGCTCCGTTTTCTGGAACCACATTTAGCCTCCACTCACGGTTTCGTCGCCCTTAGCAACTTTACTGGCTCCCTTTACCGGTTCTCCACCCAGTGCGGCAGCCATTCCATAGACCTCCACAACTGTCCCATTCGTGCACTCGGCCGTCACAACGCCCTCCGCTGCCTCCTACTCGCCCTCAGTTGGTAGCATTAGTAGTGTCGCTCGCAGTTCCTGTGACTTTGACTTGACTCTCACGCTTCATGCAGCGTGCCTGGCATGTTAAGTTCTTGTCGCTGACCTCTTTCAGTAGGTGTGACTGCTAGGTCTCTGTGCAGCACATATCTATGCTTGCGAGCCTCTTCGCGGTCATTGTTTGATGTTGCATGGCCTTCTGACTCTATGCACTGGACTGCATTCCACATCAAATTTTATACCAAACATAACTTGTATGTTGTGCCTATCATCGGACGTGCAATCGGGTGCATGTAACTAGTTATCCATGGGAGTATGTACTTGATGGGATGATATAAGATGTTGGGTATGCTATGAAAGTGTGGGCAGCATGCACAGTAGATACTGGGGAATTGAGCAGGCTCAGTTGGTGGATATGGTTATCAGAACTGTACATGATGTGAGTGAGAGATTGGCACCATGTTTCATGATCATGCGGTTTTGAATTTCAAAGGTCTGTTCAACGGACGCCACCCATCACTCGGCATGAGGTACCATCATTAGCGCTCGTCTTGCTATTCAACGAATATGTACTGCGTAGATCGACGTCAATTGGCAACCTCGTAGCATTTAAGAATTCCTTTATAGCGAAATGTAGCTGGACGGAAAAGTTATTGTTAGGGGGGAGTGAGAAACTGGCCAACTTAAGTGGGTGGAATGATATGTGTGCGCTGACACTGACAGTAAAACCAAACGGGATTAATTGATTGACCGCTGTGTATTTCCTAAAAAGGATCGCAGCAGTCCAAACCTTAGCACGAGCACTGACGCAACAACTGGATCAGGTGCGTGGTGATATGGAACGAGCGATGGAAAGTGGAGGCGCCTGCATATTGGACATGAACTAACATTGTCGCTGAGCTGTTCAAATTCGCATCAGCAATGTGCGTTCCCATCTACTGTTTGCGTAATGTTCACCGGATCAGAACCGAATGTAGCACACCTGGGCTGTGTGAGAAATGGCTGACTTGTGTAAACTGACTTAAATTCGGGGCTGCACTGCCATTGAGTCAGGTCTACTAGGCCCCATCATCATGTTGGCCCCGATACTCAATCTTGCGAGGAGCCCCACGGTCATCATCTCCTTGATCATACTTGTTCTTGGTCGCTACCTCCTTGTCCATGAACGTGTTTCTCCGAATTCTCTAACCAACCTCAATGCCACGGTTGGGGGCCGCTTACGAACTGCAGCACCTCTCGCACTGCCTTGTTTCTCCTCCTACGACGGCCGTGCAGTTTCTCCTGACTCGCAAGCCTGCGCAGCCGTTCAGGCCAACTACCACTCACAGCCGTTTCGTTCTCGTGGCTACGGAAGCACGATATTCGTTGGTTATTTCTTTCTTCCTCCGTATGGCGCTAATCTTGATGCTTAGGGTGCCTGGGACTCATGTTTGAGCAAAGAAGAGAAATGCTTGCTAGATTACAACAATCCCGCGAATCCTGTGGCATACAATGGCACAGAGTGCAGTCGGGGGAGTATATCCGAACATTATGTATGTCACTCAAACACTCATGTAGAATTCCGCTGAAAACTCTGGGATGGTAGCTTGAAGTTAAAGATGCATCAGACGTTATTGCGGCATTTTCTTTCTCCGAGCTCACTGGTACCCCATTATCGATCAGAAACTCCGGCCACGATTTTTTTGGACGATCGACTATGAAAGGATCCTTGGCACTTTGGGTACGTCCCTTCCTTTGTCTTACAAAGTCTGTTTAACAATAAATTGCAGATGCGCAACCTCAATTCTGTCAGTTAGTCCCATATAAAGTGTGCCACTAACTGAAACACGCCCCTAGCTAAGTTATCATGAGGCCTTCGTCCCGACTGGCTGTGCGCAAGACGCAACATATCGAGCAATTACTGCTGGAGTATGTCCACATGTCCACATCCACTCTATAGTGACCCCCTAATTTGAAATACAGACTGGTGCTACAATGTTAGAAGTCTATCAATTTGCAGATCAGCATAAAGTCACTGCGATCGGTGGATTTTCATCTTCTGTGGCATGGCACGGCGGTTGGTTATTGGTAGCAAACCCCCTCCTCCTATGCGTAATCCGCTGATTCCAAGCCAATCATGGTAGGGCGGAGGGCATGGTCTTTTGACTCCGATGTATGGTCTCGGAGTCGATCGTGTTGTAAGTGTGCCCTGCAAATAAGAATCGGATGGCAAGACGACGCCACCCCATACAGCTCGAGATCAAGGTCGTTACCCCTGACGGGCAGCTGCGGATAGCAAACCAGTGCCAAAACAGTGATCTATTCTGGGCATTGCGCGGGGGAGGAGGCGGAACATTTGGTGTCGTTCTCGAGGCGACCAGCATGGTGGAGAAACAGATGCCCTTGCAAGTGTAAGTTTGCATGAGCTGTGGTCTTTTTAACTACCTGATGCCTCATTCGCTTCAGAGCCAAGTTTTCCTTCCCATCCGAGCATACAAAGCGGTTCAATGAAATCCTCGTAAACAATGCGATGAAATGGTCTTCGGAAGGTTGGGGTGGGTTTACCAGTGCAAGTATCTGCTTGATTTAACTGTCTATTCAATTGGGTGACGACGTTTGCGCAGTTGGAAATCATGCTTGGGAATCTCTTCGTTAACCCTACCTTGAGCCTGGATGACGCAGAAGTCTCGTTTAAGGAGTTGTCTGATTTTATCCACGAGGCTGGAGGCGCCTTCACCCTCACGACAATGCCGTCGTGGCTCTCGTTCTTCAATGCCTATATTGGGATTGAGGTATTCCGCAATGTCCAAGTTTGCCTCAGATAACTGACATAGTCACCGTAGTTCTGTGGAGTCCCGCATACGACCAGTTCACGTCTCATTCCCAAGGCGAACTTTGAGTCCGAGAAGGGCCGAACGCAACTCAGCACGTTCTTATCTGCTGCACCCGGTCTCATGGTCCTCTTTGCTCCTCCTGCAATATACAATAGTACCGGGGATGACACCTCCGTCACTCCTGCCTGGCGTAACTCACTTTGGCACGTACGTCGGACTTTATGAAACCAATTTAAACGATGATTGACAATTTCTAAAGATCGTCGGCATGTTTCCATGGAACCACGACGCCACTTCTGTCGATATTAAACAAGCCTTTGGGACCATGCATTTCCTGACCCATGGGCTGAGAAAGCTTGCTCCAAATTCGGGTGCTTATTTCGTTAGTGTCTTCCGCTGTTTTATAATTCGATATGCTTTGACGTCCCCCCCCCTCCCCAGAACGAGGCCGACGTCTATGAATCCGATCACGAGAGTAGGTTCTTGTGTCCCCGTGGTTTTCATCTGATAAAATTGTCATTGTAGAGTCGTTTTGGGGTGATAATTACCCTGCGTTGTTGGAGATCAAGCAAAAATAGTGAGCATACTCATGGTGTACAACTTTATCGCTTAACTAACTTTGATGACTCCAGTGATCCGAACGGTCTACTCGATTGTTGGCGCTGCGGTAAGTACACGTTGTCTGGATTGTGGAAGAGAAGTTTGATCAGTATCTATGTTAGTTGGTTGGAAGGGACCATCCGCAAAGTCTTTCGAATGTTATCCTGACATGGCACTCTAACTTTTGTATCGCAAAGTGATCTTGGATCCAATCGATATGTACACATTGCCTTCTGTAACGACCTTGACGTACCTTGGAAGCATATGACTTGGAATGTTTTTACCAAGTGACCTAGTAACTCAACATGTCTAGCCTGTTACTTAACCTGGCGGCTTTCTAACCCAAAATGAGCCCAGCAATGGCTCTAAGTGAGCAGCACAGGCAGTATTGCATTCCCTGTGACTTTAAAGATTGGTATACTATACATTGACACAATGAACCTGTCTGAGGGAGGTGCATACAATTGATAGTGGTGGAAATAATAGGAAACCGGGGGCGGATGGGGCAGGTTTTTCGACATTTTCAGCTTTGGGGCGAATGAATCACACACAAACAAGAAGTCAAAATGAAAGAAAAAAAAAAATGGAAGTAAAGCCGAACCAATTCCCCAAGGCACTACACTCCCTCGTCAAACACGTACAGCCCGTCCAGTTCGCCGCCCTCAACCAGTCCCGTTATACGATGTACCCCAAGCCCGGGAAAATTGCCATCTCCGATGGTACACATACTCACGTCAACGGGTCCACGTGTTCGCGCCTGCGTGAGTGCGGGCTGTGGCTCGGCGACTTCGCATTCACTTGTGCCTCCCACGCCAACACCCTTCTGTGCATTCAGCCCACCCTCGGACGAGGCACTTGTGTTGACAGTAATCGATGACGGCGGCGACGTCGACAACGAGCGCGGCATACGCGCGTGAGCGTGTATCCCTGAATTATGTATTCCCGATCGTGGTGTATGCGTATGCGTCCCCACGCGCGGCATTCCCGCTCGTGCACATCGCGACTGCGACAATGGCACCGACGCCGGCAACGATACCCCTAACCCCGTCCCTGATCCGGTACCATCTACTCGCAGCCGTTTCTGCAGCCCGCGCTGATCGTGTGTGATCGATGCAAAGAGATGCGTATCGAGTTCTTCCGACGATCGTTTGCGCTGCTTTACTGTGGTTGTCGCGTGCGTGCTCATCGTTTTGGTGTCGGCCAGGTTGTTCGCATTCGTCGTGCTCGTAGCCACATCTTCCACAGCGGTACGCGCCCGCTTCGGCGGAGTGGAAACACGTATTACACCCTTCTCCCCAGATGGACATGTCCCGTCGTGGTGGCCGCGCGCGTCGGTGCCACAGTCGGCGTCGGCATCCAGATCGCCAGAAGAGCGTTTGCGTGGGGTGATTGCACCGATGGAGGCGTGGATGCGGTTGGAGTGAGAGTGAGCACCGCTGTCAGGACGGGTAGGGTGGACATCCGGGACAGATAAATTCTTCTCATTCCCATTCTCACTCTCCTCCTCCTCCTCTTCATAAAGGTCTTCTTCTTCTTCTTCCTCCTCTGTGCGCAGAATCACGCGTACTTCTTCGAGTGTTATTTGTGGTGAGTTCTGCGGTTTGGTTTGGGTTTGGGTTGGCGTTACTTGAATGGGGTGCGACGGCACCGTCGCGTGCACTTGCACCTGCGTCTGTACTGGCTGCACTGGAGCCTGGTACACCTGCTGCGTCGCCGTCGTACACGCCGTCCCAGTCCTGTTCGCAGCGGCACCAACCACTGCCCTCTCGCAAATCGTACACTGGCAATGAAACAGCGGCGCGCACGCTTCTCGCCATACCTATTTCCAAGGATGCACGCTTATCAGTTTCTGCTTGCTTTCGCACAAAGGGAAGTCTAATAAAGGGGAGAACCACACTGCCAAAGAGGAAAGGATAGGAAAGAAAGGATAGGAAGACGCACCATCTTAAACGCTTCCAAGCTGAACTGGGCCATATGCCCAATCGTCACGGGGATATACGGAATAGGGTGGATAAGCCGTGTCTTGTGCCTCTGCTCGAACCTCTCCTTGGGCTCGCCCTCGTCCTTCTGGTCGACCATTCTATCCCCATCGTGTTTAGCCAAAATTTCGCCCCCAGCACGAGCACCGCGCACCGGCGGAGGTGAGGGTGTGGTATGTAGAGTTGTAGTTGATAGAACGGGACTGGTAGTATGTGAGGTGCCGCTGCTACTTGCGTCTTCTTCGCGATCGTGCGTCCTGTTCCTGTCATGGTCCCCCTCCCCGCCGTGCTGGCGTCGATGTTGGCGCTCACGTGCACGCGCCCAGTCGAACTCTTCGAACCATACACTGGGATCCCTTAAACCCTCTAGTACATCTCCAAGATCCATACTTGCAATCTTCCTCGCTACACTCGCGTCCACCTCCGCATCCGTGATTTCATTTACATCTCCCTTCATGTGCAAATTCCCGGCATCGGTTCCAGAATCGGCGTCTGCACCGGCTTCGACAACAATACGCCTTACAAGGTTTACCATCGCAGGTAACAGGATCAGACGAAGCTGTTTCTGATATGCGCGGTATGCTTGTTCGCAGAGGGTGAATGAGGGTGGGGCAGGGGTGCGCACTGTGGATAGACGGGGATGGATGTCGATATCGTCATTATCACTTGCATCGTCTGCGCGTGGGATTGACCACGGGCACGGATGAACCGCGCGTACACGCGCAACTCTCCTTACCCCGCTGCCCCCGTAGGCGTCGTGGTCTTCGTCAGGCTCACTCTCCGTATCTGCTCCTGCATCCCTCACGCCTCCCCCGGCAGGCCACGCATACCCGTACCACTGATCTGCGGGACTACACCAGTGTCCATCGAGTATCCGTGTGCGTGCCCAGTCTGAGACGGCAAGGTCGCGCACAGTCGAGCATGTTTCAGTGAGAGAAAGGAGTTCAGGGTCCTCTTCCTCCTCTTCCTCTTCCTCTTCCTCCTCCTCCTCCTCCTCCTCCCCTTCTTCTTCTTCTTCTGCTGCTGTTGCTGCGTCGTTCTCCTCGTCATTTGCTGCAGCTTCGGGACCCTCGACAACGCGGTTAGACACGTACTCGGACGAGTAAGGAGATCGCGCGCATGCTGCTGATGCTGTGGTCAACGAAGAAGTCTCGCCTGTCCATTTTGTAGCAGCCACCGCTTGTTCCATAATCTCGGTCATCTTCGTATGTGACCTTAACCAGAATTTTTCTCGTGCAACGGCGATTACTTCTGATATGGATCCTTCGCCTAAGTCTATGAATGCGTCTACTGTTTGGCGGGTTTCCCAGTCGGAAGATGCATATTTGGCTGGGGGATAGCGGGATGTTGCAATTGTGCCTTCTACGACTCCTGATGCTGTCAAGGGTGACGTGGTTGGAGGGGGCACAAAACGGGGGCCGCCGATTGCTTCGCGGTCGCGCATACTAGTGGATATCCGTTGCCACAGGTATTCACATCGACATGATCGGCACGTCGTCTCTACCCCTGGCCAAGTATCGTCGTCTTCGTTTTCGGCACAGCATACCATAAGTGCAGGGTTGAACGAGATGGGTGCGTACTGCTGCTGATACCCGTGTGCATGATGTTGCTGATACCCGGTGAATCTGAGCGTGTTCGCGTGTATATCCAGCGGAGGGTCATATTCGGTTGGGGGAGCCTCACGCAGACAAAGTCCACAAAACATGGACTTGCGGTGGTCCCTGCAGAGTGCAACATTACCGAGTACGGGGACAGGTAGAGTGCGTTTTGCGGCTGCTAGTCCTGCGGATGAGTATGGTGCGTTGATGCGACAGACGATGCAGCTTCGTGTTGTCAACTGTCGGAAGTGGCGGTATGGTGTGATACGAAAGTGGTGCGATTGTGCTGTAGTGGTGGCGGCACCTGCGGTACCCGTGCCAGCGACTGGAGCAGGAGCGCGCACGATGGCACAGTGAGCGAGGATGTCATGTGGATCGATGACTGCACAAGCTTTTGACCAGAAGAGATGTGTTTCGACTATGTGTGCGGATGAGGATGGTAGTGAGATAGAAAAAAGGGGGGACGTACGTGCAACAGCCCACAGAGGGGATACCTGCATCAATTTCTCGATGTCGAGTGCATCGCGTAGCGTCGTATACGTGATACGAGGATGCCAGAGCTCAGCAGTGTCCCAGGAGAGGGGACAATAGTTCGATAGCTGGACATCGAGGAGTAGGAATGTGGCGATGGTTCTGTGGTTGTGTTTTCAGCAAGCATAGCCGTCTGCTCTGTAGTTACACACCGGATGATTTCTGGTGGTAGGTTGTTCCAGGATCTGTGTGTTTTCTTTCCCTTGTAATACGATTGCAATGGTGTCTCCGGTGTCATTTTATTATCAAAGCACGAGCTACGGTTCTGCGTCATGAAAGAGGATGGGTGTGGCATTCTCACGCACGGACCATCACTGATCTGTTTTAACATTACAAGTTCACTCCTGACACTAAACGGACCTACAGTGGCCTCGTTCAAAGGCAAGATAAAGCTCTTTGTAGTCCAGGTACTGGAATTTTAATACTTTGGAGGTGTGAGCGAGGACGAGAGTAAGATTAGTGACAAAACGTATCTGATAACCCTTAAATAATTTTGACAACACATTTTGAGTGTGAAAAAAATCTATTTTGAGAAAATGTTAGATTCAACAAACAACAGGACAGAGTGCTCACAGCCTATCACAGAAACACAGACACCAGAGTAACAATAGACACACAGGGGCTGTCGAAACCGAGAGTCGCAAATCCTTTGCCCACCTTTGCCTGTGGTGTCATCGACTTTTCATCTGGTAAGTGCCAAATTAATGGGTTTGATTTCGTGATATAGGTGACCGAACTTCGAGCGAGTGCAGTATCAGCTTCAGAGAGCTCCTCTTAGTGTTGCTTTCGAGATTCAGATCCGGAATACATTGTAATAGCAGATCTCATCCATCCACCGCTCACCAGAATGGAACCTGTCGTTCCACCAGAGATCACAGCAGAGCTCACTCAAATCCTTGCAAATCTAGTCCTTGGAGACAACGAAATACGCTCAAAGTATGTGGTGCGAGTCACCACGCCATACGCGAAACGCACCGATAACCCACCCCAGAGCAGAGAAGGCAGTCAATGACCGTCTTGCACATACACCAGATCTTTATCTGCTCGCATTGGCCCAGTTCGCCATTGCAGCAGATACAGAAGTGGCGAGTATCCCCAAACACTCATTGTCGCAGCTGATGATCATATGCTTAACATAACAGATGCGCTCTTTCTCGCTCGTTCTTCTCCGGCGACTTCTCTTCCGCTCGCCTCCCCAGTCCCATCATACCCACACCCAAAAAGACCCACGCATAACACTATACGACCACATGCCAAACCACTCACTATCAAACCTCGAGCGTCTCCTCCTCCACTCCCTCTCGCATGAACCATCCGATTCCGTACGCAGAAAAACTGTCGATACGGTATGTGATCTTGCCAATACCGCAATGAACCGTGGACGTCCATGGCATGCACTCCAAGCCCAGGCGTTCCATATGACACAGGCAGAATTACATGGATTTAGGGAGTGCGCGTTTAGAGTGTTTTCGGGATGTCCCAATCTCGTCATGGATCTGCAGACTGATGCTGTCCTTTCGGTGTTTGAAAAGGGTCTGCGGGACACTCAGAGTGTAGATGTGCGTGCCGTGACCTTCGCCATGTAACCCTCGACTCACTAACGTGCAGGTCCGACTAGCAGCACTCCGAGCATGCGTATCATATCTCTCCGCATCTGACATCCCTCAACTCACACACTCCCTTTCTCTCGTCTACCCAATGCTTGACACACTCCCCCCCTTGCCTAACGCTCACCTCAAGACATTTCTGAGCTCATTAACACCTCTATGCACATCTCATCCACAGCTATTTGCACCACATATGAGTGCACTATTATCGTTCTTCCGCGCACTGATTATGCCAAGTGCAGATCCAGGTCCGACGCCTACAGTTGCGAAACCGTTTCCTGGTACCACTCCGTCGTTTTCTTTTCCCCCCCAGTCCCAACACGCTCAACAGCAACAGACGCAGCAGAACGACGAAGCAGATGCAGAAGCAGAAGATAACGAAAAAGAACAAGTCAGAAGAATAGCGCTAGAGCTCATGGTCAGCTTGAGCGAGGCGCGGCCAAGTATGGTTAAGCGCGTAGAAGGATGGACTGTGGCAGTTGTCCGTGCTTGTCTAGAAGGTATGGCGGAGTTACCTGAAGATGGCCTCGAAGTATGGCTAGATGCAGACGTACGTCAAGGGGCCTTCTTTTGTTGTCAAATTATATGTTAACACATGCCGTGGCGTCTGACGTCGTGTGGATCGTGTGGTACGTCATTCAGCCCTCAGAAGACCCCACAGACGACACCTATCCTCTCATCTACGACCAAGCACTCGACAGATTCGCATGTGCACTTGGCGGAAAAGAAGTCCTCCCCCCTGCATTTCAGTGTATACCGTCTATGCTCGCTAGCTATGATTGGAGACAGAGGCACGCAGGATTGATGGCCATTGCTGCTATTGCGGAGGGGACAAGTAAGATCATGCAGATTGAACTTGGCAAAGTCGTCGCGTGAGTCGATACCCATATCTTAACCTCTACTAATGGTTTTGGTCATCTTTAGCCTTGTAACGCCCATGTTCAAGGATGCCCATCCGCGCGTACGATATGCTGCATCTCAATGCCTGTATGTTTTTTCCCCCACTCATATTACCCGCTAATCGTTGTTTAGAGGGCAGTTATGTACCGATCTAGAAGTAATCTCCTCTATCTAGCGACGCAATCGGGATAATATGACACTGACGCGTATACAGGAGATTATTCAAGAGAAACACCATCAACAGCTGTTTTCGGCACTGATACCGACACTAGAGGCTCCAGAACATCGGTTTGTTATATGCTACCATATATTACATTCCTGTGACATTACTATTGTTTGCAGCGTCCATGCACACGCTGCTGCTGCCCTAATCAATTTCTGCGAAGGCGTCGAACACGACACCCTCATTCCGTACCTCGATCCAATCATGGAACGCCTTCTCAAAATGCTAGACGCTTCGTCTGAAAAATGCTATTGTCAAGAACAGGCGATCACGAGTTTAGCTATGGTCGCAGACGCAAGCGAGACGACATTTGAGAAGTATTATGCGTCGATTATGCCCCTTCTCCTTAGTGTGCTTCAGAACGCGCACGGGACAGATCATTTGAAGTTAAGGGTGAAAGCTATGGAATGTGCTGGTCTTATAGGTATGTTTGGGTCCCGCCTCGGTCACACTTCGATGTTCTCACAGACTAACAGCGATCGCGGTACGCCGCGACATATTCCGTCCGGATGCACGGCCCCTCGTCGATGCTTTAATCCATATTCAAAGTACGTCCCCGCGACTCTTTACACACCAACCAATCTTAAACATACACGACAGATTCCCCTGTTGACTCTTCAGACACGATGCTCGCAACGTACTTGATAGCAACATGGGCAAAAATTTGTCAAGCCTTAGGTCAAGAATTCGAACCTTATCTTCCGGTAGTGATGCCCCCGCTTTTGAACGCCGCGAGTGCTAAAGCGGACGTATCAATCTATGGTGGGGTTGCTGTGGCTTGATTATCGTCATGCTAATCATTGCCTTTGTACGCTCGTCCACATTTTAATCCAGACGAGGATGAAACAAACTACGACCGTGAAGGATGGGAGACCATCTCAATGGATGGCCAAATTGTCGGAATACGAACATCTACGATTGAAGAGAAATGCCAAGCATTCGACACTCTAGTCATCTACTGTAACACGCTGGGCCCGCGCTTTGGACCGTACTTATCGCAGAGTCTGGAGCTTGCACTGCCGGCATTATTGTTCTATTTCCATGAGGGGGTGCGGGAGGCTGCGTGTAGGTACGTATGCGTATTGTGTTGGTCCGGTGACAGGGCGATTTACTGACTTGTCGTGCTTGTCTCTCTACGACATGCGTCGTCGTGCCTCTACGGACGCGTCTCTGGTTACGCTGCTATGGTCATATTCCTTGTTCCTGCGCCACATGACGTACACTGACGACTGCCGGGATTGGATTGACACTGACTTGGACGGGGAAGATTGATTCCGCTCCTTCTATCATGTGGCAAAACCAGCGGCACACTCACAGCCCAAATGGTAACTGCTTCCCTTCACCAACTCATCAAATGCCTACGCACTGAGCCAGACCCATCATTCGTTGGCTCTTTGTACCGCTCGACTGCAGACTCACTCCGCGTCGTCGGGATGGGCCTGTTGACACCCGATCTGGCAGATGGGTTATTGGACGCGACAAAGGCACAGCTAACGACACTGGCGGAAAAACGGAAGATCCGGAGTTCGCGTGTCCATGGTCACAGGGGGGCTGACGAGAAGGCAGATGACGACGATCGAGAAGAGATTGCCCTGTTAGAGGAGATGGAGGAGTTTGCATTGGAAGATATGGAGAAGACGTTGAGACTTTTGGATGTGCAACATCCGCTGCTTATTGCTGTTGCGAGTGTGCGGGACCTGGGCATTATTAGTAGGTTGGAAAGTGAGGAAGAAGGCCCAGCGGAACAGTGCTAGACCGCTTATACTTAGGGGAACCGAGGGATATACCTAAATGAAAGGAAATGAACTAATATTCTGGCCGACTATGCTATGTCAGTGTGGCTAGTGGCCTTCTACAGCCAAACACCACAGTGAGATTGTAATTCAGGCGAGTGATAACTTGGGTGACAACTGAGCATGAGCAGCATTTTTTGTGATCTCGATAAATACTGCATGTATAATAATGGCCTTGGAGCCATCATAGACTTACATGTGTTGTATGTGTGCTGCAGATATCATGTAGCTGACTCAAAACTGATGATGAGAGGGGAATGACCATGCAGTGGACATTGGTGAAAGCCAATTAAAGATTTCAACAGTGGGGTCGACAAGTGTCAAATGGTTCCAAGTTAAACTGGCACGATGTTGTTAATCAGTCAGATGCTTTCGCGACTTGCTAACAATAGTGGTAGCGAACGCACATTAATGAAAAACTTCGGCGCTCAACGCCAGATCATGAAACATGACACTAGGAAGTGAGAACAAGATAACAACCAGGGAAAAACCAAACAGCAGTAATAGAGATATAGGTGAGACTGGATTCAATTACTGAGGTCAATACATAATGCAGCCAGGAATGAATACTTTAGGAATATGCTAGATGGCAAGAGATATCATGCTAAAGAACGACAAGGATATCCACGCATGGAAAAAAGGGTGAGAGTGGGAAAGAGAGAGGTATTGTTACATGCACTGGCTACCAGTCAAAAGGTGCCATAGTGCTGGGTGGCAACAGCGACAACAGGCACGCACCGATAGAAACATACCAACAGATGAGTAAGGACAAGGGACAATCAAAGGATTCCGTTATCCTTCAGGGCGTTCCGCAATATAGTCTCTTTCACCGCCGCGAATACAAGTCGGATATTCGATGTGTCTGTCGCTTGGGTAAGACTGAGGAACGTATGGCCAGTCAGGGCGTGTGTGCAGGAAAGACAATCACGAGGGACTAACTGGGGGTAGATGCTCAGTTTCGCACGATTTGCCTGCATAAACCGCCAAAGAATGTATTTCGCAGCTTTGTTGATGTCTGCGCCACCGGTGTACTCTGGGAAATACTTCTCTAGTGGAACCTGCATGAGTATTAAGAAGGTGTGAACGGAAAACGACCAAGATATGATATTACTCTTGGGAGTTTGACTTTGAAGACATCGATCTTATTCAAGAACAAGATTATTGACGTCCGGAGGAACCACCGAGAATTTATGACAGACTCGAACAAGATTAGCGACTCCTCCATCCGGTTCTGATGAAGGCACATAGCAATCAGATCAGGGTAAATCGACATAAATCAACGCATGTACGTGCCTGTTCCTTGGCCTCGAGTAATACTTGATCATACTCGCTGAGTGCAGTACAAAAAATAATGCTGGTTACACTTTCAAAACAATGTATCCACTTTTTTCTTTCGGACCGCTGCCCGCCGACATCGAACATGTGTATTCTGAGACATAATAGTTAAGAGAGCTTATACGACAAAGACATGAAATACGTACGACAACTGGCCCATGTTAAATCGTGTGTCCGTGATTCCGGTAGACTTGGCCCGCGCTCGCAAGACGTCGTCGACCGTGGGAAGATAATTGTGAGTTCCTATTCTTAGCACCTCTCCGAAAAAGCTGCGGAGGGAAAAAGTTGAGCACCTACAACATGGGCAACTCGTTCGGGATGAGCTTACTAGGCTGCACTATCCATGAGGTAGAACTGACTGCTGTTGTCAAGGACGGTAGGTATAATCGGATCTTGCCATAACGCGTGTATAGCTTGAGCGATCTCGGGCGAAAGGACGAAATGAGGGGAAGGGTCTACTCTATAATCCAAAATCTTGTCCGCATTGTCCTTGAATAGCGTCATTCAGTGGGGGGACGAGAGTACAAAGGCAGGTAAAACGAACTCTATTAAGCGGGCTGATGCAATCCACGTTAATCTTGCGCATGGCCAGTACAATGGCCTGTGCACTATCCACCGTATTCCGGTATATCGTAGGTCGATAACTCATTAGTTCTTCGTTAGTGAAGCCATTTTGATGGATTATCTTCATCTGCTTGACGATAGTCGACTTGCCCGATTCTCCTGCCCCTGGGACATATGAAAGACGAGTCAGCGGTCCGGACGACAAGGCATTTAACAAGCAAAACAGCGGTAGCACGGGAAACACAAAAACTTAATGCTGCGTGGTGATATGGAACGAGCGATGGCGAGAAAGTGGAGGCGCCCAAGTAAAGGACAACGGGAGAGATTGGATAGGCTCACCCAGCAACAATATTTTGCATTCCTTCTTCAATCTCTTGGATTCCTCATCGAGTTCACGGTCGATAGCGTCTGACCTGGCCTTGTCAGCTCTCTCTTGGGCAGAAGAAACGCAGTTGCCCATGGCTTGGGGGAAACGGTGTCAAGCTGGCAATGTATCTTGACTATCGAGTGGGCTCCAAATACGACAGTGCTCGCTTGTGGTATAAGGAAGGCGCGGATATCCTAGATGCAGGGTATGGGTTCAACGTTGGCCAGTCGACCCTTTGACTGGGATCCACACCGCTGGAGACGGAAGCGCCTTTGCCTTGTTCCCCGTGACATTGTGACTGTCACAAGCTGTCACAACGTGGTGTCACCTAGTATTACTATTACTATTAGTGCTCAAACACTCACACGTCATCCGAACAAACGTAAATTTCTCTCTTGACTTATCCAGTGATATTGGAACCTATCGTGCCTGTGGCCAGAGAAGTTGTGTAAGTACTAATGCTCGTCGCGGTTGCGATGCCATGATCAATATCTCTAGTGCCATCGATACCCACCAGTCCGTGCTCCTCCCCTCTTTTTCTACTAACCCAAGCTCAGCTACCATGCCGTGACATAATCACTAGTAATAGTTTCATTTTTATTTCCGGTTTCTCACTATGAGTCACTACATACAATCAGCATATCACCAGGAACAGCCACCCATCGTGAACTCGTGCTATGAATAGAACCATTAATGACATGTGTCAAGTAACACTGTCAAAACTGAATACCACAATGACTGACCATTATTTCATCTTAGTACACTCTGCCAAGTTCAATGAAACCAAACCAAACAATACTGGTATTACTCTCTCTTCACCAATAGGTACTACGGCCGTACCGCGTTCGTCAAGAGGAATCAAAAGTCGGAACGTTTAAAAGATAACAGGGCCAACGCGCTCACGTGACAGTAGAGGAAGAGCGAAGCGCGTCATTTTATAATCCCAAGAACACCACCCGTTCAAAGCACGAGGGCAGCACCAATGAGGGCGCCAGCGGAAGCAATGAAGGTACCGAAAAAGCCATCGAAAGCGAGGGGTACGAGACCAGCTGCAGCGTTGCTAGATGCAGGAGAGCTGGTGCTAGCACCAGTCCCTGACGTCTTGGACGACGTGGTGGTGGTAGTGGTGTGGCCAGGGGCGGTGGGGGTGGCAGAAGTAGAGCTACCCGATGGAGTAGCCGAGGCAGGAGTCGTCGTACCAGTCGACTCACCACCTCCGCACTCCTCCTGTTGAAGAGCCAGACCGGTCTGGACGTCCTCAGGTGTGCAGTTGGTCTCCAAGCATTGGCCAGCGGTAGTCTGGAACGAAGTGGACGAGCACACGCAAGCCAAGTCCGCGCTGTTGATGCGTTGTAATTAACAAGGTACTTGGCTGGAGCTAAAACATAGTGACTTACAAGCTGCTGCAGCCCGCACTCTGGGCAGCCGTACTGACACATTGAAGGAGACAGGCACTCAAGGAGGGGGTGGAAGCGGGAGCACTGGAAGTCTCAGTGCCAGACTGCGCCTGGACAGCGAGGACGGAGGCAGCGACAAGGACAACGAGAGACTTGGCGTTGGCTAACATGACAAACAAATTCAACAGGTTTTCACTCTTGTTCGGAGGGAGACAACCGTGGGGCAAGGGATGAAGCTTTGAAGTGAGGAGACCTTATATGTGTCAATTGGACCGTGGGAAGTACTGTAGGTAGGTTGACAATGACATGATGTCACAGGTCGGAGAGGATTCCCAACAAAAACCTTGGCCGTGTCGACGCTGGAGGTTGTTGTGTGACATGGATTTTTCATTGAAAACCAAAAGGACTTGACGTGATAAAAGTAGTATAGTTACATAGTAGCTGTGCTCAATTCTTAGTGAAATTCCATGAACTCAGGCTACGAACTGATTTCACTAAGTCACATTTCCAACGTTGCTTGCAACGGGTTCCCTGCTACTTCAAGCCATCGGCATTGTGACCAGCCTATTACAGCTGTTTTCAATTGTTCGGGGAAAACCAAAAATCAAAACTTGGTTGGTGGGAATTGCCGCAAAGGACCCCAGAAGTAGCCCTAGACAGATTTTGTAAATAGTGCTCGCTACTTCCTTGTGGA
>Ga0307518_10000202_pt1 | contig 44915 bp, 49 predicted proteins | sample 25_EM_MG_FD_203889 | JGI IMG/M metagenome (GOLD analysis project Ga0307518, IMG submission 203889) | Populus trichocarpa ectomycorrhiza microbial communities from riparian zone in the Pacific Northwest, United States - 25_EM | ecosystem: Host-associated > Plants > Roots > Unclassified | place... | reverse complement strand
TGGGAGGAAGGGACCATAGGCTGAGGGCTCAGGGGACACAGAGATGACCAGAGATGACTTTTCAATCTTGACAATAGACCTAAGATGACCAAAGTACGTCCTTGACGCAGGACTGACGAGGAGAACGTGCTGACCGAGAACGAGGGGGACTGAGGGAGCAGGCTTGGAAGATATGTGCCAGGCAGTGCACGGGAACTCTGGCAGAGGCTGTACTAAGAGCAGGACATAGTGGAGAGCTGCAGCAATAGCGAAGAAATGATCCAGAGAAAATACGGACTCCATAGTGACTGATGAGACGAACGTCTGGATTGCAGGGGGAATATCTCTGTGGGAAATAAGCGGATCCACGTCGGAACTTGACAGGCAGATAGACCGCACTCTAGGCTCTCTGACGGTATAGTCACGTGCCTGATAGCTTTGGAAACGGTGGAGCTATTCAAAATATCAGAATGCCGGCACTGGGCGCCTAAAAATGACATTTGAGCGCTAACATTGTTTCTTCTCTTCTTTCCTTCGTTTCTCCATCAATTCTTCAGCTTCTTTGCTTGTTCTGGTATGGGAGTTGGACTGCAGTAGATTGCATTCCTTTCTCATACCATAATGGACATTATTCCTTCAGTTTCTTCTGCTTCTTGGCGGTTCTTGTGCGAGTGATGACTGTCAGCATCGGCAGTCGTCTCTTGCATCAGGATAGTCTTCTTGTGCGATAGATGGCTACGATGAGGCTCCGTCATGCTCATCCTTCGCACCAGGATCATTTGATATTGATGTTATCTTCCATGTTCACTGTACCAAACCTGTTTGGTGCATGACAGCGCTACCAGATGCTTTGTTGACAAGAGCTGGGCTCTTGATAGACGCTTGCAGTTATCTAAGCTGGTGAAGCCAGTTCCAGTGCTTAACGTAGATGGCACTAGGAACCAGGAAGGCGACATTACACATTATGTATTACTTACAGTCGGTATTGGGAAACACGCTGAAAAGCTGTGGTGTGCCATCACTTGCCTGGGAAAGGTTCCCCTTATCCTCGGCCACACCTGGCTTAGAAAGCATAACCCTGATATTGATTGGGTTACCGGACAGGTTAATTTAACTAGGTGTCCTCCTGAGTGCAAGTCGCTCTTGGAGACATGCTTTGCTAAATTATTACGTGAAAACGAATCTCAGGAGACTTGGATTCAGGCTTTGAAGGCTCACGAGTCAAAGGTTGCTATCGATGAGACAACCCTCGAAGAAGCCCAGAAGCTTGTACCCCGAGAATACTGGGAGTATTTAGATGTCTTCTCGAAGAAGTCATCAGAATGCATGCCGCTTAGAAAGCCATGGGATCATGGCATAGATCTCAGGGAGAACTTCCCACCTAAAAAGGGGCATTTGATACCCCTTTCAGTGGATGAACAGAAGGAAGTTGAGGATTTTGTTGATGACCAGCTTGCAAAAGGATGTGTTTGCCCGTCCATTTCCCCTCAGACCTCCCCTGTCTTCTTTGTCCCCAAAAAGGATGGCAAAAAGTGCATGGTTCAGGACTATTGTTATTTAAATGAGTGGACCGTTAAAAATAACTACCCGCTGCCCTTGATCAGTCAACTTGTTGACAAATTGAAAGGATGTAAACTCTTCACGAAGATGGATCTTCGTTGGGGATATAACAATGTCCACATTAAGGAATGCAATGAGTGGAAAGCTGCGTTTGTAACGCACAAAGGGGCTTTTGAGCCTGTTGTTATGTATTTCGGTCTATGTAATTCACCCGCAATGTTCCAGAAAATGATGAATGAGATCTTCCACGATATGTCAGACGTCTGCGTGGTGTATATTGATGACCTAATGATATTTACAAACACTGATGACCAGGAAAAGCATGACCAGATCGTGCTTGAAGTCTTAAAATGTTTACGTGATAATGACTTGTTTGTCAAACCCGAGAAGTGTCGCTTCCACGTAACCGAAGTCGATTTCCTCGGTATGATAGTCTCACATGATGGAATAAAGATGGACCCTGAGAAAGTTAGTGCTATTTTGAAGTGGCCTGAGCCAACGAATGTCAAACAGGTTCGAGCATTCTTAGGCCTCAGCAACTTCTATAGACGCTTTATTAAGCACTATGCGATCATGGCTAGGCCACTGACGGACTTGACGTGTAAGGATGTTGTGTTCCACTTCGGCGATAAGGAACGTACTGTGTTTGAAGCCTTGAAGGCTGCCTTTACTCGTGCGCCGGTACTTCAGTACCCCGACCAGGACCACGAATTCCGCCTCAAAACCGATGCATCTGAGTTCGCCGTAGGGGGAGTGATATCCGTTAAGTGCGAGGACAGCGAATTCAGACCAGTAGCGTACATGTCACACTCTATGACCCTGCCAGAACACAACTATCCTATTCACGATAAAGAAATGCTGGCCATTATAAAAGCAACAGAGGCCTGGCACCATTATCTTGAGGCCACTCCTTATGCCTTTGAGATATACATGGACCATCATAATTTAACATACTTCACGAAGTCGCAGAACCTCTCTAAATGCCAAGCGTGCTGGCAGATGTGGATGACGCGCTTCAACTACTCGTTAATTTATAAAAAGGGAACTCAGATGCACGTTGCAGATCCGCTTAGTAGGCGATCGGACTATTACGTCTCTAGCTCCGAAGATAACAAGGATCAAACCTTGTTGAATCCCGTATCTATCAAGTCAATCGACGTTACCAATCAGACTTATGAGGAGCGCCAGTCACTTATCACAAACTTTCATGACACACCTGTCACCGGACATAAGGGTGTCAAAGCTACGTTTAACGCGCTCAGGAAGCACTATACCTGGAAAGGAATGAAGGAACAAATTCAAACCTATGCGAAGCACTGTCAGAAGTGCCAGCAGTCGAAGGTTTCGAATCAAAAGACTTCTGGAAGTCTCCTCCCTCTCCCTGTCCCAGAAGGACCATGGCTCGATGTCACAATGGACTTTACCGAGATGCCAGAATCCCTAGGTTACAATTATGTATTGGTGGTCGTCAACCGGTTCTCTAAGGAAGCAGTCTTTGTGCCGTGCACCAAAGAAGAAACTGCATTGTCAACCGCTGAGTTATTTAGAGACCATGTCTGGTGTCAACATGGACTTCCTAGCACTGTGGTCTCCAACCATGGATCGGTCTTTGCAAGCAACTTCCTGGGGGAGTTGTATAGACTCTTAGGCATAAAACGCAAAATGTCCACTGCGTTTCACCCTCAGACTGACGGACAAACGGAGCGGTTGAACCGCGAAATTAATCAGTATCTCCGGACCTATGTCAACGATCGTCAGAACAATTGGGCTAAGTGGATCAAGATTGCCCAGTTTGTATGGAACAACACGGTCTCAGAAGTCACTACTGATTCCCCGTTTGGAATTACCCACAGTTATTCCCCGCGCATGGGTGTAGAACCAGTGCAGACAGTAGCCCCAGCGGCTAAGAACTTTGCTGCCATATTTAACAAAGTCATTGAGTCTTCAGAGAAGGCTAAATGCAACATGAAGCTTCAGGCAGATAAGCATAGAAATCCCGCCCCGGACTATACTGTCGGTCAGCAAATCTGGCTTTCAACGGACAACCTTTGTATGTTAAATTGCGCTTCTAAGAAGCTCACAGAGAAATGGATTGGCCCCTATGAGGTCACTCGAGTCACCCCGAATGCGGTCGAGCTTAAGCTCCCTAAAACTCTTCGGATTCACCTGGTAGTAAATGTCTCTTGAGTTAAACCTTATTTAGGTCCACTCCCTGGACAACCCGTCTCCCAGCCTGGCCCGGTACATGTCTCTGAAGAATGCGATGAAGAGTACAAAGTGGACTATATAGTGGCTTCGCGTATTTATAAACGGCAACTCCAGTACCTGGTACACTGGAAAGGATACGAGGAACATGAAAGGACGTGGGAACCCTTGTCAAACTTGAAGAATTCTCCTCTGGTAGTCGAGCATTTTTATAAGAAAAATCCCTCTGCTCCTCGCAAGCTTCGAATGCTGCAGTCAGACTTCAACTCGTTATTTACTCAGATTCCCGAGAGTCTTACCGTGTGCAAACCCACCTTTTGCAGTCTGGAATCCTGCACCTAAGGGGGGAGTAGTGTAACAGTCTAAACTTTTTGTCTGTAGCGTAGTATCTTATCTAGCGCATCTTATCTGAAGACCTGTCTGGACCACAGCCTCGTGCTGTGCATGCTGTATCCCTTGATGTCATTAGCATAGCCTTACTACAGGATGGCAGCTGTGTTCACTGCCTCATATAGCATACAGCCTCGTGGATAGCCTTGCACAGGACACATGTAGTATAGTATATATACTGCTGCAATCCAGCACCCAGAGGTTCTCCATTCAAGCTCTCTTTGGGTCTTTTGCTCTAAGATGCTTGTGATCCTATTCCTCCTCAGAGTCTCATGTGTGGTAGTTCTTTGGGTGTTTGCCCTTAGGGTTGTCTCAGATCTGGAGATGAGCTTCTGAAGCAGTGCCACTGATGGGAGTGGCTGGGGGATAATAAGAGAATTGATCCGACCAGAAGAGCAGTGTCAGGGGGCCTGGAATGTCTAGGAGAGTAACAGTTGGTCACAGAGTGTCACAAATCCCTTGGGTTGAGCTTCTGTAGGACAAAAACGCGAAATTTGGTGCTCCCGAAGAGCAGTCTTCCCTTGAGCAGTAAGGGGAAGGTTCTGTACTCTATAAGGGCTCCTAAGAAGGGTTCTAGAGCACTGTTTCATCCATGTTTGTTGCGGGATAGCAGGGAAGTGAAACGTGAGTAGCAGATTCGATGCGTCCAGGGAAGCGAGATGAATGATGGAGGGAGATGGATGTGACAGGACTCTGGGATGAAAGGACCATATGCAGAGGACTCAGGAGACACAGAGATGACCAGGTATGAATCCTCAAGTCTAATGATAGACTTGAGGCAACCAAAGTATGTGCGTGACGCAGGACTGACGAGGAGAACGCGCTGACCAAGAACAAGAGGGACTGAGGGAGCAGGCTGGGAAGATATGTGCCAGGCAGTGCATAGGAACTCAGGGAGAGGCTGTCCCAAGAGTAGGACATAGTCAAGGTCTGCTGCAATAGCGGAGAAACGTTCCAGAGAAAATGCGGACTCCATCAGCAAAACAGCCTTTTTCAGCTACAGACACTACAGTTCCCATGCTTGTGTACAAGTCTGTACAGCCTGGACAGACTTGTGTACACTGTACAACAATACACATATTCAGCATGCAATCTGTATAGCCTGGCCAACATTCTATAGTCTATCCAAGTCTACCAATAAAATAGCTTTTAAGTCTGATTTAATTACTTGGCCACTACTACTAAGTCACTCAGTTGCAAAGTAAGAGATTCAAAAAATATATATTAAGTAAACTAAACAACACGAAGTACACTAAAAAGCTAAGTACGTGTGCCACAGGGCAACCCAGGGGGCTGGCTGGGCATGTGGGCATGTGGGCGTGTTGGCGTTGATCCACTGGGGCTGGAGGAAAGGGGGCTGATCGTCGTCATGACACTGGAGCTGGGGGTGCAAAGGAAAAAAAATACTTGCTGGGCGAGTTGGCGTTGATACGCTGGAGATATGGCACTGGTGGTCGTCGTCGTCGTTATGGCGGCGCTGCGGTTGTAAAGAAAATAAAATAAAATAAAAAGAAAAAAACTCACTTGCTGGGTTGGCATTGATAAACCGGACTGGAAGGGGCTAATTATCTTCGCCGTCGTGCGGAGCTGGGGGTGCTGGTAGGTATCAGCGGTGGCAACGTTGTCGTTGTCGTTGTCGCTGATGGCTAGTGGTGGTGATGGTGTCGTTGGATAAGGCTGGGGTCGCCGTCCATTGCGCGAGGTTGGGGCTGGTCACCGTCGTCGCTGATGGCTGAGGGTGGTAAAGGCTGGGGCTGGGGTCGTCCGCGTCGTCATTGTCGTCATCGTTGGCAGCTGGAGGTGGTGGGCACGGCGTTGTCGTCGCTAGCAGCTGGGGTGCTGGCACATCGTCATCGTCACTGACGGCTGGGTGTGGTGGGCTGGTTGCTGTTATTGTCGTCGCTGGAGGCTGTGGGTGGTGGGTGCATCGTTGTCATCGCTGGGGTGGTGCAGGGTGGTGCTGGTGGCCATCGTCAACATTGAGGTTGGGGTTGTCATGCGTCATGTGTCGTTGCCGTCGACAACACTGGGGGTGAGAGTGTCAGTGGTGTCTGCACAACGGGGGGTACTCACCCGTCATGGCCGTCGTCGTCGGCCTGTTCATGTACATACCTGGGACTTAGAAAGATTTTGAAGCTTTGTGATTACAAATCGGATTTGTAATCACAACACTTCAAAATTTCCTAAGTCTCTCCGACTCTTGACTCTGCAACAACAAAACAAAGGTGAGAGACTGACGTACCACACAGCATTTCCCCGGACCAGCAGTGCCTCATCTTCGCTGGCAAACAGCTTGAAGACGGGTGTACCCTTTCGGACTACAACATCCAGAAGGAGGCCACCCTCCACCCTGTCCTCCGTCTCCATGGCGGTATGCAAATCTTCGTCAAGACCCTCACTGGGAAAACGATCACGCTCGAGGTCATCAACAACGTGAAGGCGAAGATCCAGAACAAGGAGGGTATCCCACTCCTTACCAACAGCGTCTTATCTTCGCCGGAAAGCAGCTCGAGGACGGCCACATCTTTTCCGACCACAACATTGAGAAGGAGTCGACCCTCCATCTCGTCTTGCGTCTCTGTGGGGGAATGCAAATTTTTGTCGAGACCCTCATGGGAAAGATGATCACCCTTGGGGTCGAGTCTTCCAACACGATCGACAATGTCAAGGCAAAGATTCAAGAGAATTCCACCGGACCAGCAGCACTTGATCTTCTCTGGGAAGCAGCTTGAGGATGGAAGGACTCTCCGACTACAACATCCAGAAGGAGTCGATGATGTGCACCACCCAGCTGCACTCGACAACAACCAGGTAAGTTCCAATATCAATGCAACAGCCCACTGATGCACCCCCAGCAACAACGACTACGGCCTCCTCCATTCCCAGCTTTTCCCGACGACGACGACACCCAGCCACACTGTATCGATGCCAGCACGCCAGCACTAGCAGGTATGCTTTTTTGTCTTTCAATTTTTTTCTTTTTTCTTTTCTCCACCCTAGTTTTGCCTGACAACGACAACGAAGACAGTGGCTCCCCCAGCCCCAGCATTTCCTGACGACAACGACAGCCACTCCCAGCTCCAGCCTCGCCCGATGATGGATGATGGCCACTTGCCCAATGACGATGTCCCCAGCCTTGCCCAACAATGACGGCCATGCCCAGCCTCAGCACATTGACGCCAACGCGTACACTTTTTATTATTATCTTTGATTCTTTTTCTGATGACAGCTGCCACCCTGAGCCTCCTGATGACGATGAGTGACAAGCCCCAGCCCCAGCCTCACCCAACAATGACAACGACAACCAGCCCAACACCCTCAGCCCCCAGCGACAACTGCAGCCAGCCCCATCTCCAGCGTATTGACGCAAACGTGCCACCACTGCCAGTAAGCATTTTTTTTTTCTCTTATTCTTCTATCTTTAATGTGTCAACACCCCCTCACACCAGCACAACAACAACCCACATGACAGCAATGACCCCTGCGATGACCCATATGATGGCAGTTATTGCCATTGCACAGACAGGTAACAAGTGGCAGGGAAACAGTCTATAATACTTTGTGTATTTTCTGTAGTAAATGATGGTTTTCGTGATCTTTTAATTACTATTTGGGTGATTAGTGCTAGTAATTGGCAAGGTTGTCTAGCTTGCCCATAAGTTGTACAGTTCTGTGGATCTCTGTATTAGTAGCTACCTGTCTGTGAATCTCTGTATTAGTAGGAACCTTGCTGTGGAATCTGTGACTCTGTACAACTCTGTCCAAGCCCTGTACAGGGGAGGGCTGTTTTGCTGATGTCCATAGTGACTGATGAAGCGGGTGTCGGGATTGCGGGTGGAATATCTCCATGGGAAATAAACGGATTTATGTCAGAACTTGACAGGCAGATAGACCATGGTCTAGGCTCCATGATGGTATAGTCACGTGCTTGGTAGCTTCAAAAACGATGGAGCTATTCAAAATATCGGAATGCCGGCACTGGGTGCCTAAATTTGACATTTGGGCACTAAAAATGATTCTTCTCTTTCTCCTTCATTTCTCAATCATTTCTTCTGCTTCTTTGGTTGTTCTGGTATGGGAGTTGGACTGCAGAAGGCTGCGCTCCTTTCTCATACCAAAAAAAAGATCATTATTCATTGGATTCTTCTGCTTCTTGGCGGTTCTCGTGCGAGGGATAACTGCTAGACGTCGGCAGTCATCTCTTGCTCCAGGATAGTCATTCTTGTGTGATAGATGGCTACAACGAGCTTGTATTCATTCTTCACATAAGGATAGTCTTGACTTTGCATGATATGGATAGCGAGGGCTGTCTGTATCCCTCAAGTCGGGACAATCTTTCAACAGATCTTGGGTGCGTTCTTTGCATTAGTTCATCAGCTAACTTTCTCCATGTCCACAGTACCAAACACGTTTGGTGCGTGACACCGCTTGGCAAGCCCTCGGCGTGCCTCAGCCCTATGAACACTGGTGGGTACAGAATGATCAGGATCCGGCAGCGATGAATGTTTGACAGAAGGAGGGAGACTTGTGATCCGTTCGCCCAGGAGCCTGGCCATACATATTTGATGGCGCTCGTCTTCTGAGCCTGCATTGGCAAGATGTTGGTTCCATGCAGTGTGGGATACCTTGTGAGTGTGTCTGAACCCATACTTGAGACACACGCAGTCATACTGACATCCAGTAGGATTCTCAAGGAGTGTGGAGACCGTTGCTTGCATATTCACAAGTAACTTGTGTTTGACGTGATGACTGTAAAGACAAAGAGGGTTTGCAAAACGTTACATTGCTTTGCAAACGCGCAAGACAATGTAACATTTTGCATTGCAATGTAACGATGGGGTCGACATTGGGCGGATTGCGCAAGCAAAGGTATCATTTGAGATTTGATGATATTTGACACTAAGTAATCATAATCCTAATAAGGAAAATCACATCTGCCAAGCTGGGGCCACACCAGGTAATGTCCACTTTTCACTGGGCATGAATTCTGGCCATTGGCGGCGGCTGCGACAGTCTCAACTGTATGCAGGTCAGTCTGACTCTCTGCCTCTCCCTGTGGTACTCGTCCTGCTCGACTCATACAGTTGATTTACCTCCTACACCAGCAACTCCTTTGATGGTGCCATACCCTGACATATTGTTACCACACAGTAACCACAGGCCTTGGCAAAATGCCTGAGCACCACCAAGACGTCCCTTAAACATGTCCTCAAGGCTCAAACTCAAGCACCAGCAAATCCGACTTGATTCCTTCACTGGTACACTGTGAACCCCTCCTCAGCGCTGCCCTTGGTCAGCACCTTCAATCTATTGTAATTGTAGTACACTGTCTTCATTATTACTAGGTAACAATGACCACTTTCAATGCAGACATGCCAGTGCCTTTACCTCACTTGTGCCAGTGCTCCGGGTGCTTTCATCACCCAGCGGAATTGAAGAGCCTGCCACCCAGAAAGATGGAAGGTCAATCATTACATGAGATACTGACCAGCCTGCCTGCCCACACATCTTTCCAAGCCCCAAGAAAGGTAAGAAAAGGAGCACCACACACTGTATGGTCATGACAAGGGGATTAGGGGATACAAGAGTCACAGTAGGCCTTACCATTGCTTTTTTTTGCACTAGTACAGAGAAAGGAGTCAGATCTTTAGAAGTGAGTAGGAAACGCTAGGCGGCCACTGCATCTACAATGTGTAGCCGAGCAAAGGTGCTCACAATAGTCCCCATTTGGTTAAGCTTTGTCATAAACCCCGTTCCCATCCAATCAGAGTGCTTCCTGAGTATTCAAAAAACTCAGCAAGCGTGTAGCATAATTCGACGATTTTGCTGATGTGCAGCATCCATTCCACCGTAGTAGTCACCAGAATTCACGTACTATGTAGTCTAGTGTGTCACACCCTCGTCTTGTCCCCCGCGTGCGTGCCGTCACCCGCTGGCACTAGTACTAAGGGCAGCGTACTACTACATACCTCCTCCGTTCCGCGCCCACACCTTCGTCACAAGTCTATCCGCTCGACCCCCCCGTGCGCCGACGTTGTAAAACGCAGTTACAGGCACGGGGGCATTGCCATTGTAAATCTCCCGAGATAAAGATACTTAAGATGCCATCTAACTTCGAAGTGTCTTGAAGGTTCGAGACGGGAGAAACCGACCTACATTGTAAACGAGGTGGCTGCCAGAGCAAGCTCGGCCATAGAATTTGAAGCGGGGTTTGAAATTCTGAACCTTGGAGCGCTTCAAATCTGGCTCAGTGCTCCCCTTTTCTGCTCTCTTTGCCGAATCCACAAATGACATCATTCCCTGGTCGCACCTCGCCATAGATTCTTTTTGTAACTTCACTCTCAACGAGTCATAACCGTCCCCCAGTCGCACGAGCAGACCTTACTTCGTTATGGACTCTTTACCGGTGGACACGTCTAACCCTGCCATAAGGGATTACCTCGCCCTTGTTCGGTACGTGCAATAACCGTGCCAGGTAGATTCCGGAATCCGTGGTTTGAGTTTGCGCAGTCTTCAGGTCCTCACACCACTGTCCCTCTTAATCAATATCGCAACTGTTCTTGTATGCGCGACCATCGCCAGACCTTCTATTGGTCAGTAGTCATTACACCTAAGTTTCTGTGTTACTTAATCTCGCACAGGCGACATAACAAAACTGTACCCAACCTCTATCTCCTTTCACCCCGGGGTGGTAGCCGTCTATGTAATGCTCATCTACATCGGCCAGGTTGGCTATTGCCTCCTACTTGTCTTGGCCAGGAAACCTGAGACGAAGGCAAGTACTGCATATTCGCATCTGCACAAATGAAACGGTGTGAGCGATGGCGGCGTGTTTTCTTTTTTTTCTTTTTGCAGAGGGCATTAGTCAAAGCGGTTGGCCTTTCTCTAGTACTCGCTAATTGGACCATGGCATTCTGGGCAATAGCTTGGGTAAATTTCTCTCCCCCGTGTATTCTTGCAATCCATGTTGGTTTCTCATCGTTACGAAAGGTATTGCAATTCTTTCTTGCTTCAACAATATTATTAGGAATTCTCGTACTCCTTCTGGCCTACTCCAACATTGCTCTCTTGGTCTACCATACTCCACTGATTTCGCGCCCACTCGATATGGCACTCATACATGCGCCTCTCCGTCTCTTCCTCATCCTCCCTCTTTCCTTGATCTTCCCCTACTCATTGTTGTAAGTATTTTGGCAAACCTTATAAGCAGGCCCACTACCTAATACCTCGCAGTATTACGTTAGGTCTGACATACTTGCCCGACCACCCCGAGCAATATGGTCGCCATGCGTGGCCCGGTTTTGCTGTCATGCTTGGTGTGAACCTGCTTGGGCTAGTGGTCATAATTTTGCGCAGGGACATCACCTGGGCGATCGCGGCAACTTGGATATGCGTGAGCGAATGGAGCGTAAGGCCAAAACCTCCGCCCGTTTTCGTACGTGAATCTAAATGTTCCCTCTCGTCCGGCGTCCTGATCTGTTCGAAACAGATCGTTGTGGTACTGTTCACCGTTCTTCATCCACTCATATTGGTGTCGACGATAGCGTACGACATATTTTTCAAGCAGAGGCGACGTGGAGCAATTGCATTACCCGCTGACGACGATTATCATCAACCTGTGTCGCAGGGTAGGCGAGGTCCAACGGAAGTGGATACGGAGAGCTGGGGCTGATTTGCCCATTCCTACCTACGGATGCCCATATGATGGGTTATTGATAGCACGATCTATTGAAGGACCATTCACGAGAACCATGTTACATGCTAAAGACAAGGCTTGGATAGTTGTACATTTTGCTCTGTCATCATACAAAAACCAGTTGCCATATGTTGTTCGTTCGACAGAATTGGACTTGGAATAATTGATTCCCTGCTAAATATTGCCGTGAGGGAGTGACCGCTATGAAGTTTATATTATGTAGTACCACTGTTCACTTATCTTTCCTTAACAAAGGATTCACAAAAAGATGCTCTCTTTCGCTCTTACCCACACCAGCAACCACATCACGCTTTTACATCCAAAACGGCCATACACACCTATTAGGTACCTTTGACGTTCCTTCACGAACAACTTCCCCCAACTATCATTTACGATAGTGGAACACCTAACCCTATCGACTTTTCGGCTCGACGAACTGAAAGTAACTGATAATGTTTTACCTCCAGGTGTTTTATATCGGACACACCGATCGATGGCTGCTTCACTAAGCACTGTCAATAGTGCTTCCAACACATTATCCCGCCCCCCACTCTGTGCCCTTCTCATCGATATCTCGGGAACGCTGCTAATCGGGACCACACCGACCCCTGGGGCTGCGCAGGCACTCACGCGTCTGCGCGATGCTAACATTCCCTTCCGATTTTGCAGCAACACAAGCAAGGAGTGCACGACGGAGATATGTCGCAAGATGCGCGAGGCTTCTATGGATGTTTCACCAGAAGAAGTGTGGACGAGCGTGGGGGCGGTAAACGGACTTTTGAAGGAGAAAGGTATTCGAAGGTGAGCTACCCTGATCTAATCCTGGGTTGCTGCATTTTTTAGTATATCGGTTGGTTCTTGCCGTTGGTGGCCAAGGGGGCCCTGACCTTTCTTACCTCCATGATGGAAGAGCAAAACGTGATAATCACTGCATCATTTTTAGGCCCTATATGCTCCTTTCTTCATCTGCACAAGAGGAATGTGTGGATATTGGCGCTCACACATTACGGCCCCGCATGAGTAATCACGCAGATACAGAGCCATACGATGCTGTCGTTGTGGGTCTCGCTCCCTCGCTACTCGACTATGAGCACCTTAATACTGCTTTCCGTATCCTCGTTGGCGAGAATAACAGAGCTAAAGAGGCAGAACCAGCTTCGGTTCCCAAGCCTCTTCTCATTGCCCTACATAAGGCACGGTACATCCAAGCATCTGACCATGCCCTGTCCCTTGGGCCTGGCCCATTCGTCAGTGCCCTCGAGGAAGCCGCCCAGACCCGTGCTCTCGTCGTGGGGAAACCGACAAAACTCTTCTTTGAGACGGTGATCAAAAGCTTTGGAGATAAAATAGTCAGAGGTGTTGGGGAAGGCAACAATGATATCGACGGCCATATCGCGGTGATCGGTGATGATGTATCTGCTGACTTGGGCGAGGGTGCTATTGAGCTGGGGCTCTGGCGCGTCTTGGGTAAGCCTCTTTCGTTCCACTTTTTGTCTTGCTCGCTTTGGAGTGTATTGTTTGCTTACAGCCTGCTTCACTATGTGATACGTAATGACGTCCGGCCCCGTCTTTTTTTTTTTTTTCGCAATGCAGTTAAGACGGGAAAGTATCGCCAGGGGGACGAGAAGCGCAGGGGAACACGGAGCCCTGACGAAATATGTGATTCGTTCGCAGACTTCGTCGATAGGCTCCTGGGTCAGGGCGAGAAGATTATCCGCCTAGAGCATTCGGCTGGGTAAGGCGGTGGGGGATGGGACCATACACTCGTAACTTGTTCTGAATATAGTTCGGTGAGCTGAAGGATCTCGATGAACACTAGCTTGCCGCAATCAGCATCGGTTCTAAAATAACCTCGTAGGCGCAGTAAGGTGCAGGCAGGCCCGTCCCCCCTCTTTTTAAAAAAGAAACCATATTCCCTTCATTTTTATGTACGGTTACAGACAGGCGTGCCTTCCGTCCTGTTCCGTCCATCCATCCATCCATCCCTAACCATGCTTATCCAGTTAAGAGTTCGGTTAACCGATTATTCGCCGACATGTACATACAATGTTATTGTGCATGACTATCCGTCGTTCTATATTTGGATATGGAAATCATAGATAGAACGAAGTGGGTGCTGCGGTAGACGAGGGCCATTCACAGCATGGCATCGTCGTAACTCCACCCCCGTTACCAATATATTACACTGCACACACACTGCATCCATAGAACTTTGTCCCATAGGTACGGATTCAGATACGACAATCTTGATTAGTCGTTTGCTTGGCGCTCAGATGCTATGCTAGTCATTTTTCCATCTTGCCCCACTGGATTTGGCTTTCGAAAGTGACTGCGGAATCCACTGCAGGCTGTGCTACTAATCATACTAACCATTGGCATATACCACGTCCCCGTGTGCGTGACTAGTAGTACCTTCCATCCTCTTCCTACAGGCGGATTTCTTAGATTTTCTGTGTGACGCTGCTGTACCAAGTTCTTTCACCGCTAAACTCCCACACCGGACCGGACCCAGGACCCTCTGAGCCCTTTCAGCCCCAAATGTGGCCATAAGAAGGCGCGGCGGTACGAAGTGCAAAGCTCACGGCAGCAGAATTGGGGAAAAAGACATAATTACCCCTGTCAAGAATCCCCGTTGCAGTGCTACTGCGGTCCATATACAGTACGCATGATGATGATGATCAAATGATGAAGGTCTGGAAGAACAACTTGTCCGCGATCGAAGCTCAGAAAGGGACGGATTCGCTGTGCTTGGTACTAGACGTACACTGTATGTTACGGGTTAGCACCAGTCTGTCTGATTGGGCCGAGACCCGTCCTTTTGAAATCGTTGCAATTGGTTACTAGTCCGTTGTTTGATTGGTGTGTTGGTACTTACTACTTAGCGCCTCGTGAGCATGCGGATAAGAGCCTATCTGTCCATAGAGGGATATGTTGATATGAGATCCCCTGCTCAGCTCATGTCCGTGGACCAGTGGGTGCAATTCCTATATCGAAGGGCTGCACCACTTCAAGGAGGCCGCCATCAGATGCACATCGTTTCAAAGGATCGTTCATTACCATCATCGGACGTGGATTAATACCGCGGATCGTGGCAGCGATACGCGGCTACTGTGCTTGAGGAACTGTCGATCGCGATCCCCCTGCTTTCGACGCTTTTGTAGTATATCGTGTGCGTGATGGTACTGCGGCGGCGACTCTGAGCATGCTTCAAACGGCATGGGTACGGGGTGGCGAACGGTAAAACAGCGTAGGGGAAGGATCAGGCCTGAGCTGGTAAGCAATGATGCTTATTCTTGGGTTTCTAAGGAATGGTGCTGAGGTGTGGATTGCCTGCCAAGTTTGGCGCTCGCTGGTAATGGAAGTCTAGCCATATCGGGAAGGACCATACACGTAATACAACTCTAGCAAATTCAAAATACGGCAACCTGTGGCGATCTTTGCCCGAGAGGCGGCAGGCGTTGAGCTATGCAAATCCCAAATGTGGGGAACTTTCATTATTATTATGAACGTTCCGCTCCGTCTTGTGAAAAATTCGAGTTCAGAAATCGCATGTGTTCGGTTATCTGTCGAGAGGGCGCCTCTGTGTGTGCTGTGCTCGCCGCACACGTGGATCTCCAAAGATGACACGAAGGAAATGGAACGGGAAGCTCGTTTACCCGACTATGATATACTACCTTGCATAATTTGATGGGTATTGTGTAGGCGCTTTGAAATGGATTCAGATCGCATTGTCAGGTTTGGCTTGAAAGCGCCCGCTGAGCAACGTGTCGTCAACCTCTTGATATGAGATTGTACAGAGAAGATGAGCGGATCGCATAAACGTCGCAACGTGCAGTGTGCGTAGATCGGACCTGGGGTTGAAAACGAAACCCAACGAGACAAATTCGCCCAGATAGTATGCGGATACACCGTACCGGACGGCAGCAAGCAGCAGCAGCAGGAAAGGGGCGCTTATAGCCACGGGGAGAGCACCGAATAACGCCTCGGCGCCGGGAAGACCTGAAGCGATCAGATATGGTGATCGAAGGCACGTAAAAAAAAATGCGAGGATAAAGGCATACATGTGGTGCATGGCATTCGGCGACTCGTTCAATCACCAGCATCACCAATCAAGAGAGACTGGTGGACCCTTGCCGTGGTTGGTGCCTTCTGTGGAGGGGAAGGGCTTTCGGACGAAAAACGGGGTTAGGAGAGAGCGCGAGTGGAAGAGACGGATTTGTGTCCAAATACGGATACGATCTGCCTAATCGGAGGGGACGAGAAGATCGGCGGATATGTAAGGAGGCGGCAAGCAATTTAGGAAGGAAGGGAGGGGGTGTTGAGCGGAAAAGGAAGGAGGATCAACACCAGTACGCATATGGTAAGAGCAGCTGCGGCGCGTGGGCATGATAAATCCTATTACGCAAAGCGCCCGGCCGCCGGGTCCAAATCGGGGATGGGTAATTCTGAAGAAGAAAAGATTTTCAGGTCAGGGGGGATTGAATCCGTCGTGCTGAGGGGTCCTTCCAGGGGACCCGAGGTCGCAAACCCACAACGATTATCCGCGGTGCCACCCTGAGCCTGCAGCGTAATAGGGAATGAGTCGAATGCAGCCGGGTCTTCCGGATCGTGGAGCAGTGCAGATTTGAATGACCCGAGACGGAAGAAAACGTGTTCGGCTGACTGACGTGAAGCGCAAGGATTTGCTCTGGGCAAGCGGAGATCATTCCCAACGTTGGGTGCATTTGGACAGCCCAGTGCCATTCTCGGACAGCAAGCGGCTTCCAAGCACTTGCCGTGCGATCCATGATCTATTTCGAACCTTGTGGATATAAAAGGACGCCATCGTCTGCACTTGCTACGCCCCCTTCCACCACCCACCACTCCACGACATGGCTCGCCCTACAGTCCCTCTGCCCAGCATTCGCGACATATTCCCAGGTGCGTATCTCCCAGATCGTGGATCCACAGGGGTAAATCTATCTCCAGAGATGTCCATGCCTTCCAACTCGCTACCCCCTCCCCACAAGCATCATCATCCCCTCTCTGCCAATCCCTCCGTCAGTTTCTCTTCCCTTTCTCGACTGTTCGTGGCCCTGACCTTCCTTTTGCACAGGATCCGCTGGTCGCACACCCCATCTCCCCATCGTGTGCGCGAACTGGGGAACCCTCAGACGCCCGCTATTCCAACGCCCCCATGTCATTCCGCCACTCCCAAGCCTCACCAACCGGTCCACCAAGTTCCGAAGCCGTTGTTCGTCCACCGCCACACCATGATTCGTCGTCTCGCCACCTCACTTCACCCAAATGCCCTCCAAGTTACTCGTTCAATGTCTTGCGTGCAGATCCCATTACGGCATCCCTAGAGCATGTGGCCTCCAGCACCACTCTTCGTCATCGTGGCGCCACAACCAACTCTCCCACTTCTCAGGCAGGTGTCACAAATGGATCTGCACCTGCTTTCCGCGTGTCCATGGCGCCTCTTGACCAGCGATCATCGCAGCGCCACAAGATCGCCGTTCAACCTGTCATGAGAAGCACGAGAAATCCGTCCAGCCCAACGGCAGCTCGAGAACCCGACCTCCCGCTACACATGCGTTCACCGCATTCTTCTATGCTCTCCTTTTCTGTTTCAGACCCCCCTAGCTCCGCTTCCACCATTATGACTCACGACGGACGAAGATCGTACCTCAGATCCTCAGAAGCCATCAGTCCTTCCCTTTCAGGAGAGGGGCGAGGCAAGAAACATCAATGTCCCCATTGTGGGAAACGTTTCAATCGCCCAAGTAGCATGAAAATTCATGTCAACACCCATACAGGTGCCAAGCGTGAGTACCCCCCTTTTGTCCTCATTTTCATAATTACCCTTCTTGGGTGCGCTCTGGAGCCGCACTGCATCACATCCGACCAAGAATACGGAAACTCTCCGCTTTTGGTTTTTCGATGATATGATTTTATCCTTGCACCCGCTGATCAGGGCTGATGAGTAACCTTCAACAGCGTATCGGTGCCCCTATCCAGGTTGTGGAAGAGAATTCAATGTCAACTCCAATATGCGCCGTCATTGGCGAAACCATTCCAGGGGTGGGGCGGGGCGCTTATCCGATGGCGGCGATGTGTCAAGCATGTTTGATCCTTATCCCCATGCCACATACCAACCAGGCCATCCCCGTCCACTACCAGGGACACTTGGCCACCATCCTGCTCTAATGTCCCCACCAGCGACAAACTCGAGCTTGAGCGACTCGGAAATTGATGAGGACGAAGAGGACGGATTCTCGGAGGATGAAGGTTCGCCTGCTATTGATCCTGATGGCGACATCATTATGGAAGAGCACAGTCATCGTGTTCTCGGACAGGACGGAACATTGTCCGGAGAAAACCGTTTTACCGCACATAATGCCACCGGTTGGCAGCGACCAATTTCCTCGGCGCCCACATCTGCATCTCCACGGCCTACGTATGGCTCCTCATCTCACGCTCACCTTCAATCTCCGTCCAACCCTTCCCCTAACAAACAACTCCATGCTGAGCCCGCACAGTCAGAATACATCTATAAGCCCTCGTTGCCAGCGTACGCCATGTCATGCACAGACACACGGGTATCAACAGTCTTGAGGCCCGCGTTTACGCAGAATGTTGGGCGTTGGGGCGTTCGTACGGACACGCGAATGCGCAGTTCATAAACGAAACATCTACAGAGGGCACAACATGCAGCCGTCAACGTATTGATGGGACCAGTTCCACCACTCAGACTCTCACTCTCGGCATATTTATTCCCCCGCATTCCGATGAGGGTCTCTCAGATATGCTTCACGCTTTCGATGACAAGCAACGAATAAATGATTCCACGATTGGTGTATGTCGGTATCGTTTATTTTTGATATTCTACTTGCACGTGTTTAAAGTACTTAGGATATCAACTAGTTATACATACCCCCCCCCCCCCGTGCATATGTACGCATACGTACCTCTATTTTGATTCCTCGTTACTGCATGCACTGCACACTTCTTCGTCATGCATCATTTTTCGCTTTAATAGCAAGATATCTATACTTAGTGACAATCATTGTTGTAACACGTACATGCCTGCGATGGGCCTCATGCAATGTTCAAATCATGTATCATTACCGTTTCAATAATGACAGTAACTTGCCCTGACCATCATCATCATCAGTTCCAGGCTGCAACACGACGGGCGATCAGATCACGGACAACCTGGGGTTATTGATAATCCAGACGCATGCTGCGCAGTTATCGTCAACGCGCATGTCGATTCGGATAGATGAAAACCGCCGATAAGGAACGCCCCTTTCGGGGTCTCGACGTACTTATGTTGGCTGTGCCTATTACATAGAGCTGTGCCCACGAACAAAGTTACAGCTGTGGCACAGCGCGTCAATGTATATATCCATCATATGGTTTTTACATTTTCGAACTCTCATTTCGCTTATCTGCCCCCTTCCACAAAGTACATACTGCACAACAACTTGTGGCCGACTGGCACATACGTCATATTAGTGCAGCGTGTGTATGTATAGGCGTTTAATTAAGATCCGTGCCAATCAGAAAACACCTGATCACTTTACTCGGTTCAGCAAGGATCAAGCGCCTTCAGCACGTTTTTCCACGCCGTGCACGAGGCTTGTGTTACATATGTTAGGTTTGGGGGGGAAAACGTCGCCTGGCATTGGCATGTACTAGCCAACCTGCCCCTTACGATTCAATTTTCTGGGCACCGGCGACCCCTTTTTCAATAAAGTCCTGCATTGAATTCGAAGGGGTTCGGAGTTAACTTGACTTGGCAGGGATCGGACGTTGCAAGACACCAGGAGGCTTGTGGCGGCAGAGAAGGTCCCCAGAATGCGCCATATTAGGTTGGTAGGCTCTGGGTTAGATCGGTTCCCTGGCCATCATATGTCACCTCTATACATAGTTGTGTCCGATGGCAATGTAACACAAGTTATTTCCATATGGAACCTAGGAGTCAAAAGGTGCCATACCTTGCTGAACAGCTGCACAGCTGCACAGCTACAAGTGATGACATTCAAGGAGCGTTGACAGCCTGTGTGGGTGGCAGGGGCAGGGGTTAACTTGCTTGCTTTGTCGTAACATTGACATTGAATTGCTATTTATCGAGTAATAAAGCTCAATACATTACTACTCGCATCCACTGCTGCGGGGATAAGTTTCGAATTCACTGCTAAATCGAAACAACAAGGCACTTGAATGCCTTGAGGTTTGGTGTCAAATCATTAATATGCGCTAGTAAGGCTGTACGGTGATCTGTATGTATACCAATGCCATGGTCAAGGTACGTCGCAGTAGTACTATATCACTAGCATCCACGTGCAAAGGTGAGGTGTTCAGTCAATACTACCATTGTTGACCTTGGGCCATCTGAACCGATGGCGCCTGATCCTCGTCCATGAATCCCAATACATCGTCAAATTGTTCCGCTTCATCAACAGCGCGCTTATCTTCCTCTGCCCAGTCCCAACCTCGCCACGTTGTCTGGCCTTCTTCGCTATCACCCTCATCGAAGCTGGGGTCGCGCATTCCACCCAAAGCATTTGCTTCCTCGGGAACACTATGCGTGGATGGCGTCTGGAGTGATACCCCTGAGATACCAGTGACGCGAGAACCTGGAGAGTTGCCGTCGCCGTCAATTCCGAATTGCCCGACGACCACTTCATGCTCGAGCTCGTGCTTCGGTGATCGCACACGGTACATCTCCCTGCGCAACTTACCCAATCCTCCTCCAACCCCCTCTTTGAGTGATCTTATTGGTAACCCAGCCCCGAATGAACGAGGCCGGCCTGCCCCCCCGTTCGGAAACATGGGTATGTTTGGCGCATCAGGTGGTGCGTCCAAACCGGAAGTCATAGCGCTTGCGAGGGGCTCATCGAGCGATGAGGCGACTCGGTTAGGATCCGAACCTCCATGGGCGCCTGCAACAAATACCTCATCTATACCTCTACCTGCGCCCGTACCTGAGCTTGCTCCTGCACCACTGGCGTAAGTGCTCGGTTCCACTTCCCGGCGCACTTCCACCCTGTCACCTGTTACAGCAAGTTGGTGGCGGCGAATAAGCGCATGATAATCCTCGCCAAGAGTATAGAAGAAGAACTGATGCGAGAGATATACCGAGCGTGGGACAATCTCTGGCTGGCGAGAAAATGCGGAAAGTTCGGCGTGAGCAAGCGAACTGTGGATGTTGAACGTCAGCGGCGGCTCTGCCACGAATGAGGAAAGAGTTCATACTCAGAAGCTGGTGCCTTTTCTTTCTCACTTAGCTCACACATAACATGCTTGACTTCACCCCAGTCATGGCGTCTCTTCAAATGCCATGTTGCTACAGTGCTCTCCTTCCCTACGAGTTCCATGGATGTTTCAAGGAGTTGTTGGGTAAGTCTCGAGGCATTTCTGCCATTCTTGTTGGCAGAAGATGAAGAAATGCCGAGACGACCCCCAGCACCTGTGCCCGGAAGTGAAACACTAGTGGCAAGATTTGCAATCGGAACGGAGATCCCAGGATCACGAGGATGCTGTTCAAGGGTGACACGCCTCAAGGAAAGAACACCTCGGGAAGAGTCAAAAATAAGGACATCTTTGTAATTCCGCGGCCGAGATTGATAGGGGGAGTGCCCCAGATCTGATCGTGCAGAGGAGGTACTGGGGGAGGATGCAACCGCAGACGGAGGTGGCAACAAGCTCCCCGATAAGACAACATCATCAGAAACAAATACGAACGAGTAGTCTGAGTATACGCCATCTCCCACAGCAGGTTTGGGAGATCGCAACCTTGCAATAGGGACCAATTCGGTGGACAAAGGCTGCTGCGCCAGATGTTTAAGATTAGGTCACAGCACATAGAATAACCATAAACTTACAGGTTTGTCTGCATTCCATATCCTCAGGTCTGTGTGACTTCGAGGATCAGGTTGGCCGCCATACGGGTTGACTGCGAATATGTGGACTGTGCGCTTTCTAGTGCCAATAGCGACCCATCTTCCATCAGGAGAAATTTCGATACCTTCAATCACAGCGGAAGTACGACCTCGTCGAAGATTATACACGTGCCATGGTACACCATCAGCTGGAGTTGGGTCAGCAGATGATAAAGCGACAGATACCGCTGGAGTGTGGAGTTCTGGACATCCCACGACCCGTGGGGTCGGTCGGATTTGGAACATGCGGATGACCTGGCCGTCCTTTGGAGCCACAAGCAGTGAGGTGCCGTCATGACTGAACCTGAGATGACTAATCGGTTGGTGTTTTGCAGCGATAAATTCCGCTACGAGTTCAGGGGGAGCGGCTGCTTTACGGTCCAAGAGTGGCGCTAGGTCAATAACTCGCACGTATGTCCCTGCACTCCTCTTCAGTGCCCACCAACTATCCGTATTTCTCTCGATCATCTCTTCCCGAGGTGGGCTTTCATCCCTCCATTGGATAGCCGAAGGGGTTCCGCGGACGTTGGTTGGCTCCTGATCTCCGCTTGCAGGGGGTGCGCTCCGCGAGAAGAACAGGTTGCTTAATCCACTCGTTGTAAAGGGCTGTTCTGGTTTCCCAGGGGCGCTGCTGGGGGCAGGAGCCGTGACGCGAGACCTGGCGTATTCCGCAGCTGCATTCAAAGCCATCCCACCCAGTGACTTCATCCCATGCAGAACTGTACCCCCCACTTTGGCCGCCGTAGTTCCCAGGTCTGCTTGTGAAATGCCAAATGTGTGAGAGGAAGATCGAGTGTGGGTGTGTGGGTGTGACGGGGCACCGGAGCCAGCATCCAAACGGGGTGGCTGAGAGGCGAACGCAAGGAGGCGGTGTGAAAGGGAGTAGATTGGAATGAAATCGGCTTTGGTGGTCTCGTCCGAGTCATGGGCGTCTATGTCTGATAGTAATACAGTTTGTTGGTTGTTGGTATTTGGTTTATGAGTTGATGTACGAGTAGAAGTCAAGATAGACGACGAAGTAATTGTATGTAAAATGGTGAGAGAGGCGGAGGATAAAATGTGTATAGTCGGTAGGTTTGTGGTGCTCTGAGTAACGTGTTAGGCCACGGAAGGAATGGAAGAAATGAGACTCACAATAACAATGAAATGAGATCCTGAGGCAAAAGATGATACATTGCGAAATGGGAGACGCTTCACCACCTTGTGAGAGCGCAACGAATAAATAACCATAAAAGATTCCCCGCGCAAATGGGAACTGTCAAAAAGTTAGGTATCAAACGGGTGTTCAGGAATAAAATTCATACATCACGCCAATCAATGGACGCAGACCCTTGAATTGGCCATCATCCGCAAGCGGAGGAGGAACAAGCACTCCCGCGAACGTAACACGTCCCCATGATGAATCGGACAAGTTCACCACCTCTGAGACGGATGCTAGGCTGGTGCAATCCCACATCTGGAATCCGGTCGGGTAGCCGAGGAAAAGAACACGGCTGTAGCATAAATGAGCTGGGTAATGACAAGTAAGTAGTTAGAGGGTCCTCACCGAGTTGAGTTAGGTTGCATCAGCGTATCCCAACGAGACCACAGTATAGGATCACCTTCACTAACAGTAGGATATGCTGTAAAACGAGGATTCATTGATGGTGAAGCTACTATATCTTCGTCCTCAGATCCGAACATGGAAGGTTCTGCTTCGATAGAACCCTCATATACACCATCCTTTGGTGACGTAACCTGAGTCACTGAGGAAATAGGTTGATGTCTCTCTCTCTCGGAAGTAGAAGAGGACTTCGTTGGATTACGTCCCGCGGAAAGAGGGTTGGGGGCCACAGGAAAGACGTCGAAGCTGCCAAAGGATACTGGCCGCGATACGCGAGGTGGAGAAGGGGCTGCCGAAGGAATGGGAATTGAAGAGGGGACATAGTTGCGAACGGCGCGAGAGAATGCCTCCAGCATTGTCGGCTCGCTGCAATGAATGGGTATCAGCTCTTTTGTACTTGAGTGGATGGTTAGTAGTAAAAGGTGCAGTTGGGGGATGAAGTAACTCTAAATCGGACTATGCAAGTGGATTACAACAACCTCGTGTCCATCAGACGGAGAAGCAGCCCTTCGAACACGTTGCGTGTGTATACGCAGAGAAATGGAATCGGAGGTACGAAGAAATGGCATATGATCAAGTAAGGAGACATATGACAGACTCACCGGGCTAGTACAGGAGATCTGATATGACCCGTGGATGGCCGTGGGGAGCAAAGGTGAGCATTCCTCTCAGGTTGTGAAATGTCTGTGGGTGGCGTAATAGTGAGTGCACCACCCTCGTGTTTGACGTGCAACCCTTCCGCTGCCTCGTGCAGGGAACCTCCAAGCTGTACATCAACTTCCACAGCGCTATCTAATTGAAGTCCAGAAGATGGGTTATCTGCAGTCCATGAGGAATTATCAAGTCGTAGCAAAGGAGAGGTGCAGGAAATAGGCTCTGGTACGGGTTGGGAGTGTACATTGCAATTCCTCCTTGATGGCATCAAAGGACGGTGGAGACCAGATCCAGAGGGAATACGATACGATGTTGTGGGATAGATAAGAGAAGAGTCGTGGGTGTCCTTGTAAGTAAATGCAAGACCACTTCGACTATAAGACAATAAAACGAGACAGTAGGTAGAGCAATTTGTTACGGGGAATTGGCTGCTGTGGTGGTGGAACAGGAGCAGCGCCTGTGTGACTGCCAGGTCGAGTCAGAATGATAACGCAAGCTTACCTTTTTTAGACTTCCCTGATCTTGGGGTTAGAGTCACGCAAAAGCAAGTTGTCTTTGATCAAGATTGTTTGCTAATCGCACAACTTGTACACCGGGCTTCTCGGGGTGGAGGATGACTTTCGTATCCTAAATCCCGATCAGCTCAGCGATATCGTGACCCAACATGTATTTCATCCTGGGTCCTTTATAGTAACATCGATACACAGTCTGGACCAGTGCGCATATACGACTACAAGTGACGTGGGTCCTTCCCTGCTTACAACACTGTTGCTGAGTTCGTTGAGTGACAGTCAACAGAAAATGCTCCGAGAACATCTCCAGGACCTGCATCACCTTCTTGTTTCTAATATCAGTAATGTCATCGCAACAGCTGCTGAATCATGATCTGATGGGCAGATGCGTCTCTCACCTCGTAATTTACCTACATAAGAAGACATCGGAAATGTTGGTCCGCGCCAAAAGCTGTCAGTTCCTTCTCCACGAACGAGTTCTACCAAGGATACACGTGCTGCATTGGATCCCATGTCCCCCGGGACTGCGACATTCCATGAGCACTGCCGGACCTAGTATTGTCAATCAGAGTTGGTCGTCACCATAGCGAATTGGACCAGCAGCAGGCATCTATTCACGATTGGAGAACTCAGAACGCACCATCTTTCTCCGTTAGGGCAAACGAACGAAAGCAACCATCTGCATCAATCAACAGACCACGACCAACTGGGATAGGTGAAAACGAAACACACTTGGTCCAGGTTGTCCACGTATCCTCGCACAGTTATCCTTCGAGTTCTTTTTGTTCGTCCCTAGCTGTGCAGATAAATTAGCAGAATTCATTTCAATGAAAGTAAGTGGTTAACTGATCGGAAACGTACGTGGAAGAGTAACCTCCATTGTAAAGTCACAATCTTCAATCGATTTCGTCTAATGCACTTGCCGCAGAAGTTGTGGTGCGTCCGTCGTGGGTGTAGCGGCTATCATAGGTCGTTTTGGCTTCGGACTCGGAGAGCTCAGAGGACCTATAGCTCAGGACAATTTGAAATTTATGGAAGGTAGTAAAAAGTTTTTTTTTTCATAAGAAATGTACATACACTCAAATGGATCCATGTATTCCCTAGAAACTGTCCTCAGTCCATGTCCATGTCACTCATGGAAGGTATTCTGCTACTTCCATTTATTGTAACCCGATAACCCAGCTCTTCCAACCTCTTCACCGCGTGCGGTGCCAGATGTGCGCGCCTACGAAGGTACATGGTGACAAACTCGTTGCTATACGGCGGCGGCGATGGGCTCCGTGATTCCAACATGCTCACAATAGTGTCGTCCTTGACGTCCACCCCGCCATCAAATTCCACTTGCTTCAACCAAGGTAGTAATACCTCCGCTCTCTCCTTTGTATGGGTGAGTTTCTCGAAGGTTTTCTGCGTCACCAAACTTAGTTGATCGTCGCCTGCAACGATGGCCAGACGTTTGATGAGTGGATGTGCGGATAGGATCTCGATCAGGGTATTTTCTGTATCAAGGATACACCGGATTGTCAAATCTTCGAGGGCAGGGGAGTGCGAAAGGAAAGAAGGGAGGGAGTGGCACAAGAAGGGACGATCTTCTCTGTTACACCAACCAATGACTAACTTGGAGAGAAGAGGTGCGCGGACGGTCTGGAGAAAGTGCAGCATGTCCATCGATCCCTGCAGTTTGAGAGAGGTCAGGCTTCCCACTACGGTTTCTCGCTTCTCCGGATTTAGTCCGTCTGTGGCAAGCATGATGTCGGCGGAGACAAGGTTTGGACAAGCTGCTAGCATGTCGAGGACGTGTATGACGGAAACATCGCAGTTAGGTAAGCTGACATGTCTGAGCCTAGCGCCGTGCAGGTACAGCAACTTGTCGTCAGCGCGAGCACCCCGTGGAAGGCCAGATAGTGACTGCTGGGTCAAGAAGGCGGTGCCTAATGGCATTGTGAACGGGGATTTCAGCGTCGTTTTCACGCTAAGTTTTTCCAACTGGCAGAACGATGTTGCAGTGGGCGCTTCCTTCCACCAGGTCAAGTCCACAGCAGAGAGGGTCAACTCGGCGACCCTCTTGCTGTGGGAAAGTAGGGTAGTGAGCATCTTGGTGTCTGGATGTTCCGTGAGCTCGATACTGATAAACAGAGGCACATTCTGTGTCAGCGAAAGCCGAGTTTCCAAAACTCGCCAATTTCGTGGACAGGCAAGGGACGGATGAATCTTTATGTAACTCCAGAGGCGGGGGCTGCTGTATACGAACTTCTTCCAAGACTTTGAGACCAAACTGAGCACCACTGGAAGTCGCAGTGCCTTGGTACAGGACGTATTTTCCTGTGCATTCATAATGTAGTCGTCCAGCAGACACTGGAATATCATAAGGAGGAGTTCGGGAAGGAGGCCTTGGAGGGGATCATGGGGATTGTGGAAACTACGAGAGGCTTCGGGTGTGGGCTGCTGTTTCTTTCTCGAGGTCGCTTTGAGGTGGGACCATGCTATGAGGTTGCAGTGTGCCATGACACGTTTATGTCGCTTCATGAGAGCGCCTGAGAGGGTTGCGTCAGAAACAGGGTTCTAGCAGTCTACTCAGGAAGCGGCGGCGATGGATGGTGCCTCTGCTATCTCCTCACTTCCCTCGTAAATTATATATCAGGGACCTACCAAGCATTGTGTAGTGCTTGTAGATGGGATGAGATGAGCGTTGTGAAGGGTTTGTGCTTGATAGGGGAAGTTTATGAATGTCCTTAATAGGGGAAGTCGTTCTACATGCACTAATATTTGGTCTGAGCGTACATAAGGACTACAAACCGTGTCGGATCAACGAACAAGATTGATAGGCGATCTTTACGTCGTAGTTTGTTGTCATCGTCCACAAAAGTAATGTGTTTAGTGGATTGATCATCTATTTAGCTGAATAAATTGTACAGAGGCTGCGGAGGTGGCTACACACGCCTCGCCCTGCGAACTGTTTGGAATATACAACATTCGTCTAATTTGCCACATCGTTAGAACCAAAGTATTCCGGTAGGATGTATGCGAGCTTCTTGTCATCCTCCTCGTTCCGCTTTCCGTGACTCGGCATTACCGAATACTTCATGCATCCCTTTTCCTCGTCGATAATGTCCCCTTGTACCGTCGCCAAGTGCAAGTCTTCCAAGACGGAAGCAGCAATGTGTCGCGCAGTCTCCGCGTTCGCCTTGAGTGTCTCGTGGACCTGTGTCACAGTAACGGCTTCCGCGTGCGGCCGCCAGGAATCGTAATCTGTAGCTGATGCGATCAGGGCGTAGCTGAACGAGTGAATGGTGATCAACGTATATTCGCCGCCTAAGTAGCAGCTACATACCTGATTTCGGCCTCGCGAGCGAGCTTTGCCTCAGGGAGCACACTCATATTGATCAGATCGCCGCCCCAGCTTCTATACATTATACTCTCCGCGCGAGTCGAGAATTGTGGGCCCTCCATGCATATAATGCATTTGTCCTTGTGCAATGCGACACCATTTCCCTGCTCCTTCAGTGCCCTCTCAACTTCGACTTCGAGCCAGCGTACAAGCTTCATGCTGAACGGATCGCCAAACGCAGCATGCGCAACAACGCGCGTGCCATCGAAAAAGCTTCCGGGGCGTATGCCCTTGGTTCTGTCGATAATTTGTGCAGGAATAGCGACGTGGCCAGGGACGATTTCTTCCCGGAGTGATCCTACAGAGCTGAATGCGATGATGGCGCGAACGCCTAGAGATTTGAGGGCGGCAATATTAGCGCGAGATGGGACTGCGGAGGGGGAGATGTCGTGGTTTTTTCCATGACGAGCCAGGAAGGCGACTTTGGTGCCGGATTGTAGGGAACAGATATTGATGGGCGAGGAGGGGTGTCCCCATGGCTGTGAAAATCAAGGATGAATTAGTGAATTTGAGGGATGGGGTGGAGAATGGCTCACAGTGTTTGGGTTTACCGTCTCTCTGCAGAGGTGATGGTGATGAGTGCAAAGAGTAATGTATGGATCGAAATGGCTCACATGTGGGTGAGATTGTCTAAATGATACAGACCGGTCCCGCCGATCACGCCAATGAGCACTGAACCATACCCTCAGCGTTGTAAACTTTTGGGAAACGCAAAGTCTCACCGTCATGCATACTGAACTCAAGTCGATAGGTACTAAGAGTCGATGCTGCGCTGGCAGGTGTTATCGGATTTCACACGCTGAGACCACGCTGGGCGAATTGGCAGGACCATGCGATGAAGGTACAAGGTTGTACAGTGACTACGAACTATTTATCTGTACCTAGAACAACTAACACTATAATCGTTCGACACGTAGCAACAAATATTCTGACAGCAAGACGGTTGATCGGAAGGTGTGAGCAAACTTGTGGCCGTGCAATCTAATCTATTAGACGCCCAGCAACTTCACCAAGTACTACTAATATCTGTGGAGGAAGTGGTAAAGCACGAAGAATTTAATTTGTAAAGGCGATCACTTTGACCGATGCTGTAGTAATATAAAATGCGTCGATAACAGGGGTACCGTAGGTATATTTGATATAGGATCCACATACAACAAGGACAGCGAGCGAGTGAAAGTGCCAACCGTTGCCGTCATTCATTAATACAGGCAACGAAGCAGTACTTACCGAGAGCCACGAACGCCAGCGCAAGTGGCTTCGGAGGTAGAAGTCCTCATGTCTCCTCTGCGTCTTCCTCGGCATCGGGCCTCACAAGCTCCAGATAGCTCTCTGGGACTAGCGCGTGTATACCGTTGTCCTTGAGTCCCTCTTTGACAACGACGGCCCATCCGACTCCACCACCTCTTCCGATCACTCGCACTAGTTGCTCCTCCTCCAGCTTCATCTCTGCTATGCCCTCAGGTTCGAAGGGGTACAGTGCGCGGTATATGCCTGGCAAGAGAACATCATCGACCTCTTCATCGTCATCCCTCTCTGAGAGATCTTCCTTGGCATCAACATATTCTGACTTCCCCTCGTCCTCCTCTCCCTCAGTTTCGTCTTCATTAACATAAACCTCTGGTTCGTCCGTGAAATTACGGTCCAGCTCCGATTGGCTGGGTACACCTATACCTATGGTTTTCATAGGCAAGTCCCACCCTCCCCCGAACCCCCATTGGAATGCACTCCATCCATTTGGCTCGTCCTCCCAGCCAGTCTGGTCGTTATCCTCTGAGCTCGTAGTAGACGATGCAGCCGACGACGTCGATAAGTTTGCACGCAGACGCAGCTTCCTTGCGAGCACTTTCGGCTGATTGGGACGTGGTGCATACGGGCCGCCGCCTGCGAAGCGCGGGTCCGAGGTGGAATAGGCATAGTCGCGTATTCTGATGAGCACTTCCGCAGGTGGCCCATCGCCTTCCCTGGACTCTGCAACTACAGGCATGCCCAGAATGTCTTTGGATCGACGCACGCTAGGCGCGCGTGAGAGGGGCGTGCCGGCCGGAGCGAGCGATCCGATTCCCAGAACGCCTGATGGTGGCCGTGAAACTGAGCCACTGGTGCCAGAGGGTGGCCGCGATCGTGCAGATGAGGAGGAGCGTGATAGACCAGAGGCACGGCGGGATATAGCGGGGGATGGGGGTGCTGGGCGGGAGGATGTAAGAGACATTGCTGATTGGGTGCTTAGTCTATGCTCGTCGCGTGCTGGGGGCTGGCAGCTGCGATGGTGGTCCTTGTTGCTGTCGCCTTCGGGGCGGCACTGGGGCATCGTCGGTGTGTTTGCGGTCGTACCAGTCCAGCCTACAAAGTTCAACATTGCTGATTTACCTTGCTTGACGAGGGTTGTCATTGGAACATCGAGTTCGACTCGTGGGACAATTTTCGGTTTTTTCTCCACTCCAAAAATAAGAGACTTGGGAATGTGCCTGTTTCAAATTCAGCATGCAACTCACGCCCAACAAACACCTCCGATGACTGGGCATATCATACATGCTAAGTACCACAGACCAGGTCATCAAGTGTTCATGACTATGGCTATAGACCACCCTACTCCTATTTCATTCCAGGACACTTGGCCACAAGTCGTAATCAACATCTGACATGTACGAGATGTTCATCGTCAGTGTGCTGATTCAAATTGTCTGTGAGCCCTGTTTGTCGGATTTTCCATATGTTTCTCGTACATCGTTTACTTACGCTCGTCAGGTTCGACGAACATAGAGATAGAAGTGTTGCAGGGTGATTACCGAATGAGGTGCTTCTCGGAGATATCGAGAAGACCTCTTATCAAATACGTACGTAGTAAGTGATACCAGCAACCTTCTTGGACCTGCCAGTCTAGCCAAACTAGGTCCGCCTCCGCCAGTTCTGCTTTATCCCGTGCGTTTACTGTTTTAAAACAGATTGCAAGCAGCCCTTAGGATTCTGGCCCTGCACTCCTAGCTTGCCCAGGGGTCGACAAAAGTCGATCCTTCTCCACTAATTTTGGCCTACATTTGTTTGCGTTTTTACAATATGACACGGATGTTGGTCAGCCCACTCCAACAAGGCCTTGGATTAATAGCTGAAAATGTTTGGTCCACTATGCAGCGGACGTGTACATATTATATAGGCTGTACTTACGTAGGATGCGTCTCGAAAGCATCGCCGAAGCACGCACCATGGCACCAAAGGTATGTCCGATTCGCAACGAAAACGGTTGAGTTGCGACTCTGGAGAGATAGCATACAGCACACAATACATGACGATACTGGTGAAGCTGAACCCGCAGGTCCATCCATTGGACATGCAAGTAGTCGTTGACAAAAGAATGAAGACACTAACGAGAACTATGAATGATGGATGAATTTGAACTGCTCGTGTAGACTGACTGGTGAAGGTACATACCAGTGGCGAGGGTAATTCCGATCAGACAGCCAGCCATCAACTATGCTGGAACGCCAACGAAGGCCGAAATCACTTGCTATAATGTCCCTTGGTCCATGATCCATATGGATGCTCGAGAGTTCACGGGGAACAGATAAATTGCAGTTTCCCAAACACAAACCCCGGTAATCGCAGATCTGAGTCGTTCCACAAAAATTGACAACTCGGCTGACCACGCGTGAACTTGCTTATCGTGCTAGCAGCTGCCAACCCTTCGCTGTCTCCCGTAGATGGGCCCGAAATATGTACGAGGTGGAATTGGCTGGTGAGTAGAAGAGCTGAGATTATTATATAGCAGCTGTGCTCTGGACGTACAGTAAGCGAAAACGTCATATTACCAGGTCGCCGTTGGTCGCCAAATACAAAGACTGAGTCATAAGCGAGGGGTGTTGCTGTCAGTACACTTGCCTCCATATAATCACATCGACATGCTTGCCAGGTGCGAACTACTTTGCATCAGTTATGGTACGACTCGACAACAGTCCCGATCTTCATCTCCTCTGCACGGGACACCACTAAGTGCGTGATGGCGACATCCTGTAGTCCGATACCTACCGACTTGAAGACGGTAACGTCGCCAGACAGTCTGACCTGTTCGCATAGCGATGACACAGGTGCTACTGTGCTACCGCAGTCGGGGTCCTCCACCAACGTACCGATCTCGACCATTTGGTCGGCATGTACTCCCTCGGGAGGGCATGCCTCAGCAGAGTCGACCACGATCGTCGCGGCGCGTCTGATGACCCTTTCGTCGACCTCGATCATACCCGGCTTGTAGCTACCGACCAGATTGAAATGAGTCCCCGGGGATACCCACTCGGACGAGATGAGCGGCGCAGTGGCGGGCGTTGCTGTGCAAATGACGTCCGCATGCTCAACGGCACTTTTCACGCTTTCTGTCTCGCCCAATATCGAGCTGTCAAACATGACCAAGGGATGGGATTGGCGAAGTGCAGACAAGAGGTTGTCTAGACGAGCGTTCTGAGTCCGGTTGATGATGGTACACCGCTTGAGAGAGGGAAATGCGCGGATATGGAGGCGTGTATGCGCCTCGATCTGTCTTCCGGCGCCGAATGCAACCAAAGACGTAGGTTGCTTCGAAAGTAGGAGGCGTGTTGCTAGGACAGAGCCTATGGATGCACAAAGTCCAGCACTGCCTAGCAGTGTGTTGGAGAGGTTCTGGATGGTACTCACCAGCAGCATTCCTCAGCGCAGTCAACGTGCTCGCATTGACAATGGCCCTTGCACGACCAGTTTCCTCGTCCAGTAGAACCGTCGACGCAGGCAGGCCACGCATATCTACTGGAGAGGTCGGTACAGATACCACCTTGACTGCTGTCCCGATGCGATCGAGTCGCGAGGGCATGAAAAGTGTGGTGTGCTGGGGCATGTGAATGCTTGTTCGGTGGGGGGATGCGTGACCTGATCTGGAGGAGAGACTGCGAAAGACGGAAGCCATGAGAAGTTCAAGTTCGTTTGGCCTGAGGGTTGAAATAACCGCGTTCACATCTTGGGCGGAAAGGACGAGCAGTGACATGGTAGAACATCAAGTGGTAGTGTGTTATTACGACAACCCAAATACAAATTCAATACTCCGCTTTTGCGACATGTCTCACCCCTTCGCTTTCGCTTTCGCCTTACCCTTCGCCTTACCCTGCAAAGCACCCTTCCCCGGCTTGCTCGCCTTACTCACAATCAGCTTATCACCACCAATATCCTCGTTGTCGCCCGGTTTCTTCGTCTCATCGTCCGAGGCATCTGCAATCTCGTCATCCACCTGTGCCATCGCCGAGTGTCAGCATCCTGCGTGCGGGGTAGAGAAGGCGAACACATACATCATAGGCCTCCTCAAGATCTGGTGCAGCCCCACCACCGACTTTCTTTGGTGCCTTACCCAGATCCACGGCCTTATGGAACGCAATTGGGTGTTCGCTCGCATTATACCTGTATCACGATCAACCTCACGTCCTTCGCATTTACAATAAGCTGCACTGACCTTCTCGTGAATGCGGACTTTGTCCCAGACGCAATCTTCTTCAACACCAAATCATCTTTATACGTATCCACGCCCAGTTCGACGACCGTGTCCCAGTCATCGCGGGACAGGTAATATGTGTCCATACGGTTGATCACGTCATCGACAGCATTCTGCATCCACACCCACACGAATCATATACGTCAGCACTCAGTAACATACGGTGCATGATAAAGTCGCGACATACCGCACCATCCTCCACGAGCGGCCGCACAATATGGGAATACATCGCAGGCACGTATGATTGTCTTATCTCCGTCCTGTCCCCAGACACCACGAGTCGCATGCGTACTTGGATATCGCTCAGCTGGCGCGCGAGTCTGTTCTGCTTCGAGTTCTGCCCGAGCCACCTAATGACGTAGGAGGACGGGTGAATTGGTATTTAAAAATAATATAATAAATTCGTGAAATACTCACTGCGGGAAGGAGATCCCAGTGGGACCCACATAGCCCATGCCCCCACCGTATACAAAGGAGGCGGGGCGGACGGTGGAGCATACGGCATGTAGGGGCATCAGCGACCAGTGCTGCTCCGACCTGAATACGTACAAGGGATGTGGATGAACGTGAGTCGGTAAGCGAATAGGCGACAATCGTACCCATGTATCGCCGCATCCACAAGATCCCCATCTGATATCGAAGATGCAGCTTTATCCATGAGCTGCAGCTGCTTCAACATCTTCGGAGGTCCGTCGAGATCACGCGCTCTTGCAGGCTGTGTTTTGAGATAGTTTTCCTAAAACACATGTTACCCACAGATGAGAACTCTATAAGCGAACGCAACCTCAAAATATACGGAAAGCGCACCTGCATAAACAAGGGCACAAACGAATGGTCATGGAAATATAACTCCATCTTATCCCCAAGTGTCTCCCGCGCAGTACGTGAGAAGAGGTATGGACCGAGTATTTTACCCGTTACATCGAATGGTGTCAGGATGGAGTGTTTCTCATTCGCTTTGGCGCTGTAAATTCGTCAGTAAGTGAACTAGTCAGGCAAGGCGAGAAAGAACGCACAGACTCTTCCCTTCATCAAAGGTCATCGTCTCATTCGATATCCGCCACGTCGATAGCATATTTAGGATCTGGCGGATATCCGACTGTGCACCTTCAATGAGCTGATCGAGTACATTTGCGGGGATCTTCATTTTTTCCCTGAAAATGCCCGTCAGCTCTGTGGAATGGCCCTCATTACAGGGGGGAACTCACTTGTATGCGATTGTAAGCATGCGCGACCGGATCGCGTTCGCTTCTGGTCTGTCAGGGTATTGAGACACGCATGTCACGCGACATATCACGAGCACTCACCTTCTGAACTGCATCTTGAAAGCGACATTGGTTAGTGGCTTCAACTTGATCGCACCCCCATCATTCGCGATGCATATAATTGGTATCTACCCACCCGTTGCAAATGGTCGGCGCAACTCACACAACGGATAAATCGCGCACCTTGGTCTTCTTGATGAGCGTACTGAGCGCACCTACACCGCCTCTATCACCCGCAGACATCCCGTCTACTTCGTCCATAATAAGACACGTCCGATCTGTAATTGTGACACCTAAGGCATTGGTCGCCTGCATCCCATCAGTGCCCCAATCACAACGACGACGACAGCAGGGAGAGGACCAGGCCACACACCTCCTTGCCCCCTATCCACCCATCCAATGACCGGTTCCCTACGTCAACCACTGCCTCCACAAGTTTCTTACTCCTTGTATCACTTGCATTCATCTCAACAGGAGTGTACCCCTCGAGCCGTGCACAGAGGTGTGCAGTCGTCGTTTTACCGATACCAGGGGGACCGGTGAGGAGTACTGCACGGAAGATGTTCATGCCAGATTTTCCGGGTTTTTTGAAGGAGGATTTGAAACTAACTGGCCTATGTACGCGTAGTCGTCTTAGTGGAAGAGGAAGAATGAAGATGAAGGCGTACATACCAGTCTTGTAGCCATTGTCGCAACTTTTCTATTTGTCCCTTGTTCCCGCATATCTCTTTCAGATTCTGTGGTGCATAGCGTGATGTCCAGAGCTGGGTCGAAGCGTCGGGCTTCGAACTGTCCACCCATCATCATCAGAACACTCCAAATGAAAACAAATCCTATAAACCAAGCTACCCACCTTCCGGCCTTGGCTTGCTCCTTGGCTTCCTTTTTTTCCCTCTTCTCCATCTCCCTCGCAGCATTCCTAATGGCTTGCTCCTCCTTTTCTATTTTCTTACGTGTCTTCTCATCCAATGCACTAGCGCCCGAAGAACATGCCCCACCTGCGCCGCTCGGCCCGACACGCGTCCCAATCAACTCCAGAAACTCGTCCTCCGAGAGCGTACGTAGTCCGTGTTTCTTGATTGCCGCTACTTTGGATGGACCGGCATTTTCACCGAGGATGACGAAGGATGTTTTGGATGAGGGTTGGAGTGTTACACGGCTGTGAGTGACCACGATCATGCGCATTTATGGAACAATACCAGCATATGTGCATCAGCAAGGGGAAATGCCAGCAATCCAACAACGCACCCCCCGAAGCGCTTCGCAAGGTCAATAGCTTCGTCTCTTGAGAAACTACTGAGTTCACCCGTAAATACAAACGAAAGACCAAGTAAACAGTCTTGTGTTTTTGCCTCTGGCACGATCTTGGATCCGGGTGCTTTTGGGCCTGCGAGTTTAGCTGCTTTGGCAGCTGCCCAGCTGTGAATGATCCCAACCATCAGCGACTCGTTTTCCGTGAGGACAGGAAAGTGAAAGGACGTACTTGAATGGCTTTGAGGGTGCGCTGGGTGCGTCGGGGGTAGGCTTGGAAGGGGATGAAGGTGTGGGTAGGGTGTTCGTTTTAGACTTGGCCGGCTTGGGAAGAGGGATCTTCTTGGTCCGTTTCGTTGGAACAAGATCGTCATCGTCATCGTCTTGCTCAGGCACGGGGGTGGGTTTGGCAGGGGATGAAGATTTGGGTGGGAAGTCAGATTTGGATTTGGATTTGGATGACTTGGGAAGAGAGGTCTTTTTGATGAGTTTCGTGAGGACAAGATCGTCGTCGTCGTCGTCTTCTTCTTGCTCAGGCACCGATTCATCTTCGTCACTCACCACAAAGTCATCATCCGTAGCCTTCCCCCGTTTCTTCTGAGTCGTGCCTCTGCGAAGGTTACTCGAGGATGCCTTGGGAGTAGCGACCGCTTTCTTCCTTGGTGGCAGTGATGGCTTGCTCGGTTTTGCAGCGCCAGCCGAGTCCGACTCGTCATCTGACACTACCACGCGCTTGCGTTTGGCGGTAGGTTTGGGCGTGGGCAGGGGGTGGGTGTCATCATCACTGTCGAGTACCATTACTCTGTCGGATTTGCTCATGCGGGTTGGCTACGATCTGTCAGGAAACACTGTCGATGGAGAGAGTATAAGACGTACAGCTTGTATCGGTGCTGACTTGGTATTTTCGGTGTGCTGAGTCGGTGGCGCCTGTGCACGAATTGCAGGACTTGCGGTGTGTGCACTGAGGAGAATGAACGCAAGTTACTACAAGAACCAGCAATGAACGCACGCCGCTCCATTCTTGTCGTCTTTGCACCAATTGAGCACATGAGACGCGTGCACTGATTCAAGGCAAAGACTCACTGGTGTTGACTGAAGGGGGTTGTTTCTTCGCCTAGAACACTGTCAGTTTTGCTTCAGAGGATGGCCAGGACACACACGCGGTCTCCGAAGAACGAGCGAATGTCCGTTCCCGCTGGTTTCTTAGGTGGGGCCATGGAGGAGGTGGTTGTCACGGTATGTCACAGGCAATTTGGACACAGGTCACACCCTGTCACACCGCGTCTGAGTTCATTCGTGCCATGATTGCAAATGTCGTCCTCGACGCTGACACCGTCACATCCAACATGGCAGCAAGACTGTCGACGTGTTCACTTGGACACGTTCTCTTCCTCAAGAACCAAGTACCATTGTCAGACTTTCATCTGTTTGTGTCACACCGTGGGGACTTGAAATCTGACCCACTCATCCAGTCCCGTCGCGCAGCTCGCACGTATGCCAAGAAGTGACGTATGTGCTTCCTTTTCCTTCGTGAACTCTTTGACCGGTGTGCACTTTGACAGGCTCCATCGCGCGCGGCCAAAATGAAACAAGAATTGATCACGTCGTTTGACACACTTGCATCGCACTTGTACACGACATTCATCGCGCTATCCACGTCTCTCGCGCTCCGTGATACCTCCAAGCCGAACAACGCTGTGCCCGTTCCCGCGGACAACAGCAGCCGCACAGGACGCGTGTTTATGGCTATTGTCCTCGGGCCTACAGTTGGTACTGCGAAGGCTCGTGTGATACTTGGTATTGATGGGTTCGAGGTGAAAGTGTGGGGTATGAGAGAGGACACGGTGCTTGGTGGAACCGTAGAGCGCGATTCGGAAGATAGTGGAAGTGACAATAATGAGTCTGAGGCGGACGCAGACAAGAGCGACCACGACTCGAGTTCTGAATCGGACTCGAACGATACACAGAGTACGGGAAATTTACCTCCTCCGTCCAGAAGCCCATCTCCATCCCTCTCTTCATCATCGACATCGACTTCCTCCGATGTACCCGATCGCCGGGATAACACCAGGACACTACCCCAAGACCCCCTCCGTGCAGCTGAACGTCTCCTCTCTCAAACACTCGCAAGTGCATGGGCAGAGGATACAAATGGACAAGGATTAGCCTCTGAAATGGGTGCGTCTCCACCTTTCCTCCTGACGTCTCATACATCCTCATCGCTAACACTGCATACATACATAGCACCCACCCACACCCACATCCTCATCCGCGCCTCGAGGCGATTCACACATCCATCGTGGACGCCACAGCAGAATATATCAGGGGCAATGGATGCGGCACTTGAGGCGTTTTTGTGTGAATCGGGGGAGGCGTTGCATTCAGCAGGGGCCGATGCCAGTACTAGTTCAGCAAGAGCGAGAACGAAGAAGCAGAAGAGGGGGAGGGTCGAGGGAGTTTGGATTCGAGCGCGTGGTGGGGATACACGCAACGATGGGGAGCGAGGACAGGATTGGGACAGGGACGAGGAGGTTGCCGAAGAGGACGAGTGGATATGGTGGTCATGGGATGGAAAACTGGTAGGATTCGCGGACTGGTGACTCGCGTCTGGTGCGTATGTTGTCTGATCTGATCTTCAAACGTTGATATATCTATTTCCTTCATCGTAATAAACGCGGTTGTTCTAGGCAAGCTGTATTCCACACGTCGTTTGATATAAATACTACTATTCTTGATCCAGGCTGAAATTCGAGTGTAGTAACACATGCGTTCTACACTTCAGCGCAGGGCATCCACACATGCAAGACAGTCCTACCACTCATTCCTGCCTACCTCAAGGAGTGGTCGTTGTCACGCTAGATAAATCCGTATCCCATAGGAAGCAGGTTCATACGTCTCTTGCGGGAGGGATTTCCCGGTCAGATGATCACGGTAAGTACTGTCCACCTTTAGAGGGCTCGGGACTCTGGTCTTAAGTAAAAAATATAACTTACTGTTGAATTTTTTAGATCACAGCAAGTTGGAGATTTGAACACCACAAGAGAATATACAACAACCAAGATCACAGTTGGCTCTTCACTGACCCTGGGTGCCCTTGAATGTGGCTATGAATTAAATTTTCAGTCAGTGCAGATGAGAACAATTGACCTTGAGGGCTACTCTGCCATAGGTTGTCAGATACTACTGTTCACACAATTATCTCCCCATGGTGCTGCCACATACTAGTACAACAGGTCATCCCTGTGGTAATCCACTCAACTCATGTGACTATGGTTGAACCTTGCACCTAGTTAGTGAGAGCTATTTGGGAGGTCCTGAGTTCAAATCCTAGCAGTCTGGCCAAGATTCTTTTCATGACTGGGATGAGTTGATAACTTTTGACAAAGTTTGTCAGGGGGGCCTTCAGCTTCCCACAGTATACATGTATTTATCATCTTGTTTGACAGGGTCACTCCCACTGGAAATGTGTCAACATTTTTTGGATGTTTGTCTCAGTGTGGTGTAGGAAGTTGCATGTATTGTCCTTGACAAATGGTTTGGTAGTTATCCAATTTCAATTTCAATTCCAGATGGGGTAGCTGTTAAACAAGGTCCACAGATTCAAATTTTACTGGGATCCTCAATTTGATAATGTCCAATGCACTCTTTATTTGACACTAGTTATTGATGTACATACAACAAGAAAAAATAAGAAGAAGCAAAAATGTTACTTGAAAATCATTCTCAAATACCTAATCCACTGTAGGAATGGGTGTGTAACATTTGTGCCAAGTAGGTCCATGAGCCATCTTGCTCAAATCAAGCTCAGGGATACCCCTTGGGATGACCAGGTGTGTCCATGGAGTATAGAAAAAGGATTTATGGTATGAGGGAGGCACCCACAGCAACAGTCGCCCATTTGGACCCACAATCCAGCCATCATCCTGCAAATGAACCAGATCTTTATAGTTCTCATCAACATTGGACACATCAACAAAAAGACTCTGAGCATCATGCAGTGCATGTGCAGCTGCCAAGGATGAGAAATGGATTGGTGGGAGTGTACTTGAGAGTGGATTTGTAGTTTGCTCTCTAAGGTCATTGCCCACTTGGCCACCTATATGTGCATGCCAAAGTCGGATTATGTTGTCTGAACTTGAACCTGATGCAATATATCTTCCATCTGGTGAGAATGCAACTGAGTTGACTAGAATGTTCCCTTGGAGGGGGCTGCCCAACTGGCTGCCTGTCTGTGCATCCCAAAGTCTGATTGTCTCATCCCAAGAACCTGACACAATATATCTTCCATCTGGTGAAAATGCAACTGACCAGACTGAGGATTCATGCCCTTGAAGGGGATTGCCCACCTGGTTGCCTGTCTGTACATCCCATAGTCGGATTGTGAAATCCAAAGAACCTGAAACAATGCGCCTTCCATCTGGTGAGAATGCAACTGACCAGACTGAGTCTGTGTGCCCTTGAAGAGGGTTGCCCACCTGTCCACCTATATGTGGATCCCAAAGTTGGATTGTACCATCCCTTGAACCTGAGACAATGTGCCTTCCATCTGATGAGAATGCAACTGATATGACTGCACTGTCTGTATTTCCAAGTTGGAGAGGCCTGCCCAGCTGGCCACCAGGCTGTGCATCCCAAAGTTGGATTGTCTTATCATAAGAACCCGATACTATGTGCCTGCCATCTGGTGAGAATGCAACTGACCAGACTGGCTCTGTATGTCCTTGAAGATTGCCCACCTGGTCACCTGTATGTGCATCCCAAAGTTGGATTATGTTATCCCTTGAACCTGATACAATGTACCTTCCATCTGGTGAGAATGCAGCTGACCAGACTGAGGAGGGGTGTCCTTGGAAGGGGTTGCCTACCTGGGCACCTGTCTGTGCATCCCAAAGTCGGATTGTGTCATCCACAGAACTTGACAAAATGTGCCTGCCATCTGGTGAAAATGAAACTGACATGACTGCATCTGTGTGCCCTTGGAGGGTATTACCCACCTCCTCACCTGTCTGTACATCCCAAAGTCGGACTGTGCAATCCAAAGAACTGGACAAGATGTGCCTTCCATCTGGTGAGAATGCAACTGACATGACTGAGGAGGTGTGTCCTTGAAGGGTGTTGCCCACCTGTCCACCAGTCTGTGCATCCCAAAGTTGGATGGTTTTATCCTCTGAACCTGACACAATGTACCTTCCATCTGGTGAGAATGCAACTGATGGGACTGAGTCTGTGTGTCCTTGAAGGGGGTTTCCCACCTGGCCCCCTGTCCATGCATCCCACAGTTGGATTGTGCTATCCAGTGAACCTGACACAATGTGCCTTCCATCAGATGAGAATGCAACTGACAAGACTGAGGAAGTGTGCCCTTGGAGGGGGTTGCCCACCTGCCCACCTGTCTGTACATCCCAAAGTTGGATTGTGCCATCCCAACAACCTGACACAATGCACCTTCCATGTGGTGAGAATGCAACTGATGTGACTGCATCTGTGTGCCCATAGAGGGGCCTGCCCACCTGCCCACCTGTTTGTACATCCCAAAATCGAATTGTGTTGTCTGAAGAACCTGACACAATATGCCTTCCATCTGGTGAGAATGCAACTGACATGACTACAGAGGTGTGCCCTTGAAAAGGGTTGCCCACCTGGTCACCTGTCTGTGCATCCCAAAGTCGAATTGTGTGATCATGTGAACCTGACACAATGTGCCTTCCATCTGGTGAGAACACAACTGACCAGACTGCATCTGTGTGTCCTTGAAGGGGGCTGCCCACCTTGCCACCTGTTTGTGCATCCCAAAGTTGGATTGTATTATCCTTTGAACCTGATACAATGTGCCTTCCATCAGGTGAGAATGCAGCTGAGAAGACTGAGGAGGTGTGTTCATGAAGAACCTGTTGATTCCTGGGCCAGTCATCATGTTGCCCAACAGCAACTTGGGCAATTCCTGTGAACCTCCCAGCCAGAGACCTCACCAATACTGACTTCAATGGTGAAAATGGTAATGCTGACAAGTACAGGTGTGGTGTGCTCTTGTCAATAACCCCAGCAAAGTTCTGCACAAATTTGATCCCATCCTTGATGAACATTAAGAGTTCTTCATACTCTATTCTTCTCTGCTAATCCAGTGTTACTGAGATGACATTCCATGTTACACAAGAATAGACTTACCTGCAACCACCCCTCAGCAAAGATCAGGGCCCAACAGGCCTCCCCAATCAACTTTGATACACCAAGGGCCTCCAACCAAAATAACATTGGCTCCCCAGTGACAAGCCACCTCAATAATTGTGCCAGGTCTGGATCAAATGTTGCATCTTTGAGGTGGGTAGCCCAGAATCGGCACGAATACAGCAGATGTGATGGAATGTTTTCTTGGACCCGCTTCTCCAAGTCAGCCACCTCCGAGTTGAATATGTATGATGTTTCCAATCTACAGATGTTGAAATGAAGACCAGCTTGCATGACAGAAAGCGAGGCAACAGCAAGATCACGATGCACGTCACCCTGCTGAATAAAGAACTCTCCGCTGCGCCTTTCATCAAGTAAAAAGTCATAGAACGAAGTATGGAGGGGGCGGACAGGAGTGGATACCTCGTTGGCACCAATAAGCAGTGACGCCATGAAGTTGAGGATGAATCCTACAGGATAGCGGTCATCCTCCTGAGGGAACCTATCACGCATAAAGTCCAATGCACTGATAGGGAGCGGTTCCTTCAACCACAAAATCTGCCGCATGACCGAACGAAATATCTGGCGCTCATCGGACCCCCTGAAAAGATCCCTCAAAAAAGTGGTATACATTTCGTCGAGGAGGGTCCTTCCATCGCCAGGAGCATGAGACATGATTTCATGGAAACGGTCCTTCGGGATCACTCCGATTCGGGGGGAGATGAAGTCACATGCCAAACGTGCCCATTCGAACACACCGCCTGATTTCGTAGCGAGCTGTTGAAAATTTTCTTCGGAGAACGTGTCACGGAGACTCATCAGGCGAGTAGAAACATAGAGATGAATGTCGCGCATGGTCAACTCCGCATCAATGGCATCGAGTGACCTGGCATAGATATGCGGACTGGTGTTTAATGCCTCCCTAATGTCCACGAGTGGCCGAGAAGTCAGGAGAATCCGGATGTTTTCCGGAAGTTCCGCACCGTGTGCAGCAAGAACCCGGAGAACAGTCGCCCTGGTGCGCTCTGTACCACTTTCATCCAAAGCATCAATGACCACCACGACATTCCCAGTAGGGGAACCTTTCAACTGGGAAAGGGGTTCGAGAATGAGCTTTTTCCACTGTGCTACGACGTCTGCCGTGTCCCTCAACGAATGGTTATTGGTCGTCACCTCAACCAGAAGCGGTCGCAAACGGAGATCGCGATCAGCCAAGTCAAGCGCGATGGTCGGGAAGAGCTTTATATGGAGTTGTTCGTGCTGTCTAATGCGACTGAAACAGAAACACGACCCAAGCATGCCGAGATTTTTGGCCTGCAGAGCAATCGTGTGCGCGATGGCCGATTTCCCCTTTCCAGCTTGTCCATAAAGCCAGAAGATGCGCGGTGTAGCAGCGTCCGTGTTGTTAATCCAGTCAACGATTTCATTCAAGATCCCGATTCTCGTGCCATCTAGGCACTTCTTTGCCTCGCTCAGTCCGGCTCTGTCCGCACGAGCCAAGCAGTTCGAGCTAAGATCTTCGTAGATCTGTTTGACGCCATATCGGATGTCTGGAACTGGTCGATCTCGAAGCTCTTGCATCAGCTTCTCTAACTTGCTGTTATAGTTGACGATATTGGCTATTGTCTCCGACAGAACACTCTTCCCGAGGCAAGACCCTATGAAAAAGGTGAGTCTTACGAAGACCACAGGGATAGGCGGCGTACAGAAGGTTTTGGTTTCCGAGTACTTTGTGATGAACTGTGCGCATTCCTGTACGACTTGGGCGATCTCCATTAGAACGTCTTTCGTGGCATTGATTTTGGATGAAGACCTGTTTCCCAGGATGAGCTCGTAAGTTCGTTCGATTCCAATGACGAGGTCCCCGATAGATGCGTCGAGAGTCGCTTGCGACAGGATCAGCTACCCATATTCCTGTTAATCGAGGACACCGGGCATGATCATTGATTGATGCATACCTTGGAGGCCCTGTTCAATGCACTCAAGGCTATCTGAGCATAGGGATGGATCTACGCGTGATCATCAGTCAAGCTTGACCGTCTACCATTCAAGGGATGACAAACTCCAGTAATGCCATTGACGACCGTACTGAAAGTGCTAAGGATTTGACGATATCTGGAGTCCATATGTGCGTCATGTATGTTGCCGAGAAGGGGTTGAATGTTGCCTGGCACCTGATGGAATCCATAAGTGTAGTTGCGTATAGACCTCTCAAATCCAGCTCGCAGATGCAGAGATAACGACATACCTCTACAGCAGGTGATCGTTCGTTCCCCACTGGAGCGGTAGGGTTAGCGACCGGCCTGGTCACTGAAACACTCGGCCCCCCAGAGGCAGAGGGAATCGGGTAAGGAAAATGCTGGAACGAGATCAGAGACGCCCCTCGCCACCAAAATGTTCGCATACCCGACGGTGTTCTCGGCTGTTTACAATATTGGTGGTTTCCTTTGGCATCTTTGGTGTTATACGTTGAGGAGATGGTTGGGAAAGCAAAGAGAGAGAGCGAACTGCTGTGTCACAGCTTCGTTCGCTTGACAAGTATTCTGGAACCTTCTTAATTCGTGGGGATTGGGTTCACAGCAACCATTGTGGTCCGGTCCGCCACCCGCCAATTTCCGTCGTGACGGATCCCTGCGCGTAACACACCGGGAATTTCAACATTTTCTGGCCGTTTATAGTGCAATAAAAATCACCACGGGCACAGGCCTACATGTTCCATGGTCAATATGTAGTTAGCTATGTGGGTGCAAGGTCAAGTAAAATAGACATACTAAAATAGATTTTTGCTGTGTGACACCTTGAAGTATAGGTGGAG
>Ga0307518_10000201_pt1 | contig 45154 bp, 57 predicted proteins | sample 25_EM_MG_FD_203889 | JGI IMG/M metagenome (GOLD analysis project Ga0307518, IMG submission 203889) | Populus trichocarpa ectomycorrhiza microbial communities from riparian zone in the Pacific Northwest, United States - 25_EM | ecosystem: Host-associated > Plants > Roots > Unclassified | place... | reverse complement strand
TTCTAGTGCCACTGAAGCGCAACCATGGGCTCCCTTGACGAGCTCTCTTCTGGGAAAGAACGAGAGAGGGTTCTTCTTCCTAATAGCACTCTAAAGTAGGGATATAACTGTCATGGTGCTGTAGGACACCATCTGAAAGTAGGGAAGCGGATAGAGTACTGAATTTGACGCATCCAGGGAAGTGAGACAAACGACAGAGGAAGATGGACATGGCAAGTATCTGGGAGGAAGGGACCATAGGCTGAGGGCTCAGGGGACACAGAGATGACCAGAGAAGACTTCTCAATCTTGACAATAGACCTAAGATGACCAAAGTACATCCTTGATGCAGGACTGACGAGGAGAACGCGCTGACCGAGAACGAGGGGGACTGAGGGAGCAGGCTGGGAAGATATGTGCCAGGCAGTGCACGGGAACTCTGGGAGAGGCTGTCCTAAGAGCAGGACATAGTGGAGATCTGCAGCAATAGCAGAGAAATGACCCAGAGAAAATACGGACTCCATAGTGACTGATGAGATGAACGTCTGGATTGCGGGGGGAATATCTCCGTGGGAAATGAATGGATCCACATCGGAACTTGACAGGCAGATAGACCACGCTCCAGGCTCTCTGACGGTATAGTCACGTGCCTGATAGCTTTGGAAATGGTGGAGCTATTCAAAATATCGGAATGCCGGCACTGGGCGCCTAAAAATGACATTTGAGCGCTAACGTCGTTTCTTCTCTTCTTTCCTTTGTTTCTCCATCAATTCTTCAGCTTCTTTGCTCGTTCTGGTGTGGGAGTTGGACTGCAGCAGATTGCATTCCTTTCTCATACCATAATGGACATTATTCCTCCAGTTTCTTCTGCTTCTTGGCGGTTCTTGTGGGATAGATGACTGTCGGCATCAGCAGTCGTCTCTTGCATCAGGATAGTCTTCTTGTGTGATAGATGGCTACGATGAGGCTCTGTCGTGCTCATCCTTTGCATCAGGTTCATTTGATAATGACATTATCTTCCATGTTCACTGTACCAAACCTGTTTGGTGCGTGACAGCGCATCAAGTTCATTGGCTCCCAGAAGTTCCTTGCACCATTTAAAAGGATGGTCATTAAATAATTTGTGACTGCTGTGCAAAAGCTCTCCTAAAAGAAACATGCTTGGGTCAGAGAATCGCCAGTTCCGCCAAAATGGGAGCTGGACCCCACTGAGATACTGTTTCTTGGCCTCCTCCAAGAAGGCCTGGAGTTTCCAAGGGTCCAATTTGTTGCATAGTTGGGCCAACTTTTGTAAGGTAAGCTCCCCATGGCGTGGCGGATACAGCACTGCATCACCGAACTGGCTCTGCTCCGCGAGGGTTATTGGAGAAACTGACTTTGTAACACAGGCAATCATAAGCTGCTCAGGGAGATCGGCGATGTATGCAGCGAGTGGAGTGAAACAATATCGGGTGAGATTGTTGGGGTCGCTCATGAAAGTACCAGTATGCACAGCTATCTTCAGACCAGCACAAACGATATCCACGCAATGATGCCATACACGCGCCTCCAAGACTGACTGAAAGTCGGGGTGGACAAGAAACTCTGGTGTCGGGGTATAGGCAATGCATGCCCATGCATGCGATGTTGTTTTCATGCGGACGTCCGAGTTGATGTTGGCAATGGTAAGGAATAGGGGATGCATCTCCATGTTGCCAGTCATTCAAGTAACGGGCACCTTGTTAGACGCAAGCACGATGGGAACAATCGTAGCACCATCCGGCAGTTGATCCTGTATCCATGTAAGATCAGCTCAGTAAGGGGAGATGTGAACTTACTTGAATGCGATGTGCTTCATCGCTTGACATCCATTCACCGTATTCGCGTTCAGTTCCTTTGAAAACTTGGTAAGGATCATATTCCATATGTTGCCCAAATACTGGGTTTCCGAAGATCTCCCGCGTCACCTCCAACGCATCTCGCCAGAAAAGATAGATGGGGTCTTTTGTTTTATAACCTTCAGTTTGTATCCTCGTGCAATGCCAAGTTGGACCTTTTGGTATTGCGTCCAAGGATGACAGTAGTTCCTGGGCAGACCGAAAGCTCATCTGTGCCCTAGAAGTAACCTGCGGGCATTATTTTATAGCAAAAGTAGCAGAGATGACTCGCTTACCCAACGCAGCTTCAAAAGTTGTTGATTTGAGTTTGCGTCAAGTGAGTATAGAGAAACTTTGCAAGTTCCCATTCGTCCCTATCGGTGAATGGGAAATACGGGTTGTGCACCCTCTCGGAGTGGTACTTTCCTTCCTTCATCCGTTCAAACGTGTTAGAGTCATTTAGGCCGTACAAATATCCTGATGTAGGATGGAATCGGGCGACCCATGGCTGATCTGGGGATTTCTCTGGTACACGGAGCGCAGCTGGAGTGGGTAAGAACCTCCAACCACATCCAGGGTCGCTGTGCAGGTGCTCGCAGACAGCAGTGGCCGAGGGATAGATCATCTGGCATACTGGACATCGCGTTGGATAACTGGGGAAAATTCTTGAATCTTTCAACTAACAAAGGAATGGACTTACTCTTCACTTGTCAAGGACACCCATTCATAGCCATCATCTACGTCATTTTCAGTCGAGCCCAATAGTGGCTGCGAGTCCGTCATTGAGTGTTGAGAGTGACAAGAGGCAGACTCTCGGAGTGTGTGGTTGGAAATCCTCTAAGTCTTTCAAGCTCCGCCGCGTCCACTACTCCCCACCCGCTCTCATCTAAACGATATGGAGTCTGTCAGATCAAGTTTGCCAGACAAGGATCCTCTTCGGATTGTACCAATTTTGAAACATATTCCGACCGACTTCATGAGAGGTGAGTAATTAGGACCCATAGGTGCGTTGCCTCATGGTTATGTTCATTAGACACAGTTCCAGGGAATCAGAACAAACTTCGTTCTGTTAGCCCTCTATCATCGGCTAAAGCAGCTCGGTGCAACAAATCATCGCCGTATTTAATCCATCAACGGGGCGTACCCCTAGGACTTTCCAATATGTGCAGGGGGTTAGTAGACGCTTATCATCCTGCTTATCACCTGGATGCAGAGCTTGAATCCGGCGAGGTGAGAGAGTTCTCGATGCAAATATGATGTCCTTAAACTCCCTGTACAGCACCAGGATACTTTGGATGGTATCATCCGAGACTTACCAACAGACGTTGTTCGTGACGCTATTAGGGCTCAGTATGCAGACTGTGAGGTGACCCGTTACTGTGTCCTTGCGGTATCATGGGAACTCGAGAGGCTTGAGAGGTGGAAAGACTTCCACGCCCGTTCTTTGAAATACCTAGAAGAACGGAACACAGTCTCTCGTAAGGCATTGGACTTTTGGAGGGGTTGGTGCAGAGCTGAAGGTGTTGAGGTCCAACCTCAGGAGCAAATGGCTGCATGGAAGCTGTTGGATGATGAGTGTGTGACGCTGATGCATATGCAGAGAGACCTTTGGAGAAGTGAGAAGGCTGGTGTTTCTCTTGGCGCTATTAACGGACAGGACATTTTTCCGGCTATGTCTACCAGCAATTCAAGCTTGGACACGGAGGACTCAAGTGACTCCGAGGTCTCCAGGACTGAGCCAGAGACTCCCCATATGAGCGACCTGGAGGTTCACACAAGCAACACGGAGGTTCCCTATACAAGTGATCTGGAGATTTCCTATGCAAGTGACCCAGAGAAAACCGATGGTTCCGATCACTTAGAGTAGTATGTGATCTTTGCCCCATGAGGCTTTCACGTGTACTGATAGTGATTCGGATAGATGCGACTGTACCAGACTCATTCTGTAACACATTGTCTTCACCTGTTCACGTGTATCTCCTATGAGTGTGTAATCTGATCATGTTTGTGATTTATCAGGTGTATCAGCTGGTTCGGATAAGCTGGTTCAAATTTGTGAAGTAAATAAGATAATCAGAATGCCTTCCACTCGCTGACCTTCTCCGCTACGTCCTCTGACAATCGGACGATGAAACAGAGAGGGAGAAAAGTATGTCATTCACACTGACTGCACCGAATGGTTTCTGACTACAACGACAGAAGATCAAGAAACCAGGCAAAGGGAGCAATCTGAACCTGAGCTTACTCTCAGACGAAACCCAGCTTGGAGTTCCCAGTGAATTCCCACAAGAACCTCACTACCCTGCATTGGACGACGTGACGGGCAATGATTTAGGTCAATCCATGAATCCCTTCAATGATTTTGGCTTGTACATCGATGGCGGTTGGAGCAACCTCCTTGATGATGATCCTACACCATATGACCACACGAGCGGGAGCAATCTCGACGCCTTCATAGCAGGGAGTTCTACTAGCTCCGAATTCTTGAGCCCGATGGCATCTATTATGCCGTCGAATTACAGTGTACTGCCAAGACACGAAGCTCCTCATACTTTTCGTAACCCAACCCTTTATCCCCCCGAATTAGAGGCTGTTGGCCCAGCCCCTTATCCCCGCCAATCCACCAACCGCCCATCCCCTTATCCGATCAGAAATGTACGTGCATTTGGGCCTAATCGCTCTGTGGAAACCGAACGAGGTCATTTCATGCGTGTAGGGGTCATCTGGGTATGTCCACCAATATAACTTTTCATACTATATCTAAGTACGTCAGGGGGTGAGCGATGTGGCCATCACAGGTGAACGTGAAATCCGATGCAGGGCAGTGCCTCTGTCCGGATTTGTCCCAACCGTAGAAGCAGCCCAAGTTCATTCGATTGTGGACCAAGCGGGTGTAGCAATGCCTCACAGCCCTTCGAACATTGATCACGCTATCAGTACTCCATCAGTTTCTCCTCTCAGTAAAGAACAAGTAAGATTGATTGTGTCGGGGGCAAAGGGCCGTTTGCAGCGCATGATCCTTTGCGAAACCCCGTTTCCTTCTACAGCCAAGATGGATACCCTTGCGCAACACGCACTTGATACCAGTATAAATAGTGTTCTACAAGGTACGAGAATCAACAGCATCTTTCTTTCAGTTTTCATTCATTAACACAAACAGATCGTGAGCGGTGGAAGATAGATGACATCTCCAGCAAAAAAACGATCTCACAAATCATCAGCAGTACAAATTCAATGCGCTCATTGTTCAAAACAAATGCAAGATCACTTGTCCGTTCCCTTTATTGTCTTACACCAGACAAACAAGATGTCGCGAAGTCAACACGAACTGAAATCCGTGACCACTACAAACAGAAAGTTGTTGAACTGTTGCACGACCACAAGTTTTTGTACGAAGAGGTGAGTCAGCGTCAGCAATGGAAATTGGCCACCGAAGCTCATGAGACAACATTACTGTAAATAGGGATGTATTGGCCATCCGGCCCTTATAGACCTTCCTCTCGGTGTTTTGTGGGTACAGTCAGGTGAGAAATATGAGGCCACACTTCTTGACGATCACTTCTTCGTCCAATGCATGTTTGCATTTTCAGGGGCAGCAATCCTCTCTGCTCTTCGAGAATATGAAATGGGATTTTTCAAAGCCAGGGAGTTTTCTCACAAGAATTCACAAGGTGATTATGACCAAATACTTGGTATTATCCAGACAGCTTGGGACGATGACGTCCAATCCCCACATTGTCACGATCTTTGTAATACACTCAAACAACTTGTACTCGTTCTGACAGATGGGCCTGACTAGATAATGTTGATAAGATAGAGTCAATGTCATGTGATGCCTTTGTTTGCTACTGTGTACACGGGTGATCTACGATCTGAGTGCGGCACAGCTGCTCCGGCCAAGTACGGACTAGTGTGGTGCTAAGCGTCAGAATAGCAAGCCATTCTGGCGCTTAGCTTCGCAGATAGGCTGCGTTTGACCGCAGGGGGATCGTTTTTCAAGGAGTATCGAGTTCGATAGGGATCAAAATATGAGGCCGAAAAAGTGAGGATTTGTACTATATACTCTGGTAGCATACTGAGGACGAATATATCACTCTTTGCGAGGGTAATAGGACGTTATTTTGGTATCCTTCATGTTCTGCATATCCTCTGTGCGTGTTCTCCGTGCGAGCGAGGGGATCGTTGAGGCCCTTGGTGTAGCTGCGCAACAACAGCATACTAGCTTGGAGCGCCTCACCGCGAGTAGGTAAGTTAGTAACCGACGCCCATCTTCGTCCGACGGGGAAGAAGTTCGGTTCCGAGACTGGAGCTTAGAAGCTGTCCAGTCCATCATGGTTTCCTCGATTTGAATGCTAAGTAGTATCTCCCTGGATGATCCAGCCTGGACTGTGCAGATTTCCCGCGTCCCGTGGCAGAGATTGGTGATTGGAGTTCGGATGGAAGTCTTTCGGCATCCTTATTTCCATTATGGTCCAGGGCTCAGGGACTCGCCCGATGGATTTCAGCTAGTAAGGGCCCTTTCGTATCCAAGAGCCGGTCCATGATGTAGGCCAGAGGTCTCAGGAATGATATACGCGGGAGTCCGGACTAATATCTTTCGCCAGTAGGTGAATTGTCAAAGCGGTCGATTTGTAAATGCATCTCTAATAGCAAAATATTATGTAATATATACCAAGCAGAGACAAATAACGCGTCGCGTTGAATCGCTTTTGAGCCGTGTCAGTGCTCACCTCAAAGCATAGTATAGCAATGCCTATGCAAGAGAAAGACGAGGTAAATTTCTTGGATAGCTTGCTTTCCGGTCTTGATGCGCGTGAGCCTCGAGTCAACCGGGTGACACGTCCCGTTGGATCGCCCATGGAGGGGAGAAGCGCTTCATGTGTAGAGAGACCATCCTCTTCGAAGGAAAATGATGGAGATTTGGCCATGCTATTGGATGGTGCCGAGTCCTGGGATTGGGCGGACATGGAGGCGGATTTCATGACTCCCAAAAAGAGCCAAGGGACGGCCAAGGTGCGTGTTCACTGCCTTTGCTCCTCTGTAATTCCTTGCCAACGAAATACAGAGGTCTCCACTGAAGCAAAGGCAGTCTCCCGTTAGGGGCTCACCCTCAGCTCGGAGGGCTTGTTCGCTTAACTCTCACCCGGCAAGGAAGTCAGAACACCTTGACATTGCCGCTCTCCTCGACGGAGCGGAAAGTTGGGACTGGCATGATATGGAGAACGACTTTCTCACGCCCAAGAAACGCTGCAAGGACCCCCAGGTCTGTTTGTGTTTCAGTTCACAATTTCGGATATGTATGAACGGTTCCCAGCGATCTATTTTGAAAGCAAATACTAGTATGTGTATACGTTGTATTGTTCGGTCCATAGCAGATGACTTGAGTACTGGTCCCCAAAAGGTTTGCATTATCCTTGTTTCTAGTTATCCACATGACAATGGCGCTCCATACAGGTTTTATTTGTTATGACTCAACCACAGGGTCACTCGCACTCCATCATCTTGCGTGATGATTGGGCAGAGCTAGACGTCAGAGAAGGTGCGCACACGTTCTAGATGTGGAAGTATAGATTTAAGTCGTCACAGGCGACATTGTAAATGTAGTCGGAAACTTCGCCTCAGGGGGTCCCATGGTAGTTTCGTCAAAAGAAAACCTTTTCGTTCAACATCCTGATCTGCTGTTGACTGCCACTGCATTATCTGGTGCTCCACAGTGTCGTCGCAAGCCGCTCCTTTCCGCTCTTGTTCGTTCGACCTCTGATGTCACACCAGCTCTTGTGTGGGGCAACATTCTCCACGAAGTGATGCAAACATGCCTTCTGGCCAACCGTTGGGAGAAATCATGGATAGACGACCTAATAGAGGACAATGTCCTGAAGAACCTTGCCGAACTTGTGAAGATTGGAGTTGGTGTAGAGGAAGCCACAAGAGAAGCGAAACTCCGTTCCAAAGGTCTTCGTGTCTTCTCCGAGCGGTATATTGCTGAGAAGCCGAAAGTAAGCTGTTTCGTACCAAATCCCGAGATTTTGACATTCACCGCATCTCTACAAGCCCGACGCAGTCCTTGCGAATACCCGGGAAACCGCAAATCAAAGCTCATTTCTTGCCCTTACTGAATTGCATGACGTGGAGGAAGATATTTGGTGTCCAAAGTACGGCCTCAAGGGTAAACTCGACGCCAGTGTACAGGCCGTCATCGCCGAAAATGCTATTAACAAGCACACTAAGAACATCCCCGTCCTCACCACCCATACGATGCCTTTTGAGATCAAAACCGGGCGGTCCATTGCTGGCATGGAGCACCGTGCACAGACGATGCTTTACACCCTCCTTGCGGAAGAGCGTTATGGTGTCGAGGTACCGAGCGGACTACTATATTACACCCAGAGCGAAGAAGTCGTTAGGGTACCTCGAGGAAGAAACGAGCTCAGAGCACTGATCATTGCAAGAAATGAGATGGCTGGATACATGATGCGACGGACAAACCAGATCAAAACCCAAGAGTCTTTCTTGCCACCGACTATCGATGATGAGCGGATTTGTCAAAAGTGTTATGCTTTGGATACCTGCATGCTGTATCGCAAGGTGCCTCTGTCTTGCAGGTTTACGACATCCCTCTGATCTTAAAATATTTTTGCAGGCCGTGGAGAACGTACAAGACGACGCCTCGCTTATTGCAAGTATATATGACCGAAAGACCTCACATCTCACGGCTTCGCAAGCAGAGTTCTTCAAGCAGTGGGAGAATCTTATTACCCTTGAAGAACAGGATGCAATCCGATTCAAGAAGGAGTTATGGACTATGAGCGCTGAAGAACGAGAGGAGAAGGGGAGGTGTTTCAGCTCTATGGTAATTGATCATGGCTACGTCTATTCCGACACCGGTAACAAGGGCAAGATCCATCGCCACACTTACCGTTTTATTCGGGCGCCCAACAGTCTAGCAACTCGAAGTCATCCTTCCCTGCTAAATGGACATCTGACGTTTGGCGACGCAGTTACTGTCTCTGTTGGACCTGAACTGTTAGCTCTGGCTCGCGGCTTTATTGTTCATCTCGCGCCAAAAGAAGTCGTTATTGGCGTCGACCACGAGCTATCCGTAATCAAAATCACTTCCCGTCTCCGAGCCTTGCGGAAAATAAAAGGTCCAATTACACCTCTGTTCAGAATAGACAAAGATGAACTTGCGTCAGGACTGGGTCGCATCCGAGATAACCTCGCCCAGCTCTTCTACGCCGAGGGTGATTCCAAGCGACTTGAGCTCGTCGTGGACCTGCGGAAGCCGACTTTTGATGACGAACAAACGACCTGGGGAAATTTGCAACATTTACCTGAGTTCTTGGCGGCCACCAACCAGTTGAATCCGAGCCAGCTAGAGGCTATGAGACGCGTTCTTAGCGCTCATGACTACGCGTTAATTCTTGGGATGCCTGGAACGGGCAAAACGACAGTAATTGCGGCGCTCATTCGGACGTTTGTTGGAATGGGAAAGACAGTGTTGCTTACTTCTTACACGCATTCTGCAGTGGACACTATTCTACTCAAGCTCAAGGACGACGACTATGGAATCCTCAGATTGGGCAACGTGGACAAGGTGACGTGTTTCAGAATGTTACGTTTCACTGTAGGCTAAACACTTGGATGTGTAGGTGCATCTTGACGTTCGCAAGTTTACGCTGTCTGCGCGGAAGACAGCTACGACGATCGAACAATTGGAAAACCAACTTATGTCGCCCCCGGTTGTTGCAACTACCTGTCTGACCATTGACAAGTGAGTGGTTACTTTCATGGGTTGTTCAATTTGTTTGATCTGTCATATTTAAAGTGCACTCTTTTCCCGACGTCGATTTGACTACTGCATTGTGGATGAAGCTTCTCAGATTACTTTACCCACTTGCCTAGGACCGTTACGTTTTGCAGAGAAATTCGTTCTTGTTGGAGATCACTTCCAGCTTCCGCCATTGGTAAGTATTATTTACCCCACTAATACATGTGGATCAAATTACGGTTCCAGGTCCGCAATCCTGCAGCAAAGAAAGGTGGCTTGGATGTCTCTCTGTTTAGGAGGCTCTCGGAAGCACATCCGCATGCTGTTGTCGATCTGACATACCAATACCGTATGAATGAAGACATCATGCAGTTATCAAATACGTTGATTTATGGCAACCGCCTCCGCTGTGGGTCGGAGGCCGTGGCACAACGAAGTCTTGTCCTTCCTGACAAGAGGTTCCTTGAGACGTTGCATAGCGCAAATAATTGTTTGTGTCCTTCTGGGAATTGCTGGATCGCCCACCTCTCGGAAGAAAAGTCAGTCCCATTGTTGAAAACATAAATTGTTTATTTCATCGCCTTCACTAGGTGCAAAGCCATTTTTGTCAATACTGACCGTGTGCCAGCGTTCGATTCTCGCGTGGGGGACTTGGTTCAGAACGAGATAGAGGGCAAGCTGGTGTACCAGATTACAGAAACCCTCCTCCAATGCGGAGTCTCGCAAAAGCAGATTGGTATTATGTCACTTTATCAGCAGCAGATTAAGCTTTTGTCTCATCTGCTGCAGGGTAAGAATGACATCGAGATACTGACAGCGGACAAGAGTCAAGGCCGAGATAAAGATTGCATCATCATATCGATGGTTAGATCGAATGATTCAGGTCAAGTACGTTCAGAACTCCTTCGGTTTGCCGTATGCGCTTGTTCTGATTAAATATACTATCCTTCGCTGGAATAGATCGGTGATCTTCTGAAAGACTGGCGCAGAGTTAACGTCTCCTTTACTCGGGCCCAGTCCAAACTCATTATTATTGGCTCTCGGAGAACCCTCGGAACTACGAAACTCCTTACAGACTTCCTAGAACTTATGGACAGACGGGGGTGGGTGTTAACACTTCCAGAAGGGGCGCACAACATGCACCAGGCTTGTCTGGAAGCCCCAGAGGAAGTCACGGGACGTACCACCAAGCGCGCAGCGGAGAATGAAGAACATGCTGCCGAAAACCCTACTCCGCCGAAGAAGCCCCGAACTCCTGTTGCGCGAGATGGTATCCTAAAAGGTCGCCCCATTCTGAAGGACGTATTGAACGGCGATCAATGACAGTCGCATCCTCTATCATATTCGCCATTTACCCAGCTTTCTACATCTCATAGCCACGTTCATTGGCTTCGCCAGAACGTGAATCGTTCAAATCTCACTGTTACCTACAATGAAGCGTATCGATACATATAAATAACCGCACTAAGCCGATGATCTGTTTTTTTTTAATATCCATCCAGTTAGCGAGAAACCTTACAGCATGGCTCATATCGATAGACCAGAATCGACCAACGCTCACATGAGCGCTTCCTTTAGTCTTGGAATGCAGCCAAACAATGGCGCGTACTATACCTTGTTTGCGATTGCTCACATGAACACTTTGTTTAGATATGAAATGTAGCCAAACATTGGTGCATGCTATACCTTGTTTGTATGGCTTGGATGTACTGCTGCAGTGTTGAACCATATACATATTGGTAGTGCTGCACCTGTGTATGTGAACCCCCCACCTCGAGTCACCATCACCAGCAAACAAAATTGCCTGGAAATCAACACCATATCCCAGAGGCTGTGAAGGAGCAATGGGTCAACACATGAGCTCAAGAGAAATTGCAAAGGCCACCAGCCAGCCAATGAACCATTAAAATTGACAACTGTGTCCTTCACATTGTCGTAGTGAAGAAACCTCTGAAAGTGGATGTCCTCGCTCACTGATGATGCCCTCGTAGGTCATTATCATCTGTGAGGAAACAGAACTAATACTTAATATCACCACTATAGCATCTCATCTCATGCATTGAGCACACACCAGACATCTAGTATCTCTATGAGCTACAATATCACCTCCAATAATGATGAATTGGCATTGAGGTTTCTGTACATACAATTGAACATACTCTACATAGGCATGATTCTCTCACAAGAAAGTACGGGCACACAACCATAGGTGCTGATGGCAGAGGGTACTAAGATAACAAGTACTTAGCTCGTCGTAATTACCCATTGGGCATGACTAGCCATCTGCACAGAGAACTGTATCCATTTGACTTGTTTGGGAACACGCAGGGTTCAAGGGCAAGCAAGGTAGCGGAAGTATGCCACCTCCAGCACTGATATCAGGCTGTATGCCTGGCCCATGTATGAATGGATGTGTGTGAAGTAAATTCAACCAATATCCGGCATGTGGAAAGCGACGATGGAGCAGATCATGGTACTCATCAGTAGGAGGGGTATCCTGAAAGCTACTGTTCAAGTCAGACATCATAGAGATAACTCGCTGTAACTCGCAGCTTTATCTGCCACTCCAGTAGGATCGTGGACGCCGATTGCCGACGCATAGTCTGAGAGGAATCCTGTGACCACAATTATCATCAGCATACGGATCATTCGGCAGAATGGAGTGACACAAACATTGTGGCATGCCGGGACTGCACAGATCGAAAGGGAAAGCACCGAAAAACAGTCGAATGGGAATCGGTGGTCGTTACTGTCGTTGTCGTCGAAGGCACCAGGATGCTTCAATTTTGAAAAGCCCATTACGGCAATTGACGACCAAGTGGTCGAGTTAGTAATATAAACAAGGCACGACAGTAACAGCCTCGCGGCAACATCAACTTGTGATCGATCACATTGTGATTCGTGAGGCACCAACTTGAAGGCGGAATAGTCCATCGGTGGATCCCTCGAGCGATACTCAAAGCCCACTGTAGCAATGGTGGTAAGCAATTAAACGTGCATGGTTCGCCTCTCTTTGTCCCAGTGCTGACATGCGGTGCGTGGAAAGTACAGGCTCACGGTCGAGTGGCTGTCCTGTTGGCAAACTGTTCCTTAGCGATTACCCATGGAGTCAGCAAGTCTTGGTACAGGGCCCAGAATACAGCCTTGAGTGACATCCCCGCTTTCCCACTTTTAAATCGTGTCATGTATGCACAGTAGTATCACACGCTCATCGGGCCTGTTTACACACAGAAAACACATGTACTTACAGTTTGTACGGAATGGTATTATTTCAGCTGACGTGGACATAAAAAGATTCGCAGAATTCTAAGGAATTCTAATGGGAAGGTAAGGTATGTATACGCTGGATCATTGCAATCTCTGCGTCTCCTGAGTTCAAGTTGATTACATAACGCCATCAGAAGCCGATGATATCGACTGGATTTAAATGCCCAGCGGAACACCTCCTTGGAGCCAAGTTGCAGACGGGGCTACAGATTTACGTCCTCTTCGAAGCGGTCTGAGGGTCGGCCAAACATGCTGTCTGGGCGCCGTATGACGTAGGTTCCAGAATACCCCCAGGTGATGGCCAGATGAGGGGGGAAACGCAGCAGAGCCGCTAGTACTAAGTGCTGGCTCTAGGTGCCCATAAGCTTAGCAGATCCATGTTAATAGTGCCCACCACTCTGACTCTACACTTGAGCACTCTCCGGTTCACAGAGACCTGGTTATCGAATTGTGGGTAGTATCGGGGGACATCAAAAATGAATGGGAGTCTAAAGAATATCCATTGGAACTTACCTTGCTTCCGTATGATTAGCATTCTTCCATGTTCGATCAAATTTAAAATAACAACTTCGAAGATCGATTGGGAAAAAACACTAGTACTAGCTGCGCGCGCCGCATCTTATTGGTCAAACGAGGATAGCTGGTCAGAGGGCGTCAGCCCGTGGCAAAAGGTCCTCCCATCCCGTCCTTGCAGTATGCCATCGCTGCAACGTGTCGACAACCACGTCTGAACTGAGCAACATTGTGCTGCATGCTTTTTACAGCTGGATACACGTACAACCATAAAACAGAGTAGCTACCACAATCGAGAGCATTAATATTAAGAAGTGGTGGTCATCGTATAATAAGGCGATCAACAGTTTGGATGTGACTTCAGAAGTGATGTGATGTGAGTAAGAAGACAAGGGGAATGAGTTATGCAGATGCCAGACTACACCGTTAATGGAGCAAGAATAGAGACTACACTATGGGATGCGATAGAGGTATCACAGATAATACCTACAGTTCGCGTAAATGGATGTTAATGGATTCGAGAACATGCAGGGGCAACAGAGCATAACGCTCGGTATCGATGTGGAAACGACCACATTCGTTTTTGCACGATATGCAGCCTCAAATTCCGCTAAAACTAAGACCCACAGTTAGCCCCATGCCATTCTCGCAGGAGAAAGAACTCACATAGGAATTCATATCGTTGGGGAAGAATGGTGGTGGAGATTGAATACCTGACCCACTTGCGTTGGAGCCTGTACCACCACTTGAACTCGGTGTTGGTGATTCGGCATCATCAAACCTGAAAAAGTCTTCCTCGCGGATAAGCATGAGAGCCTCAGAAGATGTCATGCTTGTCGTGTGATACGCTGAAGAAGAACTAGAGGTCGTCGTGGGTGGATGGGCGCTGTACGCGTACCCCGCATGTCCTTGCAGGTGTCCATGTCGGTGTTGGCCTGCACCCATGTACCCGGGGTGTAACTGCTGTTGCATACCGTACTGCCCAGCACCCATTGAAGGAACGGGAGCTCCAGAAAAGGAAGTGGGGTACATTGATAAGTTGTGCCCAATACTACCAAGTCCAGGCTTAAGGGACAACATGGGGGACAAACTTAGTGAAGACAAGTTAGGAGGTGTAGGCGACAGTGAATACCCGTGTCCCGAACTTGAGGGAGGCGATGGATACCCTCCTCCAGGCTTGACATTAGGCGAATACCGGAAGTGGTATACCGCAGAAAAAATTTTGACTGGGCGAGGTCTAGATGATTGTGCAGGTGGTATGCCACCTGCGTAATGAGCGGAGGCGGCTCCACTGTCCGGAGTACGGTATACGTCTTGGATGATAGTATATAATGTCGGGTCTGTTAGGAGTATGACACCAGTGGAGTGACACAGCACGAAGTACACGTGGATTCATATGAACAGAAAGCAACGCAAAAAAAAAATTTAGCATATGGCTTGAAGGCGGAGGGAAAAACAGAAAGATGCTTACTAGCAGCTTTAGAAAGGATATCCCAATACTTGGGTACAAGAGCTGTATTATACAGCATTGGTCCACCGTGCGTCGATCCAGTCGAGGAAGGTTGGGAGGGAGCGGACGCTGATGAAACGTAGGGTCCTACGCATACCAGTTTTGTGTCCTCAGAATGTATGGGTGCCCCGTCCAGTAAGACAATATATGATGACTTTCCGTTAATGGGAGTCGGCGAGACAAAGGTTACGATCGGATCGATATCGCGCATGCGACGCGCTGAGCCAGAGTGGCTTGGTGCCTGCGGGCTAGTAGGAGGGACAGATGATGGGGCCGAAGAATGAGATGACGGTGAAACCCAGCGGGACTGCGAATGCTCTGGGAGAATATCAATGTACACGGGGGTGCGTGAATCCGCAGTTTGAGGATGTTTTAGCGCGGATGATGATGGTGACATAACAAGGTCGAAATTGTTCTCGGGTGGTGGTACTAGTAGTGAAGCAAGGGAAAGATCTTCAGAGGATGACGAGGAAGTGGAGCAGGAGTCTGAGGAACCCTCGGTTGATATAGTGTAAAGGAAGGGGTCGCCGGCCAAGAGTGGGGACGATGTATGGCAGACCAAAGTCCGCGCGTTGTTCGAACATATGTGGTCAGCGGCTGATTGAGGCCGGGTAGGAGCACGATAACAACGCGTGAGGGAATCGATCACTGGTATGACACATAAATATAAACAACGTTTTATGAAAAGAGCATGGCTGCGCAGACAAAGCGCACCAAGGAAGACCACGAAAGGGGACGTAGAGGGTGATTGCATACATCATACTCACTTTCGCGCCCCTCTACGGTATCTCTGAGTTGCTGGAGGCGACTACCCACCTGCTTGGCGGACCTATATTTGCCAGTTGCACGGTAAATGTAATCGGAAATGAAACGATTACGCATAGGGAATCGTCCAAGAATACGTGTTTCCCTTGTGTCCTCGGGGACATACTCTTGCAGAGCTGAGTGGAAAAGCAAATGAACCACATGCGGGAAAGAGATTGGAAAATCGATCAGTGACAATGTGTAATATCGCACCTTTCAGCATGGTGGCCTCGAGATAGGGAGGCCATACGGCCTCGGCCTGACCTTTGAGCGTCTTCCAGGACTTCCTTGTATTGAGGATGGCATGCAATATCTCTTCGCTGGATTTGGGAGTGTCATGAAACGAGCCTTGAGGCCAGAGGGGACTGCGGTGGGTGTCGAGGGAGACATCCGGAAGGTCAGGGTCATGCACGGTGCCACGTTCACGAATATGGAGGCTGGTGGGGAACGTCATTGGCACGAGGGACAGTCGGCGATCTTACAAAGGGCAGGAAATGAAGGGCGATCTATATAGCACACCACCACCACCACCACTGCGCCGAGATGATACAAGAGAGGGGCACATGAAAAAATAAAGAGATAATAATTATTTCAGCACCCGGACATGTGAGCAGCTGGCAATGCAGACTGAGCGTCGCTTGCATAAGAACGGAATGCTGTTCGCATCCCAAACGTTCGCGGTAATGACCTTGAAAAGTTTAGCAAGGTACATCCGCTGCATCCGCGGCACGCCGGCACGATGGCGGTGCCGTGTCTCCCGCCGGGCCAGAACCAGGACAAAGCACGTCGTCCCTCGGTCCTGGCAATGTCCCTAAACAAAACTTATCAGCCGTTATCCGGCGAAGAACGAGGGTTGGGAAAAAAGTAATTATATGGTAAACGGCTACACGCTTGATGCAGGAGGCATTGAGTAGAACGCGAGGTTGCTGTCGATCCTGGACGAGTATGATTGGGCGAGCACATCTGAGATCCTCCGGCGATGCAAACACCCCGAACACGGAGAATGCCGCTTCATTTTTACCACGCGTGATCGCAAAAGGTAATCCCCAAACAATGACATAAGCGAGCTTACCCAGAAAATCCAAGCTAATTATTATTTACTTCCGTTAGTCTCTTATGAGGAGAGAGGAGACAATACATCCAGGGACGAAACCAACCCCCAGGTCGGGTTCACCATGTCCTATTTCCGCCAGGCGCCCTACCGGGTTCACAGCATACCCTCTACCGAATACCCAATCAAGTCATGACATCTCCGAAGATGCGTCTCGAAAACACCCCTTTTGCATACACGTACGTAGATACTGACATAACCAGTGTCCGGCTTCTCCACACCCCCATACCCGATAGCTTCGCCCCCTTCCTCCGTTTACATGTTTGAAAGGCTCAGGATTCCACCAATTTCGTTCACCGCAATCGGACTTCGCCTTATGGACACAACCCCGCATCTCATCGAAAGGCCTTGACATCATGCGTAAATAAGCTGGATCTCCCAGGTAACAGAACGGTTCTTTTGAGCATCTCTGCACTAACTTTGAATATGCGTGCCAGTACTAGCCGCAAGGACAATGACAAATGTGACTCCTACCAGTTGAGATACGGCGCTAGCCTGTAAGTAAATTTAGGGTGTCTGAGCGTAAAACGCCGCTACAACATTTTCTGAGCTGTCAGTCCCCTACTTGGAAAGAAATCAAAGTGAAATGCCACAGTCCGATCAGTGGACAGCTCAGAAAGTAGAACCAGTCCTTGGTAAGGCACATGTAGGCACAGATACAGATGGAGATAAGGTAGGAGGCAATGCCATTGCGTTCTATTGAAGCGTTTGGTTACTGTAAGAACGTTGAACTCTCCTATTTGGTAAGTAAAGATGTCCTAACACAGGATCTTGGGAAGGCCTGGGGCTTCGCCTGAAGTCACCTGTGACTCGACCGTTTGTCCATCGCAATTATCAATTCGCTTGTGCATCGGATGACAACAAGATAATCGCCACTCCTGCCAGCCACTGCTTCACCTATTATTACACTCCCCCCCCCCCTGTCCCTTTAATCACCTGTGGGGCGCATCAGAACCCACAAGGCGCTTGACGTGGGTATTTAATCATCAATACTCGCAAACACCCAGGACATATCATACAACACGTTGTCGCCGTGTCTATGCAATGGGGTTATTATACAATCGTTGGTGCAATGGTTCGTCGAAGTGGGTTAGTCGCGGATTGGTCGATTGATTGATCGATTGGCCGGAGACTGGACGACAAGCGCGATTGTAGGTGGCTCCGGCCAAGGCGCACTCGGCATGTTGTTGCAGTCTGCGTCGATGGTATGAATACCAATACAACGGATAAGAAGCAACGAAGTGAAATAAGTCACTTCATAACGACTTCATAGTGGAAGTTAAGTAAACCTTGTTGTGTGGTTGCAAATTGTCATTAAGACACTGTGGGAATGGTCGATGCACCAAGCAAGCCTGCAAACGGGAGATTGCGCTCATTTAATTTGAGGGCTGGCGGGAAAGACCTATGTACAACCCTTGATACCTGTGCAAGATCATAGTCAGCTGCAACGGCTCCAAGGAAAAGAAGTTTGCTTTGCACCCACGTGCCACAAACCTGGAACACACCTCACCCGTTCTTCTCCTTGTATCCTGCTATGTGCGGGTCAAGGGTGTCTTGTTCAAGGACAGGGTCCCATGTTAATTCATCCATTCATCTATAAGGAAGGGGGGAGCCATTATGACGCCTTGTGGCGGAAATCCGACCATGTCGGGGAAAACAATATCTAAGAAGGCCACTGATATGATATTTAATTTTGTGGGAAGGCCATCTCCACTTTCCTACCGTGATCGAGTTGCGAGGAGACGAGTTAATTTAGACCCACAATAAAACGGGTGTGCTGATACCCGCCATCAAACGCGCGAGACGGGCACATAACTCTGGGTCGAACTAACGGGTCTGAAAAACGCTTTGCATCTAGCGTCCGAAGTCTCGTTGTGTGCTTGAGCTCTCCGCGCAATATTTGCATCGGGATGCTACAAGGCCACGGGGATTCCTTCTGTCAGTGTGGCCTCGGCGTTGTTTAGTTATGTGAAACCAAGCCTGGACGCGCGCCCGCAGTATTATTTCATCCAGGGAACCTACCCGGATTTGTGTTTTCATATAAATACTGCTTCCTTTCCAAAGGCATGTTCGTCACCGCATTGGGGCGACGGACATGTTGGGGAACGGAGAAAGCGGAAGAGACAAATGCTGTGCGACTTCCTGCTTTGGCCGAAGTTCTTGGGTGACGTGTGATGGGCGAACGGATGTTATAGAAGGCGTGTGAGAGGACGTAGGGGTTGACTTTTGGTTATATATACCGCATCTCGAGATCGGTACGGTTCTCTGTAGTACCGGTGGTGTTCTCTGTGCTCCTCTGTCGGTTCGGAAGGATAGACAAGACCGGTAGGATCGATGGCAGGCCCTGGTTGCGTTCGGGCGATGCAGCGGAATAGTTTCAAGTCTCTTGTCTCCCACTAGTATCTTACATGCAAGAGCCCGAGGTAAGTGTGCTGATTACGGTCACTACGAGCTCTGCTCAATATCTTCTGGTTTTGAACACAAGCCTCGCCTTTGCGCCTCGCGATCACCGTCTTGATATCGGAAGTGAAGCAATGCCTGGCGACTTCATCGAGGGCGTTACGCACCCATGGAAGTCCGTTGTGACCTGTGGGATTTTATCAACTTGGCAAGACATGGACAGTAGTAACCATATGCACCGTTATTACCTTGGTCCCGACCTCGATCCACAGGACGGCTATTTGCTTGCGCCTTGCTCCAAATTTCGGGTGTTTGTGGAATATGTTGATCATAGCGTCTCGATCCCGGGTCACCTTCATCCTTTACTTGTTGCCACACTTAATCCGCTGCCTTTCTGAAATGGGGCCCAATTCCAATTTCGAGTGGAAGCGCTGTGTATGCATCGTAGGATACGGAGAAGCCCGGCGCCGTTTGTTGCATGTATGGCCCTCATCGATTGTCAAGCAGTATATCCTTGCAAAGATGGGTCCAGGATTCTTTCGTCTCACCACAGGGTATATGCATGTGGTTGCTCCGACGTTCGAGTATATGCGGTGCAAGCGGTGATCGCCCTGCTCCCAGGTTGATCCTGGTGCTTATTATGTTAATTGGGTTGGATTTGAAGTAGAAGTCATGTACAGCAGTTGGATAGGTCCGGCATCTCGTCTGTTGCAAGACCATTAGGCTCAATAAGTTTCGGTGTTTGCACTAGTACTCACGAAGAAAACCAAACGCCGCGAACTCCGCATAGGCGTGGGGTAACACAGGTTCGAGAGATAGACCCACAGACTTGCAGATCTGCCCGCGAAGGTTATTTGTATGTGATGGATACACGCACCGCTTCGTCATATCAATAGTTGCAATGTTGTTACAAGGACTACTATTACATAGATCATCCATGCATGGGTTTTCAACAAACCATGACATGCGATCGTCGTTCAAACATTCGTCGTGTGACATCTTTCCGCACTCGTGCCTTGTAACTGAAGAACTTGAAAGCCCTGCAGATCCCCATTTAACTCGTGATCATCCACTACTAGTACTTGCGAGGAGTCCCAAAACACAGGTAGCACCTTTCGTGAAATGGACGATGGACCATCTTGTCGCCTACAAGAAGCAAAGCATGACCACTTCGATATCAACGTGGATCCCACCATTTTCAACGATCTAGACAAGGGCCACCTCGCTGTCCAGATAAGAGATTCTACTCCCCTCTTCATGAAAAATACAGTTTCCCGGAGGTGGAACAGCCCAATCCGCCCTCGATGATGTCGTCGCTGATCTCCTTCATTTGTTGCGCTATGAAGAACCCGATTGCGTTATCCATCGATGGTGTGGCATGAGCTTTGTTACTCAGTCAAGGACATGTTATGGATGCGGCATGTCACCTTGTTGTTATGGAGAGGTGGAAGGTATGTTATAGATGAAGGCAGTAATCACAATTTTGAGTCTGGCATACCTGCCAACAACCCAGAGCCCGAGCCCACTGTTGCGACAATAATCGTGCAGTCATCGACCTGCCCGCCGTATCACCGGGCTACGGCACAAACTGAAAGAAGGATATGTAACCCGCTCAATCAACGAGTGTATGAACAACTTTCTGCACGAGCACCAAAATTTGTCGCCACGAAACATATTTTCAGCCTGTGTGCTTGCTGCTGACAGTGTGTAGTAGTACCCAGTATCGGCCCTTTAGACATGTACATTATTGTATTGACGACGAACGTATGTAAGTACTTGCAGACTCTGGGCACGCTTCCTTTCGGAAGCCAGGCCATTCACGTGAACTTGCATTAGTACTAATCGAGGCAAGTGCAAGTTGCCCACTTTGCCGCATTCACACATGCCTCTGTAAGGTTGCATCGCCGCATTCCCTTTTTCCCGTCCTCTCACCCTCTCTTTCGAGTTCGACCAGCTGGGGAATGTCGGCGTCCCGCCCAGACAGCGTTGCTGATCCCTTCAGCACAGCACCAAACACTCCTGTGCCTCCACTGGACGACCTGCCGCATCCTCAGAATGCTCCCAGACCCTCCTCTTATCTCTCTCCAGAGACGGTGAGAACGAGCGTCGTGACCAACAACGATCCCACTGGACCCGAAACCACCGGCGAAGGCACTGGATCTGCTACCAGTAGTCGTTCTGGCTCTCAACTTGCCCAGCTTCAGCCAGACCCTCAGCCACAAACACCGGATCCGACGAGCACTTCCTTCCCCGAACTAGATGGTGTGCTTCTCCCCCCCAGGGCGTCTTTCTTCGCTCAATCACAGACCCCTGAAATGGGGGGCACCCCCCGCGAGTCGATCTTCCACACTGTCTCGACTGAGGGACTTGGGGCTGCACCTTTAATCCCCAAAGTTGATGGGGGCCCCATGTCAGCTCCCGAGACAGGTATCAAACCCGAAGGTGACTATGCGTTTGCTGATGAAGCAGCAGCAGCACATGCACCTGCACCTTCTCCAGGCTCTGGGCTGTCGAGCGAACCCGTAAAACGTAAACCGTTCTTCACACGACGGCTCGTTTGGATCTCCCTGTTTGCATTGGCCATCGCGCTTATCGTGCTTGCCGTTGTGCTTCCTGTCTACTTCGTCGTCATTAAGCCGAAGAATCTTTCCACGAGTACGCCCGGGTCTGGTGGTTCGGGTTCGGGTTCAGGCTCCGGTCCGCCCGTAAGTTCCCCCGGCGGTGCAACATCCGGTGGAAATGGGTCGATCGTCACCACCTCTGATGGGTCAACATTCACCTACATCAATCCATTTGGAGGGTATTGTAAGCACTATCTCAAATTCCTCTCGCTTGGGTTTCCTTGCCTCTCCTGTCCCATCTTCCTGTCCTCTTTAATGTCCAACAAGGCTGCTTGGGTGCCTTACGTGCGGTGGGATGGTCTTTAGGGTGCTTTCCCATAGGAAAAATTGATCCAACCGCACGCCTTTCCCAGTATATGTTGGGACCCAACCCAATACTGCGCCATGACGGTGTTCTACTGCATGTTGTCTCGTGTCATACGTGATAGCGATCACGGGATTTTACTATCGGATGTGCTGTCGCTCGTATGACTGTCAAACATCGTTTCGTGGTTCACTTTCAGTGTTTCGTGGATTCGACATCTGTGTTATACGTGTTATCTCTGATATTCACTAATGACTTTTCGTTTCCTAGGGGTTGCCGATCCGAAAGATCCTTTTAACAACGGTGCCCGTCCAAATTCGTGGACGCCCCCCCTGAACACCTCATGGACGTGGGGCAAGGACAAGGTCTACGGGTAAGCGATGTAGTGTTTCCTCTTCATTGGCAGCTTGCTTACCACATTTGGTGTCCACATCATAATTTTCTTTTCGTTTGTTGCAATGATCATGTGCTCTGATGACGCGATAATGTGGTCATCTATCTCAATATGCTCCAACTTGGAATACCTCTAAACCGCGGTAGTGTCAACCTTGGAGGTCTATTCGTTTTGGAGCCTTTCATCTCTCCAGCCCTGTACCAAAAATATCCCGGCGCGGTAGACGAATGGACCCTGACTCAGCTTATGGCTGCAGACACCGCAGGTGGTGGAGTGAACCAGCTGGAGGACCATTACAACACCTTTATTGTACGTTTTGGGTTTCCAACCGTTTCGGATCTGATTCGTTTATGTTATCCCGACTACTAATTGTGCGGATGCGCTCCATTACAGACGGAACAAGACATTGCTCAAATCGCAGGGGCCGGACTCAACTGGATCCGGCTACCTATCCCTTTCTGGGCTATCGAGAAATGGGATTTCGAACCATTCCTTGATAAGGTTTGCTGGCCGTATGTATTTTCTACTATTTTCTATTTGCTGGCTCTCTGACCCTGTCCGATCCTTTGTCAACTCATTTGTGGTCGTTAGATATATCCTTCGGGTGTTCCAATGGGCAAGAAAGTACGGGCTGAGGATCAACCTCGATTTGCACACAATCCCCGGCTCCCAAAATGGTAAGGAGAACAGCGTAATAGTTTATTCACCTCTTTGATCCTCTGGTTTCGTTTCATAACTTTAGGCTACAATCATTCTGGAAAGCTGGGCTCGATCAACTTCATGAATGGTGTGATGGGCGTGGCCAATGCGGAACGCGCAATCAACTACATCCGCATCATTACCGAGTTCATATCTCAACCCGAGTGGCAGTCAGTTGTTCCAGTGTTTAGCATTATGAATGAGGCGCTTGTTCCAACCATAGGGAAAGATCAAATGGTGTCCTTGTTAGTATTTTATTTTCTCTGTTACCCGTTGCCGTGTTGCGCTTTTTGTTTACTGATACATTATATCGCTGCCCAACACAGCTATCTCCGCACCCACGACATGATCCGCAACATTACAGGCTATGGAGAAGGCCACGGGCCGTACATTGCTATTCACGACGGTTTCCAAGGGCTCGCAGATTGGGCAGGCTTTTTGGAGGGATCAGACCGCATTATGATAGACGTCCACCCATATTTTGCATTTAATGGACAAACGAACGATGTCCCCATTGCGACTGGTGTCGGATTGCAGGCCGGAGGACAGTGGCCACAGATGGCGTGTAGCACATTTGGGCCGCCTATGACTCAGAGGTGGGTTTTGTATTTGCCTCTTGATGTGGAGAGGTGGATTGACTTGGAACTATCTTGGAACTCTTTTGCCAGTCAAACGGCCTTTGGGGTGTCCATCGCAGGAGAGTTTAGCAATGGGTACAATCCTTGTGGATTATTCGTTACTGGAGTGCCAGATAATACTCTAGCCGAGTGTGCGCTGTTCCTGGATTCGTCGCAGTGGAACGATACAATGAAGGCTGGTCTTCAAGAGTTTGCGATGGCAAGCATGGATGCATTGCAAGACTGGTTCTTCTGGACATGGAAGGTAAGTCGGTCTTCATCACTTCCTCGTTCTTTGCTTTGATTCTGCCATACTGAAATGGAACCGGTTTAGGTTGGCAATTCCACCAGCGGTTACGTTGAGGCCCCACTTTGGTCGTACAAGCTTGGACTGGAGCAGGGGTGGATGCCAACGGACCCACGTACCGCGTTGGGAACATGTGCTGCTCTTGGCGTGTCGGTGCCCTCCTTCGATGGCACTTATTTGTCTTGGCAAACAGGTGGTGCGGGGGCTGGTACTATTTCTCCTGCTTCCACTTCCTTGTACCCATACCCACCGGCATCCATTTCCGGACTCACCGCAGGAGCCATCCAATCCCACCTACCCACTTATACCCTTACTGGCAGCCCTGTGCCAACGCTTCCCCCTCCTACATTCTCGCCTCAGCCGCCTGCGAGCGTGAGCATTGGGAACGGGTGGCACGACGTTAATGACCAGGCGCTGTCGCCTACGGAAGTCGCGGGATGTAGCTACCCGAATGCGTGGGATGCGGTCTCGTCCCCGGTGCCTGAGGCTCCGTGCCCAGCTACAGCCACTGCGACAGATGGAGGAGCAGGCCCTGTCGCGACCCCTGCTGCTCGGCGAGCGTGATACCCGTCATATCTTACTTCGGGTTTCTAGAGTTTTCTAGAGACGTGGGCGCTGTGGTGCATCAACTCAGCATAGCGTTCTTCTGGTATTGCAAGACTTTTCTTTATGACAAGAGACTACCCCTGCTAATCTATCGGAACAATCTTTCTCTTCGCCATTACTCTCATGCTATCGCTATCGCCGACTCTCATTTATCATCTGTTGCTTGTGACTCTTGACTATCTTCATATAGTGTTGAACAGAATCGCTATCCTGACAGATATATATTGCAATTTTGTGTACATATGATGGGGGACGCTTTTGCTTATTAGTTTTCATGGAGGTTCCCATGTTGATCAGACTATTTTTTTTTTCGTTAGTACCTAGCCACGTTCCTTATCAACAGAAGGGATGATTCCCGTTTTTTGATTGTCTGCTGTTGCCCGCGACATACGAATTTACGGATGGGCCACAGCATGCCATCGTCCTTGAGAAAAACGACCGTCTCCCTTGGGCTCTCTGGCTCGCCCCCCGCAGACTAGTCTGCTGTTACCATCCTTAAAGTTCCCCTTTACATAGTAAGCAAACAGCTTAGTTGCTTCGACTTGGGCCGCCGTCAGACTCGGGAGAAATTTTACTTCCATGCCTCAGATTGCTGTGGCATCTGTATGCAAATGGGCTTGTTGGCATTATTTCAACCCTCTTTTTCATGTCCTCGCTGATTCTCATCCTCGAAGCGGGACACCCAGATCGCGATTTTTTGAGTGGTATGTAATTTACTCAAGTAAAAAAAAAGCTATCACTTGCCTCGGAGTAGAGCGAAGGGTGGATCCAGTCACCCAGTCGGCACCCACATTCCTACTCGAGAAACCACCGGGTATTAATACAGCGGCCCCTGCAACGAGCCTTAAGGGTTTTTACGGGTCGCCCCACTTGGTATGGACGTTTTAATTTCTCAGAGAACCGACCACGATTTTTTTTTGGGCGCTCAAAAGAGCCGGAATGCCATCAGCCTGACAACCAAAACTAACTTAGACTGCTTTAGTATTATTACATGGGCCGGCCAGGCTGCGGCGCCATTTTGACGACCTCTCCGTCCAACTTGATTCTCATGCCCCTGGAGGTGCCAATCAGCCTGCGGGCAGTTTCAAGCTGTTTGCCTCACGATCATTACTTTTATGGATCATGCGCTGGTAAGCCGAACCATAAACCTTTGCCGCAATCACAGACACGACCCTGTCGTTCTGCACCAAACTGTTATTAATGTCCCGATATCCAGGAGACTCGTGAATACAACTGACCGGTTACAGTGCAAACTATGCTCCAACAAAACCTCTTGCACAAGATTATACCTTCGAAACGGAAATCTAGACGGGACACTGTTAGGTAGGTGTATACACGAGCACATTCTTTACCTTCGGTGGCTCCCGACTGGTCGGGGTATGTACTATGAGGGTGACTTTATATTCATTGTCCCCCCTGTTGCCTCCATAAATAACACTACCAGAGTTCGTTTTGCGCATGGTCACGTTCACCACGTCACCCGTACGTAGGGGTAAGCTGGCCCAGTCCATTTTGGACCGGTTCTGGACGGCTTCCTTGACCTGCCCTTCGTCTAATTCACCTGCCGTAGCATACACCCAGGGCCCACCGCCTGATTTAAAGGATGAGGCACCTAGCGCTACAGTGAAGCATTCTCCATCTGCAGGTCTCTGAACAACGATTCTCGCGACTGTCAAGCATTGATCAGGCTCGAGTGGCATTTCCATTCGCAGCAAGGCGGTCCCGTCCCCGGACTCATCAATGACACAACGAGGAGCGACGTTTAGCTTTGGTATGAACCCGGCCTCCGATACCCTGACGTATTGTACAACGAAATTTGGCGAGGTGATTTCCTTCCGTGGTGTTGTCATGTTCGCCTGTGATAGGTGAATGTCCTGAAGGACATATCCACTGTCAAATCGTTCTATTCCCCCTTTATGGTCTAGGTCTAGAATGCGTCCATAGTGTTGAACGTGCGGCGAAAAGAGCTTCGTCAGGTAAATGCAAACTGGCTTGGCTTGTTCACATTCTACCACATAACCGTTGCCATCCCAGACAACAGGGCCTGTACAGCAACAGAGAATAGCCTCGAAGATGTCCTTATGGTCTTCCAGTTCCCTCATTGGGAGCGTAATATTCAATCCATTATTCGTTAAAGCGAACTCCAGTAGATGCGGAATTGTACCTTGAAGGTGTGCCTGGTCTTTTTCAGTCCAATACTGGGTCCATTTGTCGGGGGATATTCGGTGTATAGCACTGGATCGAGAAAAGGAGACGGGGAATTCGGCAAGAGGACCAAGGGGGGTAGAAGGGGGACGACGACCAGGGATATGTGTGCGCCAAGCGAAAATACTTTGATCATTTGACACCTTAATGATCTCATGTTGCAGTCTAGAAAAAGCCTTTTTTCCTCCCTCTCCATAAATAATGGGCATGTGGACATCGAAGATACCCATCAGGGAATAGGCCATATCTTCGTCCTTGGTCGTCCGCCGTCTTGCTGCCCAAGACATACGCGTCGCTATGCTGAAGAAGTACAAACGTTCCGGGTACAGCAAGGCATCTGAATGTATGCCAGTTATCCTGGCCACTGTTGATGCTAGGCTGATCTTGCTCCCGATCATGGTCCAGTCTCTAGCAAAGAAATAAAGGGTCTCTGGTGCAAGGAGTTCCTGCAGCGTCCACCCGCGAGCGAACCACTCGCTATCCTCAAAGCCTGCGTTTTCTTCATCCAGACCCTCATCACTGGAAACATCATCCAGATAGGCGTAGCATACATGGGCAGCCCTATACCATGCAAACATGGAATTCAGTGATTCCGAGAGAACGGCACTGCTCCGTTTGTCAATACAACACGTATCAATCCACACATACTCCAGACCGTCTTGTACAGCCTGAGCACAACAACGCTCAATCTTGGCGTAACCGGGTATAAGAGAGCATGTAGTGCCATCCTTTCTGATATCGTCGAACTGTACTTCGCCATGTCGCCACCGATGCGACAGAATCGCATAAGCTGGTGGCTTGTGCGAAAATTCCTCTAGTTGGCGTGTGCAAGCCTTTAGAAGGTGCATGGTATAGCACCGAGAAGTTGATACACCGGATGGGTCGCTGAAGAGCTTGGGACTGGAGGTAGACAATCATTCACAGGAATTGGCGACCATTGGACAGGTGCAAAGCCTCTTTGTCACACTCGAAACAAAACCCAATCTGTACTATGTACAGCAAGCTTCAAATCGATAGACCAGAATTGACCAACGCTCACACAAGCGCTTTCCTTTAGTCTTGGAGTGGAGCCAAACAATGGCGCGTACTATACCCTGTTTGCTATTGTTCACATGAACACTTTTTGTTAGATATGAAATGTAGCCAAACATTGGCGCGTGCTATACCTTGTTTGTATGGCTTGGATGTACTGCTACAGTACTTGTCGAATCATACATCCTGGTAGCGCTGGGCCTGCGTGAATCCTCGTGAACTACCCCGGAGTCCTATGCTCTACCTTGTTTGTATGGCTCAGATGTACTGCTATAGTGTTGAATCATATACATACCGGTAGTGCTGCCAGATCTGCAATGTGCATCATGGTGAATCCTCATGAATTCCCCCCCCCCCCCCGTCGAGTCACCATCATCAGTAAACAAATATGCTGATTGCGGCAGAGGGTACTAGGATAACAAGTACTTAGTTCGTCGTAATTACCCATTGAGCTTATGGCTGTATCATTTGACTTGTTTGGGAACACGCAGTATCAGTATGCCACCTCCAGCACTGATATCAGGCTGTGCGCCTGGCCCATGGATGAATAGATGCGTGGGTAGTAAAATTGGCCAATATCCAGGCTCTGCTACTGTTCGAGTCGGACATATTGATGATAGAGATCACTCGCTGGCCGCTCCAGCAGGATCACGGACGCTGATTGCCAACGCACAGTCAGAGAGGAATCCTGTAACCACAAATATCATCAGCATACAGATCATACTATGCGGGTAGAATGGAGTGACACAAACATTATGACATGCAGGGACCGCACAGGTTGAAAAGCAAAGAATGTCGATGGCATCGAAAAACGGTCGAACGGAACGAGTGGTCATTACTGTCGTTGTCGTACGAAGGTGAGAAGTTGGGCGTTTGAAGCGTGGTGGTGGGGGAGGCACTACAGCACAGCATGCGCCCTTCCTAGCTCATTTTGGTAATCGGGGCACATGATCTAACGGCATTATTTGGTTACATTTTATGTAAAACTAAACAAAAGCGCTTGTGTGAGCGTTGGTCAATTCTGGTCTACTATCATTGCATGCCTAATGCATAACTTTGACTATTCATTGAATAACTCCACAACACAACAACTTGAAGACCCTGGCTTTCAGCCAGAGGTGCCCAAAGGTCCTATCTATAACTCTGTACAACTCCGGTGCATGAATTCGCAGTGTGTCGTTCAGCAGCAGCGTGTGAACGAAAAAAGTGCAAAATCGACATGTAATGCACAATTTTGTCACAGCATGTCATGCAAGGCATGACGGGCAAGATTAAAGGGATAGATGGGCGGAGACTAATCTGACATCTAGAGAGTGACTTCCTCTTTTAGTATTGTTGTCACTCCCTCCCAAAGATTCTTGAATAACAAGTAAATTTCTATGGAGAATGGGTGGAAGGATCTCTTTAGATCTATGTATCTAGGTCATTTTTGGGTGATAGTCAGACAACTTTTGGTGCCGGGAACGCTACACAACACTGTTCCTTTTCAAACAAGTATCCAGTCAATGAAATTATGATGTATGTAGTCTAGTTTACTTATTCCGGTGTCAAGAAATTGGGGAGGTGGAGTGCTACCTATCATTATGCATGGGATGTCCATTATGCACAAGTGGTCACATGATAGTATCGATTTGAAGCTTGCTGTAATAGAACCAATATGATATCATTACTCGACCGGAGTTGCAAAGTCAAATGTCTCAGAACGACACAACTATAAGAGCAACTGGTATAACGTTTGCATACATGGATAGAGGATCATGTATACAGAAACTTCTGATAGAAATAAAGGCAAAGGATGAGCCGTGGAATCTGCCAGAGTGATAACATGGAGTCACACATTATCAGCTTTGTTGATTAGCATGGAATTTTGGTGCAGCTCCGCTGCATGCTCCGCTCGATATTGGTACCGAAACTGCTGCCTTAGGTGTGCAACAGCAATCATGATTGAGGTGCCTCCAAGTTGGCTGTCTCAAAAAATGTGGAAGAAGTACTGGAGAGGTACAATTCCATATCTTTGTATTTATCCCTGACGAGTTTTGTTGAAAGTAGCCCCTCTTGATGCAGTGGACTACTGTCCAGATGGTATTTTATTCAAAAAAGCGAATAGTAACCGCCTGGGGTTACAGTATAACATGCTCTTGATGCAATCTCATGGCCTGAATTGGCCCGGGCGTGTTGTGTTGTAATCAGTGTTTTGCAACTGTGTTATTTTACAACTACTGGTCAAATGATAGGAAGGATGACCTATTGCAAAGGTTACCCTCCAGCTTGGGTGGTAATTTTTTTTTGAAAGCTGGCAAGGGCGAAGTTTCTCGCCACCAATCATACGATTCTTAGTAAAGCAACAAGATCACACCAAATTGACTATACCAGTACACGGGTCCTTTGCACTCAGGAACAAAAATGTTAGATACTAATGACAAGAAAGCAGAAGTGCACTATCGAGGATAAAAAGACATACCCGTATAATGAGATCAAGACTAATACTCGACAGCATCTTCATCATCTGCCTGCATGGGCGCCGAATCATCTTTCCGATCTGATTCCCGGGAATCCTCTTTGCGCGCCTCAGGCTCTGACCTCTCTTCGTCAACCTCCATCGCAGAATCTGGCTCTTTGATTTCCTCTTCCATCTCCTTATCCTCTGCGACGCCTTCTTCTCTCGTTGTCTCCTTGTTGACTTCACGTTCTTTTCTTTGTCGGGTTTCCTCTTCCACAACGCGTTGTCGGAGCTGCTTGATGTCATCTATGCCTGCCGTTCTTTCCTCACGGAAAGCAAGCCATTCTTTTTCGGTTGCTTCCAAAACCTATAAAGGTAGTCGATATTGTACAAGTTGACTTTACTGGAATACAAGCGTACCTCTGCCTTGCGCTTGAAAAGGAATGCTTCTTGAGCGGATGTCAAGAGGACAGGACGGTAGTATAGAGGTGGTGGATGTGATCGAGGCGGGGGAGTAAGTGGATCGATATGTGAGGTTGATGATGGATCTGATGAGATAACATCGGACGTCGACAAGAAGTTGCTAAGTAATGGTAACCGGACACGTCGAAGCTTGTACTAAATGAAGTATCAAGTCAAATTCTACGATTTGGCATGAGTTAGAAATCCCTACGATAGAATCCTTGAGCTGCAGTTCTTCTTCCTTCTTGTTGGCAGTAGTTTTTTCTTTCTTGGCCTCTTCTGCGCGCCTGACAGTGTCAGTCTCTTTCCGTAGCTTAGCCTGTAGTCTCTGTTCTAATAACTGTCGTTTTTTTGCCTGATTTTATGTTAGTATATTTACGGAGGGGTTGAAAGTTGAGACGGACAGCTTCGCTAGCATTTCGCTCCTTGTCCTCAAGCTTGGCCTTGTTCAACGTGCCGAGTACAATACCAAACATGCTTTTACCACGTTTGCGTTCACCGGTCGGGACGGTGAAGTCAATTTTGGGTCGTTTCTTGTTAGCGGTGGACATGGCTGCAGGGGCGGTTGGGGGTTCGTGGGTCTTGGACTCCTTCGTTTCGACTCGAGTGTCTTGGGCTAGTGCCGGCCTGGACAAAGTATATCTCAGAAAGATGACATGAGCTGAAGGGAGCAAGGACCAACTCTTCTGAGGACATCCTGGCCTCTTAAGCGAAAGTTAGTTGGGACCGTTAGCGGCGTTGGTTGAAAGCAGTGGGCGTAATCCAGCGAGGAGATGACACAGCCACAACAACGCTGTTTCAACTCGCGATGAACAAGAAACCAAGTTCCGCACGGACTGTATCTAGGAAAGCACAGAAGAAACGACCCGTTACACCTGAAGAACGTCTCAGACGGTTATTCACATCGCTGTGTGCCCAGGTGGACGGTGGACACTTTACCAACGCCATCAAGACATGTAATAAGAGTGCGTCCCACATTAACGTTGAATAGGAGACACCCGCACACATAGTGTGAGCCAGTCCTTCTCTCGGACTTCCCTGCAGATAAGGATGCGCTGCAAACAAAGTTGTTTCTGCTTCTGCAGACAGAGCAATACGACGATGCACTGTCTCTCATACGCGATGCAGATAGACACTCGGATTTTGCATTTGAGAAGGCGTACGCCTTGTATCGCCTTCAGAGAGAAGCAGAGGCTGCCAGTGTTCTGGCTGAAATGAAGAAAACCCAAGGGGATCACCATGGGGTGTCGCATCTCGAGGCGCAGCTGGTATGAACACAGCCGATCCATTTGAATGAAGACCCACTCATGTTTCGTAGAATTATCGCCAGGGATCATACCAAACAAGCCTTGATCTGTACAACGAGCTTATGGAAACTGCTGACCCCGTGTGTTCTATCGCTCGTCCGCGCATTACCCATAAAGACTGATCCTGCGCATTTTCTAGCAATCGGAGGAATATTCGGATGTCCTAACAAACCTCACTGCCTCACAGAAGCACCTCGACTTCATCAACACGGGCTTTTTGCGTGCGCTTGACGCACTATCGTCCCTCATTATCTCAACGATCGAGATAGCACCACCTCCCACCTCCCATCCTACCCAGGTGTTGGTGGAGTTGCATGCTGCGCAGAACAAACCCTCAGAGGACCCTCCGGCCGGGAGGACGAAAAAGGTGCGGATGAAGCGTGTGCCGAAAGGGGTTATACCTGGTGTTACGCCTGCCCCCGACCCAGAACGTTGGTTGAAAAAGAGCGAGAGAACGAATTATGGCCAGGGTAGTAGGAAGCGAAAGGGGGTCGGGGGAGGAGCAACTCAAGGCGTCGTCGCGGACATTGCTCCCTCGCAGACCATCCCTACAAAAGCCGGAGCTGCGTCGCACTCGAAGGGCAAGAAAAGGAAATAGTCAGACGGGGTGTGTGTAAGATCGTGCTGTTCTTTTGCTCGTTAAATGCGTTGTTAATGCATTTTGACTCAGATTACATAGATCACACTCTGGCGCCGCAGGTCACCAGTAGTATCGTTGCATTATCTAATCAGTGCGTGTGTTGCACGACTCTTCACTTGTGCGATCTACTCGTGAGACGAGATTGAGTTGTTCCTTAACGCTTGAAGTTCGCATTGTTCAAATTCCTTTCTCTTCGGGCTGTTTCATTGACACCCCTATGCTCATCGCCTCTTCACCAGAAACAAGCTGACCTTCGATATCTGCACCTGGCGCTTATAGAGGCGGTGGGCTCCACGTGTAGTGGTTTTGACGCGTGTAAGCCTCGAGGACGGTAATTCAGTCATATATCACATTCCTCTGTCTTTGCAGGAGCATTAATTGACAAATGATCCTGTCACACGTGGTCACTAGGTGGCTGTCGTCGAGTGGGATCTTGCTTCAGGGTTTCACTCTCCACAGAGGACAGTAAGCAGAGAGGCAACGTAGGTTTGAATTTGATCGTTTGTTGCTTGACCAGGTACGTCGCCAAAGGGACTCCGGGGGAATCTATTGTCCCGGATTTGGGAAGGCTCAAGCGAGGTTCCAGTGACTGGGGTTACATTGCGTTCATTACACCAACCTGTCCGTCTGCACAAGTGCGGATTCTTCTGTCTGGATGGCCTCGCGCTCGCCTGCCGTTGGTCTAATTTGGCGCAACGTGCCGCTGCTTCTATACCTGGTGTCGGCTCTAGGGCCATGCGCCCAACATGATTCCGCGACCTGAACTACTTATAAGCTTACAGCAAAGCCGTCCTCTTCCCCACCAGTGTTATTTAGTGTCTCCAGTTCCCCCACGAGCTACAAGTCAAGCCTACTCGTCCATCGCCATGACTGACGTGCTCGGTGTTCTCATTCTTTCCCGCAACGGCGACCGTGATGAATTCTACCAAGACCCCAAGACATACGAACCTAGCTTCACCGAGAGTACTCCTCTCGGCGCTGTGCGCACTCCTCCTTTTGGTTGGGTTTCGGAACTAATCATTTTGGCAGGCCGAGTCTTTCCAGCTTGGCGCGTTTCTCCGCTCGGTTTACTTGAGCCCGTCTTCGCCCTCTTACATCTCGGGCATGAAGTCTGACCTCGTTGACACCCACGAGGTTCACTTCTACGCCAAGGCGGGTGGTGAGGGTCCCGTGATCTTTGACTCCGCCATCGCCCTTCTCCAGGGTCTTTTCCCTCCCACCCCCAAAAACAAGATCACCCTCGCCAATGAGACCACGGTCATGGCACCCCTCGGGGGTTATCAATACGTCCCAATCGAGACAGTCGAACCTGGTAACGACCGCTCGCTTGAGCCGTGGACTGACTGTCCTGTGCGTACACGTTCGCATCTCCTCGTGACGTAGTGTGGCTGACCAGTCACGTGGGGCGTACAGGCATTCCAGAAGCACATCACCAAGGTTTACGCTTCCTCGGAGTTCAAGGAGAAGGCGAACTCCGCGAAGCCCTTCTTTGGTGCAGTGAGGGACTATGTATTTGGCCGCTCGACTACCCTCGAAAACGCTGTGAGTCCAATTAACCTTGTGTCCATGAATAACATATCCTAATCATGGAGACTATAGTGGAATGTGTGTAATGTTTGCTGTCGAGTTAAACTTAGTTCCAGTGACAATCATCTTTTAGATCTACGACTATATGAGCACCCAGCATATTCACAACAAGACCTTCGCACACCGTCTCCCTCCCACTTTGATCGAGCAAGCTCGTGGTTTTGCTGACTTCCACGAGAATGCGGTCTTCGGTAGCAAGGACATCGGCGGTATCGGAAACCGTAAGTAGCACCTCTTTCGAATCGGTGCACTTCTTATGCTGATGCGATTACTACAGTGGCTGGTCGTACTGTTCTCCACTTGATCCTCGACTCGCTCCAGCGTATTGCATTCAACGGTGACCCCCTCCAGTTCTTCCTGATCGAAACCAGCTATCAGCCATTCATTTCACTCTTCCATATGCTGGAGATCGTCAAGCACAACCCTGCACTCGCTGGTATCCGTGAGTACACTGTCACTTGAAGCGGCAACCGGCATGGTGACCAATTTTTCCAGCCAACTATGCTTCTGCCCTTGCCTTCGAGCTCCGTCGTGGACCTGCCCCTGAGGACCGTGACTTCTTGAGGATCAAGTTCAAGAACGGCACCAACGACAACTTCCAGACCTTCCACGCGTTCGGCCACAAGGCTGACATCCCTCTCACGGAATTCTTCTACAGGTCTGAGGTGAGCTGGGTACCCCCCGAGACCCGGATCCCCATCTCACTAAACGAATCTTCTCCCCGCGTGTTCAGAACTATGCCATCACCTCTTACAAGCAGTGGGCCGCCACCTGCCAAGACAGCCTGCAGGGCGGGTACCTCCACATTGGCTCTGAGAACGGTATGACCTCGACCGTCATGGCTGCTTGCTCTGCGGTCCTGTTCGTCGGCATCATTGCTCTCGCCAAGCTTGTCAAGCGCTCTCGTGCGAAGAAGTATGTCCGCCTTCCTGATGACGAGGTGAGTCGCGGTCCATGCAACCACCCGGCGAGCTACGGTAGCACCCTGCCCAACGTCAGCACGCGCCCATTCCTGCTGACATCGTAATGACTCGCTGTGTTTGTTTTTTGCAGTCGGTTGTTTCCGCCCGTGCTCAGCCCATGATGGAGAAGGGCCGCGTTCCTCTCTAAGTGGACTTTGGATCTCTTGTTAGATGTTGTGGATGCGGCTCATTTTGTTTGGTTCCTTCATTTTCCTCTCAGTATCACACATTGCACACTTGGACTCTGTTTACATAGTCTCTCCCTCCCTCCCTGTATGTACTCCTATTGCATGACTTAGGGTCTGTTCTATGGTTTGGCACCGGGTGCCCTATAGTATCTTGCTCTTGCACATGATCGGCACAAGGCATGGAACTCAAGCAACATGGTTCCGAGTCGATGCTCTGCAGTAGCGTTAACCATATGCGACCAGGTTTTCCTGCACTAGGTGGGATTCTCCGATGCAAATAACCTATAAGTTTGGACTGCAATAACCGATGCCAGTTTCAACCGTAGAACACTCAAATTCATCCAAAAGGGGTTTGTCTCATACCATGTGCATCATGCCTGCATGTATGCACCAGAACCTCATTGCGGTTTTCGTTCCAATGTTCTACCAACTTGGACAGGGAAATCAATTAGTCGTGAAGCATCGGGAGCCCAAGGAGAGAGTTCGGTGGTTGGTGAAACTGGAAACCACTGTAGCGCTCCGCGCACGCGGGAGTTGTCGTGAGCCCGGTGCTCATAGTAGTAACTCCCCCAACAATATTATCCCGGGAGCCCACTCCTGCGGCAACGGGACCGAAGCGGCCTCCACTCGTTTGCCACTACCGGATTTCCATTTTCCTACCCACTCTGCACACGCCGTGCGATCACGCTCGCGGGGAATGTCATGATCTTGCAGTGCGTGGTGGACGCACATTATCCCTAGATGTCCCTAGTAGTTCCCCGAAGAACAGTTGGATATTAAGAAACATTTCACCGAAGTATCGTTAACACGGGGTCCGCGCATGTTTTGCTTTCTCCGTGGTCCATATGAACCTCTGCAGGTGCCAACGCTGCTGCTGTGCCGCCTCTACTAGAACTAGCTTTGGCTATTTGGCTATGCGTGAACTCAGATTAGGGTGTCCATATCGAAATTCTAACGATTCCATTAGCAAGAAGCGTAGTCGATCCGTGATCGAGATTGCGAGAAGGTGGGTATTAGTACAGACCTACCAGCAATCACAGAGCCGGGCGTTTGGCATCCCTCTGATGAAGAAGCGTAATACTATCGTGACTTCAATTTCTACTCTCACAACACGACGTCTCCGCCTTGAGAATATGGCATGCTGGTGGCCATGTGGTCGAACAGCCGTTAGCGGGCCACGACGGTGTCCAACGTTGGTTGCGGCCTGCTCGAGCTATGCCCCCGTTCGTGGCCTTACCGTGTAGAACGGGGTTCCATAATACCAATCAACGAACACTATCTACTAGCAGATGTTCAGCGGCCTGTAAGGTAAATCGGATGTAGGAGGGCGTCCCGTGGCAGGCGGTGGTGCGTTTGACTTCCATAGGGTCTAAATTATCTCGCCTCACGACCTTCCTTTGCGGTGTGACGGCTTCTGCAACGTGGTGAGTGCATGATGCGCCCATTGGACCTCCCTAAAAGCGCCTGGCAGGGCAGCCTCATGGACCTCGTAGTGAAGACATTCTCACAGCGACGTCTTCAGACGAAAGCCTCTCGTAGCCCAACAATTTCGTCATGTCCAAAGTACTCGGCGCTCTGGTCATCACCCGCAATGGCGATCGCGAGGAGTTTACCCAAGATCCAAAGACTTATGAGCCTGGTTCCACCAGGAGCACTCCTCTCGGCGCCGTAAGCACCCACAGAAACTGTCTGCACGCGAGGTTGACACTACCTTGCCCACATAGGCCGAGTCCTACCTCCTAGGTAGTCGCCTTCGCACGATGTATATGACTCCTTCATCCCCATCGTATATCGCCGGAATCACGGCCGGTGTCGCTGACACCCACCAAGTGCATTTTTATGTCAAGGCTGGCGGTGAGGGTGCTGTCATCTTTGACTCTGCTATGGCCCTGCTTCAGGGCCTGTTTCCACCCAACCCCAACAACAAGATCACCCTTGCGAACGAGACAACCATAGTTGCACCGCTTGGTGGCTACCAATACGTTCCCATCGAGACAGTTGAACCGTCGAATGATCGCTCACTGGAGCCCTGGACTGATTGCTCGGTATGTAGCTGTGGAATCATCGAGGGTCTTCTCGAGTTCATCAGGGCATCCAGGCGTTCCAGAAACATATCTCAGACGTGTATGCCTCTAAGAACTTCAAAGAAACCGCGAAGGCTGCACAGCCCTTCTTCAACACCATCCGGGACTATGTCTTTGGACGTCCCACCACACTGGAAAACGCAGTATGTTTCAATCTATTTAGTATCACTATCACAATGCGGTTAACACGTGTATGCTACAGTGGAATGTGTGTACTGACATACATTGTGAAGCATGATTGAAAGAACCTCTCCCCTGATAGATCTTTGACTATGTCCATACACAGCTCATCCACAACCAGACCTACGCATATCGTCTCCCTCCTACACTAATCGAACAGGCGCGTGGTTTTGCAAATTACCACGAGGATGCGGTCTTTTCCGACAGTGAACTTGGTGGCATTGGGAACTGTGAGCCGACGCTTTAGTTCCTTTGTCTGTGGCTGTAGGAGTAATGCGATTACAGTGGCTGGTCGAACTATCCTACATTCGGTCATCGACTCTTTGGACCGTATTGCATTCAATGGTGACCCTCTCAAGTTCCTTTTGATCGAAACCAGCTATCAGCCATTTATCTCACTGTTCCACATGCTCGGGTTTACAAAAGAATACCCCAAGCTCGCTGCTATCCGTTGGTGAAATCCCCTTGGAAGAGACAAGCAACACTAATGTTTGCATAGCCAACTTCGCCTCGGCTCTGGCTTTGGAGATTCGCCAGGGACCCGGGCCTGAGAGGCTCAACTTCCTCAGGATCAGATTCAAGAACGGAAGTGATCACGAATTCCAGACATACCATGCCTTTGGCCGCAAGGCTGATATCCCCGTCACGGAGTTTGTGTATAAGCTGGAGGTCGGTCTTTATAGACTGTCCCAGGGCTATTACTGACGCATATGAATGACAGAACTACGCCATCACTTCCCAAAAGCAGTGGAATGCCGCGTGCAACCTCCCATATGACGCCTACACTATTCACAACAATACATCTATAATTGTCCTCGCTGCCTTCGCTGCTTTGTTCTTCGTTGGTGTGGTGATCCTCGCCAAGTTTGTCCGGAAGTCGCGGACTCGCAAGAATGGGGTGAGAAACGCCCGATCTATCCTTTGCGCTAACCTGATGAATGTTGTAGCCCGTTTCGATGCCGCGCCCTCTGACCGAGAAGGGTCACATCCCTCAGTGAACTAATGGGCACTAGTTGCCCGGCGCGGACAGATGTACCAGGGATAGTGTGCTATGTTTCCATCTTGACGTCTTCTCTTGTGTACTGTCTCTGTATAGTTTTGTACACGTGTGTCTCACCTGTAATGTTCCGTAGTTCTGTATTGCTTCCTTGTGCAACTATCTCGTTTGTTTTCCGGATGGTACTGAGACTTGATATCAACTTACTACGGTGTGGTCGAGTCAGCTACCATATCCCATGTGATTAATGTCTGTAGCGTGAAGCAGATGTGAATAGTAGTATAGTTCTGATCACAACATGTATCTAGTAGTGCATCGCTGGTTGAGCCAATTCGCAACGCATCTGTCCATATCCCTTGCCAAAGCACCCTGTTGCACCGCAGCATCCATCACAACAAAATGACGATCGTCCACAACTGACCCAACTAAACCAGAAACGCGCCTACCACTGCACCAAAAAAGCCCACGGCCATACTAAACCACAGCCCCCTCTCCATCGACCCATCCCACACGGGATTACTACCGCCGTTCACGGGTGTCGCCGTTCCAGTGATAATCTGCACAGGGGTAATACTCGTTGGGAATGTCGGAGGCGGAGAGGTCGACGGCGGAGAGGGGAAAGAGAGGGGTGTTGGCGGAACAGGGGCGCCGGCACCTCCCGTACCGCCTGGTGTATCAGAGTACCCTGCAAGGTTGCAGTATTGTTGTGCGAGGTATTCGGCAGCGTAGAGGTTGATGAGGCAGGATTGGGCGGTGCAGTTCACGAGTGCCGAGGGGAACACCGGGCTTTATTATTTATTGTAATATACACAACATGGAGCCGTTAGTGCGCATCACTCTGCATGGAGTATGTGTAAGTAAGGAGCTCACTTGGAACAGTAGCAGTTGACGGCGATGACGCTCGTGCAGTTTGCGACTGATGCAGCGTGCGCAAGGCACATAGATACTGATGCCATGATATTGAAGGTTCAGTTTCGTGACTGTACAGTGGAGCACTTACCACAAACAGGGTACCCTGTCAAAGCAGGAAAACCTGCAGTGCTCGATGTTGTAATTCTGACCGATGAAAATTCAGAGTTTGGAACGGACGGAATGAGGGATCCGCCAAATGGAGTAAGGTTCACGGAATAGGTTGGTGTCGTGGTTGTTTGGCCATATAGAGGAATGGTGGTCGAAGTGGTGGTGGTGTTTGGTGGGGGACCAGCTGGTTGCGGATTTTGGCTTGGGTTTGGGTAATTTGAGCGACCAGTGCCAGGGATAGCGGCAGAGCCTGGGGCTGCTTGTCGTGGTTCAATGTCCTGAATGTTGGGCTGGGAACTTGGAAGTGATACCCGTTCGCCCAGCGGGAACGTTGGTATTTTGGGGGCTCCATCACCGACTTGACTTGGTAACTGAGCGGCCGCTGCGAAAGCAAGATTCAAAACCAGAATGACGAGAGACGCGATGGCCACACGTCGCCTGAAGGTGTTCATCATGCTTACTAGAGTGAGGGTTGTAGAAGAACGTACCATTTTTTTTTTCCGACGGGTTGAGCACGATAACCGCTCGTCCGAGCGGGATGCTTTGCGGAACGATCCAAGTAGTCATAGGGGCCCCTTTCCCATAACGGGACCCACAAAGTCAGGTGATGCTTTCGTGTAAGCACAGGGAAGCGACCTTCCTCCCGAGTCCCGACCACCAGCATGTCTGACCCAGTTGCGTCGAAATCATCTTTCCTATGCATGTATATGAAGAACCACCCTGACACCTTGGTCGCATATGTCAAATACTTTGGAAAAGTGCGAGGCAAGGTCGTCACAGCTCAAATGACCGCTATTGACACGAAGGTTTGTCTTGCTCATGATACCTGCGTCGCAACTGAGGGCGAGAAGACAGTGCATCTTGTCACCAGGGAATGACACTGACATACCAAATAAAAAGCGGTGGGAACGGTCAAGTCCATGTACCGTTCAACCCACCTCTCACGGGATACGACGACGTGAAACCCCGCATGCTGTCCATGAAAGCAGAGGCGCAGGAAGGTCTTGGTATGGTACGTTGTGCACTGCATTCTCCACCTGTTGCGGCGTCCATGAATATCAGCTTCTGGAACTCACCACACATGCGCGTCTAGATCAAGGCACCACAACTGACGACGTTTGAAGTACCGCCTAACCTAGTCTCTGTGACGCTCTTAATTTACTTGGTTCCTGCCTACTTCACATGCTATCCACCGCTTGGTACTTCTCTCCCGATTCCATTCACATCCAACGAAGAAATCCCGGCCAATGTAGTGGACGCCTTCTTCTACCCCGCACGCGCGTTCATCTCCATGATAGGATTCCAGCCGAAACTTAAATGGATAGCTGGTGTGGTGTTGGTCACTCATGTGGTGGAATCCTTGTACACTTGGTGGCTCTGTAAGCGATATGTAAAAGGGTGTGGTGTTACGGTGGGTTTTCTCCGGGCTGGTTTGCCACGCGATGTAAGTGCTGACTTGTCCCACCTACTCGTATGGATGGGCACTTTTTGTCGTGCGGCAATGCCATCCATCTAGGCTGCGTATATTGCGGCGACTATGTTGGCCGGCGGTCCTGCGTGGCTCGGGATCCATCGCCGGATACAGCGGAAGCGGATCGAGAGTGTGATGAAGGAGGAGTAGGTCCCATTGTTTGTTTGTTCGAGATCTGGAATGAGAGAGGATTTCTTTTTGAGGCGCTTGGTGATACCCACCTTTCTTTTCCTTCACCGTATATTTTTGTTCCATTGTAACTTCCAAGTGGAAACTCATGGTCGCAACAGAGTAATGACCCCCGAAGTCTAAATTATTCGTTCCCGGCGCTCGGGCTTGAGATGCTGACTAGTACTTTGGGTGTGATTCGAGGGGTGTCACTGTCAGTAGCCCCACGTCTGACATCTACGGACTTCCGAAATTTGTATCGGCAATGGCAACAACATTTCTAGCGGCAAAAACTGAAAGCGTGATGTCAAGGTAAGTACTGGCCTGGAAGTGCCACGATGAGGCGGCTGACGATTGTCTACACCCTGCTTTCGCGATCCTTTGGAATTGAACATAATGAAATATACAGATTTGAGGTAGTATCGTTCCCAGCTGGTCGAGGTGAGACAATAACATCAGCCAGGATGTCAGCCTTCCATCTTGTTCAGGTCATTCCATGTTATAATATGGTCCAACATATCAATGTCATGTTCAGGCAGGATAAGAGCTCCATCCACTGCACCGTCTGGCCGCCAGAGCATTGGTCCTTTATTCACATTCATGGGATATCGCACCTCACCATTTTTTCCTGCCCATTCGAAGTCGATCAACATAAACTTCATCCTGTCAGACCTCGGCACCATGATATTACTGTTGCGAATGTCACCATGAACATAGCCTCTTTGGTGCAGGAGTCCGATGTGTTTTCGGATCTCATTGATAAGCGGAGAGGACAAGGTGGAGCCAGAAAGTATCGTATATTCATCTGGGAGTTTATCCATGACAATCATCAACCAGCCTCCAGGGATCTTTTCAAAACCGTGGAGAGCTGGCGCATGCCCCAGTGATGCAGAGATTCCATGGGCAGCTTTTGAGTACCGACGAGCGAATTTGATGCAAATGGGCCGTTGATTAGAGAGAGTGGCGAAAAAAATAAGATATTCGTCGAAGGGCTGAGATATGTATTTGAAGTGCTGCACAACATTATTCTGCAGGGACTTGAAGCTGGTGCAATATGGGAACAGCTGAGATTGGGGCGGGTACGACGTAAAACCGCTCGGAAGGTCTCGATAATGTTGTTCGAGAGCGTTGACCGCTTTCTTGAATGCCCCAAGGTGACGAGCTACCTGAATCTGCATGTCGGAATCCGTGGGGTGGTAGTGCATGGGAAGGGCGGACGAGAGCGTCTGGACTACTGGGCGCACATTCCACACTGCTCCCGCGAAGGAAATAGACGATCCTGGTAGAAAACACAGGTTATCCATAGTGCCTTACGAATAGCAACGAACAGAGTAAACAAACCAACAGCAAGAAGGATCATGCAGGGTAAAGATGACCCCCTCAATTTCCCTGCGAAATCCCTCGTGAACTCAAGGTAGTACAAGATGGCTTGGCTGTAGGGCTCGGCTCCTGTGCTGCATACTTCATTCTTGATTACAGAAATAACGAAGCGATGATCTTTCACGGATATATCGCCATCCGTCTCAAAGCCATCAGGTGTCTTGGAGACAACGAGATTTAGACCCCACTTGGAAAACTCGTCACGAACGGCTATAGCTCGCTCATTTTCGCCAGTATAAAAGGAGGACATTGCGATGTGTAGTCCCAATGCGAGAGAATTATCCTCTGGAGTTACTTCAAGCGTCTCGCAGTCATCAAGGAACTGACCGAACACAGGGTGGAGCAATGTCGGAGGAATCGTTGCCTGAGCAGTGTGAGGGCGATTACAATAAATGGCTTGGTATTCGTGGTTTTGGCGCGTAGAGAAGTCCTGGACTTTCCCAGCAGACGATGGGGGCATTGGCGGATTATACTCGAGAAAAAGGTTTCGTTGTGATTCGACGCCTTCTGTCTCCAGTGAACATCCCGACAGTTCACGGCGCGGACGTGAACGCACTACAAAAAGAATCGGGAAGGCATCGTCAAAGATGTCACAAGTAATGAGATGGACAAAGAAACACACTGGAAAGAGGTGCATCGACAACGATATGAAGATATTTTGGAGGAAAGTTGATATCAGATAGGGTCCGAAGTGGATCTTCCAGCAGTTGTACATGATCGAGATTCAGAGCTTTAAGTTCCTCTCTTGTGTTTTCGTCCCAAGGGAGGGAAACGTTGTAAAGAGCGAGTTCGTATGCCACTGCATCCACCCACACCGGCATCCTGCTTTTTATCGCATCCTTGAGGGCTGTGACAGTCTTCATACCTGAAATTTCGACGGAAAACATTTGGTTGGGTTCATAACCATGTACCAGACAGTTGACTATTACGTCTGGTACAGCGACAAGGGGTTTATCTGTGCATGGATTGAAAAGTAGAAGACTGCCGTCAGAAGAACAAAAGTATACAGTAATAAATGCATGACCACAAAGAACTCACAATCATATGGTAGTTTGACAAGGATATGGAGCTTTGTGGGGTGAGAATCACCCAAGTTGAATATCTGAGACAACGGCTCCTGGGGAAGGAGTTTCCGATGCCTTCCTTCTTCGACCGGAATTTTCAAAGCCTGAATCAGCTCATCATCATCCAAGTGTGCCACTTCCTCGGAGGTGCAATAGAGAGCGAACTGGTCAAGGTCTAAGTCGCGGAACGCCGAGTGTAGCTCCTCGCATTTGATCGCTCTCTTGAGAGTGTAGACATTCTCGGATATATCTATCTTAACCGAGAAAAACCCATCCATTGTATCGCCTATGATCAGGAAGTTGAGATGAAGATGGTTATCAGACATGGTCCTGTGTAGTGGATAGGGGCACTATCACTGTGAAACAGCGAGTCAAAGATGGCCAATAGGGTGGCTCAAAGTTGGCGCCGTCGCCTTCGTCTACACCTACGTTACTGTAAATAGAAATAGGTGTCACTAGATGTCACAGAATGTCACAGAATGTCACAATCAATTATCTCGAGTGATAATCACCTGTTCAGCTTCATCCAATGCCTCTCCTGTCCTATTGGTCATGGATTCTTCGAGTCTATCTGGCCTACATGGTTCTTAGGGACTCTATAAGGCCACCAGAAGCCACACCAGACATATATGCACTGGCCAAACAATTGGAGATTGACCTCAAGATTATTGAAGGGATCAAGAAGACTCGTTACATAGGATGGGTCGCTATGGTAATGGTGCATCACTAGAGGATATTGCATGCATTGCTGGGTGCTCTGAGGGTGACATTGTGAATGCAACTGCTCGTTGCTTTGAGGCAATTGAGAGTTTGCATGATATCTTTGTGTGCCCTTTAACTGGTGATGAGAAGGAAGTGGAAAAGAGGTGGGTTGATCAGCATCTTGGATTTCAGGGGTCATGGAGGGATGGGTGGGTAATGTATGATGGGACAATTGTTGTGCTTCATGCACGTCCAGGGTTAAATGGTGATGCTTATTTCACCAGAAAATCAAATTATGGGCTTAATCTTCAGGTATGTCCTTGTGCTAGGATGAGCAATGGTTAACTTTCATACAGGTTGGAAATGTCCCCTCCACACTTCAAATTGTGGACTATTCCCATGGCTTTACTGGATCTGCTCATGATGCCCTGGCTTTTGAGCACACTGCAGCTGCTCAGCACCCAGACTGGCTCTTTGATGGTGAGGAGTTTGCCTGGGTAGACTCTGCA